>Ga0316222_1000310_pt1 | contig 78389 bp, 65 predicted proteins | sample TBH18011metaG_FD_206008 | JGI IMG/M metagenome (GOLD analysis project Ga0316222, IMG submission 206008) | Freshwater microbial communities from Trout Bog Lake, Wisconsin, USA - TBH18011 | ecosystem: Environmental > Aquatic > Freshwater > Lake > Hypolimnion/Profundal zone | place: USA: Wisconsin... | reverse complement strand
TCCCTGGCTCCTGTTCTCCGGTTGCCTGGAGGCAGCGAATCGTACTCGCGTCGAGCCGGGCAAGGACTTTTTTCGGAGGTCAGGAGATGTGTGGGTACTTTAGGGACAAGCCGGGCCATGACGATGAGGGGCGGAGAATCGGCCTCAACGGCCGCTGATATGACGCATCACCTTAACCGGATGAACCCGGGCATAGAATGATCGACGACAAGAGAAACGACACCAATTGCCCGAATCACACAAGGCATGAATAGCCGGATTTTCAAGGTCCCAGATAGGTCTGGAGCAGACGGGTCCACAGACCAGTCTCCACCGAAATGTGCAACCACTGATCAACGAACTGCTTCAGCGCGATGTCGCGCGGCAGAAGATACCCGAGTTCGCCGAAATCGAAGGGCTGATCGGGGTGGATGGCACATAAATCCGGATGCAACCGCTGCTGCAATTTCGTTTCAACCGCATCGGTTATCATTATGTCGGCCTGGCCGGCGGCCAGTTCGTCGAATATGCGGCTATTGTCGGGGAAGGCGATGAGGGTGGCCTGATGCAGGTTGGCGCGATCGAACTTCTCATTGGTTCCACCGGGGTTGACGATCACCTTGACGCCGGGACGATCGATCTCTTGCAGGCTTTTGAAATGATCGCGGTCGGCGCATCGGGCGATCGCCGCCTTGCCCGCCCGCATCGTGGGCTGCGAGAAAAACGCGACCTTCTGCCGAGCCAGGGTGAGGGAAATGCCACCCATGCCGACATCATATTTGCCGTCCGCCAGGTCCGGCAGCAAGGTCGCCCATGTGGTCGGAACCACCTCGAGCTTGACCCCCATCGAGTCGGCGAGGTTCCTGGCCATCTCCACATCCAGACCGGTGTAGGTTCCGGTTTCCTTATCGCGCTCTGAAAACGGACGATAATCGCCGGTCAGGCCGACCCGCAAAGAGCCGCGCGTGACAATCTCATCCAGACGCGACCGGGCCATGGCGCCAGTGGAGAACACCAGCAAGCTGGCGAGCAGAAAGACGAATCGCATCAAAGCATCTCCGAAATACCCCCGGACGATGGCGCCATTCCGCCTCGCGCGCCAGCGCGCCTGACACCGGCAACGGGCACCGAAACAAATCGTTGCTTTGACCTACCGATAGCCATGGCATACGTCATCCTGATACGAGCCAATGCCGGCCTGCCAGGAGTTCGCGCTTGAAATTGCGTTCCATCGCCCCAAAGCCTGCCGCCCCGAAGCTTTTCGCCAGGGTGTTTGCCCTTGCCGTCGCCGTAGCGGCACTTCCTTGTGTCGCCGCGGAACCAGCGTCGCCGTCCGATCAGGTGCTGCGGGCCACCCTTGCCAACGGCATGCGCGTGGTCATCGTGCCGAACCGGCTGGCCCCGGTGGTCACGACCGAACTAAACTACCTCGTGGGATCGAACGACGCGCCCGAGGGGTTCCCCGGCACCGCGCATGCCCTGGAACACATGATGTTCCGCGGCAGCGAAGGCCTCGACAAGGATCAGCTCGCGCAACTCGGAGCACTGTTGGGCGGCGTCTATAACGCCGACACCACGGAAACGGTTACACAATATACCTACACTGTCCCGGCCGACAATCTGGACGTGGCGTTGAGGATCGAGGCGTTGCGCATGCGCGGCCTGACGCTGAGCCAGGCCGATTGGGAGCAAGAGCGCGGCGCCATCGAGCAGGAGGTGTCCCGCGACCTGTCCAGCCCGTTCTACAATTTCATGGCGCAGACCCAGGCGATTCTGTTTGATAACACGCCTTATGAGCATGACGCGCTTGGGACACGCCCGTCATTCGACCTGACCGATGCCGCGCTGCTGCGGCATTTTTATGAGCAGTGGTACGCGCCGAACAATGCCATTCTGGTCATCGTCGGCGACGTGAAGCCGGACGCCGCGCTGGCACAGGTTCAAGCCGCGTTTGGAGACCTGCAACCACGGGATCTGCCGCGGCACAAGGCGATCGTCACCGCCCCCGTGCAGCAAAAGGCTTTGGCGCTGGAGTCGAATTTCTCGGTCGGGCTGATCGGGATCGCCTACCGGATGCCGGGGCTGAACCAACACGACTTTGCCGCCGCCGATATTTTGGGCGACGTCCTGGGCAGTGAGCGTGGCGCTCTGTACGGCCTCGTCCCGGACGGCAAAGCCTTGTTTGCGCAATTCAGCTACCAGGCCAAGGCCGATGTCGGATTCGGTCTGGCGATGGGGGCGTTCCCGGCCGGCTCCGACCCGGTTCCGCTGCTGGCCGATATGCGCCGTGTCATTGCCGATACGGTTCGCGACGGGGTTTCGCCCGCCCTCGTGGCTGCGGCAAAGCGGTTGGAACTGGCCCAACTCGGTTTTCGCGGCAACAGCATCAGCGGGCTGGCCGAGAATTGGTCGCAAGCGCTGGCATTCCAGGGCGCTCAATCACCCGACGACGTGGAACACGCCTATGAGGCGGTGACGGTTGAGGACGTCAATCGGTTGGCCCGCCAACTGCTGGACCCCGACCATGCCGTGACCGCGATCCTCACACCTCGGGAATCAGGCAGTCCGGTGGCCGGCAGCGGTTTCGGCGGTGCCGAATCATTCGCCGTCACACCGGATCATCCCGTCGTACTGCCTCCCTGGGCCGATGCCGCGGTAGCGACCCCGCACGCGCCGGACCCGGGCGCCCCTCCGGATGTCAGCGTGCTGCCGAACGGATTGCGGCTGATCGTCCAGCAGGAGCATGTCAGCCCCACCGTCACCGTTTACGGCCGCGTGCGCCAGGTGGCGTCGATGGAAGAACCGGAGGGTAAAGAAGGCGTCGCGGCGCTGATGCGGGAGCTGTTCGACTATGGTACCGAATCCCGGAATCGGCTGGCCTACCGGGAGGCTGTCGATGACCTCGCGGCCCGAATCAGTGCCGGCCCGTCGTTCTCGCTCCAGGTGCTGACGCCGGCGTTCGAAGATGGCATGCGGCTGCTGGCGGAAAACGAACTGCATCCGGCGTTTCCGGCGGATGCGTTCGCCGTGCTGCGCGGCCAGGTCGCCCAGAGTGTCGCCGGACAATTGCGCACGCCCGAATACCAGTACCACAGAGCCGTTATTCAGGGGATCGTGCCGGAAGAGGACCCGACCTTGCGGCATCCCAGCCCGGACACCGTGATGGCGCTTCAGCCCGATGATCTGCGGGCGTATTTTAAGGCCAGCCTGCGTCCGGACCTCACCACCATCGTCGTCGTCGGCGATGTAACCCCGGCCCGCGCTCGGCAGGTCGTCGAGGCAACATTCGGCGCCTGGCAGGCGGAGGGCCCGACGCCGGCCATTGACCCGCCGCCGGTCGGACCCAACAAGCCGTCGGTCGCTCGGGTGCCGGACAGCAGTGCCCTGCAGGACAGTGTGACCCTGGCGGAGACCATCGGGCTGCCGGTCACCAATCCCGACCGATACACCTTGATGCTTGGCAACGCGATCCTGGGAAGCGGATTTTCCTCTCGCCTGTATCAGGACCTGCGCACCCGGACGGGTTACGTTTACTCGGTCAGCGCGGCGCTGGATTGGCAGCGCACGCGGGGCGATTACAGCCTGACGTTCGGGGCTGACGCCGAAAATGTGGAGAAAGCGCGCGGCCTGGCGATACGCGATCTGAAAGAGATGCAGATCACGCCGGTAAGCGAAGCGGAACTGGCGAGAGCGAAGGCGGAACTGCTGCGCCAACTGCCGATGGCGCGGGCGAGCGTTGGCGGCATTGCCGGGCAGTATTTGCGGCTGGCGGACCTCGGGCTGCCAATGGACCAGGCGCAAATCGCGGCGGCACGGTATTTGGCGGTGACCGCGGCGGATATCCGGAATGCTTTTGCCGCGTGGATCAGGCCGGACGATTTCGCTCAGGTGGTGAAGGGGCCGCCTCAGTAGAAGGCCGGATATGGTGTTGCGAAATCAACAGAAATGGTGCGCGAAAAGAACGGAACCTGTGCCGGCACGCCGACAAAAACAGTGGTGATGGGTTAGGCCCCTTCTTCGCTTTCTTTGTCGGCCATCGCTGAAACGGCGTCCGTTAAGCTACCGTATTCCAGGAGGTAGCCCTCATATTCCACCACGCCTCGAGCGATATCTTCGTGAAAGCGATTCGTTGCTATTTGCCTGAGAGCGCGGCTGATTGCTTCCTCCGCAATGGAAGACAGGTTCAGCTTTTCGCTGCGGGCTTTTGCGATCAGATCGCCGTTGAGGCTCAGATTGACCGCTCGGCGCGGTACCGTCCGGTCATATATTTGTCGCATAAGCCCCGTTGCGCCGGTGAATGCGCAGGATAGTCCGCGCATTCCCGAGGGCAAAGGTTTGTTCGATGTTGGGCTGAGCCGGGTCGAAGTCGCGGCTTACGAACTGGACCCTTCGATCACATCGCCAAAGCGCTCCCACGTCTTGCCATCCCACTTCTGCAATTGCATGGCGCGGATCGGATGGAAGTTCGTTGGGCTGGTGTTCACCTTGATCCCCGGCAGCAGGACAGGAATCGTCACATCATGCAGGTTCGCGGCCTGCTTCATAATGTTGGTGCGCGAGAAGTCGCCATTGCACTGCTTCAGCACCTGGAGCATCAGCGTACTGACGCCGTAGCCGAAGACGTAGTTGTTATCGGTCAGGTCGGCGCCGGGAATGTATTTCGCCATGAATGCCTTCCACTCCAGCATGCCCGGATCGTTCGCGAAGCCGGGGTCGGTCGGGTCCTTGCGGTAGTCGGTGGTAATGATCCCAAGACCATTTTCCACGCCCGCCGGAGCCATGACGGAGCCGACCGACGTCGATACGTTGGTCAGGAAGAACATCGGATGCCAGCCGAGGTCATGCACCTTCTTGATCGCCTGAGCCGCGAATTTCGGAGTCGCGGCCACCAGCAGGACATCGGCGCCGGAGGCTTGCAAGGTGGCCATCTGGCTGTCGATCGTGGCGTCGGTCGTCTCGTAGCTGACGTCCTTAACAACAACGCTGCTGTATTTGTCGCCGAGAACATCCTTCACGCCGGCCGGATAGTCTTTGCCGAAATCGTCGTTCTGATACAGGATTGCCATCTTGGCGTCCGGCTTCTGCGCCAGCATGTACTTGGTATAGATTTGTGCCTCTGTCCGGTAGCTCGGCTGGAAGCCCATCGTCCAGGGGAAGTGCTGATAGTCGCCCCACTTGTCCGCGCCGGTGGAGATGAACAGATGCGGGACCTTTTTCTGGTTCACATATTTCTGGATCGCCGTGTTGGTCGGCGTGCCGAGGGTGTTGAACAGCAGCGCGACCTGATCTTCCTCGATCAAACGGCGCACCTGCTCCACCGTCTTCGGCGGGCTGTAGCCGTCGTCGTAGGAGATGTAATTGATCATGTGGCCGGCGACGCCGCCCTGATCGTTGACCATCTTGAAGAACGCAGCCTCGGTCTTGGAGATGATGCCGTAAGCCGATGCGGGACCACTATAGGCGTTGGTATTGCCGATCTTGATCTCGGTCGCCGTGACGCCCGGCAGATCCTGGGCAACGGCCGGGCGGATGGCACCCGCCAATAGTCCGGTGCCCAACAGCACCCCAAACAATAAGCCCACCTTGCGTGAGCCTGAACCCGTATTCATTCCTGGCACTCCCTATCGTCCGCCATTGTTGCCTCATTCGCAGCGAAAGCGGAAGCGGGGTCAGACGGTGCCGGCCATCCGGTCCTGTTTCGCATCGGCCCGCACTAAATTTCCGCTTCTCGCGCCGGCAGCCTCTTTTTCGCCCGCTTCGCCGTGCTACGTCACTGGGATGCACATCGGCGGCAACCCTTGTTTCGGTGTCGGGAGGCGATCTCCCCTGTTGCGGCCCCCGGGGACGGACGCCGCGTGACGGACGCGGCCGCCACCACGCTGCCCGCGCCGGCCGTCATGACCGCCGCGCGGCTGTATGAATGCCCCGATTGCGGTCAGATGCAGATCCTGCCGCCGCTGCCCGGCGGTGTTCGCGCGGTCTGCCTCCGCTGCGAAGCGGTCCTGCGGCACACACGCCGTGATCCTCTGCTGTTGCCGCTCGCCCTCAATCTCAGCGCTTTGATCCTGTTCGGGCTCGGCGCGACGCTCACGATCATGTCCGTCAGCACCGCCGGTCAGCAAAGATTGGCCGGACTGGTCAGTGGACCGACGGAATTGGAGCAATACGGTCTGTGGGAGATTTCCCTGGTCGTGCTGATCACCACCGTGGCCGCGCCGTTGGCGCGCATTCTGTGCATGATCGCCGTGCTGATCGGGCTGCGCCTGCCTCGGCCGCCGGCGGAGTTGCGATCCATCTACGCCTGGGTTGCCCATCTGCGTCCCTGGTCGATGGTGGAAATCTACCTGTTGGGGTTGTTCGTCGCCTATGTCCGGCTCAGCGGCATGGCGATAGTCGATCTTGGCCCGGCGATCTATGCGCTGGGCGGATTGATGGTGGTCATGGTCCTGGCCGACTACACATTGGACGATCAGGCGGTCTGGGAGGCGATGGAGCCACCCAATCGCCGCCGCCGGCGCACGCTGGATACCAATCCCGCCATACACCCGAACCGTTGGCGGATCGGCTGCGACACCTGTGGCCTCGTCAGCCGGTCGGCGCCGGGCGTGCGATGCTCGCGCTGCGGGTTCCGGCTGCATGAACGCAAGCCGGGCTCGATCCAGCGGACATGGGCGTTCGCGATCGCCGCGGTGGTCCTGTATATTCCGGCGAACATCTATCCGGTGCTGACCGTGGTGCGCCTGGGGGCCGGCGATCCCAGCACGATCCTGGGCGGCGTGCAGGAATTGGCCGAAATTGGCATGTGGCCGCTCGCGGCCCTGGTGTTCTTCGCCAGTGTCGCGGTGCCGGTTTTGAAGCTGGTCGGGCTGGGCATTTTGCTGATTTCCACGCATACCGGCACGGGTTGGGCCTTGCACGACCGTACAGTGCTCTATCGGATCGTCGATGCCATCGGGCGATGGTCGATGATCGACATATTCATGGAGTCGATCCTGGTGGCCTTGGTGCAATTCGGGCAACTCGCAAGCGTGTATCCGGGTCCCGGCGCGGTCGCGTTCGCGGCCGTCGTGATCCTGACCATGCTGGCGGCCCACAGCTTCGATCCCCGGCTGATGTGGGACAACGCCCATCGTGCGACCGCGGAATCCGGGATCGACCGGCCGCGCGTGGAACCCGCATGAGCGAGCAGCATCCGACCGCCGTCGTGCGGTCCAAGATCGATCGCAAAAAGCGTCTGTCGCTGATCTGGGCGATCCCGGTCGTGACCGCGCTGATTGGTGCCTGGCTGGCCTGGTCCACGCTGTCGCAGCGCGGCTCGCTGATTACCATCACGTTCGAAACCGCCGAGGGCCTGCAGGCGAACCAGTCGCATGTCCGTCACAAGGACGTCGATATGGGTGTCGTGCAGAACGTCACCCTGACTCCCGACCGGAAGCGGGTTCAGGTGACGGTGCGGATGAACCGGGAAGCCGACCCGCTTCTGACCGACCGAGCGGAATTCTGGGTGGTGCGGCCGCGATTTTTCGCCGGGGCGATCAGCGGACTGCAAACACTGTTCTCCGGTTCGTATATCGACCTGCTGCCAGCCAGCGAGGGCGGCGCACCGAAACGCGAGTTCGTTGGCCTGGAAAACCCGCCGGTGCTGCAATCGGATGTACCCGGCCGGACCTTCCTGCTGGAGGCCAGCCGCATCGGGTCCATCAATCTGGGCTCGCCGATCATGTTCCGTGACCTTGAAGTCGGCGAGGTGTTGGGCTGGGACGTGGGCGAGATGGCACGCAGTATTGTAGTGCATGCCTTCGTGCGTGAACCGTTTGACAAATACGTGCACGACAACTCCCGCTTCTGGAACGCCTCTGGCGCCAAGGTGCAACTGGGGGCCAATGGGTTGGAGTTGCAGATCGAATCGTTGCGGGCCGTGGTGTTGGGCGGCATTGCCTTTGAAACGCCGGACGATCCCAAGGTGACCGAAGAGAGTGAGGCCGATCACCCCTTCACGTTGTTTCAGTCGAAGGACGCCGCTGACTCCTCCGACTACAAGCGGAGTTTGCCGTTCGTTGCCAACTTCACCGCGTCGGTTTCCGGTTTGGCGGCCGGCTCGCCGGTTACCGTTCGCGGCCTGAAAATCGGCGAGGTCTCCAGCGTTTCGCTGTTGTATGACCGCGCGTCAGATAACGTGGTGGTTCCCGTCCATTTCATCGTTGAACCGGAACGGGTCGCTTTGCTGGATTTGCCCACCGACGGGGATCTGGATGCCAGGATGAGCGAACTGGTGCGGCGTGGGCTGCGGGTCAGGCTAGAGGCAGCCAATTTCCTGACCGGATCAAAACAACTGGCGATCGATGTGTATCCTGACGCGGGACCGGGCAAGCTGTCCAAGGACGGCGACGCGTTTGTCATTCCGGTGCTGGGCGGCAGTGCCGAGGACCCGGCCACCGCCGCCACCCATTTGATCAACAAGCTGAACGACATCCCGTTTGAATCGATCGGCAACAACCTCAATCAGACCCTGACCGGGGTAAATACCCTGGTCAACGACAAGCAGCTTGGGCAGTCGGTCACCGCCTTGCGCGCGACTCTGGCCAGCGCGCAAACGTTGGTGGACAATCTCAACCACGGCCTGACGCCGGTGACGCAGCGAATGCCCGCCATCGCGGCGGGTCTTGAGGACTCCGTCAAACGCACGGACAAGCTGCTCGGTTCGCTGGAATCCGGCTATGGGGGCGATTCCCGGTTCAACCGCGATGTCGGGCATCTGATGGCGCAATTATCCGACGCCGCGCGGTCGATCCGGGTTCTGGCCGATCTGCTGTCACGCCACCCGGAGGCGCTGATCCGTGGCCGAACCGACCAGGGGACACCATGAGTTTGACGCTTTCGAGGCGGTTCGCGCTGTTCGGATTGGCTGCATTACCCGCGGCGTGCGCGTCGCCGAATCCGTCACTTTACGTGCTGGCGACGGTGCCGGGGACGCCCCGATCCGGTGCGCCGCCGGTCATCGCCCTGCGATCCATCGCCATCGCGCATTATCTGGAACGCTCCCAGATTGTTCGCTCATCCGAGGGTTACCGGATGGATGTACTGGCGAATGACTGGTGGGGGGAGGCGCTGGACACGATGATGGGCCGGATCTTGGTGCAGGAGCTAAACCAGCGTCTGACCGGCAGCACGGTCTATAGCGACAGTGGCGCGATTTCGACCACGCCCGATGCGACGGTGGAAATCAATCTGCAACGCTTCGATCTGGACCACGACGGCGCGGTGCTTCTGGTCGCGCAGATCGCGGTGGATGGGAAAGTGACCTCCACGCGCGGGGTCTCGTTTCAGGTTCGACCGGCGGATGGATCGACCGCGGCGCTGGTGGCGGCGATGAGTGCCGCGACCGCTCAGTTATCGGATACAGTGGCGGCGATGCTGGTGAGACGATAGGTATCGTGTTTGGGACAGAGTTTTTGACGTTTCAGTCGCGGGTGAATGGCCGTTGGTGGAGAAGGTTCGATTATCGCGAGGCGTCAAGCGACCTGACTATACAGGGTTGCCTTAACTTAAACAGGATCGAACGCCTGAAGGATGGGAATGCACCACGAACCGAATGGCCGGTAACAGTAGTAATACCGGGTGGGACCGCCATGCATGACATGGGTTTGGGACCGCTAATCTTCCTGATAGGGCTCGCTTTGTTCGTGGCCATATTCTGGTATTTCGGTAGGGGCCCGGAAAGTCGGGGCTAGCCCACAGCCTCCTGCTCGACATCCTCGTCGCTTTCGGCATCCTCTTCGTCGGAGGAAAGGCCCAGCAATGCGGCAGATGCCGGACCTTCCAGCGCTGCGACATCTTTCAACTGACGCGTAATGACGCCTGCTCGGGTCCGGCCTTTCTTGATGTTGTTGCCAAGTGCCTGGACGTTTTTCTCCATCAGGCGGAACTGGTTGCCGAAATCGACCATCTGATGTTTCACCGCACCCAGTATCTGGCCGATCATGTCGGCCTTCTGGCTGATCGCCAATGTAAAGTGACCGAGTTGGATCGTCCGCAGCATGACCGCCAGCATCGACGGTCCCATGACGATGACGCGGTTATCGCGATGGATCGCCTCCATCAGTTCGTTGTTTCGCGTGACCTCGGCGTACAGGCCCTCACTGGGCAAGTACAGAATCGCCCATTCCACGGTATGAGGCGGCGCGATGTATTTGGTTTGGATTTTGCGGGCCTCCATACGGATTTGCCCTTCCAGCGCCATCTTGGCGGCTTTTTCAGCGGCCGGGTCGGCGGCGTCGATCGCCTCCAGCAACCGCGTGTAGTCCTCGACCGGGAATTTCGCATCGATCGCCAGATACACCGGCGCCGATCCCTGCCCCGGCAGTCGCAAGGCAAATTCGACAGTGTCAGCCGTTGCCGGATTGATACGCATGTTCGTTTCATACGATCCCGGGGGCAGGATATCGTCCAGCGTCGCCTTGACCTGAGCCTCTCCCCACCCGCCGCGCGATTTCACATTGGAGAACAGGCGTTTCAAATCGCCAACCTGACCGGCCACGGTTTTGACCTCGCCGACCGCCTGCTGGACTTCCGCGAACTGGGTGGTGATCTTCGCAAAACTTTCGGTCATGCGCTTCTCGATACCATCTTGCAGCTTCTGATCCACGATGCCCTGGATTTCCAGCAGTTTGGCCTCGTTGCCCGCCCGCATTTCGGAAATTTTCCCGTCAACATGGACGATCAGCTTCGAAAAATCCTCGGTCAGGGCTTTGGCGGTTTTGCCCTGGTTCTCGGCCAGCGTGGTCGTCATCGCCCCGCCGATGGTGGCCACCGCGTTGCGCACGTCACCAAGCCGTTCGGTCAGCACGGTCTGGAAGTCAGCAAGCGCCTTGACGACGGCGGCGCCGGATGCGTCCACTTTGGTCCCAAACGACTCGATTTTCAGGTCTTGCTGATGCAGGCCCGCTGTCAGCCCGGTCAGCAAAAGTTTGCTGGCGTCGATGGCATCGAGTTTCGCCTGCGTCCCGGCGGCGGCCAATGCGGCGGGCACTTCTGTTCCCAACCTCGTCATCGCCTCCGAAACCGTCGCGATCACATTTCGAAAAATATCGAGCTGGGCATTTTGCGTTTTCGCGCCATCGCCGATCATGGCCAGCGAGCGGTCGAAACCCGATGTCAGGCCCGCATCGATTTTGGAACCCAGCGCCCGCTCGATATCGGTCATGGCCTTGCGCAGGCCATCGATGTCCTCGCGGGTGGTTTTGCCCGACTGCTCGATCAGCGTGGACAGGGCCTGAAAACGATGCGCCATCTCCGGGTCGGCCGATTTCCGCCGGTTGGCGATCCAGCTTCCGGCGAGGGCGCCCAGCAGCGCGGCGATCGTCAGAATGATGGCTAATCCTGCCAGGGTCTCTAAAGTCATGGTGCAACCTCCTGCCGCGGGACCAATCATCGTGGTTCGATCAAACTACTCCACCCCTGCGAGTCGCGGCATCCCGCGACCGAGGGGGACAGGCTGAATGCCCACCTACACCAGCGATTTCCATGGTGAGCGTCATCGCTTCCGTGACCTGAAGGACGTCCTGGCGAAAGCGTCGCACCGCCGGTCAGGTGACGAGCTGGCGGGATCGGCCGCCGAGTCCGACGCCCAGCGGGTCGCCGCACGATCGGTGCTGGCGGATTTGCCGCTGACGACTTTTTTGAACGAACCGATTGTTCCGTACGAGACCGACGAGGTCACACGCCTGATCCTGGACAGCCACGATGCGGCGGGGTTCGCCTCGATTGCGCATCTGACGGTCGGCGGCTTTCGTGACTGGTTACTTTCTCGCGACGCAACCACCGAACGCCTGGCCTCGTTGGCGTCAGCGATTACGCCGGAGATGGCGGCGGCGGCCACGAAACTGATGCGGAACCAGGACCTGATCAACGTCGCCAGCCGCTGCCGGACCATCACCGCCTTCCGTAACACGCAAGGACTGCCCGGGCGGCTGGGTTCCCGGTTGCAGCCGAACCATCCCACGGATGATTTGCGTGGCATCGGCGCCGCCACGATCGACGGACTGCTGCTGGGCTGTGGCGACGCGGTCATCGGGGTGAACCCGGCCACCGACAGCGTGGCGAAGGGCATCGCCATTTTGGACATGCTGGAGAACCTGCGGCTGCGTCACGACATTCCCACCCAGACCTGCGTGTTGACGCATGTCACCAACACAATGGAGATCATGCGCCAGGGCGCACCGGTCGATCTGGTGTTCCAATCGATCGCCGGCACCGAAGCCGCCAACACCGGTTTCGGCGTCAATCTGGGCATTTTGCGGGAGGCCCGGGATGCCGCCCTGTCGCTCAAGCGCGGGTCAGTTGGAACCAACGTGATGTATTTCGAAACCGGCCAGGGTGCGGCGCTGTCGGCAGGTGCCCATCATGGGGTCGATCAGCAAACGGTCGAGGCCCGCGCCTATGCCGTCGCGCGGGCGTTCTCGCCGCTGCTGGTCAATACCGTGGTGGGATTTATCGGGCCGGAATATCTGTACGACGGTAAACAAATCATGCGCGCCGGTCTGGAAGATCATTTCTGTGGCAAGCTGCTGGGTTTACCGATGGGGGTCGATGTTTGCTACACGAACCACGCTGAGGCCGACCAGGACGACATGGACACGCTGATGACCGTTCTGACCGTCGCGGGTGTCACGTTCCTGATCGCGGTTCCGGGTGCTGACGATGTCATGCTGAATTACCAAAGCGCCTCGTTCCACGATATTCTGTATCTACGATCGCAGTTCAACCTGTCTGCCGCGCCGGAGTTCGATGCCTGGCTGGAGCGTATGGACATGAAGGATCGTAACGGCCGCATCCGCGAAATAGCGCCCGGTGCAATGCGCATGCTGACCGATGTCTGACCCTTGGCTCGCCCTTCGCGCGACAACCCGAGCACGGATCGGGCTTGGGCGGACGGGCGACGCGTTGCCGATTTCCGAGATTCTGGACTTTCAGCTTGCCCATGCCCGCGCCCGGGATGCTGTCCATACACCATTGGATACAGCCTCCGTTGCCGCTTCCGTCGCGCCGCTTCCATCGATCACCGTCCGCAGCCGGGCGGCGGATCGCGATCAGTATTTGCGAAGGCCTGATTTGGGGAGGCAACTTGATCCGGACTGTGATTTGCCTGCGGGTCCGTACGACGCGGCGTTTGTTATCGCCGATGGCCTGTCGCCCGTCGCCGTCCAGGTTCAGGCTGCGCCGTTGGTAAAAGCCTGTATCGCCCGGTTGCCAAACTGGTCGATTGCGCCGGTCATCGTCGCGACTCAGGCACGCGTGGCTTTGGGTGACGGGATCGGGGCGGCGTTGAAGGCTCGGATCGTTGCGGTTTTAATTGGCGAGCGGCCCGGGCTGAGCGTTGCCAACAGCATGGGGATCTACCTCACCTGGCAGCCACGGATCGGGCGATCCGATGCCGAACGCAACTGCATCTCCAACATCCATGCCGACGGAATGTCCACCGATGCGGCGGCGGACATGCTGGCGTGGCTGATGAACGAGGCCTGTGTGCGAAAGCTGTCCGGCGTGAACCTCAAGGACGACCGGGTGGCAGCAACGCGAGCGTTTCCCGAGCAATGACGCGTTCTTCGTCGGTGGGGATGACGAAGGCGTGGAGGCGGCTTGTTGCGGTGGTGATGCGGCCGTGGCCTTTGGCGTTTGCGGCCTCGTCAAGATCGAAACCCAGCCAGCGCAGCCGTTCCAGGACGCGGGCTCGGATGGGAATGCTGTGCTCACCGATGCCGGCGGTGAAGACGAAGCCGTCGATGCCGCCCATGCTGACGGCCAAAGCGCCGGCGGTGCGGGCGGTGTGATAGATGAAGTATTCCACTGCCATTTTCGCCAACGGGGCGTCGCTGGCCAGCAGGACGCGAATGTCGTTGGAGAGGCCGGACATGCCTTGCAGGCCGCAATCGTGGTAGAGGAAATGCTCCACCTTATCGACGCTCCAGCCCTTCTGCTGTTGTAACCAAAGGATCACGCCGGCATCCAGCGAGCCGGATCGTGTACCCATCGGCAACCCGTCCAGGGCGGTGAAACCCATCGACGAATCGACACTGTGGCCGTTGACCAGCGCGCACATCGACGCGCCGGACCCGAGATGTGCGGCAACGACCTTGCCGCCGGCGATCTCGGGTGCCTGTGTTTGCATCGCTCCGGCGATGTATTGATACGACAGGCCGTGGAAGCCATAGCGGCGGACGCCCTCTTGATAGAGCGAATCCGGGATGGCGAAGCGATCCGCCACGGCCGGATGGCCGCGATGAAAGGCGGTATCGAAGCAGGCGACATGCGGCACGCCGGGGAATCGTTTTTGCAGCCCCTTCAACACATCGAGCGCGGGTGGGTTATGCAGCGGGGCCAACGGCGAGACAGCCTCAATCCTGGACAGGGTGGTCTCATCGACCAGAACCGAATGGTTCAGGTCGGGGCCGCCATGAACAATACGATGGCCGAACGCCACGATGTTGCCGGACAACGGGCCGTCGGCAAGCGCGGCCAAAGCCTCCATGGCCTCGTGCGGGTTGGCGGCCTGCACCGGATGGTCGCCCGGCGACCCCGACCATTGCAACCGTGCCGTTCCGCCGATGCCGTCAACCGCACCGGACAGCAGCGGCGGAGCCTCCGGTATTAATGAATAAGCGGCGAATTTCAGGCTGGAGGAGCCCGTGTTCAAAACAACGATTCGGCGGTCGGATTCAGACATCGGCTACCCCTGGGCTCACGCCGGATGATCATACCCCCCTTGGCGTTTTCCACCGACACCGTACATGCTGCTGTCAGACCGCGCATGCAGCACCGGGAGGAACGCCCATGACCACCACGAAGTTCGGCCTCGCCCAGCCCGTCCGCCGTGTGGAGGACCCGAGGCTGCTGAAAGGCGCCGGCCGCTATACCGATGACATCGTGTTGCCGGGCATGTTATTCGGCATTGTCCTGCGCAGCCCGCATGCCGCGGCGACCATGACCCGTCTGGAAACGGCAACCGCCGCCGCGATGCCCGGAGTTGCCGGCGTTTACACCGCGGCGGATCTCGCGGCCGATGGGATCGGCCCCCTGCCCTGCGCCGCGCTGGTACAGAACCGCGATGGCACGCCGCAGGCCGCACCGTCGCATCCGGTTCTGGCCGAGGGCGCCGTGCGCCATGTCGGCGATCCGGTGGCCTTCATCGTCGCGGACACCATCAAGCAAGCGCGTGACGCGGCCGAAGCGATCGAGGTCGATTACGACATCCTGCCGTCCATCACCGATCTGCCGACGGCAATGGACAAAGGCCAGACGCTGGTCTGGCCTGATGTGAAGCACAACCTCGCGTTCGACTGGGAGATCGGGGACAAAGTCGCGACCGAAGGCCAATTCGCCAAAGCCGCGCACGTCACCAAGCTGACCATTGTGAACAACCGGATCGTGGTGAACTCGATCGAGGCGCGGGCGGCGCTGGCGGATTTCGACAGCGCGACCGGCCGGTGGACACTGTATGCGAACACTCAGGGCGGCTGGCTGGTGAAGAACCTGATCGGCCCGCAGTTCGGCGTCGATCCGGAAAAATTCCGCATTATCACCCCGGATGTCGGCGGCGGCTTCGGCATGAAGCTATTCCTGTATGCCGAACACGTTCTGACCTGTTTCGCCGCACGCAAACTGGGCCGGCCGGTGAAATGGGCGGCGGATCGGGGGGAGGCGTTCCTGTGCGACACCCAGGGCCGCGACAATTTTACCCACGGCGAACTCGCGGTCGATGCGGACGGCACGTTCCTGGCACTGCGGACCCGGAATGTCTCCAACATGGGTGCGTATCTTTCGACGTTCGCGCCTTACATTCCGACCTATGCCGGCACCAGCGTTCTATCGAGCGTTTATGGCTTCAAGGCGATCTACGCCAATGTGTTGGGAGTCTTCACCAATACCGTCCCGGTCGATGCCTATCGTGGCGCCGGGCGGCCCGAGGCTAACTACCTGGTGGAGCGGCTGGTGGACGCGGCGGCGCGCGAACTCGGAATCGACAAGGTTGAACTGCGCCGCCGCAACATGGTGCTGCCAGCCGCGATGCCGCATGCGACCCCGGTCGGGAAGACCTATGACAGCGGCGATTTCCGTATTGTCCTGGATGCCGCCACGACGCGCATGGACTATGCGGGTTTTCCGGCACGACGAGCGGCAGCGGCTTTACAGGGAAAGCGGCGCGGCCTCGGGCTGGCGTATTATCTGGAAGCGACCGGTGGCGATCCGACCGAACGGGCGGAGATACGGTTCGCGGACGACGGGTTCGTCGATGTCTATGTCGGCACGCAATCAACCGGACAGGGGCACGAGACGGCTTATGTGCAGTTGACGGCCCATAATTTGGGGATCGACGGCAACCGGATCAGGATCCGCCAGGGCGATACCGATACGATCCCGGTCGGCGGCGGCACCGGCGGCGCCCGCAGTCTGTATTCCGAGGGACAGGCGATCCTGCTGACCTCGCAATCCGTCATCAAGAAAGGCACGCAGGCGGCGGCGGAGGAACTGGAAGCGGCGGTCGCGGATATCGCGTTTGCGGCCGGACGTTTTTCCATTGTCGGCACCGATCGTGGCATCGACATTATCGCGCTGGCGGAGGCGCAGCGGAAAAAGGCAGCGGCGGGAGAGGCCGCGACTCTGCTGGACGCCGCCGAGATCGCCCCGATCGACGCCCACACGTTTCCCAATGGCTGCCATATGGCGGAGGTCGAGATCGATCCGGAAACCGGGGTTACCGAACTCGTGCGTTACAGCGTGTGCGACGATTTCGGCACAACGGTGAATCCGCTGATCGTGCGCGGCCAGGTGGCGGGCGGGGTCGCGCAAGGATACGGGCAGGCCGTGCTGGAACACACGGTGTACGATCCGTCCTCCGGCCAGTTGTTGTCCGGCAGCCTGATGGATTACGCGCTGCCCCGCGCCAATGAGTTCCCTGACATCGAAGTCGAACTGCTGGAAATCCCCTGCGCCTCCAACCCGCTTGGGGTGAAGGGTGCCGGTGAGGCGGGCGCTGTCGGCAGTCCGCCAGCCGTGATCAATGCGATTATCGACGCGCTGAGCGGAGATGGCGTGACCCATATCGATATGCCGGCAACACCGGAACGGGTTTGGCGGGCAATGGGAACGGCGAAAGCCGCTTAAATGCTCAACCGCTCACCATGGCGGCGCAGGGTGAGCTGCGACGTGCGAACCGAACAGACCTGTCGGTGGTGATCCGCTTCCGTTCCTATGTCGAATTGGCGGCGAGTCAGCTGGCCGCCAGTGTGTTTCTGGTTGCCGGCCCTGAATAGCGCCAAGCGCGCCATCACGGCGGATGCGAGGTTGACAGTGATCCGCAATCAACCCGAGACGCAACGCGACGCCGAGCCACGGACCACTCATTCCGGTTCTATTCACAGATTGCTAAAGTGACGGAATTTATTTCTGCAAAGCACCAAGACCCCCGACCGCCAAAGGCGAGACCGGGGGTCTGCGTGCGAAGGAACCCTTCGCGTCCGGCATCCAAAGCCGAACATAACGTGGACTATTGAGGTCAGTTACCGATGCCACGGCGATCGGCAACCCCGAATATGCTCGGTGGAGTCATGCTGGATGTGCACCCTCCTCTCTGGTTACCAGTAAAGCCTGCGCCCTCCGACGATACGATGTCAAGAAAATCCCGCTGATTTTTTCAAGAACGATCACATCATTAATCCGATCCGAAACGGCAATCATCGGCCAGAGGAAGCGCATCGCGCACCAGGTCGGATGTGACGCAATCCGCTCGGCGCATGGTGCTCCAACGCGTGACGGCTGCCGCTTGGCGGTCTACCGGGGCACTGACAACAGGGCAGAAAAAAACCCCGTCAAATGGCGGGGCTCTGATCGATCCTGAGATGCCTAAGCTATAAACTGGCGAAGAACCCCAATCCCCTTATGAGGACTTTTTTGCCTTCGCTGGCTTGTGGCGGCAGGTGACCATGCACTACCGATATCGGTGCCTGCCCACCCTGTCAAGCGGCCACCTCCGCACCAGTATCACAAAATACCGATGAGTTCGCCAAAAACGCTCTCGTCACGCACCAGGGCAATCGAATGAAACCGCGAACTGCCAGACGTTGTAACGTTCTGACCATGACCGATGCAGCATCCGGTCCCGATGATGCTCCGATTTGCCGAATCCGCGTGCGCCAGCGCCCCCGGAATCCGAGGGTGCGGCACATGTCCGGACGGATGAGAGTCAGGGAGGAGCGGTGGCCAGCAGCGGATCGAACGGGTCCAAAATAGGCGTCTCGCCGATCATGTACCCCAGCACCTGGCGAACCATCTCCGGTGGCGGATGCCTCCAGGCAAAGCCCCAGGTGTCCGGCTTTTTGTCCCGCTCTTTCTGAAACGATGCCTCGCGGTATTGGCGTATCTTAAACAGCGTCGTGAAGCTGCCGCCGTAGTTCATGAGCGTGTCGGATATCTGGTTCCAGAATGGTCCGGTGCAGAAACTGGGGATGACCGCGAGGTCCATGCAGATGGCGAGGATGGTACGGCCGAGCGGACGGCGGCGCACTTCGGCGTCGAGTTCCTCGGGAGTCGGGATGCGGAGGTCGTCCGGATCGAACGCGGGGCGCCTGGGCGCTCTTTCGTCATCGCCGGGCTCGGGCTCTGGTTCGGCCCGACCACCCGGGACCTCGCTTGCCGTCTCACCAGAAGCCGGATCTCCCTCGGGCGTTTCCGCTGGCGGCTTGGCCGGCTTGCGTTCGCGCTGGTACACGAAGCCGATCTCGCGGCCTTTTGCGGCGCGGGCGAGCAAATAACGCTCCAGCGCCATGGCGCGCAGGATGCCGCGCTGTAACCGGGCGAGAATGGCAGGCAACGTGTAAGTGCCCCAGACGCCGGCCAGAGTGGCGAATTCCACATTGGCGGCCCGCTCCGGGACGGTCTCGGTCAGGCGGCGGCCGTGGCCGAGCAGGACGCGGACGACATGCAGCAGGGCGGCGAGGCGTTCCGGAATGGTACGGCCGGTCCGGTCCTTTGCAGGATCGGACGCGGTAGGCTCGGTCGTGGCTGGTGCCGCATGCTCCATGTTTCTATTATTAACTTAAACGTTAGATAATGTCAACACCGGCGTGCATGCCGACCGAAGCACCAAGGTTTTGGGGAAACCAAACCGAAAGCACCGGCGGCGCTGCATTCCGCTCTAAGCGGCCGCTGGGGCAATCAAAACCGCGAACCGGGGCGGGCGCATGAGCATCCGGACTTTTCGGGGTGACCGGGCGGAATGCTGGATCGGTCACGGTCAGACCGTTGCGATGTTTGGGTGTTCGCTCGTTCACCCGATGGCCCTGCGTCACGCACGTTATCGTTGGGCTTTCCAGAGACCACCGGTATGATCAACTGACGCGGCACGCGATGGGCCACAGGGCGGACATGAGCGCAACAGCAACACTCGCTGCATTCGACAGCCAACAGTACCTCAGTCTTGAAACCTACCGTAAGAACGGAGAGCCCGTCCGCACGCCGGTCTGGTTCGCCGCCGCCCCGGGGCCGATCCTGTATGTCTATACGACTGCCGATTCGGGTAAGGTGAAGCGCTTGCGGCGAACCAACGAGGCCAGGATCGCACTTTGCAATGTCCGAGGGACGGTAACCGGCCCATGGTCGAATGTGCGGGCGACGATTGTCGATGACGATGCATTTGCCTTGGGCATGCGGTACCTCGACCACAAATACCGGCCATGGAAGCAGATCCTGGATCTGGCCCACCGGTTGTTTCCCCGCCACCGCCGCGTCATGATCGCGATCAAGCCGATCCCCGGCTGACGGACAGCCCGACACCAACAGCGCGTGATCGACGCGATCAGCCAGCATGGTCCGGGCGGCGGCACTTGCGCATGTGGCGCTGGCGATTTTGAATGGGTGAAAGACACCTCAGGGGAACGACCATGGCAACCATCCACGCCCGCCTCGCCCACGTCGGCATTTACGCCCACGACAAACCTCGGCTTGAGAGCTTCTACACCACAGTGCTCGGTTTGATGGTGACCGACAGCGGCAAGGCACGCAGCGGGATGGAATTGACGTTCCTCAGCGCCAGCCCCGGCAACCATCATCAATTGGTGCTGGTCGGCGGACGGCCCGATACGTCGGGGTTCAATCCGATCAACCAGATTTCGTTCATGGTGGACAGTCTGGCCGATCTGCGCGTGGTGCATCGGCGGGCACTGGATAATGGCGCCACCGATATGCGGGTGACGTCGCACGGCAATGCGTGGTCCTGCTACTTCAAGGACCCCGAGGGCAACACGGTTGAAGCCTATCTGGACACACCGTTCCACGTGCCGCAGCCGCATGGGGAGCCGCTGGATTTAACCAGGTCCGACGCCGAAATCCTCGCCGAAACCGAGGCGTCATGCCGAGCGGATGCGGGATTTATGATGATGGAGGATTTTCAGCGGTCGCTGGCGGATCGGCTGGCGGGCTGAGTCGCCGCACGACAGGCGGTGGAGGCTCCTTCGGCGCCGGTTGGCACTAACCAGCCGACGCCGGAAGGCGGACAAGATCCGAGCTTTTCCGTGCACACACAACAAGTTCCAGAGGAATAGGATCCGACGCTTGGTGCCCGTCCTAATTCTTTGTCAGCCTCGGAAATCCGCACATCCCGCGGGACGTAAACGCTGGATTATATCCACTAGGCCCGCGGGACAAACTCGCTGAACCCCTTGAGCAATATGTGACCGTATCGTTGTGGAATACATATGAAAACGATGTCGTGGATATACACACGATATCCCATCTCCTCTAGTTTATGCCCCAGTTTATTAAAATCCACCTTGAAGAATTCGACGATCAGGATTGGTGTGAAACGCAAAATCGTTTCCCGGGCACCGGCCAGAACCTCAAATTCCATCCCCTCGGCATCGATCTTCAGGACATGCACGCCGGGAAGACGGACGCTGTCTATGGTAACAACCGGCACATACTCGACCTTCTCAGGATCATTTCCCCGCTCCTGATCCAACTTCTCGATCTGATTCTCGCCAAATTCCACACTGCCAAAATTCATAGGTTTGAAGTAATCGAACTGTGGTACCGCGAGTTCGCCTGCCGCCGCCCCGACAGCCGCGTTATAGCAATAGACGTTTGTCACCGAGTTCAGGGCCATCGTTCCGCAAATAATCTGGAACAACAGACGCTGCGGCTCGAAGGAATAGACCCTTCCCGCATCAGCAAGGTGGCGCGCCACAGCAAAACTGTGCGTTCCAATATTGGCGCCGACATCAACAAATATTTTGGTGTCGGCTTGAATATAATCCAACATCTGCCGGATCATATTGATCTCCGAATCACCTTCGGCCTTCCCGCTTTTGATAAGACTCCACGTTTGATTGATGTCATGTCGATTAACCATCATAGGTCCATAAACCGTCGGAACAATAATCGTATATGGAACGCGGTCGGGTTGATGCATCGGGGTGCCGTTCGTTGTGCAAGGGCTTTCGTGACCAGGCTGGAAGGTGTTTATCAGAGGAGAGAAAACAGATTCTGCCGCATGTCCCGCAGGACCTGCGTCCAGTCCAGCAGTCTGTCCTGGTTGAACACCCTCATAGTCGGATACCAAGGTGACGTAGCCGCCTTCCACCCCCAACGCCACTCGCTGGTGGCACGATTGAGGAGCCACACCGGCTTTCCCAAAGCACCCGCCAGATGCGCGATCGAGGTATCGACCGTGATCGTCAGATCAAGGTCCGCAACGACAGCGGCTGTATCCAGGAAATCGAAATCCGCCCGAACCGGCGTCTCGACGCAATGATCGCGCAGAATCACTTGCTCTTCCGGCTGATAGTCGCCTTGCTGCAAACTGACCCACTGGATCCCCTCAGATCGCTTTAACATATGAATAAAATTCGACAACCCAATCGAGCGCAGGCGATCCGATCCAAGCGCCGGGCTTCCGCGCCATGCGATGCCTATACGCACCGGCGCGATGGGACGAAAACGCGGTTCGACCGCGGACCGCAAATAAGGGATTTCCTCGGACAAGCTGTCGGCATTGGCCCCGAAACGACTGCCCATACTGCCGAACGCCAGCACGTAATCGATAGCGGGGCCGGCTTCACTCAGGCTGGTCGCCGAGACGACATCACCGCCGGGCAGGTGGCTCAGGCCATGCACGAACAACCGACGCAACGCCGGTCGTACATCCAGCATGAGTTCGCGTGGCTCCAGAGCCAAGACCTTCCGCGCGAAGCGCATATTCTGAATTTGGTCACCGTGGCCATCCTCACCCAGCAGAACAATTTTCTTGCCACGCAAATTCTGACCTTGCCATTCCCGGGTGCCCGGCGGCATCGGCTTCGTATAACCATTGGCGGCGTCCGTTGTGGGACGCTGTTCGTATGTCCGCCACCCCTCTTCCCAATGGCCGAACTGCAGCAGTGTAAGTCCAAGGTGAAAGTAAGCATTGGAATCGTGCGGAGCGAGCTCGATACAACGTTTCAAATGCCCAACCGCTAACGGCTCCAATCCGTGCGCCCGACACGCGAGCGCGAAGAGTTTGTGGGCCGCGGGATTGTCCTGGCGCACCATCAGTGCCCGAAAGGCCAAATCCATCTGGGCAGCGGGATCGGTCCCCCGGCGCTCATAAAAATTCGCCATCCCCAACAGCGCACCGGCATTGGCGGGAGCCAGCGCGAGCGCCTGCCGAAGGAGAGGTTCAGCGTCGTCAAGCATGAATGCCGCCGTAAGCAAGTTACCCTGCTGGAGCAGGCTAGCGGATCGTTCAGCCGAATCGACCGCGAGCACAGGCGGCAAGAAACGGGAGGACGGCATCGCGGATAAACTCCAGACCGCTCAGCCCCTTGCCCAAGCGATCGACGCCCGCGCCAGCGCATCGATCGTATCAACCACCGGCACGTGCAAACCCTCGGCCGGCCCGGCCAGGATCGCCAGCGGAATTTCCGTGCAGCCCAGCACCACGGCGGACGCACCGCGAGCGGCCAAACTGTTGGCGACCTCCACCAGCGGGTGGTAGGCCTCGGCCACCCGGTTGGCCTTCACCGCCGCGATCGCCGGTGTCACGAGGCGTTCCATCTGACCGGGGTCGGGTTCGATGATGTCCCACCCCTGCGCGGCCAGACGCTCCTGAAACAGCTTCATCGACAGAGTCAGTTGCGTGCCCATCAGACCGATGCGACCGGGCGCAATGCCGATGCGGCGCAGATCGGCCGCCGTTGCATCGACAATATGCAGGATCGGCATACCGGCATCGCGCGCCATCGGTTCGTACCAACCGTGGGCGGTGTTACAGGGAATGGCGATGGCGCCGCAGCCGGCAGCGCGAAGGCCATCAATGCCGCGCATCAGCCAGGGCAACGGATCGGCTCCATTACCCAGGCGGGACGCGGCACGATCGGGAATACGAGGGTCGGACCACAGCACCGCCGGAATATGGTCCTGGTCTTTATCGGCCGGGGTCAGCAGCGTCAGCCGCAGCATGAAGTGGGCACTCGCCAGCGGACCCATGCCGCCCAGCACCCCAAGCACTTTATCCGTCATCCGATTCGTTCCCGTTGCGCCGCCCGCACCAATGTATCCAACGCGCTGAGAAACTGCGAGCGATCCTGTTTCGTCAGCGGCGCGGGTCCGCCGGTGTTCATGCCCATCTCACGCAAATAACGCCCGACCTCACGGCCGGCGAGGGCGCTGCCGATATTGTCCGGAGTCCAGATTTTACCGTTCGGCGCCAGTGCGCGTCCGCCTTTGGCCAGACAACGGGAGGCCAACGGGATGTCGCTGGTGATGCACACATCCGCCCTGGTGCAGCGTTCGGCGATCCAGTCGTCAGCGACATCGGCGCCGGCCTCGACGGTGATCATCGTCACGTTCGGGCGTCCGGGCGGACGGATCGGACGCGAGCCATTGGCCACGACAAAAACCGGCAAGGCCAGCCGATCCGCGACACGATAGACCTCGTCGCGCACCGGGCAGGCATCACCGTCAATGTAGAGAGTCGTCATTTTACCGTTTTGTCAGGCCGCGTTCGCGCCAACTCTCGCACCCATCGTCATGGCCCGGCTCGTCCGGGCCATGACGATGAGGCGCCACCTCAACACAGATTGTTATCAGGCGGCGGAGCGCATGCCCTTGCCGCCACGGTCGTTGTAACGGCGGCGTTGTGCCTGACCCGGAGCGGCGGGACGGCTCTGCTGATGCGTCATCGGCGGCGGTGCGTCGCCGACGACAGCGATCGAGAAATTCATCGAACGCTCGATCTGGCGCAGAACCGGCCGTTCGGACGGATCGCAGAAGCTGATCGCGATGCCCGCGGCGCCGGCGCGCGCGGTGCGGCCGATGCGGTGGACGTAGCTCTCAGCTTCAACCGGCAGGTCGAAGTTGATGACGTGAGAAATGCCCGTCACGTCGATGCCGCGCGCGGCGATATCGGTGGCGACCAGAACGCGCGCCCGGCCACTGCGGAAATCCTTCAGGGCTTTCTCGCGTTGCGGCTGGCTCTTGTTGCCGTGGATGGCGTTCACCTGGATACCGGCGTTTTCCAAAACGCTGGCGACCTTGTTCGCGCCGTGCTTGGTCCGCGTGAACACGATCACCCGGGACAGAGCCTCATCCTGCAACATGGACAGCAGCAGCGACTGCTTGCCGCTCTGGTTCAGGTGATGCACGAACTGCTCGATCTTCGGCGCGGTCTCTTCCTTGCGGGCGATTTCCACGCGGATGGGATCACGCAGCAGGCTGTTCGCCAGACTGGCGACCTCGGCCGGCATGGTGGCGGAGAACAGGCAGGACTGGCGCTGCGGCGGCAGGGCCGCGACAATCCGGCGGATGTCCTTGATGAAGCCCAGGTCGAGCATGCGATCAGCTTCATCCAGCACGAACTGCGAGACGGCACCGAGCATGAGTTCACGGGTCTGCATCAGGTCGCATACGCGGCCGGGAGTGCCGATCACGATGTCGGCGCCACGGCGCATGGCTTCGACCTGCTTGAAGCGTGAGGCTCCGCCGATAATGACAACCGTGCGAAGGCGCAGGTTGGCGGACAGGGCGCGGACGGTTTCATCGATCTGCAGGGCCAGCTCGCGGGTCGGGGCGAGGATCACCGCGCGGGCCACGAACGGCGCCGGGCGGATCGACTGGGCATTAAGGTGCTGCAGGATAGGCAGTGCGAAGGCGGCGGTCTTACCGCTGCCGGTTTGGGCAACGCCAAGCAGATCCTTGTTCGCCAGCAGTGGCGGGATGGAATCGGCCTGAATGGGGGTCGGAATGACAAATTTGCACGACTCAATGGCGCGCAGAATGGGCTCGGCGAGGCCGAGAGCCGCAAAAGTAGTTTGGGTCAAGACGTAGGTATGCTCCAGCGCCCGTCACGGTCTGTGAACGGAAAGCGCCTGAAAGTTCGTCGCCCCGCGCGATTAAATGGGGACGAACGGTTTTCGGATGGAAATTTCCGGAATTTCGGACGAGGAGGAACGCCCGTTAATCACGCAATCACGGAAAGACAGCCGATATATCATCCAAGCCCCGCACAATTGCAAGGTATTTTGTGCAGGTGCGAAATCCCGAGCGGATTTCGGCGTCTCAACCCCGCCTGATAGCAGAGCAATGTGATCTTCGCCCGACCAACGGTTCCAAATGCCCCGGCGTTAGATCCCGGCATGTCAACGGAACCCTTCCATGTCAGAGGCCGGCGAAGCGTCCCCCCATCTCGACCAACGCGAACGGCGGCAAGCGGCCGCCGGAGCACCCCTCGGGGCCCTGGTGATTCACGAGATCGTCCGTCAGCAGGGCGAGGAAGAACTCGAACGCTCCTTCAACGGTCTGGCCTGGTCGGGACTCGCGGCCGGGTTGTCGATCGGTTTTTCATTCCTCACGCAAGCGACGTTGCAAGGATATCTACCCGACACGCCCTGGCGCCCGCTGGTGTCCGGCTTCGGATATACCGTCGGGTTTCTGATCGTCATTCTTGGCCGGCAGCAACTTTTTACCGAAACGACACTGACCGCGGTTATCCCGGCTTTGACGCGGCGCAACTGGGGGACGACCCTGTTGGCGCTGCGGGTCTGGGCCATCGTGCTCACCGCCAACCTGGCGGCGACCTGGATCTTCGCCATGATCGCCGCACAGCCGGGGATTTTTCCGGACGCCACCGTCCGGGCCATGGCTGAGCTGTCAGCCCGGGCGGTGCAGGGGCCATTCTGGCAAAAGCTCGTGACAGGCGGGTCGGCCGGTTGGCTGATCGGGCTGATGGTCTGGCTTATGCCATCGGCGGATGCGAGCCGGGCGTTGATCATTATTCTGCTGACCTACGTCATCGCCATTTGCCAGTTTCCTCACATCATCGCCGGGTCGGTAGAGGCCGCTTTCGGTGTCTGCACCGGCCAGGCAACCCCGAGCGACTACGCGTTTCGCTTCCTCGTGCCGACTTTTTTGGGCAATGCGGCAGGCGGCACCATCCTCGCGGCGTTGCTGAACCACGCTCCCCTGGCCGGGGAATTGGCCGACGCTGACTGACCGCGACGGTCGTGCGCTGTGCCCGGTTATCTGAGGTGATCTCTTAAGCGCCCGGGCTGATCGCAACCTGGCGAAGCGGCACAAGCTGCATGGCGTTACTCGGCTTCAGCTTTTCCTCCGGTGGACGGGTCAGCCGATGAGCAGCTTTTTTCATGATTCGCCATGCCCGAATGTCATTCTGCGTCACGTAGCCTTTGTTGTCGGCGTCGATGTCCTGGAAATTTTTGGCCACAAGCGGGAAGCCGGTCTTGGCTTCCTCCGGCGTCAGGTGTCCGTCATGCGCGACGTTCGCCGCCGCGAAATGCTGCTCCCATGTCTGGCGCGCAGCGTGAGCTGGTGACTGGGCTGGAACGGCAGGATCGGCTGCAAGCGCCGCGCCAGCACCGGGCCACATCGAAACGGCAAATACGAGCGAAAGCGTCAGGAAAAAAGGACGGCGCACGGGAGCTCTCCTGGTGAGTTACCCGGAAGAGCCTACGGAAAAAACCTTAACGAAAAGTAAACAGAAACAATTATTTCGGACCATTCCAGCATAACAGCGGGTTCATCGCACCGCCGCCCCGATTGCCTGCACCGCGAGGTCCACGGAAGCGGCATCGACGTCCAGATGGGTGCAGGCGCGCACGCGATAGGGGCCGACCGTCGAGACCATCACGCCCGCCTGTCGCGCGCGGCCGGCCAACTCATCCGCGGTCAATCGAGTTCGACGCGTGTCGAAGAACACCAGGTTCGTCGCAACGTCCTCGACCGCCAGGCCGGGCACCTGTTTCAGGCCACGGGCCAAACGTTTGGCGTTGGCATGGTCTTCGGCCAGCCGGTCAACATTGTGGTCGAGCGCATATAAGCAGGCGGCGGCACAGATCCCGGCCTGCCTCATCGATCCGCCCAGGCGCTGCTTCCAACGCCACGCCTGATCGATGAACGCCTCGGAGCCGCACAGGACGGCCCCCAACGGGGCACCGAGGCCTTTGGTAAAATCAAGCCAGACCGAATCCGCATGTTCGCTCATATCCCGAGCCGTCACGCCGGACGCGACGACAGCGTTCATCAGCCGGGCGCCATCGATGTGGGTTTTCATGCCTTCTGCATGGGCCGCGGTCAGCACATCGTTCAACAGGCCCAACGGCCAGACCGCCCCGCCCCCGGCGTTGGTGGTTTGCTCGACCGCCACAAGGGTTTGCGGCGGGGCATTGCGGCGCTTTTCCCGCAGCGCGGCTTTCATCGTCGCGGCGTCGAACATCCCGCGCTCGCCGCGCAAGCCCAGGATAACCGCGCCCGCCAATGCCCCGGGGGCACCACCTTCGTTGGCCACGATGTGCGAATTTTCGTGCGCCAGGATTTCATCGCCGGGTGAACAATGAACCAGGATCGAGATCTGGTTGCACATCGTGCCGGTGGGCAGGAACATCGCCGCAGGCTTGCCCGTCAGATCCGCCATGCGGTCGCACAGCGCGTTGATGGTCGGGTCGTCGCCACTTTGCTCGTCGCCGACCTCGGCTTGCATCATCGCCTCTTTCATCCCGGCGGACGGACGAGTCTGCGTATCGGAATACAAATTGACCCGCACGGGAGGCAGGGATCGATCCGTTCGAACGGGGGCGTAAACCATGAACTGGGCTCCTAAGAGACGGGCGGTACACCATAAACATCGCGGGCCCGCTTCAGGAAGGCGTTGACCATCCGCCGCACCGCCTCGTTGAACACCACGCCGATCGCCGCTTGCAGAATGCGGCTGCGGAATTCGAAATCCACGAAAAAATCGACTTCCGTGCCCGGCCCGCTCGGTACGAAATTCCACTGATTGTTCAGGTAGCGGAAAGGGCCGTTTTCGTAGGTCACCATCACTTTTTGGGGCCGGTCGAGGGCGACCCGGCTGGTGAATTTTTCCCGGAACGGCCCGAATCCGATGGTCAGGTCGGCGACCAATTGGGTCTCGGTACGGCTGCGGATGCGGGCGGCCATGCACCAAGGCAAAAATCGCGGATAGGAAGCGACGTCCGCCACCAGGTCGAACATCTGCTCACAGGTATAAGGAACAACCTTCCGTTCAGCGTGAGTTGGCATCAGGCGGTTGGCATCAGGCGGGCAGTCCGGCGCCTGTGGCGCTTTGCCGAGCCGCCCGCAGTGCCGCGAAATCGGTATCGGCGTGATAGGAACTGCGGGTCAGCGGGGTCGCCGAAACCAGCAAAAACCCCTTGGCCCTGGCGATGGAAGCGTATTCGGCGAACTCATCCGGCGTGACGAAACTCTCCACCGCGGCATGTTTCACCGTTGGCTGCAGATACTGGCCGATGGTCAAAAAATCGACATCAGCCACGCGCAGGTCATCCATGACCTGCATGATCTCGGGCTTGGTTTCGCCCAGCCCGACCATCAGGCCGGACTTGGTGAAGATCGAGGGGTCGATCTGCTTCACCCGATCCAGCAGCCTAAGAGACTGGTAATAGCGCGCACCCGGACGGATGGAGGGATACAGCCGCGGCACGGTTTCCAGGTTGTGGTTGAACACGTCAGGCCTCGCAGCGGCCACGATCTCGGTCCCGCCCGGTTTGCGCAGGAAATCCGGGGTCAGCACCTCGATGGTGGTTTCCGGCGCCGCCCGCCGGATCGACCGGATGACCTCCGCAAAATGTTCGGCGCCACCATCCACCAGATCGTCACGGTCCACGGAGGTGATCACGACGTGGCGCAGCCCAAGCTTCGCGACCGCATCGGCGACGCGGCGTGGTTCATCGGCGTCGAGCGCAAGCGGCTGGCCGGTGCGGACATTACAGAAGCTGCAGGCGCGGGTGCAGGTATCGCCCATGATCATCATGGTGGCGTGGCGCTGAGACCAGCACTCGCCGATGTTCGGGCAGGCGGCTTCCTCGCACACCGTGACCAGCCGGTTGTCGCGGATCAGCGCCTTGGTTTCATGATAAACCGGATGATTGGGCGCCTTCACCCTGATCCAGGCCGGCTTGCGCTGAATCGGATTGTCTTGCCGATGCGCCTTTTCCGGGTGCCTGGCCGGCTCTTTGGTACGATGATCGATGGTCAGACGGGTAGTGGACATGGTGGGCACGATGTGGACGGGGTCGGCGCACCCGTCAAGCGGGATGATGGACGGATCGGCCTAACTGCGTATGCGGCGGGATCATGTCCGGAGTGATCCGAACCACGGCATCCCGCGTCACAGTAACCTGCCATGAGACCTCGATCCGCAAACAATGCCGCGAAAAGACCCATCACGAGAGTGGCTGTCAAAACGCGGGTTGCGGTCAGCATCTTATGAACCGATCTCGTCTTTCGATCGGAAACGTCCTTGTCAAACCAGCCTGCGATCAAATATTAATCCATCTTCAGGGCGCGGCCCGGACACCACCGGTTAACCACTTTTCCAGGGTCCGGGACAGCAAAGGCGTCATATGGCGGTTAAATGCGACCTGACGATCAGCTTTGCGACCTCGGGCAACAGCCCGGGTTTCCTGGGTGGTGGATGGGCTCGGTCAGAGGACCGCTTCGCCTGGGGCGTCGGCGCCGAAAGCCATCTGATGTTTCCCGCTATGGACCCGGTCAACGACTACGTGCTGACCCTGGACGTGATTCCCTTTGTTCACCCGCCAGAACTGTCCACTCAGCGGCTGATCGTATCGGTAAACGATGTTTCGGTGGGTTCGGCCAAACTGTCCCGCCCGACGTTGCTCGCCTATAGGATTCCCGGCAGCCTCGCCCACCGGTTGGGTCGTATGGTGGTCACGCTACAGCATCCCGACGCCGCGCGACCGTCGGATTTTCCTGGCAGTATGGACACCAGACATCTGGCGGTTGCCGTGCTGGAAGCCAAAATCTACCGGGTGACCGACCGGGAGCAGACCGCGGCAACCCGTCTGCCGGCAGGGTTGATGTTGGCAGGGCCGAATGGGTGCGGCGATGATGACTGGGCGGCATGGGCGACGGCGCACACCGGCCTGACGCTGCCGCAACTCGCCTTGCAATTCGAATCGTTGGGGGAGAATTGCGAATTCGGCCTGTTTCAGCGCCGCTGCGACGCCGAACCGCTGGGTCTGCTGCGGTTCTCCAGCACCTTCATGCGTAACCTGATCCGCGGCATCGATAGCGGTTTCGATGGACTCGGCACCCCCGAAACCATCGAGCCACGCCTGGAGGGGGAGCCACGCAAAGAGTATATGATCCATGAGTCCACGTTTGGTCTTGTGTACCACACCTTCGTTTACGAGGGTCAGCGCAGCGTCTGGCTGATGCGCGAACAGGAATCCGCCCGGCTTAAGTTCCTGCGCCGGAAGTTCATGGAAGAGATGCAGGCGGCGGAAAAGCTATTCGTTTACAAATTCAGTTCCGGGACAACTCTGGAAGAGGTGCTGCCATTGCATATGGCACTGAATCGCCACGCCGAGGTGACATTGCTGTGGGTGGTACCAGCCGAACGCGACCGGCCGGCCGGCACCGTCGAGGTGATCGCACCAGGCCTGTTAAAGGGATACATCGACCGCTTCGCCCCTGACGACAACGCCCACGACTTCTCTTTTACTGGCTGGTTGCGGGTCTGCGCCAACGCATGCGTTCTCGGACGGCTGACACGACCCGGCGCGGATGATAGCGTCGCGCGCAATGCAGATCCGCTTCCGCGTGTCGCGACGGACGGCGGCAGCGCGTGCTGACCCGTGATCGCCCTTCGGTCCTGCTGTACGACTGGGACAACACTCTGATTGACGGTTGGGCCGGCATCACCGCCGCCCTGAACGCGACGTTCACAGCATTTGACCGGCCGTTGTGGACGGTCGATGACACGCGCAACCGGGTCCGTGTATCGCTGCGGGAGAGCTTCCCTGTCATGTTCGGCGACAAGTGGGAACAGGCGCGGGATATTTTTTACGAAACGCTGACCCATCAGCATCTCGATCATGTCGTCCCGATGGCCGGCGTACCGGACGTGCTGGAGGCGGGGGCCGCCTGGCCACAGGGCGTGGTTTCCAACAAGGCAGGGACCTTTTTGCGCCGGGAAGTGATTCACCTCGGGTGGAGCCGATTTTTTGGGCCGGTGATTGGCGCCGGCGATGCGACGGCCGATAAGCCCAGCCCGGCCCCGATCCATATGGCACTGGCGCAGATGGGTCGGATCGCCGACATCTCCGTTTGGTATATGGGCGATACCGCGCTGGACATGCAGGCCGCCAAGGCGGCAGGCGTCACCGCCGTGCTGATTGGCAACGCCGATCACGATGGGGGGATTGAACATGCCGCCCCGCATCTCCATTTCCCCACTGGTTTGGATTTGCGCGCACGTTTACGTGACCTTGCGTGATGGGGCGGGACTGATAGACTGTCGTCATTCGGTGGCCGTGCCACGACCCGCCGGGTAAATTGATTTTTCGAAATCTCCACACAAAAAAATGAAGGATTGTGGCCGTGGCCAATGAGAAAGCGCAAAATGTTCAGGATGTGTTCCTGAATCATGTGCGGAAAAGCAAAACGCCGGTAACGGTATTCCTTGTGAACGGTGTCAAGCTTCAGGGGATTATCACCTGGTTCGACAATTTTTCCGTTCTGCTTCGCCGGGATGGGCATACCCAACTCGTCTATAAGCATGCCATCAGCACCGTTATGCCGGGCGCGCCGATCATGTTGTTCGATGCGACCAAGGTAGAAGGCGCTACCGCCGCTGCCCCCGCGCGGGAAATGAGCGGCGTAACCGGGGACGACTGATCGCCCGCTCTTCGAAACACCCGACCGGTCAGGAGAACCCGGATCACGAAGACGCATTGCCTGACGAGGGCGATCCGTCGGTCGGGGATGATTGGACTTTGCCGAACGGCCTGATCGATCTACCGGACGCCCCATTGCCCGGTGGACCGACCATGGCTGCTGTCATTTTGCCATGGGAACGCCTCGCGGGTCGCGAGGCTTCTGGTGTAGATCAGCCGCGCGCGGCTGAGGCCAGACTGGCCGAGGCGGTTGGTTTGGCCGCGTCGATCGGGTTGGTCGTGGTCCACACAGCGGTCCTGCCGTTGCGCCTCCGTCGCCCCTCCATGCTGTTCGGCGAGGGCCAGGTGGCGCTACAGGGTCAATCGATCAGCCAGAAACACGTCGGCGTAGCGATCGTCGATGCCGCGCTGTCACCGGTGCAGCAACGCAACCTGGAACGCGCCTGGGGTTGCAAGGTCGTCGATCGCACCGGTCTGATCCTTGATATTTTCGGCGAACGAGCCGCGACCAAAGAGGGCACGCTTCAGGTCGAACTCGCGCATCTGCAATATCAACGGTCCCGGCTGGTGCGGTCCTGGACCCATCTGGAGCGGCAACGTGGCGGCTTCGGCTTCCTGGGCGGCCCCGGTGAGACTCAGATTGAGGCTGACCGGCGATTGATCGATGACCGGCTGGTCCGGTTGAAAAAAGAATTGGAAGGCGTGCGGCGAACCCGTGGGCTGCACCGGACGGCACGCAAACGCGTGCCCTTCCCGGTTGTCGCCCTGGTCGGCTACACCAACGCCGGGAAATCGACGCTGTTCAACGTTATGACCGGGGCGGAGGTGTCCGCGAAGGACCAATTGTTCGCCACCTTGGATCCGACAATGCGCGGGATGCGGATGCCGTCGGGCCGGCGGATCATCCTGTCTGACACGGTGGGTTTCATCAGCCAGCTTCCACATGAACTGGTGGAGGCGTTCCGTGCCACGTTGGAAGAAGTGTCGGAGGCCGATGTCATCTTGCATATCCGCGACGTGGCACACCCGGAGACGATCGCTCAGCGCGCGGATGTCATTAAGGTACTGGATGACATGGTCGCTGACGGGACGCTGGATGCGAACTGGCCTGAACGCACGGTCGAGGTGCTGAACAAGGCCGACCTCGTCGGTGGCGTCGGCGAGGTCACGTTGCGCGAGGGTTCCGTCGCGGTTTCCGCCATCACCGGCGAAGGTCTGGATGCGCTGAAAGCCGCCATCGACGCGCGTATCGCGCATGGGATGGAGATCGCCGATTACGACATTCCGTCGCACGATGGCGCCAGGATGGCGTGGCTGTATCAGCATGGCGAAGTGGTTGAGCGAATTGACGGCGAGAGCGCCGTGCACTTGAAAGTACGGCTGCTGCCGGCGGATCGGGCGCGGTTCGAACGCGGGGCGTAGAGAGAGAGCCATGGCAATCAAAGCGATCGTTTTCGATGCCTACGGGACACTGTATGATGTCCAGTCGGTCGCGCGTGCCACCGAGCAGGCCTTCCCCGGCCGGGGCGATTACATCACCCAGGTCTGGCGGCTGAAACAGCTTGAATACACATGGCTCCGCTCCGTCATGGGGCGATACCAGGATTTTCGCGCCGTCACCCGGGAGTCTTTGCAGTACACGCTCGGCACGCTGGGTGTGGAAGCAAATGCAACGGTGTTTGACCGGATCGTCGATGCCTACAATACGCTGTCTCCTTATCCCGAGGCTGAACAAGCCCTTGGCGCCTTATCGCATTACCGGCTGGCGATCCTGTCGAACGGCAGTCCGGATATGCTGGACGCGCTTGTCCGGCACAGCGGCTTCGACCGATATCTGGAAGCTGTGATCAGCGTTGACGCGAAGCAGGTGTTTAAGCCTGACCCGCGCGCCTACGAACTGGTCCAGGAACGCCTGGGTGTGCGGCCGGAGGAGGTCGTGTTCGTTTCCTCCAACGGCTTCGACGTCGCGGGTGCGAAAAGCTTCGGCTTCAATGTCGCCCGGATTGAGCGTGTTTCGCCGGATGCCTTGCGCCAGGAATTGACCAGTGGCGCACCGATCGGCCCGGCGACGATGTTCCGCGCCTTGCGGATGCAGACAGAGGCGTTGGGGTTTCGCCCGGACGCCGTGGTCGGGTCGCTGCTGGCGTTGCCCGCGCTGGCGGGATCAATCGCCGGCTGAGTGGCATTGCGTCGCGATCAAGGCGCCGCGGCGGCTCGCACCCCAAACTTTGCCGGCCCGCATCCAAAGCGGATCAAGATACGAATAATAAGACGCGCCCCGTCTTGTTGCCAAAGATATGGAGCGCGATCACGAAGGCGGCTTCCTTGCCACGCGTGAATCACCCGATCAAACAAAAAATTAGACCATCATCGAACGACTGGACTTTACTCAACTTCAAACGATTATGGGATAAGTTCGCAATTGCGGAAAAAATCGTTCCAGATGAATTGGAACGACTTGACGTTTCGAATTAGACATGTAAATCAGGACGTGCCGCGCGATGCGATGCGAAGTCCGCAGCGTCCGGCAGGGGGGGCCGAAAACCTTTCAGAGTAGGCAAATCAACGGAGAAAACTCATGAGCTCGCTGAAAAACAAGCGCCTTTCCCTTGAAAGCTTTAAGTCCACGGCGGCCGCCACGGCCGTGAAGGACCAGGTTCGCGCGATCACTGGTGGTGTTGCGCTCGCCGCCTGCCATCCGACCGTCGCTTAACGTTCTTAGCGCGAAAGGGCGGCCTCGCGCCGCCCTTTCACCGGTTTGACACTTGCCCGTGGAGGCCGGACACGTTTATGCTCGTCAAATCAAGAAGAACCGGAAACGGTCATGCGGCGCAATGATTTCGATACATGGAGAAGACGATACGCGACGTTGGGTCGCGGCCGCCTCGCCAACGCAATCAGGCATCTGATCTTCCATGCCGATGAACAATTGTTCGACACGCTGGATTTCGAAGATGAGTCTCAGTTCCTCGCTCCGCTGTTGTTCGCCCATTTTACGGACACCGAACGAACGGTCCAGTTGCAGCAGATCCTGTATGGCGCAATCCCGCCGGGCGGCAGGCCAGAAACGATCAAGTTGCTTACAAACTCAGTGGGACGCGCCGGTCTGGGAGGATTCGGTCTCCTGGAAACCGCGCTGCCGGACGCCGACGTAACGTTTGGGCGAGACACCGACGGCCGGTTCGCGTGCATGACCGGCACGCGAGCGGCGCCGTTCCGCATCCGCCCGCCGGTCCAGGTGCCCGGGACCCGGATCGAGGTCGTCACCGACATTTCGCCTTTGCTTCTGCGCTTTTTCGATCCGGCGAACGATCCGGAGGCGCTGCGCGTTCCACCCCACCGCGTCACGCATGTTCTCCTGGCGCTCGGCTTGATCCGGCAGCACTGCCCCGCCGAATGGGCCGAAATCATCGCGCATGTGCGGCTGATCGTGCTGTTCCGCGCCGCAAGCCCGAACTCGTTCGCCACCAAGTCGGCGCATGGCGCGATTTTCTGCAATCTGGGCGACGACGAGGATGAAATTGCCCTGCTGGAGGATGTTGCACATCAGGCGGGGCATGTCGTCTGCAACGCGTTCTGCCAGGAACCCATGCGGATTTTCACAATCGACCCGGAAACGCCGCTGAACCAATTCCACGACGATCCGCGCGACACGCGCACCATCAACGTCGCCTTCCAGGCTTTGTTCACCTATGTTTTGATCACCCGCGTGCTGACGAAAATCCACGACGCCGGCCGCCTGCCGGAACAGCAAGCGCACGAGGTGCTTGGCCGGCTCGGTTTCACCATGCTGAAATTCCGCATGGATTTGAAACGCCTGGCCGTCCCGGACGCCTACGCCCCGGCCGGATGGCGCTGCATAACAGGGTGCCAGGCCGAATGCGATCAGGTCCATGCCCGATACGAACCGCTGGTGGGCCTGTTTCAATACGATAACCAACCCTATACGTTCGACTACGAGCGGTTTGTGGAAAGAAACGGCGGACCCTGGCAGGCGGCAAGCGGCATGGCATTGTGAGCAGGTTTCCGTTCTTTCAGCAGATGGACCAGATGGATTGCGGTCCGTCATGCCTGCGAATGATCGCCCGCCATTACGGCCGAACGTTCGAGGCGGAGTTCATGCGCGAAAAATGCGCGCTCACCCGCGAAGGCGTCTCGCTCGCCGGAATCTCGGAAGCCGCTGAATCGGTGGGGATGGCGTCGCTGGCGATCCAGGTGCCGTTCGAAACGTTACGTGACGAAGTTCCCTTGCCGGCGATCGCGCACTGGCGGCAGCGCCACTTCGTCGTCGTGCATCAGGTGAAGAACGATCACGTTTACGTCGCTGATCCCGCTTTCGGCCTGATCCGGTATGACAAGGCGGACTTCTTGCGCGGCTGGCTCAGCCAGCGCCAGCAGACCGGCGAGGGCCTGCTGCTGTTGCTGGAGCCCACCGAGGACTTCCTGACCGCGCCCGAGGAGCCGAAAACGCAGCGCCAGGGGCTGCGGATGCTGCTGCCGTATTTCCGGACGCATCGCGGTTTGCTGGTCCAGTTGTTCCTTTGCCTGCTGGTGGGCAGCGCCGTGCAACTGGTGCTGCCGTTCCTGACCCAGGCCATGGTCGATCACGGCATCCGCTTCCAGAACCTGGGCTTCGTCTATCTGCTGCTGGCGGCGCAGCTCGCGCTGTTCGCCTCGCAGACCACGGTGGACGTGGTGCGCGGCTGGCTGCTGCTGCATATCGGCTCGCGCGTGAACATCAAGATCATCTCGATGTTCCTGTTCAAGCTGATGCGCCTGCCGATCGGGTTTTTCGACACAAAATCGACCGGCGATCTGTTGCAGCGCGTGCAGGACCACCGGCGAATTGAAGCGCTGCTGACCGGTGCCACTCTAACCGTGCTGTTTTCCGGCATTAACCTGCTGGTGTTCGGCGCGATCCTGGCGTTCTACAGCCCGCTGATCTGCGCGGTTTTTGTCGCCGGCACGGTCCTGTATGCGGTTTGGGTGACGCTGTTCATGAAACGGCGGGCATTCCTGGAATACCGGCGTTTCGACGAGGCTTCGGGCAACCAAAGCAGCATGATCCAGCTCATTCAGGGCATGCAGGAGATCAAGCTCAACAACTCGGAACGCCGGCGCCGTTGGGAATGGGAAGCGATCCAGGCGCGGCTGTTTCGCATCGCGGTCAAAAGCATGGCGCTGACGCAGTGGCAAACCACCGGCGGCGGCTTCATCAACGAGCTGAAAAACATTCTTATCACTTTTGTCGCCGCCAGAGCCGTGATCGACGGGCAGCTTACGATCGGCATGATGCTGTCGGTGCAGTACATCATCGGCCAGCTTAATGCGCCGATCAGCAATTTCCTGACCTTCGCGCAGACCTTGCAGGACGCGCGCATCAGCCTGGACCGGCTGGCGGAGATCCACGCCCGCGACAACGAGGAAGATGCCGATCGCGGCGGACTGACGGTGCTGCCCGACAGCCGCACGCTGAGCTGCGCGGACAATTTTTCGTTCAGCTATGGCGGCATTTCCGGCCGGCCGGTGCTGCATGACCTCAATCTGACCATCCCGGCCGGCAAGGTCACCGCGATCGTTGGACAGTCCGGGTCGGGCAAGACCACGCTGATGAAGCTGCTGCTGAAGTTCTACCCGCCGACCGAGGGCGCGATCCGCCTGGGCGGGGTCAACCTGCAGGACATCAGCCCGCGCGCCTGGCGGGCCGCCTGCGGCGCGGTGATGCAGGACGGCTACATCTTCGCCGATACGATCGCACGGAACATCACCGAATCCGACTCGGACCACGTCGTCGACCGCGAGCGGCTGCTGCGCGCCGTTCATGTCGCCAACCTCTCCGCCTTCATCGACGAGCTCCCGCTCGGCTTCAACACCCGTCTCGGCTCCGCCGGCATCGCCATCAGCGGCGGTCAGAGCCAGCGCATCCTGATCGCACGCGCCGTCTATAAAAACCCCGAGTTTCTGTTCTTCGACGAAGCAACCAGCGCGCTGGACACGAGCAATGAACGCGTCATCATGGAGAACCTGGCGGAATTCTGCGTGGGCCGCACCGTGCTGGTGATCGCGCATCGCCTCAGCACCGTTCGCAACGCCGACCAAATCCTCGTGCTGGACCACGGCCGGGTGATCGAGCAGGGCTCGCACGAGGAACTGGCGGCGCGGCGTGGCGCGTATTTCGAACTGGTGCGCAACCAGTTGGAACTGGGTGCCGGCTGACATGGACATGGATGTGGACGTCGAGTCGCCGCTCGGAATGACCGAGGAAGCGCCGCCCGTCGCACGCGACCGCATCGCGGAAATCGTGATGCACAGCGAGGCGGTGGTGCAGATCCTGGGCACGCCGCCGAACTGGCTGGCGCGCTGGGGCGCCTGCGCGATGGTGTGCGTGGTCGGGTTCCTCGTCGCGCTGGCATGGCTGATCCACTACCCCGATGTCGTGCACGCGAGCGTTATCGTCACCACGCCGCTGCCGCCGGCCACCGTCGTCGCGCAGGCCAGCGGCCATCTGGAAACGCTGATGGTGCGCGACGGCGATAGCGTCGCACGCGACGCTATCCTGGGCCGGTTGCACAGTTCGTCCGATCCCGCCGCGGTGACGCAACTGGAGGCCGTGTTGGCGGAATGGCGCGACGGACGGGAGCCTTCGGACAATGCCATCGCCGCGCTGACGACCCTGCCGCTGGGCGAACTCCAGGGCGATTACGCAACGATGGCGCGGGCACACGCCGCCTATGCATGGCATCTGGCCGTGGACCCGATCGGCGCGCAGATTCCCGGCCTGACGGCGCAGCGGGCGCCGTTGTTCGAAAAGATCGAAAGCCTAAAGCGGCAAAGCGTCCTGCTGGCGCAGGAAGCGGCGATGGCGGAAGGCGGGGTCGCCCGCACGGTCCAGTTGCTGAAGCACAACGACGCATCGTTGGAAACGCTGGATGACCGCCAGCGCGTCGTGCTGGGCGCGAAGCGGGCGCTGCAAGGCAACCTGGTCGATCTCGCCAACACCCAGCTTGAGCTGTCACGCCTGGACCAGACGTTGATCGAAATGACCATGCGGGACCGCCAGCAGCGCCAGGATCTGCTGGTGACGCTGCAGGAATCCGTCAGGACCCTGGGCAGCCGGCTCGCGGCGTGGGAGCGGACCTACGTGCTGCGGGCGCCGATCGCCGGCACGGTCAGCCTGTCTCGGTTTTGGACCGACAGCCAGTTCGTGCGGGCCGGCGACGAGGTGATGGCGATTGTTCCGGCGGAAGCGCGCACGCCGATCGGCCGGGTGTCGCTGCCGGCCAGCCGAGCGGGCGAGGTTGCGACGGGACAGACGGTGTTCGTTTCGCTGGATAACTATCCCGCCGAACAGTTCGGCTTGCTGCAAGGGCGCGTGGTGGCGATCGCGCCGGTGCCTCTGGGCGCGCGCTATTCGGTTGAGGTCAGCCTGCCGGACGGGCTGACGACAACGTTTGGCCGGCGCCTGACCTATCAGCAGGAGATGCAGGGCCAGGCAGAGATCGTCGTCGAGGACCTGCGTGTGATCGATCGGCTCTTCCAGCAATTCCGCCGGTTGACGCGGAACGGAACGGTCGTGCCGCCGCCATGATTTCAAGGGAAGGACCCATTCGATGCGCGTGCTGATACTCGTTGCAGCCCTGACGGCGGCTCTCGGTTTTGCCGGTTCGGCCCGGGCGGACCTCGTACAAATACACTACGATTATGGTTCCATCGTCGCCGACGCGACGTTGATGGTTCGATCGTCGCCGACGCGACGTTGGATGTCGAATTCGGGCAGGCGGTCAGCGGCGAGGGAACCATCTCTGGCGGCGGCCTGATCGGAACGCTGTCAATGAGCCTGATCGAGCCGAACACGACACTGGCCGGCCTGTCGGCGACTCCGTCGGCGGATTGCTCCCCAGCGGCGGCAAGCTGCTACGATGTCGGATTGTTCTCGTGCGGTTGCGCCTTGACAGCCCTGGATACAGCGTTCGATTTGGCCAGCGCCATGCCGATCGATTCCAACGGCATCGCATTCCAGGTTGGCGGCGGCGATCTGAACTACGGCCTGGCGCTGTATAACAATGGCGACGGGACCGTGGGAGTGCTTCTGGTTGGGGACGCGGCGCCGCAGCCATCGGTGCTGATTCCCGGCGAGGGTGGCGGGACGCTGACTTTCCAGAGGATTTCGGAACCTGGCGCCTTGGCGTTGTTCAGCGTCGGCATGACCGGTCTGACCGGCGTCCGCCGGCGCGGGCGCCATGTCGCGTCCGGGGCCTGAAGCCTCATACCACCAACCCAGGCACCAGAATCTCCCTCACCGTCGTGTGCCGCAGCCCCAGCGCCCGGGCGACGGCGATATGGGTGACCTGGCCGGCGTGGATGTTCAGGCCCTCGGCCAGATGCTCATCGTCCAGCATCGCCTGACGCCACCCCTTCCCGGCCAGAGCCAGCACGAACGGTAATGTTGCGTTGGTCAACGCGTGAGTGGAGGTCCGGGCGACCGCTCCCGGCATGTTGGTGACGCAGTAATGGACGACGCCTTCCTCCACATAGGTCGGATTGGAGTGGGTCGTCGGCCGGCTGGTTTCGAAGCAGCCCCCTTGGTCGATGGCGATATCGACCAGGACCGAACCGGGGCGCATGCGCCGGACCATGTCGCGCGTGACCAGTTTCGGGGCTGCCGCACCGGGCACCAGCACGGCGCCGATCACCAGATCGGCCGCCAGCACCGCTTGCTCGATGGCGGCGGTGGTGGCGAACAGCGTGGTTGCCCGCGGCCCGAACTGCAGGTCCAGTTCCTTCAGGCGGGGCAGCGATTTGTCGATGATGGTCACGCTGGCCTCCAACCCCACGGCCATGCGGGCGGCGTTGGTGCCGGATACGCCACCACCCAGCACCACGACTTTGGCCGGAGGCACGCCCGGGACGCCACCGAGCAAAATGCCGGCGCCGCCTTGTTCCCGTTCGAGGCAATGGGCGCCGACCTGGACCGCCATGCGGCCGGCGACTTCGCTCATGGGGGCGAGTAACGGCAGTGTACCGGCGCGATCCGTGACGGTTTCGTAAGCGATACAGGTAGCGCCGGACTTCAGCAGACCCAGTGTTTGGACCTTGTCGGCGGCGAGGTGCAGATAGGTGAAGAGAATTTGGCCTTTGCGCAGCAGGGCGATCTCGACAGGCTGGGGCTCTTTGACCTTGACGATCAGGCCGGCGGTGGCGAAGACCTCGGCGGCGGTGTTCAGGACGGTCGCGCCGGCGTTTCGATACACGTCATCGCCAAACCCTATGCCGGCGCCGGCATCATGCTCGACCATCACCTGATGCCCGAGTTGGGCCAGTTCGCGTGCCCCCGCCGGGGTCAGGCCGACCCGGTATTCGTGGGTCTTGATCTCCTTGGGAACGCCGATCTTCACGCGCATGCTCCTGAGACTGGTCGCCCTGAGATCGTTCGGACGGGGACCGAAATCAAGACACGCCGCGCGGCGCACCATTCGACTTGTGACGCGAGATTGGCCAACATCACGGCCGGCGAGACCCGAGGAAGCCCATGACCGACATCGACACACTGAAATCGTCCATCAAAATCTGCATGTTCGACCAGTACGGCACCGTGGTGGACATGCAGGGCGGGCTGCGTGAGGTCGCCACCGATTTTCTGCGCGCCAAGGGTTCGGCTGTCGATCCGAACGCCTTCGTCACCTGGTGGCGGCGGACTCACTTCGAAAACTCAATGATCGACGCCCTGCTCGGGCTTGCCCACACCTCGTATCGGGAGATCGGCCATCTGTCGGTTCGTCAGGTGATGGACCGGGCCGGCATCGCCCATACGGAGGACGACGTGCGCTTCCTGGTCGCGGCGATTGAGCGCTTGCTCTGCTTTCCCGAAGTCCCCGACGCCCTGGCTCGGTTGCAGGACCGGCACAAGCTGGTGGTCCTGTCGAACGGCGATCCGGACATGCTGGAAGCGGCGAAAGCGTATCACCGCATTCCGTTCGACGCGGTGATTTCGGTGGCGGACGCGAACGCGTTCAAGCCGCACCACGCGACCTATGAAATGGCGGCGCGCAAGATGGGCGTGGCCGTGGAGCAGGTGCTGTTCGTGGCCAACCACGAATTCGACTGCGTCGGCGCCAAGGCGGCCGGGATGCGAACGGCGTTTATCGACCGCCGCCGCCGTCCGTTCGCCCGGTGGCCGCACCAGCCGGATTTGATTGTGTCCAGCATGACGGAACTCGCCGACCTGTTGGCGTGAAACACCGGGCAGCGAAAGTGTCGTGATAATGAAAACCGAGGATCAACCCATGAATACTGACCTGTTCGAAATCATCCGCACCACTCGCTCGATGCGCCGTCTGAAGCCGGACCCGGTGCCGCCGGCGCTGATCCGGCAGATCCTGGAGGCCGGCACATCGGCGCCAAGCGGCGGCAACATGCAGAACTGGCGCTTTCTGGTGATCCGCGATCCGGCGATCAAGGCATCCGCGGCGCAATGGTATCGCCGTGCCTGGCACGAAATTGTCGGGCCTCGCTATCGTAACAGCGCCCCGGCGCCGGGATCATCCCCGGAACGGTTCGAGCGCATGCTGGCGGCGGCGGAGCATTTGGCCGATCATGTGCACGAGGCGCCGGTCTGGATCGTGCCGTGTTTGGAGGGAGGCACTCACACCAGGACCTCCGGCTCGTCGATCTATCCCGCCGTGCAGAACATGCTGCTGGCAGCCAGGGGTTTGGGATTGGGCGCGACGCTGACGACCCTGTATCTGCTGTTCGAGAAAGAAGCCGAGGCTGCGTTAGGTATCCCGGACGGCGCCCATTCCTACGCCATTCTGCCGATCGGCTACCCGCTGGGGAAATTCGGACCGGTCGGCCGGACCGCCTTGGAGGACGTTGTTTTCGCGGATCGATGGGGCGAGAAGTGGTCGGAGGCATAACCGCGCCTCCGACGCGGGACCCTATGTCAGTTTGCGTTTGAACAGATCGAGGATATCCGTCCAGGTCTGTTCCGACGCGACCGTGTCGTAAACGGCGCGTTCGGCGAAACAGAAGCCGTGATGCGTGCCCTCGAAGATTTTCACGGTGGCTTTGACGTCGGTTTTCCCGAGGCTGGCCTTCAGTTCCGGGATGACATGTGCCGGAACGGACTGGTCGTGTTCGGCAAACGCGTAGTAGAGTTCGCCCTTGATTTGTGGCAGCAGCAGATGCGACGAGTCCGGTTTATCCGTAACAATATTCACGCCGTACAACGAAGCAGCCGCCACCATCCTGGGAAATTTCGCCGAGACGGTGGTGATGTAGCATCCGCTCATGCAATGGCCGACGCAGCCGACCGGCCCGGACTTTACTTTGTCGTTCGCATCGAACCAGCCGATCATCGCAGCAGTGTCGTCAGTCACCAGCGCATTGGTGATGCTGTTCATCGAAGCCCGGATGACGCCCGACATGGCATCGTCGCGGCGGGGGATATCGAAGCGGACGGTACCGAGCCGGTAGTACATGTCGGGGAGCAGGCAGAAGTAGCCATGCTTGGCGATGCGGCGCGCCATGTTCCGCAGTTCCTCGCGTGTCCCCGGCGCATCCATGTAGAAGATCACCGGCGGAAACGGCCCCGGCCCGTCGGGGCACGCCGCGAACGCAGGCATACGCCCGTGTTTTGTCGTGACCACTACGTCTTGTTCGTACATCGTTGCTGACTCCCCTATCGTTCAAACCAAACGCGGCACAGTCGGGCCACCGGGGGCAATTTGCAAGCTGACCGGGAAGGGTGATAATTCGAGCAGTACGAGAACAAACATTGCACTGGGAAGTCCTATGAAAAGCGTTGCCGTCATCGACAAGGCCCTGGCCACCGCCATGAATGGCGAGACAATCGCCGGTCTGGTCGCCGCCGCCGCCGATGAGCACGGGGTGATCTACTGTTCGGCGTTCGGCCGCCGAAACGTCGCCGAACCGGGACGGATGACTCCGGATTCGGTATTTCGCATTGCCTCGATGACCAAGGCGATCACCGCGACGGCGGCGATGCAGTTGGTGGAGCAAGGCAAGCTGTCGCTCGATCAGCCCGCCCGGGAAATCCTGCCCTTCCTCGCCGACACCAAGGTTCTGCTCGGTTTCGACACGAACGATATGCCGCTGATGCGTGCTCCGCGGACCGAAATCACGTTGCGGAATCTGCTGACCCACACCGCCGGTTTCGTTTACGATACCTGGAACGAGGAGATGAATCGTTACGCGAAACTCGTCAATCTCCCCGCCGCGCGCACCGGCAAGCTGGAGGCTCTGACCGCGCCGCTGAATTTCGACCCGGGCGAGCGGTGGGAATACGGCATCAACATCGACATTGCCGGCCGGATGGTGGAGGTGGCCAGCGGGTTGGATCTGGAAACCTACATGCAGCGGCATATCTGCGGCCCTCTGGGTATGGTCGATACGACCTACGTCGAGCGTCCGGAGTGGGAAGGCCGGATGACGACGGTCCATGCGCGCCAGGAAGACGGCACGCTGAAGCCGATCGAGCTGCCCCCCGGCCCTGTCGGCGATAGAGAGTTCTTCGCAGGTGGCGGCGGCTTGTTCTCCACCGCGTCGGACTATCTGCGGTTTCTGCGGATGCTCATGAACGGCGGTGAACTGGACGGGGTGCGAGTTCTGAAGGCCGAGACCGTGGCATTAATGTTCCAGAACCATATGGGCGAACTGGACGTGCAGCCGCTGCCAACGATGATTCCCCGGTTGTCAAACCCGGTCGATCTGTTCCCGGGGATGTCGAAGAAGTGGGGCCTGAGTTTCTTGATCAACACAGAGGCCGGACATGCCGGGCGCAGCGCCGGTAGTCTGGCCTGGGCTGGATTGAACAATACTTACTATTGGCTTGATCCGGTGAAGAAGATCGCCGGTGTGTTCATGACCCAGACGTTGCCGTTCGCGGATCATACCGTGCTGGAAGCGTTGGATTCGTTTGAGAGCGCCGTTTACCAGTCGGTAGGATAATATAGAGCCGTCTCAGGTTCCTCGACCTGAGACGGCTCCCGATGATGTCAGCGGAACGGAATCGCGTACATCAATCCGCCATTGGTCCAAAGTCCGTTCAGGCCGCGTTGCAGCTTCAGCAGGCTGCCCTGGCCGACGTTGCGCTCGAAGCTTTCGCCGTAGTTGCCGACCGCGCGGATCACGTTGGCGGACCATTTCGGGTCGAGTCCCAGTGGCTTGCCCATATCGTCTCCCACGCCGAGCAAACGCTTTTGCGCGGCGGTGCCGGATTGCGACAGATCATCGACCTTGGCCTCGGTGATGCCCAGTTCCTCGGCTTCGACCATGACGGACCCGGTCCAACGCACGATTTTCGCCCAGGTCTCGTCGCCGTGCCGCACGAATGGCCCGAGCGGCTCTTTGCTGATGCGTTCGGGCAGAACGACGAAGCCATCCGGCTTGCCGGATACGACGCCAATGGCAACCGCCAGCGCGGAACTGTCCTGGCTCAGCGCGTCGCAACGGCCGCTGAAGAATGCCTGATACAGCGTCTCCTGGTTTTCCATGATCACCGGCTGGAACTTCATGCCTCTGGCGGCGAACCATTCCGTTGCGTTTTGCTCGTGCGTGGTGCCTTGCGCCATGCAGATCGTGGCGCCGTTCAGGTCGGCAACGGATTTGACTCCGGCTTCCTTGCGAACCGCAAAACCCTGGCCGTCGTAGAAGTTCACTGGCAGGGCAGTCAGGCCGATGCTGGTGTCGCGCAGGTACGTCTCGGTCGAGTTGCGCAGCAGCACATCGATCTCGCCGCTTTGCAGCGCGGTGAACCGCATGGCCGCCGTCAGCGGCGAGAACCGCACCTTCGCCGGATCACCCAGTACCGCCGCGGCAACCGCTCGGCAGTAATCCGCATCCAGGCCGCGCCATACACCCTGGCTATCCGGCGCCGAGAACCCAGCCAGCGCCGTGTTCACCCCGCAGACGAGGATGCCCCGCGACCGCACGTCGTCCAGCGTTGCCGCCTGCGCTTTCGGCTGGAAGGCCACGGCGGCGATGGTCGCGCAGGCGGCCAGGAGCAGTTTCTTCATCGAGTTGTGCCTTTTCATGCGGTTATTCCAGTCAACGCGTCGTCGATCGCGGCACCGAGCCGGGTTACGATCATATCGATTTCATCATCACTGACGATGTAAGGCGGCGCAAGCAGTATGTGGTCACCACGCACGCCATCGATCGTGCCACCGGACGGATAGCAGCCGAGGCCACGATCGAACGCCGCCTGCTTGACCCGTGCGTGCAGCTTCAGCGCGGGGTCGAACGGTTGTTTGGAGGCGCGGTCAGCGACGAGTTCGATGCCTCGGAACAAGCCGCGGCCTCTGATGTCGCCGATGTGGGGGTGGTTGCCGAAGCATTCGGTCAGGCGTTGGTCCAGCAGGTCGCCCTGCTGCCGGACACGGGCCAGCAATCCTTCGTCTCGGATCACCTGTTGCACCGCCAAAGCTGCAGCGCACGCGACAGGATGGGCGAGGTAGGTGTGGCCATGTTGGAACGCCCCCGAACCGTCTCGTAAGGCGTCAACGATGCGGGCGGAGGCGAGTAGTGCGCCGATCGGCTGGTAGCCGCCGCCCAAACCCTTGGCGATGGCCTGGAGGTCAGGGGCGATGCCCTCTTGCTCCCACGCATGCAGCGTGCCGGTGCGGCCCATGCCGCACATGACCTCGTCCAATATCAGCAGAGCGCCGTGTCGATCGCAGATGTCCCGGACGGCGCGGAAATAGCCAGTCGGAGGCGGCACGCAGCCAGCGGTCGCACCGACCACCGGTTCGGCGACAAACGCGGCGACGGTATCGGGACCGAGGCGCTGGAATTCCGCTTCCAGTTCGGCGGCCAGGCGGGCGGTGAAATCGGCTTCCGTTTCGGTGGCGCGTTGCTCGCGATAGGCGAAGGCGGGGGACACGTGGCTGAACGCGTTGGACAGCAGCGGGGCATACGGCGCGCGGCGATATTCGTTCCCGCCCAGTGCCAGGGCACCGAGCGTGTTGCCGTGGTAGCTTTGGCGCCGGGCGATGAAGTGTGTGCGATTGGGTTGGCCCGTTTCGACGAAGTATTGTCTCGCCATTTTCAGCGAGGCTTCGATGGCTTCGGAACCGCCGGAGACGAAGTAGGCGTAGGCGAGGCCTCCAGGTTCGTGTCCGACCAGCATTTCGGCCAGGTCTTCCGCCGGAGTGGACGAAAAAAAGCTGGTGTGGGCATAGGCCAGGGTGCCGACCTGGCGCTGGATCGCCTCGACGACGCGCTTGTGTTGGTGGCCGAGGCAACTGACCGCCGCGCCGCCGGACGCGTCGAGGATTTCGCGCCCGTCGGCGGCGGTGAGCCAGACCCCGTGGCCGGCGATGGCGATGGGCGGCGAAGCGCCGGTAAGGGTGCGATGGATGACGCGGCTTCTTTTCATGTTTTTGGTCCGGTTACGTATTGGCAGTGCGCGGCCAACCATGTTTCGGTGGCGCGAAGGCGAATGAGGGCGAATGGGCCGCCGGGGTGAAGGTCGCGCTGGCGACGGCCCCGGCCAATGCGCTGGCGCCGGTCAGGTTGGGAGAAAAGCAGAGGCCGGTGAACGGGCCGACCGCGCGCAGACGCGGCGGAGCGATGGGCAATACGCGGCGAAGGTGTCCGAGCGGCTTGGTGTCGGGCAGCATGATTGAGATGTATCGCACATCATCACAAATGGAACGCATAAATCATTGGCTGTGGGCGCAAGGGGACAGAGCCGCCGTACTGTCACGATATACAACGCGTCGTGCGGCCCGGGATTGCCGCGCGTCGCCCAGGCTATGGCGGCATCAAAACTGGCCACGCGGCACCGTTTGCTACACACCTGCGCGAAACACACAGATCAACCGGGCATTCTGCCTGGGTCTCCTTTGATTGAGGGCTGCCGATCACCAGGCGCCCACTCCGCCTCAGAGCGTGTCACCGCCTCGAACGTACTGGGACTACTCTCGGGGGGGCCTTCGAAAGTGATGGTCGCATGAACTCCACCGGTTGCCGGCCCCTCGGTTCGCCTAAATACGACTGTCTGCGGCTGACTCTTGCCAAACAGTGCCGGCGCCTCATAGGTCAGAATGCCACCCACCATCGAAGCCGGGTGATAGACAAAAGCGCCCACGGCATCGGGGGGCAAGTTGCCGGCAATCAGTGGATAGTTGCCCCGGAACCGGATATCTTCGACCACTAATCGGTCTCCGTCCCATTTGGGATGGACGACGCGGGTCTCGAATCCGTTTGCAGACGTGAAGTATTTTCCAACGACATCCGCCGGGTTCACCACTGCTTGTGCGCATGCACCAGCGGCCCACAGGCTCAATGTGCCGAAGAAAATGAAGGACTTCATGTTGCAACTCCCCAATTGCAGTTGAGCCAGGCAGAATGCCGCTGAAGATGCCTTACCCATTCCGGGCATTGATACGGTTCAGGGGCCCGGCCTGTCTTTCAGCTCCAAACGAGATCGTCATTGACTCCAATCAACTCGCGATTCAGTGACCGCACGAAATACAACGACTCAGACCATGAGATCAGTGCACGACGACGCATCTGCAAATAATTCGTTGTTTTACAGCATGCAAATCTATGAAAATATAATTTGTTTGGCCTCACGCATTTCTCGCCGAAAGCCGTATCCAGAAAGTATATTGTAATATCGCATTAGCGTAATGTCCCTGGGCACGACCCATGTCCCAGCAAAAGATCGGCATAGATCCCCCCTATGGCCGACACTTCCTCGTCAGTCAGAGCCTTGAACTCCCGCTCCCGAGCGCGTTTCGAGAAGCGCCTCCCGTTCTGCCGAAGGACTCCAAGCGGCCTCGCTGCGTTCAGCGAAGTCTGGCAAGCCGTGGATCAGTTCGGCGGGATCGTTCCGCCTGGCGCTGACGTAGTCCGGCAACGCCAGGTTTGTGTCCCGGTCACGCGCGCCCACGAAGCCGCTTTGAACGCGCCAGCCAAGGCGGAGGAAGCGCGTATCCGGGCCGATCACCAAGCGCTGGAGACGCAGGAGTTCGTTCTCACTCAGCTGGGTTTAGCCGGCCTGACCCGGCGCGCGCCAGCCGATCAGGTGCGATGCACCGGACGAACGCTCTGGCTTCGTCGGCCAGATTGCACGCGAGCATGGCGGCCAAATCCGGCGACACACGCACCAGCGGACAACAAAATGGCCGCTATGATGTTCGGGACGTTTCCGGAATGTCGTTCACCGTGACCGAAATTTTTTCAACTTTGGGGTGAGGATTGAGACAACGATAACTCGACGAGCCCTAAAAAACTATCACCGTTACTGAATCTCGATCACGATCGCCGCCAAGAACGGAAAATCATGGTCTCGCGCCTCGCGTTCCGCCCCCGGGTCCGAAACCAATTGACAACCCGCCCCCCGGCCCCTACCCCCCCGCCTCCTTTACGCACCCTCCTTACGAACCGAGAAATTCGCAAAAATGTCCCGCCGCAAGCCTCGTGGCCGCCCGCTCGATGGGTGGCTGATCATCGACAAGCCGGCCGGAATGACCAGCACGGACGTCGTCAACCGCGTCAAACGCATCTTCGATGCGCAGAAAGCCGGCCACGGCGGCACGCTGGACCCGCTGGCCACCGGCCTGCTGCCCATCGCGTTCGGCGCCGCCACCAAGACCGTGCCCTACGTCATGGACGGCACCAAGCTGTACCATTTCACTCTGAAATTCGGTGAGGCCAAGGACACCGACGACGCCGACGGCGAAACCATCGAAACCAGCGACGTCCGCCCCGATGACGCCACGATCCAGGCCAACCTGCCGGCCTTCCGTGGCTCCATCATGCAGATCCCGCCAATCTTCTCCGCCATCAAGGTCGCGGGCGAACGTGCCTACGACATGGCGCGTGAAGGCCGGCCTCCGGTCCTGGAGCCCCGCCCCGCCCGGATCGACAGCTTCGAGATGATCGAGCGCGTCGATGCCGACACGGCGATCTTTGAGGTCGCGTCCGGCAAGGGCGTCTATATGCGCAGCCTCGCCCGCGATTTAGCCCGCGCCTGTGGGTCGGTCGGTCACATCGCTGCCCTGCGCCGGTTGCGGGTCGGCCCGTTCCTGATGCACCACGCGATTGCGCTGGACAAATTGCGCGAACCAGAGGATGAAGCGCCCGCTTCCCCGGACCTTTTGCTTCCGGTCGCGACCGCGCTGGCCGACATCCCGGCGCTGGCCTTGACCGAACAAGAGGCCGCCGACCTGAGACAAGGTCAGGCGATCAGCCTGATTGCGTTGATGGGTCGGATTCCCGCGAACGCCGATCCGAATGGTGGATTGGCCAGAGCGATGGCGGGGGGCCGCGTGATCGGGCTGTGCCGCCTTGAAGACGGCATGCTGAAGCCCGAACGGGTTCTCTGAACTCAGGATCGCGTCCTTTTCCCTCATACACAGGAGCAATCCGATGTCGCAGTCTCCCGAGGTCCGTACGGCCCTCATTAGTGAATACAAGACGAACGAAGCCGACACCGGCAGCCCCGAGGTTCAGGTCGCCCTGATCTCCGAGCGGATCGGCACGTTGACGGAACATCTGAAGATCCACGCGAAGGATTTCCACTCGCGCCGCGGTCTGCTGATGCTGGTGGGACGGCGTCGCCGCCTGCTGGACTATCTGAAGCGCAAGGACTCCACCCGTTACCAGACGCTGATCGGCCGCCTCGGCCTGCGCCGGTAATCGGCCTTCACAGCCCTTTTCCCAACCGTCATGGCTCGGTTTGTCCGCGTCACCTGTTCCGGCAGTCCGCCGCGATGGGTGGTCCGGACGAGCCGGTCATGACGGCGAAAGGAGCCGTGGAAACCCAGATCACAGATAAAGCTAGGCACAAGTCGGAAATATCCCTATTTCCCGCTCGCGACTCGTAAGCAAGACCACCTGAACGGGGGCAGGCCTTCCCCTGGCAACACTGCGACACGCGGTGGACAGATAGATCGCCGCTCCGGCACGCCCCAAAGGCGCGGGACCAGTAGACGGCGTTTCCGGCCACATGGCCGCGGCTGCGACCCTTCCAACGGCACGCAGCACGCGCTCCGTGTTACCCGAGACGCCGCCGCCCGCCCAAAACTCGGGACTCACGGAAAAGCTGTCTGGTTGTCTGCCGATGCCGCGCATCCGAAGGACGACGAATGTTCAATTATTTCCGCAAGGAACTCGAATGGGGCGGGCGCAAGCTGGTCCTCGAGACGGGCAAGATCGCCCGTCAGGCCGATGGCGCCGTCATGATCTCCTACGGTGAGACCATCATCCTGTGCACCGCAGTCGGCGTGAAGTCGGCGAAGCCCGGCCAGGATTTCTTCCCGCTGACGGTCAACTACCAGGAAAAGGCGTTCGCCGCCGGCAAGATCCCGGGCGGCTTCTTCAAGCGTGAAGGCCGTCCGTCCGAAGCCGAGGTGCTGAAAAGCCGCCTGATCGACCGCCCGATCCGCCCGCTGTTTCCCGAAGGCTTCCGCAATGAAGTCCAGATCGTCGCGACGGTCCTGAGCTTTGACAACGAGAACGATCCGGACATCGTCGCGCTGGTTGGCTGTTCCGCCGCCCTGACCCTGTCGGGCATTCCGTTCTTTGGCCCGGTCGGCGCCGCCCGCGTTGGTTATGAGAATGGCGAATACATTCTCAACCCGACCCAGGAGCAGATGAAGACCAGCGAACTCGAACTGGTTCTCGCCGGCACGGCCGAGGGCGTGCTGATGGTCGAATCCGAAGCCAAAGAGCTTTCGGAAGAGATCATGCTGGGCGCCGTGGCGTTCGGCCATGCCGCCTTCCAGCCGGTGATCAATGCGATCATCGAACTGGCCGAACACGCTGCCAAGGAGCCTTGGAAGCTGACCGAAAAGTCCGCCGACGAAATCGCCCTGGAAGCCCGCGTGGACGCCCTGGGCCGCGAAGGCATCGCCGCCGGCTATCAGGAAAAGGTCAAGCAGGTCCGTTACGAGAAGGTTGGCGCCGCCAAGAAGGCTGCGTCGGCCGCACTCGCCGCCGAAGGCCTGGACGTCGAAAAAGCCAAGGGCATGTTCAAGCACCTGGAAGCCGACATCGTCCGCAACACCATCCTCGACACCGGCATCCGCATCGACGGCCGCGACACCAAGACGGTGCGTCCGATCATCGGCGAGGTCGGAATTCTGCCGCGCGCGCATGGCTCCGCTTTGTTTACCCGCGGCGAGACGCAGGCTTTGTGCGTCGCGACCCTGGGCACCGGCCAGGACGAACAGGTGGTTGACGCTCTGCTGGGCGAATACCGCGAGAATTTCATGCTGCATTACAACTTTCCTCCGTATTCGGTCGGTGAAGCTGGCCGCATGGGTTCGCCGGGCCGCCGCGAAGTCGGTCACGGCAAGCTGGCGTGGCGCGCCATCCACCCGTTGCTGCCGGCCAAGGACAAGTTCCCGTACACCATGCGCGTGGTGTCCGAGATCACCGAGTCCAATGGTTCGTCTTCGATGGCGACCGTCTGCGGCACCTCGCTGGCGCTGATGGATGCCGGCGTGCCGTTGCTGCGTCCGGTGGCGGGTATCGCTATGGGCCTGATCAAGGAAGATCGCGGTTTCGCCGTGCTGTCCGACATCCTGGGCGACGAGGATCACCTCGGCGACATGGATTTCAAGGTGGCCGGCACCGAAGTGGGCATCACCAGCCTGCAGATGGACATCAAGATCACCTCGATCACGTTCGACATCATGAAGACCGCGCTGGAGCAGGCCAAGGACGGCCGTATCCACATCCTGGGTGAGATGGCAAAGGCGCTGACCGGTGCCCGTGGCGACGTCGCGACGACGGCGCCGCGTATCACCATCATCAGCGTGCCGAAGGAGAAGATCCGCGAGATCATCGGCACCGGTGGCAAGGTGATCCGCGAGATCGTCGAGCAGACCAAGTGCAAGATCGATATCGACGACGACGGCACGATCAAGATCGCCGCCACCGATACCGAACAGGCGCAGAAGGCAATCGACTGGATCAGGGGCATCGTGGCGGAGCCGGAGATCGGCGTGATCTACAACGGCAAGGTCGTGAAAACCGCTGATTTCGGCGCGTTTGTGAACTTCCTCGGTTCCAAGGACGGGCTGGTTCATATCAGCGAGCTGCAACAGGGCCGCGTCAACAAGACCACCGATGTGGTCAACCAGGGCGACGCGGTGAAGGTCAAGGTCATCGGCTTTGACGACCGCGGCAAGGTGAAGTTGTCGATGCGCTGCGTCGACCAGGCGACCGGCGCCGATATCACCGAAACCGTCGGCGCCAAGCCGGCGCGCGGTGGTGAAGGCGGCGAGCGTAGCGGCGGCGAGCGGCCGGCCCGCCGTGAGCGGTTCGAGCGTGCGGCCGGCGAAGGCGAACAGCCCGGCGGCTTCCGCGACTAAGACGGCATCGATTTGGCAAGAGTGCGTTTAATGTCCGGGGTTACGGTCACCCCGGACGATCGCACTCCAAATTGATAGAAACACTTGCATCCTACGGCGGGCGCTTTATCGGTTATCCGGTGAAACGCCCGCGATAGCGGCGCAATGATCTCGGGCCCGACGGGTTCGGCAGGCTTTCCAGAGGATTGGCCTTTCAAGGGGCATTCGGCCATGCGAGCGATTAATGCGATACGGATGGGCGGGGTTGATGTCCTCCCGCTGGTAGAAGGCGGCAAGGGTGTCGCCATTTCGAACGGTCTCTCGGCCGGCCATTGGGCCCTGGCTGGCGGCGTCGGTACGTTCAGTGCGGTCAACGCGGACAGTTTTGACTCCGAAGGTCGGGTCATTCCGCAAATCTATCACGGCCGCACGCGGCGTGAGCGGCATGAGGAACTGATCCGGTACGCCGTCGATGGCGCACTGACCCAGGCCCGCCGGGCGTGGGACGTGACCGGCGGCAAGGGTCGCATCCACGCCAATATCCTGTGGGAAATGGGCGGCGCCGAACGCATCATCACGGAAGTGCTGGAGCAGGCCAAGGGAATCATCAACGGCATCACCTGCGGCGCCGGCATGCCCTATCGTCTGTCCGACATCGCCGCTCGGTTTAACGTGCATTATTACCCGATTATCTCCTCCGCCCGCGCCTTCAGCGCGCTGTGGAAGCGGGCATATTCGAAGACCTCCGAGTTACTCGGTGGCGTGGTTTACGAAGATCCCTGGCTGGCCGGCGGCCATAACGGCCTGTCGAACAGCGAGGACCCGAACCGTCCGGAAGACCCGTATCCCCGCGTGATGGCGCTTCGCAAAGTCATGCGCGATTTCGGCCTGCACGAAACCCCGATCATCATGGCCGGCGGCGTATGGTGCCTGGAGGAATGGGAGAATTGGATCGACAATCCCGAACTCGGGCCGATCGCGTTCCAGTTCGGCACCCGGCCATTGCTGACCCGGGAAAGCCCGATCGGCGATGCCTGGAAGCAGAAGCTGCTGACGTTGAAAGAGGGCGACGTGTTCCTCAATCGCTTCAGCCCGACCGGGTTCTACTCCAGCGCGGTGAACAACGGCTTCATCGGTGAGTTGCGGGACCGCAGCGACCGTCAGGTGGCCTACACCACGGAAGCCATCGGTGAGCATGTCGCGGAATACGGCGTCGGCCCACGCAAGCGGATCGTCTTCCTGACGAACGCCGACCGTGACCGCGTCGTGCTGTGGGAACGCCAGGGCTTTGTCGAGGCGCTGCGCACACCGGACTCCACGCTGATTTTCGTGACGCCGGACAAGGCGCGGGAAATCCTGCAGGATCAGACCGACTGTATGGGCTGCCTGAGCACATGCCGCTTCTCCAACTGGTCGCAGTTGGAGCCGGAATACAACACCGGCAAGCGCGCCGATCCGCGCAGTTTCTGCATCCAGAAAACACTGCAGGATGTCGCGCATCAGAGCCATTCGTTCGAGGCGATGGACAACAATCTGATGTTCAGCGGCCATAATGCCTACCGCTTCGGAAAGGACCCGTTCTATTCGAACGGCTTTATCCCGACGGTGAAAGAACTGATGGAGCGGCTACAGACCGGTCGATAGACTGTGTCTGCGCACCGTTCGCTTCGGCGGACGGTGCCCTCGCCCCGTCTCCTGTTATCGCCGCCTTCCGAACAATCGCGACAGCACCCCCCTTCTGCGTCCGTGGTGGGCCAGAAATCCATCAATTCGGTCGGTGATCAGTCGTCCCTGCCCCATGCTGTCGTGCAAAGCCTCATGGGCCCGCGCCATGAGAGCGCTACGGTGACCGGCGTGATCGATCAGGCTCTCCAGATGGTGGCTCAGACCGAACAGCGACTGCTTGAAGCCCTGGATGCCCGGTAGCGGCCTGGCAGGTTGAATGTCAGGGGCGATCGGAGCCGCGGGCAGATCGTCGCGCGGGGTAGTCCGCCATTTCAACTCCCCCATCGGGTCGTTCGCCTGTTTTGCCCTCTGGCCGAGCGGTTTGACGCCTGGCCACTGTCCGGCAGCCATCTTCAGCAGGCTGGTATGGTCATAGACGGCGTGCGCGACGCCCGGATCGAGTAGCGGCGACACGAAGATCGCGGGGACCCGGAAGCCCAGACGGTCAAACGCATAGTGCTGCGTGTGCTCGTCTGGCGGAACGGTGGCGGGCGGAACGACATGGTCGAAAAAGCCGCCATGCTCATCGTACAGCACGATCAGCAGAGTCCGGGCGAACAACCCCGGATTGGCTTGTAGGGGATTATAGACCGCAGCGATCAGGGCATCGCCTCGCATGACGTCGTGCGGGGGGTGCTGATCGTTCTGATGCGGACCAAAGTAAGTGGGCTCGATAAAGCTATAGGCTGGCAACGTCCCGACCTTTACGTCGGCCTCCCAATGCTTGAACGCCCGGTAATTGCCCAGATGGTGCCACTGATGGGTCAGAACCAGAGACTGGGGAACATCCCCGAAATAGATCCGCCACTCCACCCCGGCATCGGTGAGTTCATCATACAGTGTGCGCTCGTTGTAGATATGCAGGTTCGGGTTAAACAGACTGCCCGGTTCGGCGACGTGCCCCAGCGAGGTCCCGGTATGCGCGAACAGCCGGTTCATCCAGGTCGGTCCCGGCATTGAGGCAAACCAGCGGTCGAACACCACGCCCTGTTCAGCGAGGGTATGCAGCGCGGGCAGGAAGCCACGCGGATACCAGGCCATGATCTCCTGGCGCTCCTCCGGCGTGCTGTTCGGATGGGTGCGGACATAGTCGCTGACAAACCCCTGGTTGGTGCCACCATCGAGTTGCGCAATGGAATTGGCCAGGTAGTGCAACGGGTCGCGCTGGATCGTGCGGGTCCGGGTCTCGGTTTGGAAAACATCGCCGCCGTCGATTCGATCGGGGTTGGATAACGGGTGCGCCGGGTCCACGCCGTCGATGTCGCGGCCGGCCGAACCCATCCAACCGAGCATGCGGTCAAAACCGTTATTTTCCATCATCAGGACGACGATGTGGTCGATGGACATGGCTCGCTCCGTGATAATCAGCCTGAACGCCCCAACCACCCGCTTGGGTTCGTCACGTGGCGGAAACACTGCCCGGGCAACCCTGATCTCACTAGCATGCAAGGCTGTGATCGCATATAATGTGGCATCTTTAGGTAACACCCTCTATATGTGGTGAGCCCGATGGCGGGCGAGGGATGTTTGATGGACGGATTTGCGGCACATTTCACCCGGCAGCTTCCCGTGCCAGGTGCCCATTTCGGCGATACGGCGCTTCCCGCCCGGTTGCTAGACCCCGGCATGGGCGTGGCTGTCGCGCGCCGCACGGTCTTCCGCCCGGACGATATCGAGTGCTTCGGGCGCGTCGCCGATCGAGTCTCCACCGGCAATATGGCGCTGCTCGGCCGCCAACTGACTAACGCCGAACATCAGGAGCAAGGTCGGCTGCGCAACGCCATCGCGACCGGCGCGCTGTTGACCTCCGGCCGGCATTTGCAGCACGGCGACGCCAGTCAACCCGAACGGAATATGGAGGTGTTCACCAACTGCGCCACCGCTATCGCCTCGTTCGCAAAATTCTATCTGCTGCTGAACGGTGCGGGAGTCGGACGCAGTTACGATGACGCACTGACCGCGATCGATTGGGCGCATGCCCCGCGGTTGTTGCTGCATCTTTCGCCGTCCCATCCGGACTACCCGCACAGCCAGGAAGCGTTGTCCCAACTCGGCGCCGATCTCGGGCTGTTACCCTGGGGCGCCAGGACCGACGAAGCCGGCGTGGTCGAGGCATTCCTGGCCGAACACCTTGTCCGCGACCTGAGTGCACTCCCGGCCGGGACAATCGTTCACCGCATCGCCGACAGCCGCGAGGGTTGGGCCAAATCGGTCGAAACGCTGGAGGCGATGACCTTCCGCCGTCAGAGCGATGCGACGCTGCTGCTAGACCTGTCCGACATCCGCTGCTCCGGCTCTCCGATCCACGGTATGCAGGGACGCCCGGCCTCCGGTCCCGTGTCGCTGATGCGAGCGTTCCTGAACATCCGCCGCCATGTCATCGACACCGCCGCGTCGCTGGAACCTTGGGAACAGGCGCTGCTGATCGATCACCACCTCTCGGTCGAGGTCCAGGTCGGCGGCGCCCGCCGCGCTGCCCGGATGGCCACCAAATCCTGGCGTGACGCCGGCATCCTACGTTTCATCCGCTGTAAGTCGGAGGGCGGCCTTTGGACCGCCAACCACTCGGTGATGGTGGACGCCGAGTTCTGGCAGCGCGTCTATTCCGATGATGCCGATCCGCTGACCGCGCACGCTCAAGCGGTGTTCGCGGAGGCCACAAGATGCGCCTGGATCAACGGCGAACCCGGGTTCATCAACGGCGACGCTCTGGAGGATCACCGCACCGGCTCCGCCCGGGACAAACCCGTGCATGAGGACGGCCGCGACTTCCGCAGTTCCCGCTATCAGGTGGACGAAGCCGCCGGGCTGCTGGCCGAGGTGTCGCGCCGGGCGGCATCCTCCCGCTTTCCCGTCACCACCAATCCGTGCGGCGAGATCGCGCTGCACGTCACCGGCGGCTACTGTGTGATCGCCGATTTTGCACCGCTGCTGGCGTGTCCGGTGCCGTTGGACCAGGTGGCTCCTGGTCAGGCTCCCTGCGACGTGGCGGCACTATGGGACGCTCGGGTCGAGGATTCCGTTCGGCTGGGCGTGCGCTTCCTCATGCGCGCCAACGGTATGGACGCGCTGTATGCACAGGAGGTCGCCCGCACCAACCGCATGGGCATCGGCCCGACCGGGTTGCACGAATGGGCGTGGCTGCGTTTCGGGTTGGATTTCAACGATCTGCTGGATGACGAAAAATCCGCCCCATTCTGGGCAATGCTGGCGCGGTTGTCGGATGCCGCGAAGCAAGAGGGCGGTTCATATGCGGATGAACTCGGACGGGCACGGCCTACGACAGTAACGACCGTGAAGCCTGCCGGAACGACCAGCAAGCTGTTTGGCCTGACCGAGGGCGCGCATCTGCCGGCTCGGCGGCAATACCTGCGCTGGGTGCAGTTCAAGGGCGTACGGGATGACGCGACCGGAGAGTGGGCTATCGGGTCCGATCCGCTGCTCGCAGAGTATGCCGATCGTGGCTATCCGATGCGGACGTTGAAGACGTTTCCCGGGATGACGATTGTGGGGTTCCCAACCGTGCCGCTGCTGATGCGCCTGGGACTGGGGGAGCGGAGCGTGACCGCGGGGGAGGCCTCGCCAACGGATCAATACCGGTGGCTACGGCTGCTGGAAGAGCATTGGATCGGCGCCGAACAGGGCAATCAGGTCAGCTACACACTGAAGATTTTCACCGATCGGCATGATCTGGAGTCGTTCCGGACGATCGTTAGGCAACAGCAACCGCTGGTGCGCTGCTGCGCCGTGCTACCGAGCCGGCCGGATCATGAGTTGGGGTATGAATACCTGCCGGAGGAAGAGGTCTCGGCGGCTTCCTTTGACGCGATCGTTGCGGGCATCGATGCGGGGACGACGGCTGAGGGGCTGGATCTGGTGCACTTGCAGTGTGCCGGCGGGGTTTGCCCGATTTAACGGGCCTCCAACCATTCCAACAACGCCGCCTGGAACGGCAACAGGTTTTTGTATTGCTGAACCTCAGGCGGCAATGCTCGCACGGCTTCGGCAAGCGCCGTCGCTCGATCGGGGCGGTCGATCGCCTGTTCCACCGGGTACACATGTACGCGGATGCCGAACAGCACGGCTCCGCTGGCCGGCAATTTGCGTAACGTCTGACGCTCCACCCGCAGGAACACGCGGCTGCCAGCGTCGTGCGCCGTAATGTCCGATCGACCGTCGGTACGCCACTTGCCGCCCGCCTGGAATAACGCCGGATCGTCGAGCAGCGACCAATTTTGCCTGGAAACAATATGGTCCGGCTTAAGGTGCCGCATCAACCGGTCCACGGGCCGCGCCAGACGGTCCTTGTAGAACGGCACGGGTCCGTGGACGGCGGAAAGTGGGTTGCCAATTTTGTCCAGTAGCCGCCAGCGGCTGGGGAAGCACAGCACGGCAGCCGAGAGAACAGGGCCGTCGTCGCTATTCTGGATGAGACACACGTCTTCCTGCACCAAACAGGCCGCACGTTCGAGTGGATCAACCTCCCGGCAGGACCCGAGTTGTGCGCAATGATAGTCTCCGGTCAGATGATTGCGCAGTCCCGTCCGCTCGCGGCTGAACCAGTCCGGATGGTGTTTGGTCAGGTTCGCGGCGATGTGGTCCAGTGCCTCTTGCCGGGCAGCCTCAGACCCGAGGGTGGCGGCGAAGACCTCCGTTCGGATGGTTGCCAGCAGGCGTCGCTTCTCCGCCATTTCTGGCAGGTATTGCTGATCGAATTCGAACCACTCCGCTTCCGGAATCGAAACCAGATCCATCGCCATCCGATAGGGCCCGCTTTCGAACGGCAGATGGATCACCTGTTCGGGAAGCGGACGCATCGGATCAGCCGGCGAGGAAGGACCGGATCGCCTCGATCTGGAGTGGATCGACCAACGGCGGGGCGTGCCCGGTGACCGGAACCTCGAACGCGGTGGCGCCGGAGGCCTCCATGCGGGCGAACGTCTCCGGCAGCAAGATATCGCTGGTGGCGCCACGGATGATCATGCGGGGAACTTTTATCCGGTCCCATAACGGCCACATATCGACATCGACCGGGTCGTGTCCGCGCAACGGTTCGGCGACCTTCGGGTCGTAATGCATGGTGAAGCGGCCATCCGGCAGCGCCCTGGCGGAGTTCCTGGCGAGATCGGTCCATTGCGCGTCCGAAAGCGGGCCGAACGGCGCGTGGATGAGCCTCAGGTGCCGCTCGATCGTTTCAATGTCGGGAAAGCGGGCCATCAATGGAGAGTCGCCCGAGGCCACCATGTAGTCGCGGATGCGCCGTAGGGCGTCGGCCGGGATGAACGGGCCGACATCGTTGAGCACCAGGCGGTTGATCGGCGCGCCGTCGGTCGCGGCGATCACCATGCCGCAGATGCCACCCAGCGAGGTGCCGACCCAGGCGACGTCGCGGCCGATCCAGGCCAAGAGGTGGGCGAGTGCGGTCACGTAATGCTGGGCCTGATACAGCATCGGGTCTTCCAGCCAATCCGAATGGCCGCGTCCGGGAAGATCGACACAGATCACCCGGTAATCACTGGCCAGAACAGCGGCGAGGGCGTCGAAGTCCCGTGCGTTGCGGGTCAGGCCGTGGACGCACAGGACCGGCGGCGCGTCGAGCGCGCCCCACTCGTCGAACGACAGACGGCGGAACTTGCCGGCGAGCAAGTAGGGGATGGAGCGGGTTTTCGGCTGCATCAATTCGCTCCAATATCGTAAGGCGTGAGTGGCCGGGCTAAGCCCGACCATGGCGTTTGTTTGATATCCGCGGCCTGCACAACAGACTTTGAGGCCCAGTGCGAGGAGGCCTGTCAGCACAGTCCGCGGTCAGCCTCCGTGTTCCGCCGATTAAGGTGCCTGGAGCATCGGGGGTGCCGTCTTTTCAGACTACCCCCTTCTCCCGCAGCGCCGCCAGCGCCGCCGCATCCAGGCCAAGCCGAGCGCTTAGCACCGCGTCGGTATGCTCGCCGAGCAGCGGAGGGGGCAGGCGGTAATCGACTGGGGTTTCGGACAGCTTCACCGGGTTCGCGATCACCCGAACCGTCTGACCCGACGCGTGCTCCATTTCCAGCACCATTTTGCGCGCTACGACATGTGGGTCGGAGAACACCTCGGACAGCTTGTTGATCGGACCGCAGCCGATCTTCAAGGCTTCGAGTTGCTCCACCCACCAGGTGGTCTTGTGCTGCATCATCACCGGCGTCAGCGTGTCGGTGACAAGCTGGCGGTTCCCCACGCGGGCGGCATTAGTGACGAAGCGCGGGTCCTCCAGCATGTGGGTCAGGCCGAACGCCTCGCAGAACCGCTTGAAGGTGGGATCGTTGGCGACGGACAGCACGATGTGGCCGTCCTCGGTCGGGAACACCTGATACGGCGCGATGTTGGGGTGCTGGTTGCCCAGGCGCGCCGGATTTTCACCCGTCGCCAGATAGTTCATGCCCTGGTTCGCGAGCCACGCGACCGACGTGTCCAGCATACCGATGTCGATCTGCTGCCCCTGCCCGGTCAGATCGCGATGGCGCAGCGCCGCCAGGATGCCGATGCAGCCGTACAGGCCGGCGAACAGATCCGCGACCGGCACGCCGACTTTCTGCGGCAGGCCGTCGGGTTCGCCGGTCAGGCTCATGACGCCGCCCATTGCCTGGATCAGGCTGTCGTAACCCGGCCGCGGCGCATACGGGCCGGTCTGGCCGAAACCGGTGATCGAGCAATAGATCAGCCTCGGGAACTTCGCATGCAGTTGCTCGTAGCCAAGGCCGTATTTCGCCAGCGCGCCGACCTTGAAGTTCTCGACGAAGATGTCGCACTCGGCGATCAGCTTCAGGGCGATCTCCTGGCCTTCCTTCTGGGCGATATCCAGGGTCACCGACTGCTTGTTGCGGTTGACGCCAACGAAATAAGCGCTTTCCTGCGTGCCCGGCATAACCGGCGGGGCGAACCCGCGCGTGTCGTCGCCCGCACCCGGGCGCTCGATCTTCACCACGTCGGCCCCGAGGTCCGCCAGCATCTGGGCGCAGGTCGGCCCCGCCAGCACGCGGGTCAGGTCGAATACGCGGAGGCCCTTAAGCGGGCCGGTCGGTTCGGTCATATCCATCTCCAGGATGCCGGGTTGCTCTCACCGGCCGTTACTCGATAATGGGTTATAGAACGCCGCCCGCCACACGCAAACGATGGCGGCCAAACGGCGGCCGGGAAGGATACATCCATGCAACGAGAGCCGGCGGGCAGTATCGAGTCCGCACTGTCCTGGCGCGCCGCGTTTCTGACACTGGCAATTCTGTCGGTGTCGTTCGGTTCGCCGCTGCTCGCGGTGGTGGGGCTGCGCGACATGCAGGCCGCGATGCACACCGACCGATCCGTGCTGTCGCTGGCGAGCGCGTTGGTCTGGATCGGCAACGGTGTCGGCGGCGTCCCGATGGGCTGGCTGGCGGATCGGATCGGTATCCGCAAAACTGTGGCGATGGGCACGCTGGCAATGGCGGCCGGGCTGGCGCTCTCCAGCACTGGCAGCGTTTGGGCGCTGTATGTCGGGCACGGGCTGCTGATCGGCTTCCTGGGCAACGGCGCGATTTACGCACCGTTGCTGATCTACACCAGCCGCTGGTTCGACCGCCGCCGCGGCACCGCCCTCGCGTTAATATCGTCGGGACAATACGTCGCCGGGATGATCTGGCCGTCGTTCCTCGAGATCGGGATCAAGCAGTTCGGCTGGCAGGCCGTCATGCTGGGCTACGGCGTCGCGGTGCTGGCGATCCTGCCGTTGCTGATGTTGTTGCGGCCGGCCCCCGAACCGCTGGTGCTCGCCCCCGGTCACGCCAGCCTGCGTCCCGGAGACCGGGTGCTCGGTTTTTCCCCCAACACCGCGATGGGGCTGATCTGCATTGCGAGCTTTTGCTGCTGCGTGCCGATGGCGATCCCGGCATCGCATCTGGTCGCGTTCTGCGGCGATGTCGGGATCACACCCGCGCATGGAGCGGCGATGCTGTCGGTGATGGTCGGGTGCGCGTTTTTGTCCCGGCAATTCTGGGGCGCGTTCGCCGACCGGTTTGGCGGGCTGCGCACGGTGATGGCCGGATCGGCGTTTCAGATGCTGGCGATCGGCTCGTTCCTGCTGACCCGGGACGAGGTCGCGCTGTTCGGCGTGGCGGGCGCGTTCGGGCTGGGCTTCAGCGGGATCATTCCGTCCTACGCGGTGGCGATCCGCGACCTATTCCCCTCGAAGGAGGCGTCGTGGCGCATCCCGACCGTGCTGATGACGGCGATGTCGGGTATGGCGTTCGGAAGCTGGTGGGCGGGTAAGCTGTTCGACACGTATGTGTCGTATCGACCGGCCTTTGCGTCGGGTGTACTGTTCAATCTGGCCAATCTGGCGATGATCGCGTTCCTGGTCAGCCGGTTGCCCCGGAGATTCGCTCAGCCGGCGGATTTGACGGCGTAAACCGGTTCGTTGCCTACCGTATCGGGAACGATCGGGCGCAGCATTATCGGCGGTTTAATCACCGTCGCATGGCCTCAGAACTGGCGTTTGCCATCACTCCAGAGGCTATTGCGGGTCAGGAACGCGCTGGCGTCGCCAGCACGCCACGATTCTCCTCAATCCATCGCTGCTGGAGCGCCTCGTTCTCGACGCTTTCGAGGTCCGAACCAACCCGACGGGCCTGCGCTGTCAACCGCTCGTCCGGTTCAATTCCGTTGGCGGACTGTCGCTCGAGCCTCATACGACGACCAGGGACTGGACGCCCGTAAGGGACGCATTACGACGGAACGTCCTGTTTTGCGCGAACACCCCCACACATCGCTCCCATTCGAGGTCAACCGACATCATTTGCCCCATGAGCACCCATCGGGATCAGGTCGTCCAAACCGATATCAAGGACCCCCGCAATCCGCTGCAAAAGTGACAGGCGTCCCTCACTCTTCCCGGTTTCGATATCGCTCAAAGCCGACGGGCTTGTCCCGGCCCGTTCCGCGAGCGAGCGCAGGGAAAGACCGCGATGTTGACGCCACACACGCATGGGATTTTCCCCATCAAGCAGACGACCGACAACGTCATCCGGCACCGACTCTTGGTCGCGTGTCCGTGTAAAAGCCGTGGCCGCCTCACGATCTTCCACCAGCTCGCGCAGGGCATCGAAACGGCTTACCAGAGTGGCAAGCCGATCCTCGACGGCTTTTGGCAGCGGACTTGGAAGATAATCGCCCCGCAGCCACGTCATGGTATGGGCAAACTCGGCCTGAATGGCGGTAATTTCCCCTTCGATGCTGTTCACCATCGATAGGCGCCTCCTCGCGCCGCGACCTCGAAGACCTCCATTACATCCGTATCTGGATCAATCGTAAAGCTGACCCGCCAGTCGCCAAACCTGACCCGATAGCCGTTGGCAACCCCAGCAAGCGCGATCAGGTTGCTATGTTTGGCCGGCGGTGGATTGGCGGCCATTTCCCGGCATTTATCCCGGATCGACGCAGCGCGTTTGGGCTGCATCGCCATCAATGCCTTCAGCGGGTCACGCTTCCAAGTCAGCCTTGGCATAACGAATAATACGGGATTTTGGACGAATGCTCAAGTTTTTCGTCCGCAGCATCGAACGTCCTGGACGGTATCGAAGGGCCTGCGTCGACGCAAAAAACGAAAAGGCCGATGGTCTTTCAACCACCGGCCCAAATCCATCGCAACCACGCCCAGAGAAAACTACTCCGCGGCGGTTTCTTCCGTCAGACGTGCATTCTCGTTCCACAGCGTCCGCTGATCGCGTCCGGCCGCAACCGCACGCAAGCGGTTCATCACCGCACCCGTGCCCGCCGGGATCAGACGACCCACGATGACATTCTCCTTCAGCCCCATCAGGCTGTCGGTCTTGCCCGCCGTCGCCGCCTCGGTCAGCACCCGCGTCGTCTCCTGGAACGAGGCCGCGCTGATGAAGCTGTTGGTCTGCAACGAAGCCTTGGTGATGCCCTGAAGCACCGGCATCGCATGCGCCGGACGTTCGTCCTTCATCAGCTTGCTGTTGATGTGATCGAACTCGGTGCGATCCACCGTCTCCCCGGTCAGGAAGGTGGTGTCGCCCGGATCCATGATTTCGACCTTCTGCAGCATCTGACGGACGATCACCTCGATATGCTTATCGTTGATCTTCACGCCCTGCAGACGATAGACGTCCTGGATTTCGTTCACCAGATAGTCCGACAGCGCCTCGACACCCATCACCTTCAGGATGTCATGCGGCACGCGCGGCCCATCGACCAGCGGATCGCCCTTGCGGACGAAATCGCCTTCCTGCACGCTGATGTGCTTGCCCTTCTGGATCAGGTACTCGGTCTCTTCCTGCGTCTCGTCGTTCTTCACCACAATACGGCGCTTTGCCTTGTAATCCTTGCCGAATTCCACCCTTCCGTCGCACTCGGCGATAACCGCGTGATCCTTGGGACGCCGAGCCTCGAACAGCTCCGCGACCCGCGGCAGACCGCCGGTGATGTCACGCGTCTTCGAACCCTCACGCGGGATACGCGCGATCACGTCGCCGGCCTGCACCGTGGCACCGTTATCCACGGACAGAATGGAGTCCGGCGCCAGGAAGTAGCGGGCGTCGGTGTTGTTCTCCAGCCGGATAACCTCGTTCCTGGCATCCTTCAATTGCAGGCGCGGACGCAGATCGATGCTCTTGGAGCCTTGCTTGTAATCGACGACGACCTTCGAGGTCAGGCCGGTCACTTCATCCATCCGCTCCATCAGCGTGATGCTTTCGATCAGGTCGATGTATTCGACCTTACCGGCGCGTTCCGTGATGATCGGCAGGGTGAACGGATCCCATTCGGCCAATTTCTGGCCGCGGGTGACGGTCTGGTTTTCCTCGGCGAGCAAGCGTGCACCGTAGGGGACTCGGAAGCGAGCGCGCTCGCGGCCCTTGTCATCCACCAGCACGATTTCGCAGTTACGCGACATGACGATCAACGCGCCGGAGCTGTTGGCGATGACGTTACGGTTGTTCACGGTGACCGTGCCGTCATGGCTGGCTTCGACGCTGGACGTTTCAGCCCCGCGCTGGGCCGCGCCACCGATGTGGAACGTGCGCATCGTCAACTGCGTGCCGGGCTCACCGATCGACTGCGCGGCGATAACGCCGACAGCCTCACCGATGTTGACCGGCGTGCCGCGCGCCAAATCGCGCCCATAGCAATGGCCGCAGACGCCGATGTCGGACTCGCAGGTCAACACCGAACGGATTTTCATCGATTCGACGCCGGCGGATTCCAGCAGTTCGGCTTCAGGCTCTTCGATCAACGTGTTGTTCGGCACCAGCACCTTACCGGTCGCCGGGTCCAGCACGTCCTCGGCCGTGGTGCGGCCCAGGGTCCGTTCGGACAGCGACGACACGACTTCACCGCCATCCATGACCGGTTTGACGGTCAGGCCGCGTTCGGTGCCGCAATCTTCCTCGACGATGATGCAATCCTGCGCCACGTCCACCAGACGACGCGTCAGATAACCCGAGTTCGCCGTCTTCAACGCCGTATCCGCGAGACCCTTGCGGGCGCCGTGGGTGGAGTTGAAGTATTCAAGAACGGTCAGACCTTCCTTGAAGTTCGCGATAATCGGCTGCTCGATGATCTCACCGGACGGCTTGGCCATCAGCCCGCGCATGCCGGCCAACTGGCGCATCTGCGCCGGCGACCCACGCGCACCGGAGTGAGACATCATCCACACCGAGTTGGTGGGGACGTTTTTCTCTTGCCGGCTGATCTCTTTCATCATCGCGCCAGCGACTTCGTCGGTGCAACGCGACCAGGCATCGACGACCTTGTTGTAGCGTTCGCCAGCCGTGATCAGACCGTCCTGGTATTGCTGCTCGAACTCTTTCACCTCGGCCTGGGTGGACGAAATCATGCGGCCCTTGCTGTCCGGGATGATCATGTCGTCCTTGCCGAACGAAATGCCAGCCTTCGCCGCGTTCGCGAAGCCAAGGCCCATCAGACGGTCGGCGAAAATCACGCATTCCTTCTGACCGCAATGGCGATAGACCATGTCGATCACGTCCGAGACGCTCTTTTTCGTCAACTGCCGGTTGATCAGGCTGAACGGCACATCCGGATGCTTCGGCAGAATCTGCGCAATCATCATCCGGCCGGGAGTCGTCACGACAACCGGCTTGATCGGATTACCACCGGCATCCACGGTCTCATACCGTGCTCGGATCTTGTCGTGCAGTGTGATGTGCTTGGCGAACAGCGCGTGCTCGATCTCACCGATCGTGCCGAACGCCGGCGTCTCGTTGTCGGCGGTTTCGCGGAACAGCACGGTTTCCAGCGACAGGTAATAGATGCCCAGGACGATATCCTGGCTCGGCACGATGATCGGCTTGCCGTTGGCCGGGCTGAGGATGTTGTTCGTGGACATCATCAGCACGCGGGCTTCAAGCTGCGCTTCAAGCGACAGCGGCACATGGACCGCCATCTGATCGCCGTCGAAGTCGGCGTTGAAGGCGGTGCAAACCAGCGGGTGAAGCTGGATGGCCTTGCCTTCGATCAACACCGGCTCGAACGCCTGAATGCCCAGGCGATGCAAGGTCGGGGCGCGGTTCAGCATCACGGGATGCTCGCGGATGACCTCTTCCAGGATGTCCCAAACCTCGGGACGCTCCTTTTCCACCATGCGCTTGGCGGCCTTGATGGTCGTCGCGTGGCCGTATTTTTCCAACTTCGAGTAGATGAACGGCTTGAACAGCTCCAGTGCCATCTTCTTCGGCAGGCCGCACTGATGCAGCTTCAGTTCCGGCCCCACCACGATGACCGAACGGCCGGAGTAATCGACGCGCTTGCCCAGCAAGTTCTGGCGGAAGCGGCCCTGCTTGCCCTTCAGCATGTCGGACAGCGACTTCAGCGGACGCTTGTTAGCACCCGTGATCGCTCGGCCGCGACGGCCGTTGTCGAACAGCGCATCGACGGACTCTTGCAGCATGCGCTTTTCATTACGGACAATAATGTCCGGCGCGCGCAGCTCGATCAGGCGCTTCAGGCGGTTGTTGCGGTTGATGACGCGGCGATACAGATCGTTCAAATCCGAGGTCGCGAAACGACCACCGTCCAACGGCACCAGCGGGCGCAGTTCGGGGGGAATGACCGGGACGACGTCCAGGATCATCCAGTCGGGCCGGCAGCCGGATTCGCCGAACGCCTCGATCAGCTTCAAACGCTTGACCAGCTTCTTCCGCTTGGCTTCCGACGTCGTCTCTTTAAGATCGGCGCGCAGCTTAACCTTTTCCGCATCGGTGTCGATGCGGTTGAGGACTTTCTTGATCGCCTCGGCGCCGATGCCGACTTCAAACTGATCGTCACCGAACTCGTCCTGCTTGGACATCAGTTGGTCTTCGGTCAGCAGTTGCAGCATCTTCAGGTCGGTCGTGCCGGGTTCCAGAACGACGTAGCTTTCGAAGTACAGGATCTTCTCAAGCTCTTTCAGCGTCAGATCGACCATCAGGCCGATGCGGCTTGGCAGAGACTTCAGGAACCAGATATGCGCGACCGGCGATGCGAGTTCGATGTGGCCCATCCGCTCGCGGCGTACTTTCGCCAGCGTGACTTCAACGCCGCACTTCTCGCAGATGATACCGCGGAACTTCATGCGCTTGTACTTGCCGCACAGGCACTCGTAGTCTTTGATCGGGCCAAAGATGCGGGCGCAGAACAGGCCGTCGCGCTCCGGCTTGAAGGTCCGGTAGTTGATGGTCTCCGGCTTCTTAATCTCGCCGTACGACCAGGAGCGGATTTGCTCCGGGCTCGCGATCTGAATCTTGATCTGGTCGAAAGTCATCGCCTGGCCGGTCTGGCCGAGGATCTTCATTAGTTCGTTCATACGTCTGATACCCTTCTATGTGGGTTCATCAAGGCAGTAACCGCTAGACCAACACCGTCACGGCTAACAAACCGTCATGGCCAACAAAATGTGTCATGACCGGGCTTGGCCCGGTCACCCGGGACTTTGCCTCGGCCGACAAAGCAAGTCGTGGGTGGCCGGGCCAAGCCCGGCCATGACGTACTTTCACTAAGCCGCCCGGTTATCCAGATCGACGTTCAGGCCAAGGGACTTCAGTTCCTTCACCAGCACGTTGAAGCTCTCGGGGATGCCGGCCTCGAAGTTGTCCTGCTCGCGCACGATCGCTTCATAGACCTTGGTCCGGCCGGACACGTCGTCCGACTTCACCGTCAACATCTCCTGCAAGGTGTAGGCGGCGCCGTAAGCCTCAAGCGCCCAGACCTCCATCTCACCGAACCGCTGTCCACCGAACTGCGCCTTACCACCCAGCGGCTGCTGCGTGACGAGTGAGTAAGGTCCGATCGAGCGGGCATGGATCTTGTCATCGACAAGGTGATGCAGCTTCAGCATGTAGATGTAGCCGACCGTGACCTTGCGCTCGAACGTCTCACCGGTGCGTCCGTCGGTCAGCACGACCTGCCCCGACGTTTGCAGTCCGGCCCGCGTCAGCATGCCCTCAATATCGGCCATGCGGGCGCCGTCGAACACCGGCGTGGCAATCGGCACGCCCTTCTTCAAGTTGTCGCACATCTCCAGCAACTGAGCGGTTTCCAGCGTCTCGATCTGTTCTGTGTAGACCGGGTCGCCGTAGATTTCCTTCAGCATTTGCAGCAGTTCGACGCGCTTCTCACCGGTGCGGCGATAGTCTTCCACCAGAACGCCGATTTGCTTGCCGAGGTTGGCGCACGCCCACCCCAGATGCGTCTCAAGAATCTGGCCGACGTTCATGCGCGACGGCACGCCCAACGGGTTGAGCACGATATCGACATGGGTGCCGTCTTCGAGGAACGGCATGTCCTCGACCGGAACCACGCGCGACACGACGCCCTTGTTGCCGTGACGGCCGGCCATCTTGTCACCGGGTTGCAGCTTGCGCTTCACCGCGATGAACACTTTGACCATCTTCATCACGCCGGGCGGCAGTTCATCACCGCGCTGCAGTTTTTCGACCTTGCCGTCGAAACGCGCTTGCAGGCGACCGATGGCGACGTCGTGTTCCCGCTTCAGAACCTCGATATCGGCCATCACCGCGTCGTCCTGCACGCCTATGTGGCGCCACGAACCACGCGGATGCTCCGCCAGAATCGCTTCGTCGATCTCGGTGCCGGACTTGATGCCCTTGAAGCCGCCGGATGCCTTGTGGCCCAGCAACTTCTCACGCAGCCGGTTCAGGAACGAACGCTCCTGAATGGCTTTCTCGTCGTCACGATCCTTGGCCAGACGTTCGATCTCGGCGCGCTCGATCGCCATCGCGCGCTCGTCCTTGTCCACGCCACGGCGGCTGAACACACGGACATCGACGATGGTGCCGGTCACGCCGGGCGGCAACTTCAGAGAGGTGTCACGAACGTCCGACGCCTTTTCGCCGAAGATGGCGCGCAGCAGCTTTTCTTCCGGCGTCATCGGGCTTTCGCCCTTCGGCGTCACCTTGCCAACCAGAATGTCGCCCGGGTTCACCTCGGCACCGATATAGACAATGCCGGCTTCGTCCAGGTTCTTCAGCGCTTCTTCCCCGACGTTCGGGATGTCGCGGGTGATTTCCTCCTGGCCCAACTTCGTGTCGCGCGCCATCACTTCGAACTCTTCGATGTGGATGGAGGTGAACACGTCGTCGCGGGCGATCCGCTCGCTGATCAGGATACTATCTTCGAAGTTGTAACCATTCCACGGCATGAACGCGACCAGCACGTTCCGGCCCAGCGCCAACTCACCCAGTTCGGTGGACGGGCCGTCGGCGATGATGTCGCCTTCCGCCACGCGGTCACCGACCTTCACCAGCGGACGCTGATTGATGCAAGTGGACTGGTTGGAACGCATGAATTTCCGCAGGCGATAGATATCCACGCCCTTGGTCGTCGCATCTTCGTTCGTCGCACGCACAACGATACGGGCGCCGTCGATCTGATCGACGATGCCTTCGCGGCGAGCCACGATCGTCGCACCGGAGTCACGCGCCACGGCCGCTTCCATGCCGGTGCCCACCAGCGGAGCGTCGGCACGGATCAACGGCACGGCCTGCCGCTGCATGTTGGACCCCATCAACGCGCGGTTCGCGTCATCGTTCTCAAGGAACGGGATGAGCGCCGCGGCGACGGACACAAGCTGCTTCGGCGAAACGTCGATGGCGGTCACGTCTTCCGGCTTCACCAGACGGAAGTCACCCTGCTTGCGCACGGACACCAAGTCCTGGGTGAAACGGCCGCCGCCATCCATCGGCGCATCGGCCTGGGCGACAACGAGGCGTTCCTCCTCCATCGCCGACAGGTAACGCGCGCCGGGTTGCACGACACCTTCCTTGACCAGCATGTAGGGCGTCTCGATGAAGCCGTACTTGTTGACCTTGGCGTAGGTCGCCAGCGAGTTGATCAGGCCGATGTTCGGGCCTTCCGGCGTCTCAATCGGGCAGATACGGCCGTAATGCGTCGGATGCACGTCGCGCACTTCGAAGCCGGCGCGCTCACGGGTGAGCCCCCCTGGCCCAAGCGCGGACAGACGACGCTTATGCGTCACTTCCGACAGCGGGTTGGTCTGATCCATGAACTGGCTGAGCTGCGACGAGCCGAAGAACTCGCGCACGGCAGCAGCGGCCGGCTTGGCATTGATCAGATCGTGCGGCATCACGGTGTCGATATCGACCGAACCCATGCGTTCGCGAATGGCGCGCTCCATGCGGAGCAGGCCGATGCGGTACTGGTTCTCCATCAACTCGCCGACCGAACGCACCCGGCGGTTGCCGAGGTTGTCAATGTCGTCGATCTGGCCGCGGCCGTCCTTCAGGTCGCACAGCGTCTTGACGGTCTTCAGCAGATCGTCCTTGCGGAGTACGCGCTGCGTGTCGGGCGCATCGGTGATGTTCAGACGCATGTTCATCTTGACCCGGCCAACGGCGGACAGGTCATAGCGGTCGCCGTCGAAGAACAGGCCGCGGAACAGCGCTTCCGCCGTTTCCGGGGTCGGCGGCTCACCGGGGCGCATAACGCGATAGATGTCGATCAGCGCGTCGTCGCGATTGGTGTTCTTGTCAACCGCCAGCGTGTTGCGAATCCACGGGCCATTCGATTGATCGACCGCCAGGGTCGGCAAGCTGGTGATGCCGGCCTCTTCCAGCGCGGTCAGGCGAGCCTCGGCCAACTCCTCACCGGCTTCGGCGTAAATTTCACCGGTCTCGTCGTTGACCAAGTCTTCCGCCATGTAGCGACCGAGCAGATCGGCGCGGCCGACGAGGACTTCCTTGGTGTTTTCGGCGATCTTGCGGGCCTGACGGGCCGTCAGTTTCGCCTCGGCCTCGGCCACGACTTCACCGGTGGCGGCATCGACCAACGGCTCCAGCAGCTTCACGCCGCGGAAGGCTTCGGGATCGAACGGGCGCGCCCAGCCCTTCGGCGTGTGGTCGAAGACCACGCGGCCATAGAACGTGTTGAGGATCTCTTCCTGATCCATGCCACGGATTTCGCTCGGATCGACCGTCTCGCCTTTGGCTTCCCGCGCCGCGCGAAGCTGTTCAGTGCTGGCACCTTCCAGCGCATACAACAGCGTGGTGACCGGCAGCTTCCGCTTGCGGTCGATGCGGACGTACACGAGGTCCTTGCTGTCGTATTCGAAGTCCAGCCATGAGCCGCGATACGGGATCACCCGCGCCGTGAACAGATACTTGCCGGACGAGTGCGTCTTCCCCTTGTCGTGATCGAAGAACACGCCGGGGGAGCGGTGCATCTGCGACACGATCACGCGCTCGGTGCCGTTAATGACGAAGGTGCCATTATCGGTCATCAGCGGCATGTCGCCCATATAGACCGGCTGCTCTTTAATATCGCGGATGGAGCGGGCGCCGGTGTCCTCGTCCACGTCCCACACGATCAGACGGAGGATCACTTTCAGCGGAGCGGCGAATGTCATGCCGCGCTGAATGCACTCCTCAACGTCGTATTTCGGCTCTTCCAGCTCGTAATAGACGAACTCAAGCCGGCCGCGGCCAGCGAAGTCGTCAATCGGGAACACGGATTTGAACACTTCTTGCAGCCCGGACTGAGTACGATTGTCCGGACGCACATTCATTTGCAGAAACGCTTCATAACTGGAGCGCTGCACGTCAATCAGGTTGGGCATCGGAGCCACTTCGGCGATTCGTCCGAAGCTCTTGCGGATGCGCTTGCGCGAAGTGAAGGAGCGTGTGATCGCGTTCATCAATGACCCACCTTGCCGTTAACCCGATCTGCCATGCCGCCGGTCAAGCCGGCTAGCACGGGGAATTTATTCGCCGAAACAGGAATGCGGGCGGAAATCGGCTGATTTCCACCCGCCCCTGGCTCAAAAGCCGTGGCGTCTCGGCGGAGACGCCAGGCCGTAGAAAAATGTGCGAAGCGTAGCGTTACTTCACCTCGACGGTCGCGCCGGCATCTTCCAACATCTTTTTGATCTTGGCGACTTCGTCCTTGTTCACGCCTTCCTTGACGGCCTTCGGCGCGGCTTCGACGAGGTCCTTGGCTTCCTTCAGGCCCAGGCCCGTGATCGTACGGACTTCCTTAATCACGTTGATCTTCTTGTCGCCGGCCTTCGCCAGGATGACGGTGAACTCGGTCTGCTCTTCGACCGGGGCAGCGGCGGCAACCGGTGCGGCGGCGGCGGCGGCCGGGGCAGCGGCGGACACGCCCCATGCTTCTTCAAGCATCTTGGACAGTTCGGCGGCTTCCAGAACCGTCAGCTTCGACAGCTCTTGAACGAGGTTTTGTAGGTCGGCCATGTCGTAATTCCTATTATCTAGACTTCGGTTGGTTCCATGCAAGCCGGATGTGCCGGCCTGCTGTCAGGTATGCGTCGCGGGCTGCCCTATGCGGCTTCAGCCACGGCTTCGACTTCATCCCTCTTGGCATAGGCCGCGAAGACCCGGGCAAGTTGTCCGGCCGGCGCCTGCAGAACGCCTGCGATCCGCGTGGCGGGGGTCGAAATCATCCCCACCAGGCTGGCACGCAGTTCATTCAGGCTCGGCAGAGCAGCAAGCGCCTTGATCCCATCCGCATCGAGCGACTGAGAACCAAGCGCACCGCCCACGACGATGAACTTGTCATTGGTCTTGGCGAAGTCCACAGCCGCCTTCGCCACAGCTACCGGATCCATCGCCCACGCAAGCGCGATCGGTCCCTTTAGCAATGGCTTGAGGCTGTTGAACTGGGTCCCATCCAGAGCGAGATTGGTCAGCCGGTTCTTCGCGACTTTATAAGTTGCCCCCGCAGCTCCCATCTGACGTCTGAGTTTGGTCACGTCGGCAACCGTCATGCCCGCGTTGCGGGTTACGACAATCATCGAAGTGGCGCTCAGCGCCTGATTAAGCTCGGTGACGAACTCGCGCTTCTCCGTACGATCCACGTTTCGTCTCCGTTCGACCTGGCCGCCCGCAACGCGCGGACGAGCAAGTCAGGTTGCCCAAGAACCCTTCGGTTTGCACCGAACGGTCCAATTCGCCTGTCCTGGAACCACCAAAGACTCGCAAGGGACAATATCCCCTGGAATGCCTGGCTTCCCCATCTCCCGCGCGCGAACCCGAGGGTTCATTAAATCTTGTCCGGCGAACCGGGCCGAAGAGACGAGCGGTCTTGGACAGGTTCGGGAAGAATGCCGCACCCGAAGATGCGGGGTCTTCCCTGCCCACCGGCCTTGCAGCCGGTGAATCTGGTCCACTGGCCCCGAAGGGCCAGCGTATTACGCGGCCAGCGTGCCGATATCGACCCGAACGCCGGGGCCCATCGTCGAGCTGATCGAAACTTTCTGAACGTAGGTGCCCTTGGCGCCGGTCGGCTTGGCGCGGACAACCGCGTCAGCGAGAGCACGGGCATTTTCGAGCAGCTTGTCGGCGTCAAACGATGCCTTGCCGATACCAGCATGAATAATGCCGGCCTTTTCAGCGCGGAATTCAACCTGGCCGCCCTTGGCAGCGGTGACCGCGCCCTTGACGTCCATGGTGACAGTGCCGAGACGCGGGTTCGGCATCAGGCCGCGCGGCCCGAGGATCTTACCGAGACGGCCAACGATGCCCATCATATCCGGGGTCGCGATGCAGCGATCGAACGCGATATCGCCAGCCTGGACCTTTTCCATCAGGTCTTCGGCGCCAACGATGTCGGCGCCGGCCGCCAAAGCCTCATCAGCCTTTGCGCCACGGGCGAACACGCCGACGCGGACGGTCTTGCCGGTGCCGTTGGGCAGGTTGGTCAGGCCGCGGACCATCTGGTCGGCGTGCCGGGGATCGATGCCGAGGTTCATCGACATTTCGATGGTCTCGTCAAATTTCGCCTTGGAAAGCGACTTGATCAGCGCGATGGCATCGCCGAGCGCATAGGATTTGGTGCTATCAACGGCCTTCTGGGCGGTGACGAGACGCTTGTTCTTGGCCATGGATCAGCCCTCCACCACGATAAGGCCCATCGAACGGGCAGAGCCGGCCAACATGCTGACAGCAGCTTCGACGCTGTTGGCATTCATGTCCTTCATCTTGATCGCGGCAATCTCAGCCAACTGCGTGGTCGTCACGCGACCGGAGGCGGCGCCTTTGCCAACCGTCGGGCTGCCCTTGGTGATGCCGGCGGCCTTCTTCAGGAAGTAGGTGTTCGGCGGCGTCTTGGTGATAAAGGTGAAGGTGCGGTCGGCGAACGCGGTGATAACCACCGGGATCGGCATGCCGGGTTCCATCTGCTGTGTGAAAGCGTTGAACTCTTTCACGAAAGCCATGATGTTCAGGCCGCGCTGTCCCAGCGCGGGACCAACCGGCGGCGACGGATTCGCTTTGCCAGCCGGAATTTGCAGCTTGATGTAGCCGACGATCTTCTTCGCCATGGTATCCCTGGTCCTTGTTCCAAGGGACCGCGGTACAAACGACCTAACCGCCACGGGGCGGCTGACGGTCTCCCGCGTTCCAAAGAGGCGCGCATATAGGCGTGGCTCAGGCGGCTGTCCAGGGTAAACTTGTCGGGGCGAGTGCAAATGTCATCAAACGGCGCCGGATTTGGCTTGACCGGAGCGCCGGGGCCATGCGTTTGCTGCACCGCAGGATTGACGCATCAGTTTCTCCGGTCAACATAAGGCTATATCTGTGGGGCGGGAAACTATGACGCAAGCATCAACGACCCGGGTCTTCCTGGGCTGCGTGGCCGGAGCGTTGTCGGTCCTGGTGTTTCATCAGACCACGCTACAGCTGTTTTTCTGGCTAGGCTGGGCACCGCAGGCAGCCTTCCGCATCGCCCAGGTTCCCCCATTCAACGCGCCGCTTGTCGTGAGCATCACGTTTTGGGGTGCCGTCTATGGCGGGTTGTTCGGGTTGGTTTCTCCTTATGTGAAGGGGACATCGTGGCTCAAGGGCACGATCGCTGGGTCGTGCGCGATGATCCTGAGTTGGTTTGTGTTCCTGCCGCTGATGGGACACCCGGCAGCCTTCGGCTGGCACGCCTGGCCGATGCTCCGGTCGTTTGTGGCTTATCAGATGTGGGGCCTGGGGCTGAACGTCGTGCTGCCATTGCTGCGTCCGCGTCGGCTGGGCGGCCGATCCAGGAGATGGAGCACACGGCACCTTGCGGTCTGACCGCTGATCGGCGTGTATTCCTCCGTTCTGCCAGAGGATATGCGTATGCGTCGTTGGGTGCTTCGGTTCGGTCTTGCGCTTTCCACATTATCTCCCGTCGCGGCTGACGCACATAGCGTCCTGGCGGCGACGCCTATCGCGCGAACCGATCTGTCCTGGTGGCGCACCCGGCATGAGGCCAAGGTGCGTGAACTGGCCCAATCGAAGCCCGAGTTGATCTTCCTCGGCGACTCGATCACCCAGGACTGGGAACATGCCGGTCCGCCGGAATGGGATGATTTCGCGCCCGTCTGGCAGCGATTCTATGGCGACCGGCACGCGGTCAATCTGGGATTCAAGGGCGACACGACTGCCAGCCTGCTCTGGCGCATCCGCAACGGTGAGGTCGCCGGCATTACCCCGAAGGCAGCCGTTGTGCTGATTGGCGCCAATAACCTGGGGAAGTTGCACTGGTCGGCCGCAGACACTGTCACCGGCATCGATACTATCGTCACCGAGTTGCACCAGCGATTGCCCAATACGAAAATCCTGCTGCTGGGTGTGCTGCCGTCCGAACGCTCGGCATGGATCACCGAGACGACCGACCAGATCAACCGCGCGCTGGCGAAGCGATATAAAGACGACCGATCGGTGTCGTTCCTCGACCTGACAGCACTGTTCATGCGCAACGGTGCGTTGAACCGAGCGCTGTTTCTGGATTCACGGCTGACTCCCCCGGACCCGTTGCTGCATCCGTCCGCCCAGGGTCAGGCGCAGATGGCAAAGGCGATGGAGCCGGTATTGGTGAACATGCTGGGTGACCGCCCACACTCATAAGGAAACGGATGTGATGGCAAAGGGATATTGGATCGTGCGGGTCGATGTGACCGATGCGGCGGGGTATCAGGAGTACGTCGCCGCCAACGCCCTTGCATTTGCCAAGTATGGCGCGACGTTCCTTGTTCGCGGCGGCCGATCGGAGGCGCCCGAGGGTTCCGCTCGGGCGCGCAATGTTGTGTTGGCGTTCAGGGACTACGAGACGGCGGTGGCGTGCTATCATTCTCCCGAATATGCTGCGGCCAAGGCGCTGCGGATTGGCCGGGCGGAGGCGGATGTGCTGATTATTGAGGGGTATGACGGGGTTCAGCCCGGCTAGATTGAAGATGGTCCAATTCTAAACCGGACGCCATGATACGCGCCCGGTTTATCACTTGGCGGTCGCCGGTCACGGCGATCGCGATCGACTCGAGGCCTGCCTGCTGGCCAGCATGCCCCTACGGCGCTAATTATTCTGCTTCGAACGCCAAAAAGCCCGGCATTCCGTGTGAGGGAGCCGGACTGTCTGAGGGTGTTGTCTGGTTGCGGGGACAGGATTTGAACCTGTGACCTTCAGGTTATGAGCCTGACGAGCTACCGGGCTGCTCCACCCCGCGATAAAGGGTGTTTTGGATAATGAGGGTGGATTGGAAGACCTGGCGGCGACCTACTCTCCCGTGCCTTAAGACACAGTACCATGGGCGCTGGGGAATTTCACGGCCGAGTTCGGGATGGGATCGGGTGTAGGCTCCCCGCCATGGCCA
>Ga0316222_1000308_pt1 | contig 78448 bp, 67 predicted proteins | sample TBH18011metaG_FD_206008 | JGI IMG/M metagenome (GOLD analysis project Ga0316222, IMG submission 206008) | Freshwater microbial communities from Trout Bog Lake, Wisconsin, USA - TBH18011 | ecosystem: Environmental > Aquatic > Freshwater > Lake > Hypolimnion/Profundal zone | place: USA: Wisconsin... | reverse complement strand
GGTGGCGGGGAGCGGGCCGTAGCGGTCGAGCAGCTCGGCGCGGACGTCGGCGAGGGCGCGTTCGGATTCAGCCGCGGCGATGCGCTTGTACATGCGGAGGCGCTGATTCTCTTCGGCGATGTAGTCGGAATCAATGCGGAGGGAGATGCCGAGGTTGAGCTGGACGGAGACGTGGTCGGGGGAGGCCTCGCCTTTGAGCTTGCGGACGGCCTCCTCGAGCATGGTGGTGTACATCTCGAAGCCGATGGCCTCGATGTGGCCGGATTGCTGGCCGCCGAGGAGGTTGCCTGCGCCGCGGAGCTCGAGGTCGAGGGCGGCGATCTTGAATCCGGCGCCGAGGTCGGAGAACTCTTTGAGTGCGGCGAGGCGGCGGCGGGCGACGTCGGTAAGCTCTTTTTCTCCGGGGATGAGGAGGTAGGCGTAGGCGCGGCGGTTGGAGCGGCCGACGCGTCCGCGGAGCTGGTAGAGCTCGGAGAGGCCGTGGCGGTCGGCGCGGTTGATGAGGATGGTGTTGGCGAGCGGGATGTCGAGGCCGTTTTCGATGATGGAGGTGGCGACGAGGACGTCGTACTCGTGGGCCATGAAGGCGAGCATGACCTTTTCGAGTTCGCCTTCGGACATTTGGCCGTGGGCGACGACGACGCGTGCGCCGGGGACCTGCTCGCGGACCATGGAGGCGATCTCGTAGATGGTTTCGACGCGGTTGTGGACGAAGAAGATTTGGCCGCCGCGCTCGAGCTCGACCTCGATGGCGGTGCGGACGAGCTTGGGGTCGTAACGGGCGACGACGGTCTGGATGGCCATGCGGTCCTTGGGCGGAGTCTCGATGAGGGACATGTCGCGCAGGCCGGCGAGGGACATGTGCAGGGTGCGGGGGATGGGGGTGGCGCTCATGGAGAGGACGTCCATGGTGGCGCGGAGCTGCTTGAGGCGCTCCTTGTGGCGGACGCCGAAGCGCTGCTCCTCGTCCACGATGAGCAGGCCGAGGTCCTGAAACTTCACATCCTGCGAGAGCAGGCGGTGAGTGCCGATGAGGATGTCCACCTTGCCCTGCGCGGTTTTTTCGACGATGGCTTTCTGCTCTTTGGCGGTGCGGAAGCGGGAGAGCATTTCTATATTGATGGGTGCGGCGGCGAAGCGGCGCTTGAAGGACTCGAAGTGCTGGAAGGCGAGGATGGTGGTGGGGGCGAGGACGGCGACCTGGCGCGAATCCTGCACGGCCTTGAAGGCGGCGCGCATGGCGACCTCGGTCTTGCCGTAGCCGACGTCGCCGCAGAGGAGGCGGTCCATGGGCTGGGTGGACTCCATGTCGCGCTTGATGTCTGCGATGGCGGTGAGCTGGTCGTCGGTCTCTGTGAAATCGAAGGCCTCGTCGAACTCGCGCTGGAGGGCGGAGTCTGGCGAAAAGGCGAAGCCTTCGGCGGATTTGCGGGCGGCGTAGAGCTTGAGCAGCTCGTCGGCCATGTCCTGCATGGCCTTCTTGACGCGGGATTTGGTTTTGGCCCACTGGGCGTTGCCGAGCTTGTTGAGCTCGGGCGCGGGGCCGGATTCGGTGGAGCGGTACTTCTGGATGAGGTCGAGGCGGGTGAGCGGAATGTAGAGGCGCGCGGCGTCGGCGAACTCGAGGATCATGAACTCGACGTTGAGGCCGTCCTGCTCGATCTCGCGGAGGCCCTGATAGCGGGCGACGCCGTGTTCGACGTGGACGACGTAGTCGCCGACGGCGAGGTCGCGGAAGTCGGAGAGGAAGGCGGAGGTTTTGGAGCGGCGCGGCGCGGCGCGGGCGGTGACGTCGGCCTCGTCGCTGACGTCTTGCGCGCCGAAGAGGACGAGGCGACGGGCGGTGGCGCGGTCGAGGTCAAGGAACTGCACACCATTGGCGATGGGCGCGGCGAGGATGACGGGGACGAAGGCGGCGGAGTGCTGCGCCTCTTCGGCGAAGGTGCCGGCGGAGGCGGAGTGTTCGGCGCGGGAGCCGATGCGATAGGGGACGCCGTAGGAGTGGAGCGCGGTGGCGAGGCGATCCACCTCGGACTGGTGCGGGACGGCGAGGATGACGGTGGCCTGCTGCGCGATGAGGGATTTGAGCTCCTCAGCGAGCGCGGGGATGGAGCCGTGGAAGCGCGGCGTGGTGCGGGTGGGGATCTCGATGGGCGGAAGCGAGTGCTGGGTGGATTCGAAGACATCCACTGCGCCGAGCTGGTCGAGGTCGCAGCCGGGGAGATGCGCAAGGCGCTCGTCGAGTTCGGCGGGAGTGATGTAGATGTCGGTGGGGCGGATGAGCGAGCCGATGCCGGCGCGCTCGTGGCGCTGCTCGACCTTGGACCACCAGCGTTCGGCCTGGTTGCGAACCATGGCAGGCTCTTCGACGAGGATGCGCGGTGCGGCGCCGCGGGCGGCGAGGAGATCGAAGAGCGAGTGCTTAGCGCCGGCGACGGGAGCGAAGAACTCCCAGCCGGGAAATGTGCTGACATTGTCGAGGTCAGCGGAGTCTGCTTCGGATTTGGTGAGGCGGGCGTGGATGGCGGACAGCAATTTTTCGGTGACGGGAGTCTCGGTGAGCGGGAGCAGGAGCGCGGAGTCGAGGGAGTTGGCGCTGCGCTGCGACTCGGGGTCGAAGGTGCGGATGGATTCGATCTCGTCGCCGAAGAAGTCGAGGCGGACGGGGCGGTCGGTTTCGGGGGAGTAGACGTCCATGATGCCGCCGCGGACGGTGACCTGGCCGGGCATCTCGACGACATCGACTTTGGTGTAGCCGACGCTGAGGAGATGCTCGAGGAGCATGTCGGGGAGATGCTCTTCGCCGCGGCGGAGATGGAGGGCGAGGCCGGCGTAGTAGTCGGGCGCGAAGAGGCGCATGCAGGCGGCCTCGACGGGCGCGATGAGGATGCGGCAGGAGCCGGTGGCGAGCTTCCAGAGCGTGGAGGCTCGCTTCTCGAGGAGGTCGGAGTGGGCGGAGAGATTTTCGAAGGGGAGAACATCGTGCGCGGGGAGGGTGAGGACCTCCGCGGGCGAGAGCGCGCTGGTGAGATGGCAGGCGGCGGTGACGGCTGCGTGGAGGGATTCGGCGGCTTTGTTGTCTGCGACGAGGACGAGCGTGGGGGCGTGGAGCGAGCGGACGAGGGTGGGAAGGATGAGGGCGCGGGCGGTGCTGGTGAGTCCGGAGACACACCGACGCCCCGCGCCGGCTGCCAGATGCAGCCGCACACGCTCGAGAGGCTCGGAGGCTTCCAGGTCCGCGAAGAGAGAGCGGACGAAGGGAAGAAGCATGGATTCAGTTTAGCGCACGCACTCACATCATCAGCACGATGCAACTGCTACTATACAAACCATTATGAAACGGGCTGCACTATTACTGCTCTATGCGGCTTTATGCACTGCACCTGCAATAGGACAACTGCCCGCACCCATGGCTTTCGACAGCTATTCTGCCTGTTCCACCAGCACTTGCGTGTGGGTCCCCTACTCTGAGGACAAGACATTTACACACGGACACTACACTTTCACCGTCGACACCAAGGACAAAAACGAAACGGATGGTGTGTTCCGGTTACTACAAGACAATAAAATCTTACTCAGCACACCACTACGACACTTATCTGCGAGCGTTTCTGTAGTTTGGTCCCCTAATGACTCTGGTTTCTCCCTAACGTGGAGCGATGGTGGTGCGATTGGAATGTTCCGCACAAGAGTTTTTCTCTTGGAAAAAGGGCTTTTCGTTGAAAAGCCGATAACCTCCTTCGCCTTTACTGATTTCAAGAAAAGACATTTCTGCAGGGCACGTGGTGACAACATACAGGCTTACAACTGGCCATCGCCAAATTCCATCTTGCTTGTAATGTCTGTATACCCAACCAGTGATTGTGGGGCTGATATGGGTCACCTCGAAGCCTACCTAGTCAGCACAACGAACGGCACCATTCTGCAGCGAATGACCGCCGACCAATTTATGGCCTATAGCAATAGCCATCCCCAGTAGTAAAATCTGGACAAATGTCCACTTTGTCCATGATTTCGCCGGAGGTGCGGGCCAAGTACCAGCCTGTGATCGGGCTGGAGGTCCACGTGCAGTTGCTGACGGCGACCAAGGCCTTTTGCGGATGCGCGAACAAGTACGGCGCGGCGCCGAACACGAATGTGTGCCCGGTGTGCCTGGGGCTGCCGGGATCGCTGCCGGTGCTGAACAAGCAGGCGGTGGAGTACGCGGTGCTGGCGTCGCGGGCGATCAACTGCCAGATCAACGCGACGAGCATCTTTGCGCGGAAGAACTACTTTTATCCCGACCTGCCGAAGGGATACCAGATATCGCAGTTCGACAAACCGCTGGCCGAGCATGGGTGGATTGACATTCCGGACGGCGCGGGCGGGAAGAAGCGCATCGGCGTGACGCGGCTGCACATGGAAGAGGACGCGGGCAAGAGCGTGCACGACGGGCAGATTGACTCGGGGACGCGGACGTCGATTGACCTGAACCGCTGCGGGACTCCGCTGTGCGAGATTGTGAGCGAGCCGGACCTGCGCACGCCGGACGAGGCGTTCGAGTATCTGACGCTGCTGAAGGAGATTCTGCTGTACACGGGCGTGAGCGACTGCAACATGGAGGAGGGTTCGCTGCGCTGCGACGCGAATGTGAGCGTGATGCTGAAGGGTGCGGAGAAGTTCGGGACGAAGGCCGAGGTGAAGAACGTCAACAGCTTCCGGTACATCCGCGCGGCGCTGGAGTACGAGATTGAGCGGCAGATTGAGGTGCTGGAGGGCGGCGGCAAGGTGGTGCAGGAGTCGCGGCTGTGGAACAACGCGGAGGGGCGGACGTTCTCCATGCGGTCGAAGGAGCAGGCGCACGATTACCGGTACTTTCCGGAGCCGGACCTGCCGGCGCTGATTGTGAGCGGGGCGTGGCAGGCGGAGATATTGAAGAATCTGCCGGAGCTGCCGGAGGCGCGGCGTGCGCGGATGGTGGCCGAGTACGAGATCACGGAGCAGGATGCAGGCGTGCTGACGGCGACGCGGCAACTGGCGGACCAGTTCGAGGCGGCGGCGAAGAGATCGAAGTCTCCAAAGCGCGTGGCGAATCTGGTGCAGGGCGAGTTGATGGGGCGGCTGAAGGCGGCGGAGCTGGAGATGGAGCAGTCTCCGGTGTCGCTGGCGGGGATTGCGCTGGCGGCGGATTTGACGGAGAGCGGAGACCTGAGCAGCAAGATGCTGAAGCAGCTGCTGGATGTGTGCTTTGCGAAGGGCGAGGACTTCCCTGCCGTGTATGAGCGGGAGAAGCCGCAGCAGATATCGGATGCGGGCGCGCTGGAAAAGATGATTGACGAGGTGATTGCAGCGAACCCGAAGCAGGTGGAGCAGTACCGCGGCGGGAAGAAGACGGTGGCGGCGTTCTTTGTGGGCCAAGTGATGCGGCTGAGCAAGGGCGCGGCGAATCCGGCGCTGCTGAACGAGTTGGTGGCGAAGAAGCTGGACGCGTAAAGGAACGAACGGGGCCGGTTGATATACTCGGCGTAGATGCGGCGGCTGACAGCACTCCTACTGTTTGCGGCAACCCTCCTTCCCCACGCTGTGTTGCTTGCGAGCAGCAACGACCCGGAAGTGAATCTGCCTGCGTGCTGCCGGCACAACGGAAAACACCATTGCTACATGACGGCCGGGCAGATAGCGGCCGTGCAGCGGATGCTGGCGCGGGGGCGGCAGTTGAACGCGCAGCATGTGCGGTGCCCGCTGTATCCGCGGGCAGTGACGGCGGCGGCGCGGTGCACGGCGGTGGCGGGGCGCACGGATGGATTTACGGCAGGATTGGCGGCAGCGGCGGTTGCGCGGGTAACGGCAGAGGCGCGGACGCGTGATTTGAGTTTTCTAGCGTGCGGCGTGCGCGGTCCTCCGGCGGGCGCGGTTTAGGTACAGTTCCCTTCCCTGATAGTTGGTGAGATTTGTTTGGCGCGATGAGCGGCCGCGGTTCGGCCTGCGCGTGTGCGCGCCGTGTTGTATGCGATGCCGCGTGGATGCGGCAGAAGGATGAGAGCGCGATGAGACGGATTCTGGTTCTGGTGTTGATGATGGGTGCGATGGTGGCGACGATGCAGGCGTCGATGTACAGCCGCGTGCGGGGGGTGGTGCACGATGGGCAGCACCAGCCAGTGGCGGGTGCAGTGGTGGAGCTGCGGGCGGTGACGTCCAGTTACGTTGTGACGACGGAGAGCGCGGCGGACGGGACGTTTGCGTTTGCGGCGACGCCTTTGGGGAGCTACCGGCTGACGGTGCGGGCGAAGGGATTTGCGGTGAGCGAGCAGGAGTTGACACTGGCGGCGGATACGGCTCCGGTGGTGCATATGATGCTGCACGTGGAGACGGTGAAGGAGTCTGTGAATGTGCCGGCGGAGGCGGTGGCGGCGAATGTGGACACGGCAACGCCGGAGTCGCTGGTGGGGCGCGAGGAGATTGCGGAGACGCCGGGGGCATCGCTGCCGAACAGCATGGCGATGATCACGGACTACACGCCGGGCGCGTACATGAGCCACGACATGCTGCATATGCGGGGCGGGCACCAGGTGGGGTTCGCGGTGGACGGCGTGCTGATACCGAACACGAACATCGCGGAGAACCTGGCGGCGCCGATTGCGCCGACGGATGTGGAGTATCTGGAGGTGGAGCGGGGCAGCTACGCGGCGGGCATCGGAGACCGTACGTACGGGGTGTTCAACGTGGTGCCGCGGACGGGCTTTGAGCGCAACCGCGAGGCGGAGCTGGCGGTGACGGCGGGAAATCTGTACACGGCGGCGAGTGAGCTGTCGCTGGGCGACCACACGGAGCGGAGCGCTTACTACGCGAGCGTGAGCGGGAACCGCAGCAACTACGGGCTGGAGCCGCCGGTGGCGACGTCGCAGCACGATGCGTCGAACGGGTACGGCGGGTTCGGGTCGTGGCTCGACAACCGCACGGCGCACGACCAGTTGCGGGCGGTGGGACATATGCGGGAGGACTTCTTCCAGGTTCCTTACGATCCGGACGCGAACGACTGGGAGAACCAGCAGTACAACTCGAGCGCGCTGCGCGACGTGCAGCACGAGACGGACGCGTTTGGGGCGTTCACATGGCTGCGGACAACGGCGCGGGGAGCGAGCGTGCAGGTGTCGCCGTTCTACCACTTCAATCGCGCAAACTACGACGCTGGGAATGCGGCGGAGACGCCGGTGGCGACGACGTACCATCGGGCGTCGAACTACGGGGGCGCGCAGGCGGAGGCGACAGAGGCGATCCGACACCACACGCTGAGCGCGGGGCTGTACGCGTATGGGCAGCACGACACGACGCTGTACGGCGTGGTGTTCAACGACGGGAGCGGGAACGCGACGATCAACACGGCGGCGGCGGCGAGCGGCGGCGTGGTGGAGGAGTATGCGTCGGACACGTACAAGCCGCGCGCATGGCTGACGCTGACAGCGGGATTGAGGGCGACGCAGTTCCGCGGGGATTTCACGGAGAGCGTGGTGGCTCCGCGGTTCGGAGCGGCGGTGCAACTGCCGAAGTCGGGTGTGGTGCTGCGCGGGTTCTACGGGCGGTTCTACCAGCCTCCGCCGCTGGTGACGGTGACGACGCCGCTGGCGGCGTTTGCGACGGCGAACAACACGGGATTCGCTCCGCTGCATGGGGAGCGCGACGAGGAGCACCAGTTCGGAGTACAGATTCCGTGGCGCGGATGGCTGCTGGACGCGGACAACTTCAAGACGCGGGCCAACAACTTTCTGGACCACTCGAACGTGGGCGATTCGTCCATCTTCTTCCCCATCACGGTGGACGGAGCGCTGGTGCGGGCGTGGGAGCTGACGGTGCGGTCGCCGGAGCTGTGGCGCGGGACGCGGATGCATGTGGCGTACTCGAACCAGATTGCGGAGCAGCGGGGGAACATCACGGGCGGGTTGGTATGCGCGCCGGTGGGCGCTCCGCAGTGCGACGCGGGGTTTGCTTACACTCCGGTGGACCACGACCAGCGGAACACGCTGACAGCGGGGTTCGAAAGCCGACTGCCGAAGGGGTGGGGCGGAGCCGCGGAGATCCACTACGGGTCGGGTTTTGTGAACGGGCTGCCGGGGGCGGTGCCGCCGCTGCCCAATCCGTATCCGAATGCGTACCTGCCGGAGCATACGACGTTCGACGTGAGCGTGACGAAGACACTGTGCACGCGCGCGACGGTGAGCGTGACGGCGCTGAACGCGGGCAATCTTCGGGTGCTGCAGGACAACAGCCTGACGTTCGGCGGGTTCCACTATAACGATCCACGGCAGGTATACGGGAGCGTGAGGTGGCGTTTTAAATATTAGTGGCGCGGAGAGAAACTGGACTCGCAGGTGCGTCAGGCCATGGTGTCGGTGTCAATCAAATCGCCAAACCACTCGGCCTTCCATCCGTTCTGACGGACCAGAGAGTGCAGTTGCGCATAGTGGCGGATGCTGTGCAGGTTGGCGTGGAAGAACACCTTCTTGGCGGTGGGGCGCCAGCGTTTGCCGGGGAGCGATTCGAATTCGATGATGCGTGACCAGTCGAATGCGGGATTGGCCAGCAGGCGCGAGTAGGATTCGTATGCTTTGCGATGCACGGCAAAGATTTCGGTCAGTGTGCAGGGGATTGCTTCGGGCTTTGTGAGTGGCAGGCCGGAGAGCCGTTCGGTGTTGCGCAGTTCGACGACGACGATGTGGCGGAGGAGTTCGGCGAGGTTGGTGGCACCGGCGACGTCGCAGGGCGCTTGGAGCAGTTCGGGATGCGCGGTGAAGAAGTGCTCCCAGCGGGTGGCGGATTCGTGGCACCAGGCGAGCAGTTCGGTGGCGGTCAGGTTGAGTTCGCTCATCGCGTTCCCTTCCCTTTTATAAGGCGCGGTGGCCGATGTCGCGGCGGTAGGTGATGCCGTCGAAGTGGATTTGGGCGAGTGTGGAGTAGATTCTGGCGAGGGCGCGGGCGAGGTCAGCGTCGGCAGCGGCGACGCCGAGGACGCGGCCGCCAGCGGTGACGATTTGGCCGTTCTTGAGTGCGGTGCCGGCGTGGAAGACCTGGACGCCAGAGTGGGATTTTTCGAGGCCGGAGATGGGGAGGCCGGTCTGGAACTTGCCCGGGTAGCCTCCGGATGCGGCGACGACGCAGGCGGAGGCGCCGGGCTTCCACTTTAATTGGAGTGAGTCGAGGGTGCCGTCGATGGCGGCGTCGAAGAGGTCGAGGATGTCGGTGTCGAGGCGCATGAGGAGGGCCTGAGTCTCGGGGTCGCCGAAGCGGGTGTTGAACTCGAGGACGCGGGGGCCGTCGGTGGTCATCATGAGGCCGATGAAGAGGATGCCCTGGAAGGGCGCGCCCTCCATGGCCATGCTGGTGACGACGGGGAGGGTGATGCGGTCCATGACCCACTGACGCGTGGCCTGATCGAGGAGCGAATCGGTGGAGTAGGCACCCATGCCGCCGGTGTTGGGGCCGGTGTCGCCTTCGCCGATGCGCTTGTGGTCTTGCGCGCAGGCGAGGGGGACGGCGGTTTGGCCGTCGCAGAGGGCGAAGAAGGAGACCTCGTAGCCGTCGAGGCGCTCTTCGAGGACGAGCTGGACGCCGATCTGGCCGAGGAGTTGGCCGGAGTAGATGCCTTCAGCGGCGGCGAGAGCCTCGGCGTGGGAGTTGCAGATGACGACGCCCTTGCCGGCGGCGAGTTGGTCAGCCTTGACGACGACGGAGTTGGGAAACTGGACGAGCTCGCGGCGAACCTCCTCCATGGAGCGGCAGATGGCGTAGCGGGCGGTGGGGATGGAGTTGCGGCGCATGAAGTCTTTTGCGAAGGCCTTGGAGGTTTCGAGCATGGCGGCGGGCTTGGTGGGGCCGAAGACGCGGAGGCCGTGCTTCTGCAGTTCGTCGGCGAGGCCGAGCGAGAGCGGAACCTCTGGGCCGATGACGGTGAGGTCGGGTTGCGAGTCCATGACGACGCGGAGCATGTCGGCGAGCGAGGACTGGTCCACGGGGACGCAGCGCGCGAATTGAGCGATGCCGCCGTTGCCGGGGGCGCAGATGATCTGCTTGACGCGGGAGGAGCGGCTGAGCGCCCAGACGATGGCGGCTTCGCGGCCGCCGGAGCCGATGACCAGAACTTTCATGGCTGACCCTTCTTGCAAAACTACTTGAGCGAAATGTTGCGCTTCCCTTTGAGCGTAGGCAAGTGGAAAGAGCGAGTCAATGGACGACGGTGGAATTTATGGGGCGCATTGCGCGGGAGCGGGTCACTGCGCGGCGGGCGAGAGGCGGATGTGGCGGGAGAGGACGGGGGGAAGCTCGACGGGGGCGAGGGCGTGGCCCGGGCGGACGAGGATGCCGGTGGTGGAGCGCTCGAGGATGTGAAGGGTAGAACCGGGAGTGATGCCGAGGGAGTGGAGGCGGCGGAGAGCGGGGCGGTCGTCGTCTGCGAGGCTGGAGACGATGTAGTCTCCGGGCGGGACGGAGGGGAGCGGGGCGTCTGCGGGGGCGGAGAGTTCGCCGGCGAGGGTAGGGATGCTGTGGCCGTGGGGGTCGAAGGCTGGATAGCCAAGCTTGGCGGCGATGCGCTCTTCGAAGCGCTCGCTGATGAAATGCTCGAGGCGCTCGGCCTCGTCGTGGACCTCGTCGAGGGGGTAATCGAGGATCTCGAAGAGGAAGGTTTCGAGGAGGCGATGGTGGCGGAGGACCTCGAGGGCGCGGAGACGGCCGGATTCGGTGAGGCGGACGCCGCGGTGGCGCTCGTAGTCCACAAGGGGGTTGGCTGAGGCGGCGAGCTTTTGCAGCATGTTGGTGACGGAGGCGGGAGCTACATCGAGGCGGTCGGCGAGGGCGGAGGGGGAGACGCGGGGCGTGTCGGGGAGGTTGGGGTCGCTGAGCGAGAGGATGGCCTTGAGGTAGTTGTCCACGGACTCTGAGGAGCGGGGGTGGGACGACTTGGGAGCGAGGATGGGCATCTGTGTAATAGATTGACACAGAAATAGTATTTAGGTATACCTAAATTTAGGCAAGGCTAATTTTATTGTTGATTCCCTGCCCTGTATGGGTGGGTGGTAAGGGTTTGCGGGAGCGGTTTGAGGCTGGGAGTTAACTTTCTTGGTTCGAGGCGAGGCGGATTTGGACGAGCATGGAGAGGCCGGGGGGCGGGAGACGCTGGGCGCATCGCCAGCGGCAACGGCTGCGGCCGGGGGTGCTCCGTCGGTGGTACGGCACGTGTTCCAACTGCTGCCGGAGCTGAGGCGCGGGGAGCTTTGGACGTACTTTGGGCCGGCGTTTGTGGCCAGCGTGGCGTACATCGATCCGGGAAACTTTGCGACGAACATCGAGGGCGGGACGCGGTTCGGGTACAAGCTGCTGTGGGTGCTGCTGTGGTCGAACGCGATGGCGATATTGGTGCAGTACCTGAGCGCGAAGCTGGGGATTGTGACGGGGCGGACGCTGCCGCAGAACTGCCGCGACCATTTTTCGCGGGGGATGACGTGGTTCCTGTGGGGAGCGGCGGAGATATCGGCGATGGCGACGGACCTGGCGGAGTTTCTGGGTGCGGCGCTGGGATTCTACCTGCTGTTTGGGCCGTGGATGCTGCTGCACGGGTGGACGAAGCCGCAGATCCTGCTGGCTTCTGCGCTGGCGACGGCGGTGTTGGTGTTCGTGATATTGGCGCTCGACCTAGCGGGATACCGGATGCTGGAGTGGGGGATCATGGGGTTCGTGGCCATCATCGGGGTGTGCTACGCGATCGAGGTGTTTCTGGTGAAGCCGGACTGGGGGCAGACGGCGCTGCACACGCTGCTGCCGGAGATAGGCCACGACAGTATTTACATCGCAGTGGCGATGCTGGGGGCGACGGTGATGCCGCATGTGGTGTATCTGCACTCGGCGCTGGTGCAGCCGCGGCGGCAGAAGGCGATGGCGCGCGCGCACAGTCCGCACTTCATCTCGCGGTTCCTGAAGTTCGAGCTGATTGACGTGTTTGTGGCGATGAACGGGGCGTGGCTGATCAACTCGGCGATGATTGTGATGGCGGCGGTGGCGTTCGGAACGATGGCGGTGGGGCACGGGATGGCGCCGGTGTTGAGCATCGAGGACGCGCACCACACGCTGGGGCCGCTGCTGGGGGGATTTTCGGCGGCGGTGTTTGCGGTGGCGCTACTGTGCTCGGGGCTGTCGAGTTCGACGGTGGGGGTGATGGCGGGACAGGTAATCATCGAGGGATTCCTGGAGATCAAGTTCCCCATCTTCCTGCGGCGGCTGATCACCGTGATTCCGGCGGTGGCGGTGATAGCGCTGGGGCTGGATCCGCTGAAGATATTGATACTGTCGCAGGTGGTGCTGAGCTTTGGGCTGCCGTTTGCGCTGGTTCCGCTGCTGATCTTGACGGGGCGGCAGAAGGTGATGGGCGAGTACAGGAACATCGGCGCGACGGCGACGCTGGGGTGGGTGACGGTGGGGTTGATTATCGCGCTGAATGGGCTGCTGCTGTGGCAGTTGTTGGGGTGAGGCATGCGGACGCGATGCGCCCGTCCGGGGGTTAGTACGGGAAGCGGGCCACGACGATGTCGTCTCCAAAGGCAGAGCCGGCGGGAGTAACCATGGCGTCGGTGTTCTGAAGCGCGAAGCGGGCCCATGAACCTGGGCCAGTCGGCACGAGAGCGATCACGTGTCCGCCGGGTGCGGAGGCCATCTGTTCGAACGGCATGACGGCGACGGGCATGATGTGCGCGAGGTGGCGGGAGAGGACGGATTCTGTGTCGTCGTGTTCTCCGCGCATCTCCAAGGCGGGGGAATAGAGCATGACGGCCCGTGCGCGCAACTGGGGGTCGGGCTCGTAGTAGGTGAACATCTCAAAATCGTTGATGCTGGTGAAGTAGAGCCTCTGGTCGGGCGAGGCGAGGATGGCCGACTGCACCGCCGGGGGGAGAGCGAGTCCGCCCCACATGGCCGCCGCGGACTGGTGGGCGCCCCTGATGCGCTGGACACCGGTGCCGAGCAGCAGCGCGAAGAGCAGCAGGAAAACCACGGTGGCGAAGGCGCGGGAACGCAGCAGCGATGCGGCTGCGATAGCGATGAGCGCGTAGATGCCGAGAGCGGCGGCGATGCAGTAGCGTGCTTCGAAGGTGTGGGTGACCGTGCGGGCGAGCGCGAAGCCGAGGGCGGGAAGCAAGGAGAGCGCGACGAGAAAGGCCGCCTCTTCGGCCGGAAGCGGCAGCGTGCCGCGGCGCAGGCGTCGGACCAGCCATATGGCAACAGCAAGGGCGAGCAGGACAAAGAAGAGTTCCAACAGTTTCTGAGTTCTTGTGCCAACGGTCTGGATGACCATCATCTCGTAGTAGGCGTTGGTGAAGAGGTGAAGCTTGAGGTTGGAGGCGTCATAGTAATGGGTACGGAAGTCATTGACGCCCTTCAGGAAGGGGATGATGCCGAGGAAACCGAGGAAACCGGTGGCGATGGCGACGAGCATGGGGGGGTCTACGCGGCGAAGGCGGAGGGTGCGGACGAGCTCGGCGAGGGCCAGCGGGGCCAGAAGCAGGAAGCCATAGAAGTGAGTGTTCATGGTGAGGGCAATGGCGGCGGCGAGGGTGACGAGACTGAGCGCACGACCCTGCCGGCGACGGGCGGCCGACTGCCAACTGACCAGCGCCAGGGCATACCAGCCAAGCAGGAGACCATAGGGGCGCAGCAAGAAGGAGTAGCGAGCCGGACCGCAGACGGCAGGAAGCAGAAGCGCGAGAGAGGCGGCGCGCGTACCGCTGATGCGGCGCACGAACACGAAAAGACAGGACTGCATGAGCAGGAAACCGGCGAGCGGGAAGATGCGGACCGAAGACCAGCCGGGACCGAAGAGGTGAACGGCGGCAAAGTTGAGCGCGTGGCTGACGACGGGGTCCAGCGAGACGGGCCAGTTGCATTGGTTGTGCAGCATCCGCGAGAAGGTGGGTGAGAGCCCGGTAATGAAGAGCTTGTACTCGTCGCCCTGGACGGGAGAAGCATGGGCTATGAACAGCGAGATGCCAGCCGTCAGCAGGAGCGCCGCCACAGCCAGCAGAGGGAATCCGGAGAACGGAACGTTCTTTGGCTGTGAATGGACCTCGGACATTGAGACGGGCCTTCCTCTGGATGAGGATGCAGGGCTGATGAAACAGCACAATCATACCACCCGAAACGTGCGGTTTTGCCTATGCCGGGCAGGCGGTTTTACACTAGGGAAGTGAGCACGCCGCGCCAGCGACGCAGGAGCAACGCCACCCGTCAGGGGTATGTGCGGCGGTTTCGGCGCGGACGCCACGACCGTGGGCGGGCGCTCCGCGCTTTAACTGCGCGCTGACGCGCGGCGCTCCGCGCTTTGGCTGCGCCTTCGGCGCCATATAGCCGATTGTTAGAGGCATACGCAAAGCAAACATTTTCAATTAGGACAAGAAGACAGATTCATCAGCACGCAGGATGAAGAAGGGCGCGAGAGCCGCGCAGGAGAGGAAAGACGATGAGCACAGTGAACTCGTTTGGAGCGAAGGCGACGCTGAAGTCGGGCGGGCGGGATTACACCATCTACAAGCTGGACGCAGTGAAGGGCGCGAAGCTGGAAAAGCTGCCGTTTTCGCTGCGCGTGCTGCTGGAGAACCTGCTGCGGCAGGAGGACGGGCGCACCGTTACTGCGAAGGACATTGAGTTTTTGGCGAAGTGGGACGCGAAGGCGGAGCCGGACACGGAGATTGCGTATATGCCGGCGCGGGTGCTGATGCAGGACTTCACGGGAGTTCCGTGCATTGTGGATTTGGCGGCGATGCGCGACGCGATGAAAGAGTTGGGCGGCGACCCGAACAAGATCAACCCGCTGCAGCCGGCGGAGCTGGTGATTGACCACTCGGTGCAGGTGGATGAGTTCGGGACGGCGGGGAGCTATGCGTTCAACTCGGCGTTGGAGTTTACGCGCAACCGCGAGCGGTACGCGTTCTTGAAGTGGGGACAGACGGCGTTCCGGAACTTCAGCGCGGTGCCGCCGGGGATGGGCATCTGCCACCAGGTTAATTTGGAGCACTTGGCGCGCGTGGTGTTTACGACGACACCGGATGCGAGCGGCAACGTTACCGCATATCCAGACACGTTGGTGGGGACGGACTCGCACACGACGATGGTGAACGGACTGGGCGTGCTGGGCTGGGGCGTGGGTGGCATCGAGGCCGAGGCGGCGATGCTGGGACAGCCGGTATCCATGCTGGTGCCGCAGGTGGTTGGCTTCAAGCTAACGGGCAAGCTGCGCGAGGGCGCGACGGCGACGGACCTGGTGCTGACGGTGACGGAGATGCTGCGCAAGCTGGGCGTGGTGGGCAAGTTCGTGGAGTTCTACGGCGACGGCATTACGGAGTTGTCGCTGGCGGACCGCGCGACGATATCGAACATGGCTCCGGAGTATGGGGCGACGTGCGGGATCTTCCCGGTGGACGCGGAGACGCTGCGGTACCTGCGGCTGACGGGACGGAGCGAGGCGCAGATACAGCTCGTCGAGGACTACTACAAGGCGCAGGGGATGTTCCACAGGGCAGGAGCGGCGGAGGCGGAGTACTCGGCGACGATTGCGCTGGATTTGGCGACGGTGGAGCCGAGCGTGGCGGGGCCGAAGCGTCCGCAGGACAGGGTGTTGTTGAGCCAGACTGCGGCGAGCTTCGGGAAGGCTCTGCCGGCGCTGCTGGGGCCGAAGGCTGCCGACGCGGGCGCACACAAGGCCGCGAAGTGGGATGCGGCGAAGGTTGCGAATGTGAATGCTCCCGAACATTCGACGACGGTGAAGGAGCGGTACGGGATTGACGTGGAGCAGTACGTCGAGAACGGAAGCATTGTGATTGCGGCGATTACGAGCTGCACGAACACGAGCAATCCGAGTGTGATGCTGGCAGCGGGACTGCTGGCGAAGAAGGCGGTGGAGAAGGGATTGCAGACGCCGCCGTGGGTGAAGACTTCACTGGCGCCGGGCAGCCGCGTGGTGACGGACTACTACGAGCGCGCGGGGCTGAACACGTATCTGGACGCGCTGGGGTTCAACACGGTTGGATACGGCTGCACGACGTGCATTGGAAACTCGGGACCGCTGCCGACGGACGTGTCGAAGGCGATTGACGACCACTCGCTGGTGGCGGTGAGCGTGCTGAGCGGCAACCGGAACTTCGAGGGGAGAATCTCGCCGGATGTGCGCGCGAATTATCTGATGTCTCCGCCGCTGGTGGTGGCATATGCGCTGGCGGGGCACATCCAATTTGATTTCGACAAGACGCCGCTGGGAACGGGCAAGGACGGCAAGGCCGTCTATCTGCGCGAGATTTGGCCAACGCAGAAGGAGGTTGCCGATGCGGTGGCGAGCTCGATTGACAGCGAGATGTTCCGCAAGGAGTACGCGAAGGTGACGGAGGGCGACGCGAACTGGCAGAAGCTGAGCGTGCCGACGGGGCAGGTGTACGGATGGGAGCAGGATTCGACGTACATACGGAAGGCTCCGTACTTTGACGGGATGAAGCTGACGCCGGACGCGGTGACGGACATTGCCGGAGCGCGGGTGCTGGCGGTGCTGGGCGACAGCGTGACGACGGACCATATCTCGCCGGCTGGATCGATCAAGGCGAACGGACCGGCGGGCAAGTATCTGCTGGAGCATGGCGTGAAGAAGGAGGAGTTCAACAGCTACGGATCGCGGCGCGGGAACCATGAGGTGATGGTGCGCGGAACGTTTGCGAACGTGCGGCTGCGGAACAAGCTGGCTCCGGGAACGGAGGGCGGCGTGACGAGGCTGTTGCCGGAGGGGACGGAGATGTCCATTTACGACGCGGCTGTGGAGTACGCGAAGCGCAATGTGCCGCTGTTTGTGCTGGCGGGCAAGGAGTACGGCAGCGGCAGCAGCCGCGACTGGGCTGCGAAGGGCACGCGGTTGCTGGGCGTGAGGGCGGTTCTGGCAGAGAGCTATGAGCGCATCCACCGTTCCAATTTGGTTGGGATGGGCATTGTGCCGCTGCAGTTTGCGGCGGGCGAGAGCGTGGAGTCGCACGGGTTGACGGGCGAGGAGGTGTTCAGCGTGCCGGGAGTAGCGGCGATGCTGGATGCGAAGTTCGCCGGCGGGCGCGTGATCGCCGTGGAGGCGAAGGCCGCGGACGGAAGCGTGAAGAAGATCCGCGCGACGGTGCGGATTGATACGCCGCAGGAGATTTTGTACTACCAGAACGGCGGGATTCTGCCGTATGTGCTGCGGCAGTTGGCGCGCTCCTAAGTGTCGTCATCAGAACAAAGCAGAAGGCCCGCCGGGATGGCGGGCCTTTGTGTGTGCGGAGATTTTGCGCGGGTTAGACGCCGACGGCGTGCTCGATGCTGCTGTCGTCTGGCATGGCGTTGTTGTAGTAGTCGTAGGGCGTGCGGCGGCTGAAGTTGTAGCGACGCTTGAGCTCGCGGCCCGCAATCAGGCCGGCGGCGACGGCGCCGAGCCCCACAGAGATCCAACCGATAACCTTCAGCGTCTTCATACAGTCCCCTTTGCGCTCCGCGGCGGCGTGCGAACAACCGCACGGAGAGCCAGTTTCCACTTTGCAACTCATGCTACGCCCCACATTGTTTCCCTGACATCACCCGCAAAAGGTTTCTGCATGTTTGATGTTGGCAAACTGGATTCGTTACTCCGATTGTACCAACAGGCGCGCAGGGCTGGCATGTTGGGGATTATCGGCGTGTTAATTCAGAACTTTAGCTGTTGATCAGGCGGGGTGGCGTTCGATGTCGGCGAGGAGCTTGAGCTTGCGGGTGGGGTCGAGAAAACTGGCCTCGACGGAGTTGGCGGCGAGCTCGCGGAGCTGCTCGCGGGTGAAGCCGAAGCGGGAGTGGGCGAGGGTGTACTCGCCGAGGAGGTCGGAGCCGAACATGGGAGGGTCGTCGGAGTTGAGGGTGACCATGAGGCCAGCGTCGAAGTAGCTGCGCAGGGGGTGGTCGTCGAGCGAGGGGCAGCAGCCGGTGCGCTGGTTGCTGGTGGGGCAGAGCTCGAGGGGAATCTGGCGCTCGACGAGGAGTTCGAGAAGCTCGGGGTCGTGCTGGGCGGTGAGGGCGTGGCCGATGCGTTCGGCACCGATGTTGAGGGCGGACCAGATGCTCTCGGGGCCGACGGATTCGCCGGCGTGGGCGGTGAGGCGGAGTCCGGATTCGCGGGCTTCGGCGTAGAGGTCGCGGAAGAGCGAGGCGGGGCCGCGAGCCTCGTCTCCACCGATGCCGATGCCGGCGATGGAGGGAAACTGCGGGCGAAGTTCGGCGGCCTTGCGGAAGACGCGGGCGGCGTCTTCTGCGCCGAAGTGGCGGACGGCGTCGGCGAGCCAGAGGATGCTGAGGCCGAGTTCGCGTTCGGCGCGGAGGCGGGAGCGCTCGATGGCCTCGATGTAGGGCTCGACCTCCTCTTTTTTCCAGTAGTAGATGATGCCGAAGGAGACGTAGACCTCTGCGTGGACGACGCCCTGCGCGGCGAGGGCCTGGGCCATCTCCCAGGCGACGAGCTGGTAGTCGGCGGGCGTCTGCATGCGCTGGGTGACGGACTTGAAGCTCTGCAGGAAGCTGAGGAAGTCGGTGTACTGGTAGGCGTCGCGGGCTTGCGTGATGGTGAGGGGCGCGGCGTCGTGGCGGAGGCTGAGCTTGCGCAGGGTGGGCGCGGCGACGGTGCCTTCGAGGTGCAGGTGGAGCTCGGCCTTGGGGAGGGCGCGGAGCCAGGCGGCGGTGTCGTCGGGTTCTGGGCGGGGACGGGGCATTTTTTTCTCGCTGGTATGCCGGAGAGAAGGCTGTTCCGTTGGACCAAGCGATGCAAGTAAAAGCAAAACGGGCGGGCAAACAATGCCCGCCCGTTTGGGTTCGATGAGACGCGGTGAGCTTACTTGCGCTTGCTCTGGCCGCGGACCAACTTCTTGACCTTGGCCTTCTGGGAGCCGCGGGGGTAGGTGCGCTTGGCCTTGGGTGCGGCCTTCTTGCGGCTGGCGCGCTTAATCTTCTTGCGCTCGGCCTTGTCCTTGACTGTCTTGGTGTTTGCCATGGGTGGAGACTCTCCGGGAGGTGCTGGATTAGAGGCGCTCAAGGTGGGCGAAACGCTCCACCAGCTTTTTTACGCCGTGCTGAGTAAATTCTACCGTAAGTTTGGCGTCGTCCCCGTCGCCTTCGCGGCGGACGACGGTTCCGATGCCGTATTTGGAGTGGCGGACGCGTACGCCGCGCTTCATGGCGGTGGGGGCGGCGGAGGCGGAGTCGTCGGGTGCGGCTGCGCGTGCGGCGTTGACGGCGGCAGCGCCGCGCGCGCCGAAGAAGGTGGCGATGTTGTCGAGGGAGCCCTTTTGTTTGGCTCCGGAAGCGGAGGGCGTGGAGGCTTGGGGCTCGGTCTGGTCCTCGTCCTCGTAGTTGTAGTGGCGCTCGGAGAAGTCGTCACCGGAGCCGCGGGGACGGCCGTAGCGATTGCCGTAGCGCGAGGAGGAGCGGGAGCCGTAGCCGGAGTCGGAGTAGGCGTCGCGGGAGGGCGGGCTGCCGAGGTCCTGAAGGAGGGTTTCGGGAATCTCGGAGAGGAAGCGCGAGGGGAGACTGGACTCCGGCATGTCGTTGCCGTAGCGGCGGCGGTAGCGTGCGCGGGTAAGGACGAGGGTGTCCATGGCACGGGTCATGCCGACGTAGCAGAGGCGGCGCTCCTCCTCGAGCTGGGTGGGGTCGTTCATGGTGCGGGAGTGGGGGAAGAGGCCCTCCTCCATGCCGGTGAGGAAGACGAGCGGGAACTCGAGGCCCTTGGCGGCGTGGAGGCTCATGAGGGTGACGCGCGACTCGGCGGAGTAGCGGTCAGTATCGCTGGAGAGGGCAGCGTGGTCGAGGAAGGCGGCGAGGGATTCGCCGCGGGCGTGCGCGTCCTGCGCGGCGTTGGCAAGCTCCTTGAGGTTTTCGATGCGGGTGAAGGCCTCGGGAGTTCCTTCGCCTTCGAGAGAGCGGATCATGCCGGAGCGGTCGAGGATGAACTTGATGAGTTCAGGGAGGGTGGCGGCAGAGCCGGGAGCGCGAAAAGCTTCGGGGGATTCGGGGGCGGATGGGGAGGATTCGGCGGCGAGTTCGGCGGCGGCATCGGATTCTGCGGCGGCGATCTCTGCGGCGGGATCGAAGTCTGTGCCGAAGTTGAAGCTGATGTCGGCGGCGTCGGACTCGAGCGCGTCTGTTGTGGGCACGGTGGCGGGTGCAGGTGCGGCGGCGTCTGCGGAGAGCTTATCGGCGAAGCCGGGTGCGAGCATGGCATGGGCGTCGAGGATGAGGCGCAAGAAACTGTAGAGTGCGTTAGTGGCGCGGGCGGGGAGGAGTTTTTCGGCGACGGCGCGCTGGGCGGCGATCCAGGAGCTGGAGCCGGTCTCCAGCGCGAGGCGCTCGATGACCTCGAGGGTGGATTTGCCGATGCCGCGCGGGGGCGTGTTGATGCAGCGGGCGAGGGCGATGGAGTCGTCGGGGTTGGCGATGAGCTTGAGGTAGGAGAGGACGTCCTTGATCTCGGCGCGGTCGTAGAAGGAGAAGCCGCCGACCATGGTGTAGGCGATGTTGTAGCGGCGGAGGGCCTCCTCGAAGAGGCGGGACTGGGCGTTGGTGCGGTAGAGGATGGCGCAACGTGCGGGTTCTGCGGAGGATTGGGAGGCGGCGCCGAGGAAGCCGGCGATCTGGTCGGCGACGAAGAGGGCTTCGTTCTCGCCGTCGGGAGCCTGATAGAGGCCGATGAGCGCGCCACCGTCGCGCGCGGTCCAGAGCTCCTTGCCCTTGCGCTGGGTGTTGTTGCGGACGACCGAGCCGGCGGCGGTGAGGATGGACTGGGTGGAACGGTAATTTTGTTCGAGGCGGATGGTGCGCGCGTTGGGGAAGTCGCGCTCGAACTCGAGGATGTTGCGGATGTCTGCGCCACGCCAGGAGTAGATGCTCTGGTCTTCGTCGCCGACGACGCAGACGTTGTGATGGGAGCCGGCGAGGAGCTTCATGAGCTCGTACTGGGGGCGGTTGGTGTCCTGATACTCGTCGATGAGGATGTACTGGTAGCGGCGGTTGTAGCGGGCGCGGACATCGGCGCAGGCGGTGAGCAGGCGTACGGCCTCGAGGAGGAGATCGTCGAAGTCGAGGGCGTTGGCGCGGGCCAACTCCTTGCGGTAGGCCTCGAAGACGTGGGCGACCTTCTCGTCCTGGGGGTTGGCGCTGGCGAGGAAGTACTCCTGGGGGTCCATCATGTGATTCTTGGCCCAGGAGATGCGGGAGAGGACAGCGGAGGGCTTGTTCTGCTTGTCGTCGATGCCGAGGCGGCGCATGCACTGCTTGACGAGCAACTGCTGGTCGTTTTCGTCGTAGATGGCGAAGTCGCGGGTGAGGCCGACGCCGTTGGTGCGGAGGGATTCGACGTCGCGGCGGAGGACGCGGACGCAGAAGGAGTGGAAGGTAGAGAGGTGGGGACGGGCGAGAGACAAGCCGCCAAGGAGACGGTCGACGCGCTCGGCCATCTCTGCGGCGGCCTTGTTGGTGAAGGTGACGGCGAGGATGGAGTCTGGCGCGACGCGCTTTTCTTCGATGAGCCAGGCGATGCGGTGGGTGATGACGCGGGTCTTGCCGGAGCCTGCGCCGGCGAGGATGAGCACGGGGCCGTCGGTGGCCTGCACACCTTCGCGCTGCTGCGGATTCATGTGTTCGAGAAGGGGATGCAAGCGGGGAGCTCCGTCTGATTCAGTTTATCTCTGTGTGGTGGGAGGAAAATTCCGCACCGGTGCGCCTGCGTTAAGCTAGACGCATGACAGAGAACGGCAAGGTGGCAGGGCGGCGGAATGTGGCGGTGTACTGCGCGTCGGCGGAGGGTCGGCGGCCGGTGTACATGGAGACGGCGCGGGAGATGGGACGCGCGCTGGCGCGGCGCGGGTATGGCACGGTGTACGGCGGGGCGCAGATCGGGATGATGGGCGGGCTGGCGAAGGCTGCGCTGGGCGAGGGCGGGCATGTGATCGGAGTGATTCCGGATGTGTTGGAGAAGGTGGAGATCACGCATCGGGGGTTGAGCGAGCTGCACGTGGTTCCGAATATGCACACGCGGAAGGCGCTGATTGCGTCTATCAGCGATGCGTTCATTGCGCTGCCGGGCGGGATTGGGACGTTCGAGGAGATCTTCGAGGCGATCACGTGGGCGCAACTGAACATCCACGCGAAGCCGTGCGTGTTTTTGAACGCGGGCGGCTACTATGACAAGCTGCTGGAGTTCATGGCGTATGTGGATGCGGAGGGGATGTTCCGCGGGGCGAAGCGGGGGCTGCTGAAGGTGGCGCAGACGGTGGAGGAGGCGCTGGCGATTGTGGAGGGTGAGTGGGCGAAGGCTGCGCCGAGCGAGGCGCGGCGGAAGCAAGGGCTGGAGCTGACGTAGCTAACTCTGAGTCACTCCACAATAAGCGACTTGAGGAATGCCGCATAGTCCGCCTTCGCGCTCTTCAGCACAGATGTTGATGATTCAAGTACAACCATGTAATAGCGTTTACCTGAGAATCGGTTGATCCGCTCATCCGCATGAAAATATTGAATTTCGTCTTTCTTGTTCTCGTCAATTTGCGGCATGGCTGGTTCTTCCAACATCAGTCCCGGATATTGCGGCATCTCACGTTCAATCACTGTGATTACCAAATGACCATCTCCCTCTTTTTCGTATCCCCCTGCTTTCACGCTTGTGGCTGTTAGACAATGTTCTGCGGGGCACAGTGAGGGTGCTATAGTCTCAAACTCGCGATCACGAAATGATGCTTTCTGGAAATCTTCCAGTGACTCTCCCTGCTTTGCAGGACGCGATATAAGCATGAGACTAGGAGACATGGATCGCTTATTGCCTTTGTATGGGCCGGTATTGACAACCACCGTACACTGCCCCTGCTTCACATCGAGCAGATTAAGTTCGTCGGTGCCTTTTACTGTAAAACCCACTCCACAGGCAAAAGCCGTGAATCTAATATTTGTTCCATCTTTGTCGTAACTCCATATCTGCTTTGGTTCATATTCCTTCGTTACTTCCGAGGCGATGCTTCTCTTTTCCAGCAACGATTTCATTCGCAATCGTGGTTCGAGCATAGAAGGATAGAGTTCCTTCACGTGATCCATTGCACGAAGACCGTGGGCTGGGACGTTACTTGTAATGGAGCATGCCAAATAATCATCCCAATAATCGAGCGGAAACTGCTTCCAGGGCATTATCGCTTCCAGTGCTTCCAGTTTTGTCATTCCTTTAGCAGCTTCCAGCGTCTGGCACTGGTGATAACCAAAAAACCAGGTTGTCCGGTAGTCTTGTTGGTTCAGCGCGCGTGCTGTATCTAACGCATGATTCATCTGCAATTCCGCATCATTCAAGTCGACGTTGTACGCATAGTGTGCAAGCAATGCAATTGCCAATTGGATTTCTTCGTTCTTCGGATTGCTAATTGCGGCTCGCTGCAAGACTGACAACCCCATACTGACAGTTTCCTGCACCTGTTCTTTGGAAACAGGGCCATTCCACTCGCCATTCCAGCGATTCACCAAATCTTCTATTGGAACGATTCGATCCAGCGCCTGTTGAACTGCCTCATCCTGATGCAACTTGTCGCGATGAATATCCGAAAGTGTAGCGGCATATAGCGGAAGCGTTAACAATACTGCCAGCAGAAGAACATGCGCGCGCATTGGCTTTCCTCACGCCCAACACTGTATCACTTACTTGTCAGAGCGAGGAGATCTGGGCACAGGCGGGGCAGTTGCAGAGGCGGCGGAGGTAATCCCAGGAGTAGATGCCGGAGTTGTGGCTGTCGTTCCAGTTGAGGCGGAGGGCGTAGTTGCCGACGCGCTCGGCGGAGGTGGGCTTGGGGGCGGGTTTGAAGAGGGGCAGGACGAGCTTGGGCTGCGACTTGGGCTGACCGGGAGCGCGGCCGTCGGCGGAGCGCTCTTCGGCGCAGGTGGCGCAGGGGCAGGCCTGGCGCAGGAAGGCGAAGGTCCAGTTGCTGCGGTGGCCGTCTTGCCAGTCAATCTCGACGCCGGTGCCTTCGGAGATGTGGACGCGGACCTTGGCGGGGGTGACGGCGGCGGCGGGGAGCGCGGCGGGTTCTGCGGAGGGTGCGGAGCCGGCGGGGACGAAGCGTATGCCTTCGTGGCTCATGGGTGCGGGCCCTGGGGGTGTTGGTGGTGTTCGACGTCGAAGCGAATCTTGAGGACGAGGATGCCGAGCGCGAGCAGGAGGGTGACGCTATTGGCGACGATCATGGGCATGGAGCGGGAGGCGATGCCGAAGCCGAGCCACATGCCGATGCCGACGCAGTAGATGATGAACATGCCGAGGGAGATGTCGCGGGCGGAGCGGCGGCGCCAGACGCGGAGCAACTGCGGGACGAAGGAGCAGGTGGTGCAGACGGCGGCGGCGTAGCCGAGCAGGTTGATGAGCAGAGCGCGGGTCATGCGGTGAAGGGTGCCTCCTGGGTGGCGTCCTGAAGATTGAGGATACGCCAACGGGCGTCGGTGCGCATGGGGGCGGCTTAGTTTTCGGATTCGGCCTGAGCGCGGGCGGCGATGCGATCGAATTTGATCTTGAGGATGAGGATGCCGAGGGCGATGAGGCCGGTGATGGCGTTGGTGAGGATGATGGGGAGCGAGTGGAGCCGGAATCCGAAGACGAGCCAGATGGCGATGCCGACGCAGAAGATGATGAAGGTGGTGAGGGAGATGTCGCGGGCGGAGCGGGAGCGCCAGACATGGAGAAGCTGGGGCAGGAAGGAGGAGGTGGTGCAGACGGAGGCGATGTAGCCGAGCAGGTCGGTGGTGGTGAGGTGGCTCATGCGGTGTGGTATTGCCTCCAGAAGAAGTAAGCGGAAAGAGCGTAGGCGAAGAGGGTGATGATGGGGCGGAGGACGCGGTCGCTGATGCGGCGGCTGCCGCGCGCGCCAACCCAGCCGCCGAGGGCGCAGGCTAGCATCATGGCGGCGCAGAAGTGCCAGGCGACGGCGCGCCCGATGATGAAGGAGAGGACGGCGACGCCGTTGGCGGTGCCGGTGATGATGACCTTGAGGGCGTTGACCTGCGCAAGGCGGTGTACGCCGACGAGGGAGAGCGCGGTCATGACGATGAAGCCGGCGCCGGCGCCGAAGTATCCGATGTAGAAGCAGACGACGAGCAGGATGAGGGTGAGCAGGATGGAGTGCTGTGCGGCGGTGCGGCCTTCGAGTTGCAGGCGGCGGCGCTCCATGGCGCGGGAGACGGGGCCGCTGATGGAAAAAGTGACGGCGCCGATGAGGAAGAGCCAAGGGAGGATGCGGAGGAAGTGTCCCTGGGGCGTGTGCAGGAGGACCCATGCGCCGGCACCGCCGCCGAAGAGCGCGGCGATGAGCGAGGGGATGATGAGGGTGGTGTTGCCCTTGAGCTCGCTGCGGTAGGCCGCGCCGGAGGTGTACTGGCCGGGGAGCAGCGAGACGGTGCAGGTGGCGTTGGCCTGGACGGGCGGGATGCCGGCGTGGAGTAGGCCGGGAAAGACGAGGAAGCTGCCTCCGCCGGCGACGGAGTTGACCACTCCGCCGATGAAGGCGGCGAGGACGAGCCAGGCGTACTCGGCGGCGGGGTGGGCGAGGGCGAAGTGCGACATCACAGCTCTTATTGTATGGGGCGCTTGTTAGGCGGAGGCCAATTCGGGTGTGGCTTGGATGAGTTGCTGCGTGTAGGGGTCGCGGGGATGGGAGCAGAGGGATTCGGCGTCGTTGAGTTCGACGAGGCGGCCGCGGCGGAGGACGGCGATGCGCGTGGAGAGGTAGCGGACGAGCGGCATGGAGTGGGAGATGAAGAGGTAGGTCATGGAGCGGGTCTGCTGGAGGGTGCGGAGCAGGTTGATGACCTGCGCGCCGACGCTGACGTCGAGGGCGGAGACGGGTTCGTCGAGGACGAGGAGGTCGGGACGGAGGGCGAGTGCGCGGGCGATGTTGATGCGCTGGCGCTGGCCTCCGCTGAACTGGTGGGGGAAGCGCGGGAGGGCGTCGGATGCGAGGCCGACCTCGGCGAGGAGGGCGGCGACGCGGTCGATGCGCTCGCGGGCGGGGAGCGATGGTTCGTGGATGCGGAAGGGCTCGGCGACGATGTCGCGGACGCGCATGCGGGGGTTGAGCGCGGCGTAGGGATCCTGAAAGACGATTTGCATGCGGCGGCGGAGACGGCGGAGCTTTTTGGAGTCTGCGTGCAGGATGTCCTCGCCGTCGAAGAGGACGGAGCCGGAGGTGGGTTCGATGAGGCGGAGCAGAAGGCGCGCGATGGTGGATTTGCCGGAGCCGGATTCGCCGACGAGGCCGAGGGTCTCGCCGCGTTGGATGTCGAAGGAGACGTCGTCCACGACGCGCACAGGGCGGCGGTCGCGGGAGTACTCCTTGACGAGGTTGCGGGCGGAGACGAGTGCGCCGGACATGAAGGGATGTTAGCATTCTCAACAATCAGGAGTGCCAATACATGAAACACCCCCAATTGCTGCTGATTGCTTTCTTTTTGTTCACACATCTGGCGTATGCGTTCTGCTATGAACCAAAAATACGAGTAGACGATGAATTTTTTATCAGCGACTCGGTCTTTATTGGCCAGATTGCAGCTGTCAAGAAGATTGGCCTTACACCTGAGGGTTATTACGACTCTTACGAGATTTCATGGACAGTTCTACAAGTTTTTCGGGGAAGCCATCGGCCTAGTGAAGTTATCAAGACCGTTTCAGGAAATGACTCTGGAGGGTTCCTTGATGCAGATATCCCCCTTGGTTCTTCCTATGTGGTGTTTGCGCAAATATCCAATGTCACGAGTGAGCTTGTTGTAGATGGCTGCGGCAACTCTGCTTTATTTAAAGATTCTTTTTCGACAATTTCGAAAATTAAAGCGATTCGCACTCAGCCAACGGGCTTGCTCTATGGAGAGCTAATCAACTGCGATGTAAATTTTGCAAGATTCAAGGTTAATTGCTCTGGAATCGAAGTTGTTGCCCGAAGTAAATCTGGGACTTATTCCACAACAACAAATCCTGATGGCACCTTCCTTTTTCCCGTGCCTTCAGGCGTATACAGTGTGACCATGATGAACAAAGGCATTAAGTGCACCGCCTACGATCTCTCTTACAAAAATCCAACACGAGTCGCCGTTCCCGGCGGTGGCAGTGCGGGTCTCGCATTTGAACAAAGTTCCCCATAATCTATCGCAATAGCAAACGGCACCGTCGCCGAGGCCGCTAGCTGATGTCTTTGCGCGCGACGCGCGCGATTCGCCGTCCGCGCAGGACTAGATGTCGAGGTTCTTGACGTCGAGGGCGTTCTCTTCGATGAACTTGCGGCGGGCTTCGACGTCCTCGCCCATGAGGGTGGTGAAGATGAGTTCGGTGGCGGCGATGTCCTCGAGCTTGACCTGGAGGAGGGTGCGCTTGTCGGGGTCCATGGTGGTCTCCCAGAGCTGGGCGGAGGTCATCTCGCCGAGGCCCTTGTAGCGCTGGACGGAGTATTCCTTGCGGCCCTGTTCGATGACGTAATCGAAGAGCTCGTGGGCGGTCTGCTTTTCGACGGGCTCGTGGGGACGCGAGGACTTGGCCTTCTTGGGCGCGGGCTTGGCGTCCACAGCGGATTGGGCGGCGGGAGCGGCGTCGGAGTCGGCGTCGGTCTCTGTCTCCTCGTCGGCGGCGGACTCGGCCTTGGCGACGGGCTTGGCGTACTCGATGAAGAAGGGCGGCTCAAGCTGCTCCTCGAGCTGGGCGTATTTGGCCATCATCTGGCGGTACTCGGGGGTGCTGGCAAGGACGTAGTCGATGCGGCGCTCGGCGCCCTGCGAGTCCGCGAAGCTGACGGAGAAGGTCTGGTGCTCCTCGTCGAAGGCCGGGGCGTTGACGTGCTTGAACTGGTGGTCCTTGGCCATCTTCTCCAGCTCAGCGTGGAGCTTTTTGATCTTGGGCGGCAGGGCGGAGGGAGATCCCTCGAAGTCGGCGCGCTTGGCGATGCCGAGCTTGGCGAGCAGCGTGGTGACGACGGAGTTGCGGAGGCGCTTATCCACCTTGTCGTAGAAGCCGAGGTAATCGTTGAGGTGGCCCATGAACTTGGTGAGGGCGGGGCCCTCGATGCGGGCGGCGTTCTCTCCGTAGCGGACGACCATGCCGTCTGAGGCGCGCTTGACCATGACCTTGACGAACTCGCGGTCGTCCTTGATGTACTGCTCGAACTTGCCCTTCTTGATGCGGTAGAGGGGCGGCTGAGCGATGAAGACGTGGCCGCGCTTGATGAGCTCCTCCATGTGGCGGAAGAAGAAGGTGAGGAGGAGGGTGCGGATGTGGGAGCCGTCCACATCGGCGTCTGTCATGAGGATGATCTTGCCGTAGCGGAGCTTGGCGGGGTCGAAGTCGTCCTTGCCGATGCCTGCGCCGAGGGCTGTGATCATGGCGCGGATCTCCTCGTGGCCGAGCATCTTGTCGTAGCGTGCCTTTTCGACGTTGAGGATTTTTCCCTTGAGGGGGAGGATGGCCTGGAAGCGGCGGTCGCGGCCCTGCTTGGCGGTGCCGCCGGCGCTTTCGCCCTCGACGAGGTAGAGCTCGCAGCGGTCGGGCTGGCGCTCGGAGCAGTCGGCGAGCTTGCCGGGAAGTCCGCCGCCGTCGAGCGCACCCTTGCGGCGGGTGAGGTCGCGGGCCTTGCGGGCGGCCTCGCGGGCGCGGGCGGCCTCGATGGCCTTGTTGATGATGCGGCGTGCGACGGGCGGATTCTGCTCCAGGAATGCGCCGAGGCGCTCGTTGACGACCTGCTGGACGAGGCCGGAGATGTCGCTGTTGAGCTTGCCCTTGGTCTGGCCCTCGAACTGGGGCTGGGAGAGCTTGACGCTGATGACGGCGACCAGGCCCTCGCGCACGTCGTCGCCGGAGAGATTCTCCTTGACGTCCTTGAAGAGGCCGAGAGACTGGCCGGCGGCGTTGATGGTGCGGGTGAGAGCGGTGCGGAAGCCGGAGAGGTGCGAGCCGCCGTCCACGGTGTTGATGTTGTTGGCGAAGCTGAAGACGTTCTCGGAGTAGCCGTCGTTGTACTGGAGGGCGATCTCCATGACGACCTTCTCGCGCTCGGCCTCGAAGTAGATGGGCTTGTCGTGGAGGACGGACTTGCCGCGATTGAGGTGCTTGATGAATTCGGCGATGCCGCCGGCGTACTTGAACTCCTGGCGCTTGGCGTCGCCGGTCTTGCTGTCGGCGGTGCGCTCGTCGGTGAGGGTGATCTCGAGGCCCTTGTTGAGGAAGGCAATCTGGCGGAGGCGTTCGGCGAGGGTGTCGGCGTTGTACTCGGTGGCGGTGAAGATGGAGCGGTCGGGGAGAAAGTGAATCTTGGTGCCGCGCTTCTTGGTGGTGCCAGTCTGCTTGAGCTGGGAGGTGGGTATGCCCTTGGAGTACTCCTGCTCGTAGGTGTGGCCGTCGCGCCAGACCTCGACCTCGAACTCTTCACTGAGTCCGTTGACGCAGGAGACGCCGACGCCGTGCAGACCGCCGGAGACCTTGTAGTTGGAGGCATCGAACTTGCCGCCGGCGTGGAGCTTAGTGAGCACGACCTGTACGGCGGGCATGCGCTCGCCGTTGGGAGTGTCCATCATGTCCACGGGGATGCCGCGGCCATCGTCCACGACGGTGATGGAGTTGTCGAGGTGGATGGTGACGTCAATGCGGGTGGCGTGGCCGGCAAGCGCCTCGTCCACGGAGTTGTCCACGACCTCGTAGACGAGATGGTGCAGGCCGAGATCGCCGGTGGAGCCGATGTACATGGCGGGGCGGAGGCGGACGGCCTCAAGACCTTCGAGAATCTTGATGTTGTCGCCGGTGTAATCGGCAGAGGCCTTGGCGGACTGAGCCTTGGAGGGCTTGGTGTTTTCGTCCATTACGGCGGTGGCGGGCGGGGCAGAAACTTTGGCGGCCATGAAGCTCCGTGGGGAAGCGTGCAGTGCGGGAAATCCGGCAGGGTTGGGGGCGGTGAAATGCACTGAAAACAGTGCATTTAAGGCCCTCTCCGACGGCCCACTTTCTGATTCGATTTTAGCACTAAAAAGAGGTGCAAAAAGGCATGAAAAAGCCCTCTGAAAAGAGGGCTTTGGAACATTCGGAGGTACCCCCGTCTGGGGGCTCAAAATGAGTGGAAATCAGAGGGTGGCGGGATCAATGGCAACGAAGCGACCGGAGCGGCCGCGATCGATGAAGCGAACGACGCCGTCCACCTTGGCGAAGAGGGTGTCGTCCTTGCCGCGGCCGACGTTGACGCCAGCCTTGAGCGGGGTTCCACGCTGACGGACGATGATGGAGCCGCCGGTGACGGTCTGGCCGCCGAAGGCCTTGACGCCGAGGCGCTGGGCGTTGGAGTCGCGGCCGTTTTGGAACTGCCTAAGCCTTTTTTATGTGCCATGAGATTGTCCTCTCCTAAAGCCGCGCGATGGCGGCGGAATGTGTGCGGTTAGGCCTTGATGCTCTTGCCGCCGACGATGATGTCGTCGATCTTGATGGTGATGAAGGCCTGGCGATGACCCTGCAGCTTCTTGTACTGCTTCTTGCGCTTGAAGTGGAAGACGAGAATCTTGTCGCCGCGGCCTTCGCCGACGACGGTTCCGGTGACCTTGGCGCCCTTGAGGTCGGAGGCAAAGTCGCCCTCGGCGGCGGAGACGGCAACGACGTCCGTGAACTCAATGACGCCGTTGTCGCTGGCGGCCTTCTCGATGCGGACGGTCTCGCCGGGAGCGACCCGATACTGCTTACCGCCGGTGCGAATCACTGCGTACATCACAACCTCCATGCGCGAGCCGATGAAGCGCGAAAATCCACGCTCGGCGCGCAAAAAACTCATTGTTGTCGGGGTCGATACGGGAACGGCGCAATCGGCGCGCCTGAGGCCGGAGCCTTTGGGGGCTGCCGGGTCGTTCCGCCAAGCCGTACGGGACGGCAAGGAGTATCGCCAAACCCTGTTAGTTTAGCGGGTTTGCGGGGCAGAGGTCAAACGGGGAGGGGCAATTTGCGCGGGTTCGGGGCAATCGGGTATTCTAGAGACTCAGCAGCAGGGCCCCGGGACAAGCGTCTGGAGGCTCCCAAAGCGAGTCTGGGCCCGAGGCGGGCTCCTCTCCCACTGCGAAATCTTCCGTAAACGGAATCGGAGCAACGACATGGCACAGGTATGTGAGTTTTGCGGCAAAGGGCCGAAGGCGGGCAACAACGTGTCGCACGCGAACAACAAGACGCGGCGGCGCTGGAGCGTGAACCTGCGGCCGATGAAGGCCGTGGTAAACGGCGCCAACAAGAGCGTGCGCGTATGCACCAACTGCATCAAGGCTGGCAAAGTGGTGAAGGCGAAGGTGCGGGTGAAGGCGTAAGTTTGAGCGTTGCAGCAGAGAAGCCCCGCTGATGCGGGGCTTTTTTATTTCTGGTTGGGATCGAAGTTGAGCGAGGCGGAGTTGATGCAGTAGCGCAGGCCGGTGGGGCGAGGGCCGTCTGGGAAGACGTGGCCGAGGTGGCCGCCACAGCGGGCGCAGGTGACCTCGGTACGGCGCATGCCGTGGGAACCATCTTCGTGTTCGGCGACGGCTTGACCGTTGGTGGGAGTGGAGAAGGCGGGCCAGCCGCAGCCGGAGTCGAACTTGGCGCCGGAGAAGAAGAGCTCGGCACCGCAGCCGGAGCAGCGGTAGAGGCCGGGCTCGAAGTGGTGGTCGTACTGGCCGGTGTAGGGTGCCTCGGTTCCCTTCTGGCGGAGGATGCGGTACTGCTCGGGCGAGAGGCGGCTGCGCCACTCGTCGTCGGAGAGGTGGATGGGGGGCTGTGGCGGTTCGGGCATGAGGGGGAGGCTCCTGCGGATTGGATGATGCGGGGGCGCGTGCGGAACTAGTCTACGTGGGCGAAGCTAATCTGCGCTGGCGATGAGTTCGATTTCGACGAGCGCACCCTTGGGCAGCGCGGCGGCCTGCACGGTGGAGCGTGCAGGGGCGACGACGCCGGCAGGGGCGAAGGCCTTCTCGTAGAGTGCGTTCATGGCGGCGAAGTCGTTGAGATTTTGAAGGAAGACGGTGGTTTTGATGACGTTGGCGAAGGTGCAGCCGGAGGCCTTGAGGACGGCTTCCAGATTGGCGATGACGCGCGCGGTCTGGGCTTCGATGCCGCCGGAGACCATTTGGCCGGTGGTGGGGTCGAGTGGAATCTGCCCGGAGGTGAAGATGAGGTTGCCGCTGCGGACGGCCTGGGAGTAGGGGCCGATGGCGGCGGGGGCGTGGGGCGTGGAGATGAGGGTCTTGAGGCACATGGCGGAGTCTCCTGGGGGAATCAGTCTTCTTCCTGACGGACGCGGCGGATGTTGACGAATGCGCCCTCGGGAAGCTGGCCTTCGATGAGGTGAATGACGCCGCCTTTGACGAGGCCCTTGAGGATAGGCTCGGCGTTCGGATAGGGGATGGCACGTGGGGCTGCTGGAGCGGCTTGGGATTTGGCACGTCCTGTGCCGCGGTCCATGGCCTGATTGGCGAGGCGGTCGGCATGCTTGTTCTTGGCGCGCAGGGCGTGCTCGATGACGAAGGAATCGAGGCGCTGGATACGGCGGCGGGCCTCGGCGTGGAGGGGGATGAGGTCGGGACTCTTGACCTTGAAGCGTCCCTGGATCTGCTTGACCATCAACTCGGAGTCGGAGACGACGCGTAGGCGGGGATGACGATGCTGGATGGCGTAGTCAAGGGCGGCGAGCAGTCCGCTGTACTCGGCGACGTTGTTGGTGCGCACGCCGAGGAACTCGGAGAGTTCGGCGAGGACCGTGCCTTCTGGGCCGAGGACGTAGACGCCGAAGCCGGCGGGGCCGGGGTTGCCACGGGCGCCGCCGTCGCAGAAGGCGGTAACGAAGCCAGCGGAGCCGGGGGTTTCGTCGGCAAAGAGGCCGGATTGGGCGCGTCCCGTCACGAGGCAAGTGTACCGGAAACGGTGCAGGAGGGCGTGTTTGCTCACGATTGCGGGGGTGGAGCGTCCATTGGATGTGAGCAAAATCCAGTCCACCCGCGGGAGACGAGGATGAGCAAGGCAGGAGCGCTGGCGATGGTCGTCGGCGGCGGAACGGCGTACCCGATAGAATCGTCCCAAGTCATGGGCAAAAGGATAGCCATCGGCGGGACGAGAACAGCGGCGGCGCTGGAGGAGAAGGCGCAGCAGCGCATGGAGGACGCGGAGTTCATCCGCCAGGCGCAGCGCGGCGAGCGCGCGGCGTTTGACGCGCTGGTGCGGCGTTACGACCAGCAGGTTCTGCGGCTGGCGCTGCACTTGCTGGGCAACGAGCAGGACGCGCAGGACGTTCACCAAGAGGCCTTTCTGAAGGCGTACCGGCACTTGAACAACTTCCGCTTCGAGTGCTCGTTCTACACGTGGATGTACCGCATCGTGACGAACCTTTGTCTGGACCAGATGCGGCGGCGGAAGTCGCGGCGGGAGGAGCAGGCGACGGGTGTGGACGCGAGCGGCGAGGAGCGCGACCTGCTGGCGACGGTGAGCGATGAGCGGGCGATGATGAATCCGGCACGAGAGCTGGAGCGCAAGCGGCTGGGAACGCAGATCGCCGCGGCATTGGACACGCTGACGCCGCGGGAGCGGATGGTCTTTGAACTGAAGCACTACCAAGGGCTGCGGCTGCGCACCATTGGGGAGATGCTGAGCACGACCGAGGAGACGGCGAAGAACACCTTGTTCCGCGCGACGCGCAAGCTGCGTCTGCAACTGGCGGGAGAACGCAGCTAGAACGACGAACGAGAGGGCGCAAAGCCCCGGACTACACGGAACACGTTGAGAGGCAGTGAGGTAACACAATGAAATGCGAATCGGCACAAGAGTGGATTGTCCTGTTTGCCTACGGCGAACTGGAAGACGAGCAGGCGCACGCGCTGGAGCTGCACATGGAGGCGTGCGAGGGCTGCCGTAAGGAATTGGCGTCCGTGCGCGCGATGCAGGAGACGATGGCGCTGGCGGTGGTGGTGGAGCCTTCGCCGAATCTGGTGGCGCGGGCGCGCGTGGCGCTGGACGAGGCGCTGGACACAATGCCCAGCCGTAGCTGGGCGGCAAGGTTGCTGGACGGGTTCCGCGGATGGGGATTTGCGCTGCGCGGCGCGCCGGTGCTGGCGGCGTTGCTGGTGGGCGCGGGGTTTGTGAGCGGCGGATTTGTTTCACGGTATGAGGCGGAGCGCGCGCCGAAGCCTCGGCAGGCGGTGTTGCTGACGAACGGCAACGGCGAGGTGGCGAGCGTGAGCGGTGTGGTGCAGACGCCAGACAGCGATCTGGTGCAGGTGAATTACAACCGCGTGGTGCCGGAGAGCATACAAGGCACGATGGACGATCCGCAGATCAAGCAACTGCTGCTGCTGGCGACGCAGAACCGCGCGGACATCCAGGTGCGGGCGAGCTCAGTGAGCCTGCTGGCCGACCAGTGCCGCACGGGCAACTGCGGCAGCGGCGGCATTGAGGACAACGGCGTGCGCAAGGCGCTGATGGTGTCGCTGCGCTACGACAAGAGCCCGGCGGTGCGGATGAAGGCGCTGGACGGGTTGCAGCCGTACGTGGGCAACGACCGGCAGGTGCGCGACGCGATTCTGGATGCTCTGATGCACGACACGAACTCGGACGTGCGCTCGGAGGCTGTGGGACTGCTGACGCCGGTGCAAGCGGACTCCAGCGTGCGGGCGGTGATGCACACGGTCTCCACGCAGGACCAGAACCCGTACATCCGCAACGCGTCGCGCACGCTGCTGGAGCAGGTCTCGGAGATCCAGTGATGAAGCGGGTGATATGGGTTGCGGCGGTGGCGGTGTTGCTGGCGGCTCCGGTGGAACGCGCGCTGGCGTGGGGCGGGATGTTTCCGGTGATGGCGCACGATTCGCAGGGCTATCTGGGCGTGGGCATCCGCGACGTAAGCGACGAGCGCGCCAAGGAACTGAAGCTGAAGGACGCGGGCGGCGCGGAGATTACGATGCTGGACCATGACGGACCGGCGATGAAGGCCGGGCTGAAGATGGGCGACGTCATCGTGCAGATGAACGGGCAGGCCATCGTGGGCGAGGAGCAACTGCGGCGGATGCTGCGTGAGACTCCGGCGGGGCGCACGGTGAGCTTTGTGGTGAGCCGCGACGGACAGACGCTGACTATCTCGGCGCAACTGGCCGACCGCGGCGAGGTGGCGCGGCGGGCGTGGGAACAGCACTTTGCCGTGCCGGAGCCGCCGGATGAGCCGACAGGCGTTCCGGATCCGATGGAACAAGGTGGGCCCATGCCGGTGGCACCGCGGGGCTATCCGGGATTTGGATTTACGGCGCCGCCGATTGTGGGTTCGACGTACACCGGCGCGGCGGTGGACGAGATGGGACCGCAACTGGCCGATTATTTTGGAGTGAAGGGCGGAGCCGGGCTGCTGGTGAAGAGCGTGGATGGGGAGTCGCCGGCGGCGAAGGCGGGACTGCGGGCGGGCGACGTGGTGGTGCGCGTGAACGGCGATGCGATGACCAGCCGGTTGGACTGGATTCGCGTAGTGCAGCACAACCACGGCAAGACGCTGACACTGAACGTGGTGCGCGACAAACAGGAACAGACGCTGACGCTGGCATTGAACGGCAAGCACTGAGCGGCGGTACCGTGGGCTTTCAGGGCGGTACAATGGATGTAGCGCCATGGCAGCCGATTCCCCATCTGCGACGCAATCTGTGACATCCGCAACGACCTCTAACGCGAGTTGGACCGTGCCGGATACGCCTGCCCCGAAGCGCGGGCTGAGGCGGCGCGTGCTGGCGGCGCGAAGGGGGCTGCGCGAACTGGGATCGATTGGGTGGGCGCTGGCTTCCACGGGACATCCGTACATGGCGCAGATTGTGCCCATGCGGCGCTGCAACCTGGCGTGCGCATACTGCAACGAATACGACGACAACTCAGAGCCCGTTCCGCTGGAGGAGATGCAGCGACGGGTGGACCATCTGGGGCGGCTGGGGACATCGGTCATCACGATCTCGGGCGGCGAACCGCTGCTGCATCCGGAGATACACCAGATTGTGGCGCGCATCCGCAAGACGGGCGCGATAGCAGGGATGATCACCAACGGGTACCTGCTGATGCCGGAGAAGATCCGGCAACTGAACGAGGCGGGGCTGGACCATCTGCAGATATCGATTGACAACGTGATGCCGGACGACGTGAGCAAGAAATCGCTCAAGGTGCTGGACAAGAAGCTGCAGATGCTGGCGGAGCACGCGGAGTTCCACGTGAACATCAACTCGGTGGTGGGCGGCGGGATTGCGAATCCGCAGGACGCGATGACTATCAGCCGACGTGCGCTGGGGCTGGGATTCAGCACGACGATCGGAATCATCCACGACGGCAGCGGACAACTGAAGGCGCTGGGCGCTGAAGAGCGCAAGGTGTGGGACGCGGTGCGGAACATGGACCGGCGGAGCTACTCGCGGTTCAACAAGTTCCAGGAGGCAATCGCCAACGGAAAGCCGAACGACTGGCGTTGCCGCGCGGGCGGGCGCTACCTGTACATCTGCGAGAACGGCCTGGTGCACTATTGCAGCCAGCAGCGCGGCTGGCCGGGCAAGCCGCTGGCGGAGTACACGCGCGAGGATGTGAAGCGGGAGTTCCTGACCGAGAAGACCTGCGCGCCGAACTGCACCATCAGTTGCGTGCACCAGACAAGCTACATTGACCACTGGCGCGCGCCGCAGAAGCGGAGCATCACGCCGGGCGGCGATGCGAAGGATTTGGTGCAGATTCGCTGAGTGCGAACGAGTAGTTCCCTGCTGATTCTGTAATTGTGTGAGGCTGCGGCTCAGGCTGCGGCCTTTTCTGCTTCTCGGGCTCGGCGCGCGCCGCGGAGGTAGAGCAGTGCGCCGCCAAGGTTAAGAAGCAGCGTGGCGACGGCGACCTTGACACCGAATCCAAGCGGGCTGGAGACGGTGATGATGGGACGCATGGCGAAGACGACTCCCAACAGGGTGACGAGGATTCCGGAGGTGGAGGCGAGGAGGAGCCAGATGCCAGGGCGGGGGAGATGGCGCAGGCGCGGGCGGAAGGCCGCAGCGAGCGGCACGGCGAAGAAGAGCACATAGTAGATGCCGTACATGACAACGGATCCGCTGTTGATGAGCTGAAGAGCCTCCTCGTGCCCGGCGCCGAAGAGAGGCAGCAGGCCGAGGACGAGCGCGCATCCGGCGATGAAGAGGATGGAGCGTGTGGGGGTGCGGTAGCGCGGGCTGAGGCGGGTGAACCAGTCGGGGACGAGATGGTCCCATCCGGCGACCATGGGCAGGCGCGAGGTGGCGGCGACGACGAGGGCGTACTGCGCAGCGACAGAGAAAGCGAGGGCGATGATGGCGGCGCGGCCGGCGATGCCGACCCATGCGGGAACCACTCCGCCACTGCCGCCGAAGGCCGCGGCGAGGACCTGCGGGACGGGCGCGGCGAGGTCAATCTTACCGGCGGGAATGTAGCTGAGCATGGAGACGGTGAGCAGCACGTAGATGAGCGCGGTGATGGGTGCGCCGAGCCATGCGGAGCGGAGGATGGTGCGGCCGGCGTTCTTGGTTTCGCCAGCGAAGACGGCGAGTTGCTCGAGGCCGGAGAGCGCGCTGTTGCAGATTTTGCTGAAGAGGTTGACGCTCATCAGCGTGATGACGGGAAAGGCGAAGCTGATGGGCGCCTGCGGAGCGATGTGCGGGTGGGCGTGCGTGGCTCCGGGATGGTAGAAGATGAGCGCGGCGAGGAAGACTCCGAGAATGACCGTGACCGATGAGCCGAAGTGCGAGACCCACTTGTTGATGTGGAAGCCCGGGACGGTGACGGCGACGATGAGGGCAAAGAGTGTGATGTTGAGCAGGGAGAGGAAGGGTTTGCTTTCGGCGATCCAAGACCAGCGGTCGCCGAGGGCGAAGGCCATGCTGGAGGCGAAGATGATGCTGAGGTTGCAGACGGCGAAGAGCGCCCAGACGGCGTAGTTCCACGCGGCCATGAATCCGGCGAAGGGGCCGTGGGCGTGGCGGGCCCACTGGTAGACGCCGCCTTCCAGCGGCCAGATGGGCGAGGCGTAGTGCACGACCATGGCCTGGGGGATGAAGATGGCGAGGATGCCGAGGATCCAGAACCAGACGTGGTTGGAGCCCTGGCGGGCGGCGATGCCGCTCCAGGTGATGCCTACGACGAGGATGATCTGCATCATCACCAGATCGCCGAGGCGCAACTCGCGCTTGAGTGCGTGGGTGTGCGTCGGGGGTGCGGCGTCTGGCTGGCTCATGGGGAAGAGAGTGGCGGACTACTTGTGCGCGCCTCCATTGGCTGCGATGGCGGCGTCGATGGAGGAGAAGAGCTGCGTGACGTCGTCCACGTACTGCGGGCCGTGCGGCGTGGCGATGAAGATGGTGGGGGTCTGCTGCAGGCCGACGCGCTCGCCAAGCGCGCGATCCTCCTTCACCTTGGCGGCGAGCTGACCGGAGGGGTCCACGACGAAGGGCCAGACGATGCCGTGAATGATGGCGAAGTGCTTGGTGAAGGCGAGCAGGTCGGATTTGTCGCCGATGCCTCGCTGAGCCTTGAAGACCTCGCCACGGTACTCATCGGCGAGCGCCGGATTGTGCAGCGTGTCCTTGAAGTAGCGGGCGTTGACGGCGGCGTCGAAGCTCCAGATGTGCATGGGGAGGGGGAAGTCCTTGCGGATGACGGGAATCTTGTACTTGGCGGCGGCGTCGCGTTCGATGGGGAAGGAGTGGGCGCAGGCCGGGCACTCGAGGTCCTCGAAGACCCAGAGGGCGACGCGCGAGCCGGCGGGAGGACGAATCATGGAGGTGTCTTTGAAGGTGGGAGCCGGTGCCGGGCCAAACTGGGCGCGTGCGGGAGCGAGGGCTGCGAAGAGAAGGGCGGCGAGGACGATGAGTTTGCGCATAGTGATTGGACGCAACTGCCTTTCCAAAGGTGTTGAGACCATTCTATGCGAGGAATCGCGCGAAAGGCGTTGCGGGCCGATTCGAGCGGCTACTCTGATTTCTGGGAGAAGGTGTGGATGCCACACTCTAGTTTTTTTCCGCCCCAGCGGCCAGAGCGGGGGTTGGCGGGGTCGTCGGAGAGCGTGGTGCAGGGCTGGCAGCCGATGCTGGTGTAACCCTGCGCGTAGAGCGGGAGGGCGGGGATGTTGTGCAGGGCGGCGTAGGCTTCGACCTGCGCCCAGTTCCAATCGGCGAGCAGGCTGATCTTCTTGAGGTGCTTTCCGGAGGGTGTGGTGTGGTCCTCGATCTTGCGCAGACCGGCGCGGGTGGGCGACTGCTCACGGCGTAGGCCGGTGAACCAGAGGTCGAAGGGCTGGAGCGAGCGCATGAGCGGCTCGACCTTGCGCGCCTGACAGCAGGCGGAGGGCTCGACGATGTAGAGCAGGCCGCGGGAGGCCTCCTGCTCGGCCACGGTAGTGAGCGGCATGGCATTGATGAGGTTGAGGTTCCACTCGGCGGCCATGCGGTCGCGGTAGACGAGCGTCTCCGGGAAGTGGTAGCCGGTCTCGAGAAAGATGACGGGAATCTGCGGCCAGTGGCGGAGCAGGTGGTGGAGCACAACCATGTCCTCGAGTTGAAAGCTGCTGGTGAAACAGGCGGGCGCGCTGGGCGCGGCGGAGAAGATGGCTGCGGCCAGCGCGGCGGCGGAGAGTGGCTCGGGATCAGCGATGAGGGTGAGATTGGTGGTCATGGCTTGTCCTGCTTTGGCTGCGCGCCATTCAGTTGCTGCGCAAGTTTGGCGGCGGCATCGGAGTCGTTGGGTGGCAGAGCGCCAGCGACGAGGATTGTCTGCTCCTCAAGGAAGCGGCGGAGGGTGGCCAGGGTCTGCGGCGTGAGGAGCGTGGAGGTGATGGCGACTGCGCCTGCGAGTTGGGCGGCGCGTACGGCCGGAACGATGCCAGCGGGTCCGATGTGTTCGTCGTCGAGCAATACGACGCGTTCGCCGCGGACGGTCAGCTCGTCGGCCAGCATCTCTGCGACGGCGGGGCGGCCGGCGACGAGGATGAGGCTGGGGAGTGTGGCGGCGGCAACCGTGGCGGGGCGGTCGAGGACGGATTCAATCATTACCGCGCCGACGGTGGCGTTGGTGAGCGGCTCGATGAGAATCATGCTGCCGGTGAGTCGGTTTTCGGCGTAGGAATCGAAGAAGAGCGGGAGGCTGGTCTCGAACTCAACCTCGCCGATGTCGTTCATCTCCAGACGCTGCGCGGGTAGGTGGGCGAAGCTGTTGACGTCCACGCGGTGGCGGATGTGCTTGACGCGGGCGCGGACAGTGCGCGTGGTGTGCTTGGCGAGGTAAGTGTGGCCGACAGCGAGCGGAGTCTCGTGCATCCAGACGACCTTGGCCGTGAAGTTGTGGGCGGCGTGGGGGAGCGCGTCAGGTCGGACGAGCATGTCGCCGCGGCTGAGATCAATCTCGTCTTCAAGTTCGACGGCGACGGACTGTGGATTGGATGCGACTGCGATGTTGCCGTCGAAGGTGACGATGGATTTGATGCGCGACTGCTGGCGCGAGGGGAGCGAGAGGACGGTGTCTCCGGCGCGGAGGATGCCGCCGGCGACCTGACCGGCGAAGCCGCGGAAGTTGGCGTCGGGGCGCAGGACAAGCTGCACGGGAAAGCGCAGAGCGCTGGTGGCGGCGCGGGGAATGGGGAGGGTCTCAAGGTATTCGAGCAGCGTGGGGCCGCTGTACCAAGGCATGTTGCTGCCGCGGGTGACGACATTGTCGCCGACGAGCGCGCTGACGGGAACGATGTGGACGCTGTTGAGGCCGAGGTGCTGGGCGAGGGCGCGGAACTCGGTGGAGATTTCGTTGAAGCGCTGCTCGGAGTAGTCGGCAAGGTCCATCTTGTTGACGGCGGCGAGGACGTGCGGGATGCCGAGCAGCGAGGCGATGAAGGTGTGGCGGCGCGACTGCGGGAGCACACCCTTGGAGCCGTCGATGAGGACGATGGCGACGTCGGCAGTGCTGGCGCCGGTGGCCATGTTGCGCGTGTACTGCTCGTGGCCGGGGGTGTCTGCAATGATGAACTTGCGTTTGGATGTGGAGAAGTAGCGGTAGGCGACGTCGATGGTGATGCCCTGCTCGCGCTCGGCACGGAGGCCGTCGGTGAGCAGCGAGAAATCAATGTGGCCACCGGAGGCGCGATTGACGCGGCTGCTCTTGATGCTGGCGAGTTGATCCTCGTAGACGCTCTTGGTGTCGTGCAGGAGGCGGCCGATGAGTGTGGACTTGCCGTCGTCCACGCTGCCAGCGGTGGTGAAGCGCAGCATCTCGTGGTCGAGGTGGGCGTCGAGGAAGGACTGGAAGGCCGCGGATGGGTGTGCGGACGGTTGCGAGTCCATCACGCTGGCGGTTTTGGTGGGCGTGTGCATCAGAAGTAGCCCTCGCGCTTTTTCGTCTCCATGGAGCCTTCCTCGTCGTGGTCGATGGCGCGGTTCTCTCGCTCGGAGCGGCGGAAGGTGATGAGTTCCTCGATGATCTCCGGCAGGGTGGCGGCAGTGGACTGGATGGCACCGGTGCAGGGCATGCAGCCGAGCGAACGCATGCGCACGGTCATGCGCTGAATCTTTTCGTTGGGGAGCAGATGCGTCTCGGGGTAAACGACGACGATGGAGTTGCCGCGGACGACGACGTCGCGCTGCTGCGCGAAGTAGAGCGGGACGATAGGAATCTTCTCGACGTAGATGTAGAGCCAGATGTCGAGCTCGGTCCAGTTGGAGAGTGGGAAGACACGGATGCTTTCGCCTTTGCGCAGGCGGGAATTGAAGAGGTTCCAAAGCTCGGGGCGCTGGTTCTTGGGATCCCACTGGCCGGCGGGATCGCGGAAGCTGTAGACGCGCTCTTTGGCGCGGGATTTCTCCTCGTCGCGGCGCGCGCCGCCGAAAGCTGCGTCGTAGCCGCCCTCGGCGAGGGCGTCGAGCAGGGAGCGCGTCTTGAGCAGGCCGCAGCAGTTCTGGGTGCCGAGGCTGAATGGATTGGCTCCGTTGGCGATGGCGTCCTCGTTGCGATGGACGATGAGCTTGGCTCCCAGTTCGCGGGTGTAGCGGTCGCGGAACTCGAGCATCTCGGGGAACTTGTAGCTGGTGTCCACGTGCAGGAGGGGGAATGGGATGCGCCCGGGGTGGAAGGCCTTCTGCGCCAAGCGGAGCATGACGGATGAGTCCTTGCCGATGGAGTAGAGCATGACGGGGCGCGCGAACTCGGCGACGGCCTCGCGGAGGATGAAGACGGATTCGGCCTCGAGCGCCTGCAGGTGGTTGAGGCGCGCGGGGGTGAGCAGCGCGTTCACCGAAGACTGGGCGGAGGATGCGGCGGATTGGGGAAGCGTGGCGCTCATGTTGCGACTCTGGTGCGGCCGCTCGGCTTGGCGGACGGGGATGATGGACTCTGGCTGTTGCGTTCGGCGGCGCTGGTCAATTGGATGCCTGGAGCCTGGCAGAAGCTTCTGCAATGCCTGACTAGCACGCCCAACAATCGCGCAGAAACCGTGTAGCTCCAGTGTAACCGCGCCGGTGAATCCTGTGTGTCTGGCTCAGGTATAGCAAGCGTGGATGTTTGACAGGCCGTGGCGGGTTTCGTAATCTGAAATTGGACACGGTCGATGAGAACCATCTCTCCATCCCGCATTTGTTGTATGTGTTGCTGTCGCTAGACGCACGTCTGGCCGCGACCACTTTTCCCCAAAGACAACTGAATGCAACCGCCCCACAGGTGCTTTATTCGCCTGAAAGGCAACGAGAGCAGAGATGACCGTAACCCACAACAACCTGAGCACAATTTCCCTGCACCGCTGGATGTGTATGCGGCCGCGGATGTGTTGCCGGCGATGTTGCCGCCGACGTTGCTGAATATCAGCACCCTACTCGGCAGGCAACAACGCACGGACAACCTCAATCCGCCCGTGAGCCGCCGAAGGGATGTGCTGCCGGGCCACAACATTCTTAGGAGACGAGTGATGCACAGCAGATGGAAGATATATGCAGCAGCCGCAGTGGTGGCACTTTTCGGAGTACGGACTGCGCCCGCACAGGATGCCCCTGGAGCAGACGTTCAACAGCAACTGCAACAACTGCAACAGAAGGTGGCCGATCAGCAGAAGGAACTTGAGGCGCTGAAGTGGAGTTCGTCGCAGGCAGCTCCGGCTCCCGAAAAAAAGGCAGACAGCGACAAGGACACGTCGCTGTTTATCAAGATTGGCGGGGCGAAGATCACGCCGGGCGGCTGGGCCGACTTCACGTCCATCTACCGCACCACGGACGTGGGCAGCGGGTTTACCACCAGCCTGGCCTCCATCCCCTACAACAACACCGTGGCGGGCGGCTTGAGCGAGAACCGGCTGACGGCTGCGAACTCGCGGTTGACGGCACGCGTGGAAGAGGCAGTTGGCAAGGCAAAGGTGGTCGGCTACATTGAGACCGATTTCAACGGCTACCAGCCTGGCAACGCCTATGTGAGCACGAACTCGGACAGCTTCCGACTGCGCTTCTTCTATGGCGACGTGACGCTGGGCAAGTGGCAAGTGCTGGCCGGGCAGTCGTGGTCGCTGCTGACGCCGAACCGCCGGGGCATCACAGCGTACTCCAGCGATGTGTACAACACGATGGACATTGACACGTCGTACAACGCCGGCATTATGTACGCGCGGCAGGCGCAGATCCGCGCGGTGTACAACTTCACGCCGGGCGTGGCGCTGGCACTTTCGGCCGAGAACCCGGAGCAGTACACGGGCTCGGCGGTGAGCTTCCCTTCGCTGTTCAGCACCAACGAGGTGGACATCAACTCCAGCACGGGATCGGGCGGCGCAACGGCCACGCCAAACCTGCATCCGGACGTGATAGCAAAGCTGGCGGTTGACCACAACTTCGGACAAAAACTGTGGCACGTTGAGCTCAACGGGTTGTTGACACCGATTGCCATCGAGACGCCGGTCTCTGTGACCAAGAGCACGACGGCCAAGGATATCCGCGAGGGCAGCGGAGTTTCCGTGAACGCGAACCTGGAGATCTTCCGTGGTTTCCACTTGATTGCGGACACATTCTGGAGCGATGGCGGCGGGCGCTATATCGGCGCGCTGGGACCGTCGTTCGCTGTGGCGCAGTGGGGCGCGACAACAGCTCCCTTCACCGTGCAGAAAATCCACTCGGGAGCCGGGCTGGGCGGATTTGAGTGGCAGGCCACCAAGAACACACTGGTGGGGCTGCTCTATGGCGGCGCGTACTTTGGGCGCATCAGCTCCGTGGATCCGAGCGGCGCCAAGCCGACCGTGGGCTACGGCTTCACCAGCAGCGCCAACACGAACAACCGCTACGTTCAGGAGGGCACGTTCGCCTCGACCACCAACCTTTACAAGAGCGCGACGTATGGTGCGGTGCAGCTGATTACGCAGTTCAGCTACATCGAGCGTACGCCGTGGACGGTGGCGACGGGCGCGCCCAAGAACGCGCATGTGTTCGAGAGTTACCTCGACCTGCGCTATGTGATTCCGTAAGGCCAACCAGGCGGGACGGCCACAAACTGGCCGTCCCAACTTCCCACACACATCCATGAGGAGAGATTGAGATGAAGAAGACGATTGGACAAGTGGTTCGCGGAGTTGCCGTTTCCGTGCTGGCAGTGTTGCTGCCCGCTGCGGCGACGGCGCAGACGACGGTGCGTGTTGGATTTTTCCCCAACATCACGCACGCGCAGGCTCTGGTTGGCCAGGCCGGTGGTGACTACCAGCTTGCGCTGGGGTCGAACAATCCGATTGAGTGGAAGCAGTTCAATGCGGGGCCTTCGGTGATTGAGGCGCTGTATGCGGGCGCGATTGACGTTGCGTTCATTGGGCCGAGCCCGACCATCAGCGGCTACGTGAAGTCGAGCGGCGCGGCGCTGCGTGTGATTGCAGGCGCATCGTCGGGCGGGGCTGAGCTGGTGGTGCGCAACGGTGCCAACATCCACGGACCGAACGACCTCCACGGCAAGACGGTGGCCACGCCACAGTTGGGCAACACACAGGATGTGGCGCTGCGCGAGTGGCTGGTCGGCCATGGATTGAAGACGGTGGAGAAGGGCGGCGATGTGCGGGTTCTGCCGGCCGCAAATCCGGACCAGCTCACACTCTTCCAGAAGGGGCAGTTGGACGCAGCGTGGGCACCGGAGCCGTGGGCGACGCGGCTGGTTCATGACGGCAGCGGCAGCATTCTGGTGGACGAGCGTGACCTGTGGCCCAATCGCCAGTTCACAGCAGCGCACGTGATTGTGAGCACCAAGTTCCTGCAGGCGCATCCGGATCTGGTAAAGAAGTTCCTGCAGGCGCACGTGCATGTAACGGAGTGGATCCAGGCGAATCCGGCGGAGGCCAAAAACTTGATTAACTCGCAGATTCAGAAGACCACCGGAAAATCGCTGCCGGCGGTTATCCTGAATGAAGCGTACTCGCGGCTGGACGTGACCTACGACCCCATTGCGTCGTCGGTGTACACGTCGGCGCAGCATTCGGTGGACGCCGGGTTCCTGCGGACACTGCCGGATCTGAGCCATCTGTATGACCTGAACCTGCTGAACCAAGTTCTCAAGGAGCAGAACAAAAAGCCGATTCAATGAACCTTCCCCATGAACAGCCCGTAGCGGAGACGATGCGCCTGGTGACGAACCGGCGCATCGTGCCGCATAATGCGCGGATTGCCCTGCGCGGCGTGGAGCAGAGCTTTGCCGCCACAAAAGGGCCGCGCGTGCTTGCGCTGGACAATATCAATTTGGAGATTTCTCCGGGGGAGTTTCTGTGCGTGGTGGGGCCATCGGGCTGCGGCAAGACTTCCCTGCTCTCGCTCATCGCCGGGTTGAGCTTTCCTTCGCGCGGGCAAGTGCAATTGAACAACAAGCCCGTGACGGGGCCGGGCACGGACCGGATTCTTATCTTCCAAGAGCATGGACTGTTCCCGTGGCTGACGGCGCTGGGCAACGTGGAGTTTGGACTCAAGATGCGCGGCATGAAGAAGGTGGAACGGCGTGAACGAGCCATGCACCACTTGCAATTGGTGCATCTGGAGCAGTTTGCGGAGAGCTATCCGCACCAACTCTCCGGCGGCATGCGGCAGCGTGTGGCGATTGCACGTGCATTGGCCACTGAACCGCGCGTATTGCTGATGGACGAACCGTTCGCTGCGCTGGATGCGCAGACGCGCGACCTGCTGCACGATGAACTGGAGCGCATCTGGACAGAGACGAGTTGCACGGTGGTGTTTGTGACACACAACATCCGCGAGGCGGTGCGTCTGGGCGACCGTGTGGTGGTGCTGACCTACCGGCCCGGGCGCATCAAGGCAGAGTTCAGGGTAGAACTGCCGCGGCCACGGCACATCGAGGAAGGCAACGTGGCACGGCTGTCGGCGCGCATTCTGGGCGTGATGCGCGAGGAGATTACCAAGTCGGTGGAGGCGGAGTACACGCGATGAACCGGCTGCTCAAGAACGTGGTGTTCTACGCGGTGCTGCTGGGCGCGTGGTACGGTGTGGCGCGTGCGCACATCTGGCCGCCGTATCTGGTGCCGGCGCCGGGCGATGTGTGGCTGGCGCTGCACGACGGCTTCAAGGACGGCAGCATCTGGATTGGCATCCGCATTAGCATGGTGCGCGTGGTGGTGGGGTATCTGCTCTCGGTTGTGCTGGGATTCGTGCTGGGACTTGGAATCTCAACGAGCAAGTTTCTGGAAGACACGCTGGGACGGCTGCTCACCAGCTTGCAGTCGCTGCCCAGCATCTGCTGGCTGCCGTTGGCGATTTTGTGGTTTGGGCTGTCGGACAAGGCCATCTATTTTGTGATTGTGATGGGCTCGATGTTCTCGATTGCGATGAGCATGGAGAGCAGCCGTGCGGCGATTCCGCGCATCATCCCCATGGCGGGACGCAACCTTGGCGCAAGCGGCATCAAGCTATTCTGGTACGTACTGCTGCCAGCCAGCCTGCCGCACCTTGTGAGCGGACTGAAGCAGGGGTGGGCATTTGCGTGGCGCGCGCTGATCTCGGCGGAGATGATCATCATCTCACTGGGACTGGGGCAACTGCTGATGACCGGCCGCGACTTGAACGACATGAGCCAAGTGCTGGCGATTTTGCTGGTCATTCTCGTGCTGGGCTGGGCAATTGACTTGATTGTCTTCCGGCAGCTTGAGCACCGTGTGGCGGCGCGCTGGGGGCTGCAGCAGCCGTCGTAGCTGGACGCGGCGGCCGGTTGCGGCGACACTTAAGGAGCGGGCGCATCCATGAGAGCACCGACGGTATCTGAAAGCTTGGGTAGGACTGCCATCGCTACGACACGACAACTTCGAAAAGGCGCGATGAGCGCGGCGGCTCTGTTGCTGGCGTTGGCGGTTCTCTCTGCACGGGCCGAGGGAACCGCTGAGAGCCTGCCGGACAGTCCCAGCGCGGTGGTGGCATACAATCTGGCTGGCAGCGTGCCCGCGGGGCCAGTGACGAAGGATGTGCTGCGGCTCTCGCTGGCGGAAGCAATCGAGCGTGGACTGGCACACAATCTGGCGGTTCTTACCGCGATACAGCAGGAGCGCTTCCTCCATGGAGAGCGGCTGGGCGTGGAGAATTATCTGCTACCGCAGATCAATCTGTCGGGCTTTAGCAGCACAGAGAGCGAAGACCTGGCTGCGTTGGGATTCAGTCAGACATTTCTGGCAAAGCTTGGATACCCGCCGGGGTCTGTGCCAAACATCATCAAGACAGACTTTACCGGCGCGCAAGTGAGCGTGGGGCAACAACTTTTCAACGGTCAAGCCATGTGGTTGTATCGCGCGGCTCGAGCCGAAAACGAAGCAGCTCAGATGGACACGCTGAACGCCCACGGCGGTGTGGTGGAGGCCGTGGGGGCGCAGTATCTGAGCGTGCTGGCAGCGGAGGCCGAGGCGGAGAACGCCGAGGCTCTGCTGCGCGCCGACCAGAAGGCATTCGAGCAGGCCCACGAGAGGCATCGGGCGGGCGTGGCCACCGGGCTGGACGAGTTGCGCGCTCAGGTGCAGATGCAGACGCAGCAACAAGCTGCCGTCGAAGCAGAGGCCTCGCTGGTCAAAGCGCGCATGGCGTTGAACCGCATGATTGGCTTGGCCGCGGAGCAGGCGGTGGATTTGACGGACGCGGCACCTTACGCCGACGTGGCAATGTTACCGCTGGAGCAGGCGGAGGCGACCGCATATGCGCATCGTAAGGATTGGTTGGCACTGGAAGCGAGGCTACACTCAGCACGGCTACAGGTGCGGGCGACGCAGTGGGAGCGCGCGCCGGTGCTCTCCGCGGGCGGGTACTACGGCGTGATGGGGCAGACGGAGAGCCTTTATCACGGAGTGTTCCTGGTCGGTGGCTCGCTGACGTTGCCGCTCTTCCGCGAGGCGCAGTTGCGCGGCGAGCATGAGGCGGCGGCGGCGCAACTGGACGGAGTGCGCGCCCGCGAGGCCGATCTGCGGGCCATGATTCGCATCCAGTTGCGCGATGCGCAGATGGACGTGAATGCGGCCAGTGCGCTGGTGAAGTCGGCCGATTCGGCGCTGGATCTGGCGCGACAGGAGTTGGAAGATGTGAGCGCGCGCTTTGCCGCTGGCGTGGACGATAATCTGCCGGTGGTGCGGGCGCAATCGGCGATGGCGGCGGCGCACTCGGCTCATGTGCAGGCTCTGTACCAGTACAACGTAGCCAAGCTGGAGCTGGCGCGTGCAACCGGAGTGGTGGAGTCGCAGTACGCGGCCTACCTGTACTGAGGCGCGATGGCGATGGGAGACAACAGCGGACAATCGGCAACCAGTGGAGCGATACGGGCCTTCCGTTCGCGGGACTTCCGCTTGTATCAGACGGCGCGCCTGACGGCCATCATCGGCGCGGAGGCGCAATCGGTAGCTGTGGCCTGGTACATCTACCAGTTGACACACAGCGCGGCAATGCTGGGATTCACGGGGCTGGCGCTGTTTGTGCCTGGGCTCTTCTTCATGCTGCCGGCGGGACATGCGGCCGATCGATACGATCGGAGGCGGCTGATTTTGATGTGCTACGTGCTGCAAGCAGTGGCCTCGACGACGCTCTTCTGGTTGGCATTCGACGGCACGCACCACGTGGGGTGGGTTTACGCGGTGCTAGCGGTGATTGGAACGTCGCGGGCTTTTAGCGGACCGGCCAGTTCGGCGCTGGTTCCGCAGTTGGTGCCGAAAGACCACTTTGTGAATGCGGTGACCTGGGGAGCGACGACATACCAATTTGCGAACGTGGCCGGGCCCGCAGTGGGCGGGCTGCTCTTCGTGCTTCCACTGGGCGGGAGGATGAGTGCCCTGCATGGTGCGCCACTGGTCTTTCTTTTCACGATTGCGTGCATGCTGACGTTTCTGACGCTCATTGCGTCACTGCGCGTGCGTCCCGGCGTGGCAGACAAGCGTGAGTTCACGCTACAGACGCTCTTTGCCGGGCTGCATTATGTGCGAGCGAACAGGCTGCTGCTCGGCTCCATCTCACTGGACCTGTTCGCGGTGTTTCTGGGCGGGGCAGTAAGCCTGATGCCCATTTTTGCAAGCGAGATTCTGCACGGCGACCCGTTGGCGCTGGGCTTGTTGCGTGCAGCGCCGTCTGTGGGGGCGATGACGACCTCGCTGACGTTAGCTTTCCGCCCCATCAAGAGGCAGGCAGGAAAACGGATGCTGGTGTGCGTCGGCATCTTCGGCGCGGCAACGGTGCTCTTCGGGCTATCGCGTTCGATGGCTTTGTCGCTCATCGCGCTGTTCCTTATCGGGGCGAGCGACATGGTGAGCGTGGTGATACGCGGGTCGCTGCTGCAGTTGGCCACGCCGCCGGAGATGCGCGGACGGGTGAGCGCGGTGAACTGGCTGTTCATCGGCGCCAGCAACGAGTTCGGCGAGTTCGAGAGCGGCATGACGGCACACTGGTGGGGCGCAGTGCGTGCCGTGGTCATCGGCGGAATCGGATCGCTGATGGTGACGGGCTCGTGCAGCGCGCTCTTCCCTGCCCTACGGCGGGCCGACACGCTGACGGCCGAGTCACTGCTGGCAGCCACGGCTCCACAAAGCAGCCAGGAGCCGGTGACCTAATCCATCATCAGTGGCCGGTGGTGCAGGTTGTGCTGTGGCAAATCTTCCAGTTGGTGTAGACGACCTGCTTATAGTCGCTCGCAGGATTTCCAAGATGGTTTGGTCCACCATAGGCCCCCAGGGTGAAGTACATGGGCTGGCCAGACCAGGAACTGTCGATGGTGAAGGTCTGCGGGGCGTTGACGGTGTTGGTGGTGACATCGGTGACCTGAACGGTAGCCGTGCCGGGGTCGGTAAGCGAGGGTGCGGAGTAGGAGAGCGAGTAGGAGATGGTGTCTCCCAGTGCGACGTTAGCAGCCATCTCTGTGCGCGTGTCGGCGAGGTTGGCGCTGGTGGTGTTAATTTGGACGGCAACGTCGTTGAACGCGGGCCGGTAGACCATCAGGATGAACGGGTTGTTCGCGCCGTGAATCTGGGCGAAGGTGTCAACGTCCGTGTCCGGCGAGACGACCATGACGGCACAGGTTCCGGTCATGACCCCGCCGGTTCCGCCATTCGCGTCGCCGTACCAATCGCCGTTGAGAACATAGCCGGGGCCGGTGTAGTTTTCGCCGAACTCAGAGCGGGTGTCGTCGGAGCCGACGCCCGGTGAAGTGACGGCACCGTTCGAGGGAGCGCTGAAGACAATCTGATTGCTGGAGTTGATGTAGAAGTAGGGCGACGAGTAGCCCGTGAGCGAAGAGACCGTTGCGGCGGCGAACTGTATGCTGTTGACGCCGCCGATGCCGCCGTAGATATCAGTCGGCAAGGTGAGGTGCCGGAACATACTCATGTTGAAGTAGTTGGAGGGCGGGGTGAGGGAGAACGGCGGCGTAAGGCCAGTAAAGAAGGGATATGTGCCGGAGTTGATAACGGTGCTGGTGACCTGGTTGGAGACGCTGACCAGCGTGCTGGCATAGGGTGTGATGGTTGCGCCGCCGGTGACGCTGGAGAGGGTGAGGGTAAAGGATTTGCTGCCTGTGAAGTTGGCGACGGCACACCAGGGAACAGTGATGGTGCGCACGCTGGTGTCGCCGCTGCTCCAGGAGAGCGTGCCGCTGGTGGTGGTGTAGTCCACGCCTGTGCAGGTGTTGTTTCCGCCGGTGGCGGTACCGTTGCTGGTGGCATAGCTGACACCGACCGTGCCGGTGGAGCCACCGGTGCGCGTGACCAGAAATGCGAGAGAGTTGCCCAACTGCATGGGAGAGTAGCTGCTGGCCTGGAGAGAGATGTAGCCGGGCGCAGTGGGCACGGAGCCGCCGGGGGCGGCAGGTGTGAAGCTACAGCAGCCCAGATAATTATTGGCAATGGCCGATGCAAGTGGCGTGACCACGGGGGTGGCGGCGCCGACGATCTCCATCACAAAGGCGTTTGCTCCGGCATTACAACTGGTGGAGAGGCCGCATCCGGCAGCCCATACGTTGCCGGAAGGGTCAATAGTGATGCCACGAACATAGGGCGTACCGAAGGTGCTCGGCAAAGCGATGGCATACCCGCCGGGAACCAAAGTCTGGGCGGCCGGGGTGATGGCCGTGCCGTTGTTGTTGAACTCGCTGAGCGAAACATATGTGGATCCGGCGTATGTGGTGGTGCCACTGTTGGCAATCCAGATGTTGCCACCACCATCAATGGCCAAGTAGCGCGCCGAATTCAACCCGCCGCCGGAGAAACCGCTGACGGAGTAAGTGCTGCCGCTCTTTACCAACTCATACAACGCGCTGCTGGCAGCGGCCCAGATGTTACCGGAGTGGTCGGCCGCGATGCCCATTGTGCCGCTACCGAGAGTGTAGGTAGTTGGCGTGGTGGATGGGTTGGAGCCTGCTGGGAACTCGGTGACGGTGCTAACACCGTCATTGGCCACCCAGATGTTGCCGGTGGTATCAACCGCCATGCCGTAGGGTGTGGTGCCGACAGCTCCGAACTGGGTGGCGCTGGAGCTATAGGCAGGAGTGTTCACGGTTCCGATGTTGGGAAGCTCGAAGAGGTTGGTGATGCCGCTGCAGGCATACCAGATGTTATTGCTGCCGTCGATGGCCATGGTCTCTGGCAGGCAGGCGGTTGGGCTGCTGGGCGCCGTGTAGGTGGTGAAGGTGGAACCAGAGCCAGGAAAACTGACCAGACTGTTCTTCGATGAGCCGTGGTTGACGACCCAGACGTTGCCCACGGTATCTACCGCAATCGTTTGCGGGCTGCTGATGGGCGTGGTGGAGCCGGTGAGAAAAGGGCTGCCGCTCGCAGATTGTCCGTTGGGACCAAGCTCGAGAAGTGCATTGGCTGTGTTGCCGCCAGCATCACCAATCCATAGATTGCCGGAGGCATCTGCGGTGAGCAGATAGGGAAACGCCGGGATGGAGACGCTGCTAGCGATGGAATAGATGACCCCCAGCGAAAGGTCTAAAGGGGCAGTGCTCATACTGGGAGAGAAGGGCGCGCCCACGGCGGTCTGGAATGCGTATATCTGGGGGATGTTGTTGTTCGGGTTCAGCGCCATATAGAGCGCGGCCTGGATGGTATCTGCCGGTGTGGTGGCGCTACTGGGCGTAACAGCGGCGAAGAGCTGTGAGCAGAGGCCGGTGCCGTCGCTGTTGACACAGGAGGAGAGGATGTTGGCGATGGTGTTGAGCTTGGCGACAGGAATGGTGGCGTTGGAGTAATTGGAGACGGTTGCACCTTGCGAGAGCGTCACCAGGACTGGCACGGTGGCAAAGGCGTTCTGCATGCCCGCGACCGACTGGCTCATGGTGTTGACGGCCACATCGACTGCGCCTGCCACGCCGAAGTTTGCACCGATGAACTGCTGCAGCGCCCAGACGCTGGCGACGGTGGTGACCTCATTGACGACCACGAAGGTGGAGGACGACAGCGAGCCGCAACTGCCTAGCGCGGCCATCAGCGCCAGCGCAGGATTGTTGCCGCTCAGGCCGGGGTTGCCGCCCATCACCGTCAGATAGACCTGTGTGGAGGCAGTGGGGCACGAGTAAAGACCGGTGATGGTGAAGTAGCCTGCTGAGTTCGTCGTGACGGTCGAGGTAAGCAGATTGGTGGCCGTGCCGCCCGAAGTGTTGACTGCCCAGAGCTTCACCGTGCCGCCGCTGATGGGCGACTGGCCTCCCATGGCGCGGCCGTTGGCGGCTGGTGCGGTGGACGTTCCGGCGGACGAGCCAACGGAGGTCATTCCGCAACCGGCAAGGAACAGAACCAGCGGCAGTAGCGCGCCCAGAAGGCGTATTCGACGGGAAACAGCAATTCGCACGATATTCGAACTATATTCGACGCAGAAGAGTCATGGCAATCTCCGTCTTGGGGGAATTATCCAGTGTTGCGCAGGCCGGCGGCGATGCCGTTGATGGTGCTGGCGATGGCGCGGTTCATGGCCTCGCTGGTTTCGCCGGCACGCTTGCGACGCAGCAGTTCCACCTGAATGAGGCTGAGGGGATCCACGTACGGATTGCGCAGGCGGATGGAGTGCGCGAGAACGGGATTGGTTTGCATCAGTTCGGTTTGGCCAGTGACGGCCAGCACCATGCGGCGCGTGCGCTGGAACTCCGCTTCGAGCTTCGAGAAGATGCGGTCGCGCAGGACGGCGTCTTCGACGAGTGAAGCATAGTGGCGCGCAATGCCGAAGTCGGACTTGGCCAGCGCCATCTCGACGTTGCGTACCATGTCAATGAACAGCGGGAAGTCGCGCGTAGTGCGGCGGAGCAGGTCGAGTCCGCCGGTGCGCTCGGCGAACTTCTCGAAGGCATAGCCGACGCCGAACCAAGCGGGGACAAGATGGCGGCTTTGCATCCAACCGAAGACCCACGGGATGGCGCGCAGGCTGGCGAAGTCGGCGCGGCCGGCGCGGCGCGAGGGACGCGAGCCGATGCGCGCGTGCTCCAACTCGCCGACCGGAGTGGCCTGCTGGAAGTAGGTGAAGACGTCCGGGTCGTCAAGAATCTGTTCTTTGTAATAAACGTGGGAGATGGCGGAGATCTCCTCCAGCGCGCGCTCCCACTCGGGCAGCATGTCGCCTGTGAGATACACGGGGTTGTCGCTGTTGGCCAGCAGCGTGCGGTCGGGGCGCGCGAGGGTGTCGAGCGAGGCTGCGATCATCAACTCCAGATTGCGCTCGGCCAACACTACATCGGCGTACTTCCAGTTGAGCACCTCGCCCTGTTCAGTGATTCGTAATTCTCCGTTGAAGGAGCCGAGCGGCTGGGCGAAGATAGCGCGATGCGTTGGCCCACCTCCGCGGCCTACGGTTCCACCGCGCCCATGGAAGAGGCGCAGGTTGACGTTGCACTCACGAGCCACCTGATGCAGTGCGCGGTGTGCCTTGAATATCTCCCAAGTGCTGGTCAGCATGCCGCCGTCCTTGTTGGAGTCGGAGTAGCCGAGCATGACCTCCTGGCGGCGCTGCCAACTGTCGAGTAGCGGCTTGTAATCGGGCGATATCCAGAGAGCGCGGCAAATTTCTGGCGCGTGGCGGAGGTCCTCGATGGACTCGAAGAGTGGCACGGGCATGAGGCCGGGGTCGTCACCGGAGGCCTCCGGATGGAGGCCGGCAGTGCGCGCTAGGAGCACGACGGCGTTGACATCGTCGGCAGAGCTGGCGCCGCTGATGACGTACTGGCGGATAGCCTCGGGCGGATAGGTGCGCTTGAGTTCGGCGACGGCACGAAAGGTGTCGAGGCACTCGATGGTGGCGGGTGAGAGCGCAGCGGGCTGCGCGTCGAGTTCCGCGATGGCTTCTGCGTGTACGCGTGCGTGCTGGCGAATATCGAGCGTCTGTAGGTGCAGGCCGAAGGTACGAACCTCAAGGAGCAGCGGTTCAATGAGAAGCTGCGCCATGCGTTCACCCTTGTTGTCGGCGAGGCTTGCTCGCATGAGTTCAAGGTCGGCGATGAGTTCGGATGCTACCGTGTAAGGCGGCAGGGCGTGGTGTGCGGCAAGCTCGATGCTGCTCTGCACCGCTCCGCCGAGGCGCGCCATGATGCAGGCGACCATGAGGCGCGAGGGTTCGTTGCGGAAGCGCTGCTCGAGCGCGGCGTCACCTGACTGGCGAAGCAACAGCAAGTAGGAAGATAGGCGATGTTCGAGATCCGGCGAAACACCCACCTGGAGACGAGAGCTGCCGAGCTGGTCGAAGATGTTCTGCAGACGGCGGCAGTAGTGCTCGCGCAGGTGGCTGTGGTGAATTTCCATCGTCTGGCGCGTGACCTCGGCAGTGACGAAGGGGTTGCCGTCGCGGTCGCCGCCAATCCAGGAGCCGAAGCGGACGAGTGGCGGCAAAGTGAGGGCGTCTCGCTTCTCGCCGTACTCATGAGCGAAGGCCTGCTCAACTTCGTGGTAGAGGCCGGGCAGAGTGTCGAAGATGGCGACATCGAAGTAGTCGAGGCCCATGCGCACTTCGTCGCGGACGGTGGGGCGCGCGCTGCGGACATCATCGGTCTGCCAGAGGGCTGTAATCTCGGCGAGGAGTTGTTGTTCGAGTCCGCTCAATTGCTCGTCGGAGAGAGGAATGCGATCGAGCAGCTCGAGTAGTTCACTGATGCGGCGACGCTTGACCATCACCGTGCGCCGTGCAACCTCTGTCGGGTGCGCGGTGAAGACGGGCATCACGCAGACGCGGGTGAGAATCTCAGCGGTTTGCGAGGCGGAGAGGCCGGCGCTCTTCATTCGGCGCAGCGTGCCCCGCAGGGATCCGCGCTGCGGCGCTGCATCGGCGTGGATCTGATGGCTGAGGCGGCGGCGCTTGCGGTGCATCGTCTCCGCAAGATTGATGAGCTCGAAGTAGAAGGAGAAGGCGCGGACGAGGGGGTAGGCGTGGTCGAGATCCATGCGGCGCACACGCGCAAGCTCTTGTTCGAGATGGGCTGCGGCCTGCGTGTCGTTGCCGGCGGCGAGCGATTCACGGCGGGCGATGGAGGCGCGACGAATCTCCTCGACGAGGTCGTAGAGCGCGGTGCCGACCTGCTCACGAAGGACCGTGCCCAGCAGGGCGCCGAGCGAGCGGATGTCGCGGCGCAAGGGGGCGTCCTTGAGGGGGCCGGAGGGGGCCTCAAGCTCGGCGAGACGGTCGGTCCAACTGGTTGGTTTCCAAAGTGGAATCACGCTTTGCTCCTGTGGGTTGTGCAGGCGTGCGGGGAGTATTTCTTCCATTATCGCAGCAGTGCGGAGCTTTTCGTCAGGAGAGGGCATCCTGCTCCTCGAGTTGCGCGGAGATGCGCTCCCACTCGCTTAAACGCTCACTGAGCTGGGTGCGGAGGTCTTCGAGGAGCACGGATTGGCGGCGGGAATCCTCGGCGGAGACGAAGTGGCCGAGGGTGGATTCGGTGGCAGCGATGGAGGACTCGAGGCGGGGAATCTCCTCTTCGAGGGCGGCGTTGCGCTCGCGGAGTTGCTTCAATTTGATTGGGTTCAAGCGGCGAACACGCGCGGTTTCATCGTGGGTTTCGATGGTGTTTTGCGCGGTTCTTGATGGCAAATCCATGGATGAACCATGGCTGAATGATGGAGTTGGGATGGGTTTTTGCGTGGCGGGGGCATTTTGCACTGTTTGCGGTGCATTTCCCTGCTCCTTGCGCCAAAGATAGTCCTCGTAGTTGCCGGGATAGATTTGGACTCCGCCGTCCTCGACCTCGAAGACGCGGGTGGCAAGGCGGTCGATGAAGTAACGGTCATGGGAGACGAAGACGACGGTGCCGGTGAATTCGGCGAGGGCGTCGAGGAGCACATCCTTGGCGCGGAGGTCGAGGTGGTTGGTGGGCTCGTCGAGGAGGAGAAGGTTGGCGGGGCTGACGAGGAGGCGGGCGAGGGCGTAGCGGTTGCGCTCGCCTCCGGAGAGGACGCCGAGCTGCTTGAAGACGTCGTCGCCGGAGAAGAGGAAGCAGCCGAGGAGGCTGCGAAGTTCGACCTGCGGGGTGCGGGGCGAAGCGGCGGTGAGGTCGTTGAGCATGCGGGCGTCGGGGTCGAGAACCTTGTACTGGTCCTGTGCGAAGTAGTCGGCGCGGACGTTGTGGCCATGGCGGACGACGCCGGCGGTGGGTTCGTCCTGCTGGGAGAGGAGACGGATGAGGGTGGACTTGCCGGCTCCGTTGACGCCGACCAGCGCGATGCGGTCGCCGCGTTCGATGGTGAAGTTGACGTTGGCGAAGACTTTTTTCTCACCGTAGGACTTGGCGAGGTTGGTTGCATCCACAACGGTGCGACCGGAGGCGGGGGGCTGGGGGAAGGCGAAGTGCGGGACTGGCTCCTCCTCCGGCAACTCGATGCGCTCGATCTTTTCGAGTTCCTTGATGCGGCTCTGCACCTGGCGGGCCTTGGTGGCCTGATAGCGGAAGCGGTTGATGAAGGCCTCGAGGTGTTCGATGCGGTCGTGCTGGTTTTTGTAGGCGGCATCCAACTGCGCGCGGCGCTCTGCCTTCTGCGAGAGGTACTTTTCGTAGTTGCCGGAGTAGAAGTGGGCGCGCTTGTTCCAGATCTCGACGGTGCGGGAGACGGTGACATCGAGGAAGTAGCGGTCGTGGGAGATGAGGACGAAGGCGGAGGGGTAGTTGCGGAGGTAGCTCTCCAACCAGTTGCGGGTCTCGAGGTCGAGGTGATTAGTGGGCTCGTCGAGGAGGAGTAGGTCGGGCTTCTGGAGGAGGAGCTTGGCGAGGGCGATGCGCATCTGCCAGCCGCCGGAGAACTCGTCGGTGGCGCGATGCCAGTCGGCGGGGGAGAAGCCGAGGCCGCCGAGAACGGCGCCGACCTGGGACTCGAGGGTGTAGGCGTCGTGGCGGCGGAGCAGGTCGTCGAGCTGGGAGAAGCGGCGGGCGGCGACGGCGTACTCCTCGCCGGCGTGGTCGAGTTCGGAGAGGCGCGCGGAGAGGGCAATCATCTCGCGCTCGAGCTCCTGGGTGGCGGCGAAGACGGTGAGGCACTCGTCGAAGACGGAGCGGCCGGAGAGGGCGAGGCCGTCCTGAGGCAGGTATCCCATGGTCATGCCGCGCATGGTCTCGCGGGTGCCGTAGTCGAGGGGCTCGAGGCCGGCGAGGATCTTGAGGAGGGTTGTCTTGCCTGTGCCGTTGCCGCCGACCAGACCGGTGCGCTCGCCGGGCGTGACGAGCCAGTCGAGTTCCATGAAGAGGGTCTTGTGGCCGAAGCGCTTGCCGGCGCCGGTGAGTTGCAGCATGATTCCATTTTCGCATCCATGGAGCAGGTACACTGATGCGCATGAAGAGATGGATGAGCGCGGGGGTTCTGCTGCTGGCGGCGACGGCGGGTGCGCAGACGATGGCGCGGCCCGGTTGGGCGGGGTCTGGGATGGACGCGGAGCCGTGGTGGAAGCGCGCGGTGATCTACGACGCGGACGTGCGGGCGAGTTCGGCGGGGCTGAAGGGCGTGACGGCGCGGCTGGATTTTGTGAAGTCTCTGGGCGCGGATGCGGTAGCGCTGGGCCCGGTGAACGCGGCGGGCGGCAATTGCGCGGCGCTGGACGCGAAGCTGGGAGCGGACGAAGAGTTTGCGGAATTGGTGCGGGCGGCCGGGGCGCGGCAGGTGCGCGTGCTGCTGCATCTGCCGTGGGAGGGTGGCGCGGACGGACGGCAGCGGATGCTGGATTGCATGCGGGTGTGGATGGACAAGGGCGTAGCGGGGTTTGAGGTGGACGCGAGCGGAGCGGCTGCGGCGGGAGTGGACGACACGCTGCGGGCGATGCGCAAGATGGTGGGAGCAAGCGTGGGGCAACGGGTGCTGGCGGGCAAGGTTCCGGCGGGAGTGCGCGACGATGCGATGCAGTTGGCGGCTGATATTGATTTGGGATTTGTGGAGAAGCTGGACGCGGGAAGGATGCGCGTGCTGCTGACCGAGACGCAGACGAAGAGGACCGGAAACCTGCCGCTGCTGTTGTTCGACGATGCGCGACACGCGTCGAGCCGCGAGCGGTATGGGGCGGCGGGTGTGGATGTGGACGGGATGGAAAAGATTCTGGCGGTGGTGATGCTGGGGTCGCGCGACGCGGCGCAACTGGACGTGGCGCAGGTGATGACACCGGAGGAGATGGGCGCGAAGGCGGACGAGGCGGCAGAGGGCGATGCAGGCTCGCTGCGGAACTGGGTGCGGCGGCTGGTGACGCTGCGCAAGAGCAGCGCGGCGATGCTGACGGGGAGTCAGGAGCTGTTTGACCACGACGCGGAGGGTGCGCTGGTGTGGATGCGCAAGCCAGCGGCGGTGAGCGCGGACCAGCCGGCGGTGATGGTGGTGTGCAACCTGACGGGCAAGCCACTGACGCTGTCGTTGCTGGGGGACATCCACAAGGCGGGGCTGCATGGGTTCTACCTGCGGACGCTGGCGCGGACGGATCTGGGGATGGGCGCGATGGACATCGAGGCGGTGAAGGTTCCGGCGTGGGGGGTGTACGTGGGCGAGCTGCGGCGCTGACTGCGCCTAGAGCACACGGGAGTGGCGGTAGCCTGCGGTGGTGAGCGCGTCGAGAAGTTCGCGGACGTGTTCGCGGCCGCGGGTTTCGAGCGTGATGTCCACGACCGTGTCGCCGATGTTGACGCCGTAGTAGGAGCGGTTGTGGAGGGTGTCCACGATGTTGGCGCGATGTTCGCCGAAGAGGCGTGCGAGTTCGGCGAGGGCGCCGGGCTTGTCGAAGAGGAAGATACGCAGGCGGAGCATGCGGCCGTCCTGAACGAGACCACGTTCGATGATGCGGCTGAGCAGGGTGACGTCAATGTTGCCGCCGCAGACAAGGACGCCGGTGTGTGCGTTGTGGAGGGTGGTCTTGCGCTGGAGCAGGGCGGCGAGGGCGGCGGCGCCTGCGCCTTCGGCGAGGGTCTTTTCGCGCTCGAGGAGGATGAGGATGGCGGCGGCGATCTCGTCCTCGTCCACGGTGACCAGCTCGTCCACGAACTGCTCGACGAGGGGAAGTGTAAGCGAACCGGCGCGGCGAACGGCGATGCCGTCGGCGATGGTGGGCGCGGCGTCCACGGTGACGGGATGGTGGGCGGTGCGGGCGGCGAGCATGGAGGGGACGCGGTCGGTCTGCACGCCGATGATGCGTAGTTTGGGGTTGATGGCCTTGGCGGCGACGGCGATGCCGCTGATGAGTCCGCCGCCGCCGATGGGAGCGACGATGGCCTCGAGTTGCGGATGCTGCTCGAGCATCTCGAGGGCGACGGTTCCCTGCCCCGCGATGATGGCGGGGTCGTCGAAGGCGTGGATGAAGGTCATGTTCTGCTCAACGCCTATGCGGACGGCCTCCTGATAGGCCTCGTCGTAGCTGGCGCCGTGGAGGACGACCTCTGCGCCGTAGTTGCGGGTGGCGGTGAGCTTGAAGAGCGGGGTGGCGACGGGCATGACGATGACGGAGCGGATGCCGCGCTCGGTGGCGAGATGGGCGACGGCCTGGGCGTGGTTGCCGGCGCTGGCGGCAACGACTCCGCGGGCGGCCTGGTCGGGGGTGAGCTGGAGGATTTTGTTGAGCGCGCCGCGCTCCTTGAAGGAGCCGGTCATCTGCAGGTTGTCGAGCTTGAGGTAGACCTGCTGGCCGGTGGCGTGGGAGAGCGCGATGGAGTGCGCGCAGGGCGAGAGGTAGATGCGGGAGCGGATGCGCTCGCGGGATTCGAGGATGTCTGCGAGCGTGACGATGGGCTTGGCGGCCATGAAGGCGATTTTACGCCGTAGGCGGCTTGGGGGCGTTGGGCGCGGCGCGGAAAGTGTTGGCCTTGCGGAACTCCTCGCGCAGCTCGGGGGTGCGTAGATTCTCACGCAGATGGGTGATGCGCTGCTCAACGGCGTGGAGCGTGGCGGCGAGAGGCTCAGTGTTGGAGAGCGCGACGTCGCGCCACATGGAGTAGGGGCTGGCGCCGAGGCGCGTCATCTCGCGCAGAGCGCGGCCACCGATGGCGGTGAGCGCGGGGTCGTCGCCGAACTCGTCGAGGAGCAGAGCGGAGATGGCGGTGGAGACCATCTGCGGCATGTGGCTGACCCAGGCGCAGAGCGTGTCATGCCGCGCGGCGTCGAGATCCATGGTGCGGCAACCGAAGGCGGCGACGAGGGCGCGCCAAGCGGATGAGGCGGGAGTTTCGGGCGATGTAGAGGTGAAGAGCCACATGGCGCCGCGGAAGAGCGAGGCTTCGGCGAGGGCCGCGCCGCCGGACTCTTTGCCGGCCATGGGGTGGCCGGGAAGGAAGGCGGCGGTGTCGGCGGTGAAGAGCTGTTGCGCGGACTCTGTGATTTGCAGCTTGGTGCTGCCGGTGTCTGTGACGAGCTGGCCGGGCTTCATGACGGCTGCGAGGCGCGGCATCCAGTCGAGAATGGCGAAGACGGGCACGGCGAGGACGACGACGTTGGAGAGCGCGGCGGATTCGAGCGCGGCTTGCTCTGTGGGAAGCGCGGAATGGATGGAGCCGAGCGCGAGCGCGGCGGCGGATTCGGCGGGGTTGGCGTCGAAGCCGAGGATTTCCGTCTCAGTGGATGCCTTGCGCAGAGCGAGGGCGACCGAGGTTCCGATGAGCCCGGTGCCGATGATGGTGATGCGCTGCATGCGATGCCTACTCGATTTTGCGGCCGACGGCCTCGGCGATGAGGCGCATCTTGCCGACGAGCTGGGTGAGCTGGTCGGGGAAGAGGGACTGCGCGCCGTCGCTCATGGCCTTGTCGGGGTTGGGGTGCATCTCCATAATGACGCCGTCTGCGCCGGCTGCGACAGACGCAAGCGCCATGGCGGGTACGAGGTCGCGGCGACCGACGCCGTGCGACGGGTCGGCGATGACGGGCAGGTGGGTCAACTTCTTGAGCAGCGGGATGGCGGAGATGTCCATGGTGTTGCGCGTGTAGGTCTCGAAGGTGCGGATGCCGCGCTCGCAGAGCATGAGGTCGTAGTTGCCACCGGCGAGGATGTACTCGGCGGAGAGGAGAACCTCTTCCAGCGTGGCGGCGATGCCGCGCTTCATGAGCACGGGCATGCGGGCGTGGCCGAGCTCGCGCAGCAGGTTGAAGTTCTGCATGTTGCGCGCGCCGACCTGAAAGCAATCAATGAAGGGGAGCATGAGCTCGATCTGGGAGATCTCCATCACTTCCGTGATGACGAGCAGGCCGGTCTCGTCGGCGACCTCGCGCAGGAGCTTGAGGCCTTCGAGGCCCATGCCCTGGAAGGAGTAGGGCGAGCTGCGGGGCTTGAAGGCGCCGCCGCGGAGGAACTGGCCGCCAGCGGCTTTGACGATCTTGGCGGATTGCAGAATCTGCTCGCGGGACTCGACGGAGCACGGGCCGGCCATGATGGCAACGGTGTTGCCGCCGACGACGAAGCCGTTCTTGAACTTGACGGTGGTGCCTTCGGGGCGGAAGCCGCGGCCGGCCAGCTTGTAAGGCGAGCTGATGCGGTGAGCCTCCTGCACGCCGGAGAGGACCTGGAACTCTGCGACCTCGAAGTGGGCTGGCGTGCCGACACCGGCGAGGATGGTCTGCTGGGTGCCGGTGGTGCGATGGACGTTGAAGCCGAGGTCCACCATGCGCTCGATGACGCTCTGGATCTCGTGCTCGGTTGCTCCGCTCTGCATTGCGACGATCATGTTGGGTCCTATACGTTTCTCCGCCAGGGGGGCGGTGGGTGTTGAGGTGGATATGGTGGGCGCGGCCACTGGCTACTGCGCTTCCCGCTGCAGCGAGCGCATCACGTCAATGATGCGGTCGTAGATGTCGAGGAGCTGCTCGTTGGGGAGCGGCCCGTGGTTGGAGGCGGTGACGCGGCGGGAGACCTCCTGCTCGCGGGCAGGCTCGTAGATGGGCAGGCCGGAGAGGCGCTTGATGCCGCCGATCTGGAGCACCAGGGAGGCACGCTGGTTGAGCAGGGCGACGAACTGCTCGTCCAGGGCGTCAATCTTCTTGCGAATCTCGTCTATCTCCATCGGGTCATCCCTCCGGCGGGGGCGCTGGTGGCGTTCCGCTGCGTTGAATTGGTCAGTGTTGGCGCTGGTTTCATTTTACCTTCCCTTCGGGGCCGCCGCCGCGCAGTCCAGCCACGAAGCGGCCGACGGCGTTTGCGGCATCGGCGGGGCCGCTCTGCTCGATGAGTGCGACGAGCGCGCTGCCGACGACGGCGGCGTCGGCAAACTGGCCGACGGCGCGGACGTGCTCGGCGTTGGAGATGCCGAAGCCGACGGCGATGGGGAGCTTGGTGAACTGGCGGAGACGGGCGACGAGCGCGGAGGCGTCTCCGGCGACCTGATCGCGGGTACCGGTGATGCCGACGCGGGAGATGGCGTAGACGAAGCCATCCGAGACGGCGGCGATCTTCTGCAGGCGCGAGTCGGGGCTGGTGGGCGCGGCGAGGAAGATGGGCGCGAGCTGGTGGGCGTGAAGCTGCGCGAGGTACTCGTCGGCCTCCTCGACGATGAGGTCGGTGGCGAGGACGCCATCCACACCGGCGGCTTGCGCGCGCGTGGCGAACTCGGCGAGGCCGAGCTGGAGGAGCGGATTGAGGTAGGAGAAGATGACGAGTCCGGCTTGGGGGCGGGCCTTGCGGATGTCGGCGGCGACGGCGAGGACGTCCACGAGGCGGACGCCGCGGGCGACGGCGCGCTGGCTGGCGCGCTCGATGACAGGGCCGTCGGCGAGCGGGTCGCTGAAGGGGACGCCGAGCTCGATGACGTCTGCGCCGTTATCAATGGCGGCGAGGGCGATGTCGCGCGTGGTGGCGAGGTCGGGATCGCCGGCGGTGAGGTAGGCGACGAGGCCGGGGCGGCGCGGGAAGCTAATCGGCATGGGAGGCCCCTTCGAGTTTGAGTTCGCGGGCGAGGATGCCCATGTCCTTGTCGCCGCGACCGGAGAGGTTGACGATGAGGACGTCGGACTTGGAGAGGGTGGGCGCGAGCTGGATGGCGTGGGCGACGGCGTGGGCGCTTTCGAGCGCGGGCAGGATGCCCTCGGTGCGGGCGAGGCGGACGGTGGCGGCGAGGGCCTCGGCGTCGGTGGCGGAGGTGTAGGTGGCGCGGCCGGAGTCGTGCAGGGCGGCGTGCTCCGGGCCGACGGAGGCGTAGTCGAGTCCGGCGGAGACGGAGTGGGTGAGCGAGATTTGGCCGGCGTCGTCCTGCAGGACGTAGCTGTAGGTGCCTTGCAGGACGCCCGGGCGTCCGCCGCCGGGGCCGGTCTGGAAGCGGGCGGCGTGGTCGCCGAGGGCGGAGGAGCGGCCACCGGCCTCGACACCGATGAGCTGCACGGAGGCGTCGGGGATGAACTCGAAGAAGATGCCGATGGCGTTGGAGCCACCACCGACGCAGGCGACGATGGCGGTGGGGAGCTTGCCTTCGGCCTCGAGGATCTGCGCGCGGGCCTCGATGCCGATGACGCGGTGGAAGTCGCGCACGATGGTGGGGTACGGGTGCGCGCCGAGGACGCTGCCGAGCAGGTAGTGGGTGGTGCGGACGTTGGTGACCCAGTCGCGCATGGCCTCGTTGATGGCGTCCTTGAGGGTGGCGGAGCCGGAGGAGACGCCGCGCACCTCCGCGCCGAGCAGGCGCATGCGGTAGACGTTGAGTTCCTGACGGCGCATGTCCTCGTCACCCATGTAGATGACGCACTCCATGCCGAGCAGGGCGCAGACGGTGGCGGTGGCGACGCCGTGCTGTCCGGCGCCGGTCTCCGCGATGATGCGGCGCTTGCCCATGCGGCGGGCCAAGAGGCCCTGGCCGAGGGCGTTGTTGATCTTGTGCGCGCCGGTGTGGAGCAGGTCCTCGCGCTTGAGGTAGATGCGCGCGCCGCCGAGGGTTTCGGAGAGGCGCTTGGCGAAGTAGAGCGGCGTGGGGCGGCCGACGTAGTGGCGGAGCAGGTGGTCGAGCTCGGCGCGGAAGGCGGGGTCGGCCTGCGCGGCGGCGTAGGCGGCTTCGAGCTCTTCGAGCGCGGCCATGAGCGTCTCGGGGACGTAGCGGCCGCCGTAGAGGCCGAAGCGTCCGGGTTGCGGGGTGTTGCCCATGGGAGAAAGGCTCCTTGTTGCTGCCGGCAGTAAAAAACCGCGACGTTTGAGGTCGCGGCTCGCTGGGGGTTTGAATCTTCTGCTAGAGGTCTATCGCGCAGAGTCCGCCAGGGCCGCTACCGGATACCAGTAGCGGAAGGTAAAGGCGAAGTGGAAGCGCGAGGTCATCGAGTTAAGGATACAGGGAGGGGAGAAATTGGGCAAATGGCGGGGGTTTGGGCGGCTGGGGCGGTTTCTGGGTTGCTGGCCTAACACACTGTACGCTTTGATGCTCTTGTTTACCCCCCCGCATCGTCGCATAATTTCATCCGTACAGACGAATCTGCTTTTCGTACTTGTCCTGTAGCTGTCGAGGTGTTCTATGCGAAAGGTTGGTTTCATAGCCGCAGCAATCTGTACGGCATGTTTCATGATGCCGTACACGGGAGAAATTTCGCTCTGCATGGCTCAACAAGGCCAGCGCTTGACGTCACAGGAAGCAATTGCTGCGGCTCACCACAATGCCAAGCCGGGAAGCAACTTTACAGTTCTCAGAGAAATTGTGGCGGATGAGAATACGAGACGTATTGGAGTCCAAGCGCTCAAACAGGCGCGTGCGCACAGGCTTAAGCTCTACGAGAATGGAATATTTGCACATCTCTTGATGTCCGGCGGATACCTTATCGCAGAAACTGAACCACAAACCAATAAAACGCTCGCTTTTCACCTCATCTCTCTTGGTTTCGACGGCTCGCCTATGGGTTCCGTGATTGACTGCACTGGCGACGCCGATTTTGGTGTCGTCAATCTTAATGACGCAAAGATTCTAGCCAAGGATACGGCCGAATTCACTGAAACAGTGTATTCAACGCCGTTGTCCGAAATTACATCTTTGGAGAGTAAGTTCTATGGCGGCCATTTCCCCGTATGTGGCACCGAAGACTGCGGCCTGTTTTCTATTCCGCGTTCGCTTCTGAAGTTGGGGGCTGACCAAAGCGAGTATCGAGAGGCCGCTGTCCTCTACGACTATCTAGCCCTTTTGTTTTTCCGGTATGCAGTTTCCATGCCCATGTTTTCTGCTAACCCCCCTGCGACTACTCAGGCAGCGGCAGATAAAATGGAAAAGGCCGAAGCGGAATTACTTCGAAACAACCATATGGATCCTGACTTCGACTATGGCCTGGAATACATAAGCAGCGCAGAGCAGCTTCGGCAACGGATAGATTTGTTCAAGAAGCTCGTAAGGTTATGGGATGAGGCTCTCAAGAACGAAACCGACCCGGCCCTTGTCAAGGCGAACATTTCTATTGCAACGATCCCATTGGGAGTTGGCCCCTACAGTTTAGACGGCAAGACGACGCTCTATGGCTCCGGGACGGCATCCCTAATTGTGATTTATTGGCAGCGCCTCAGCGCAGGTGTCTTCGCTATCAACACGCTCTCCGAATCAGATGTCGTCGAATAGTGCAGCTTGACGTAATGCCCGAAAGACATGCCTGCCGTGAATTACCCGTTACCAAGTTTCAGCGTTTGGCGCTATGGCTAGACGCTGGCGCCGCGTGCGGCTTCGATGAAGGCCTTCACTTTGTGGGCATCCTTCATGCCGTGCATGAACTCGACGCCGGAGACGGCGTCCACGCCCCAGGGGCGGAGGGTGCGCATGGCATCGGCTACGTTGGCGGAGTTGAGGCCGCCGGCGGCGATGATGCGGAGGTCTCCGGCTTCGGCATCGGCATCGAGGACGGCGCGGGCGGCGACCCAATCGAAGGCGCGGCCGGTGCCGCCGGTGGCGGTCTGGGTGCGGGCGTCGAGCAGGACGGCGTCCACGACACCGTGGGCGCGGACGGCGCGGAGGCCCTCGGCGAGAGCGGCGGCAGCGTCGGCGGGCGGAGCGTCGAAATCCCAGTGGAGGGTCTGGACGAGGAAGAAACCGGGGCCGAACTCGGCGCGGAGCCGAGTGTGCGCGGCGGGGTCGAAGGCGAAGTGGAGCTGCGCGCCGTTGAGGCCGGCGGCGTGGACGTCGTGGATGATCTCCTGCGCGGTGCGGGCGTGGAAGACGCCGATCTTCTTGAGCTGGCGCGGCAGCGTGGGGGTGATGACGGCGACCTGCGCGGCGGTGACCTGGCGGGGGCTCTTGGCGAAGACGAAGCCGACGGCGTCTGCACCGAGGTCGGCTGCGAGGTGGGCGTCTTCGAGGTTGGTGGTTCCGCAGATTTTGATGAACATGGTTAGGCCTCCACGGTGGATGGAGATAGAAGTGCACGCAGCGCAGCGCCGGGCGAGGGTTGGCGCATGAGTGACTCGCCGATGAGGAAGGCGTCGTATCCGGCGCGGCGGAGGCGTGCGAGGTCGGCGGAGGTGTGGATGCCGCTCTCGGCGACGCGGAGGGCGGTGGCGGGGAGCGCGGCGGCAAGCTCGACGGCGGCGTCGAGCGAGACGTCGAAGGTGCGGAGGTCGCGGGCGTTGACGCCGTAGGCGGAGCAGCCGAGGGCGGCGACGCGGGCAAGCTCGGCGGCGTTGTGGACCTCGCAGAGGGTGTCGAGCCCGAGCGCGTGTGCGGCGGCGGCGAAGCGCGCGAGTTCGGAATCGGTGAGCGCGGCGGCGATGAGCAGGATGGCGTCGGCGGAGTGGGCGCGGGCCTCGAGGAGCTGGAACTCGTCCACGATGAAGTCCTTGCGCAGGCAGGGGAGGCCGGAGGCGGCGGATGCAAGCTCAAGATTGGCGAGCGAGCCGAGAAAGAATTGTTCCTCGGTGAGGACGGAGAGCGCGGTGGCTCCGGCGGCGGCGAGTTCAAGGGCAAGCGCGGCGGGGTCGAGGTCGGGGCGTATGAGTCCGCGGGAGGGCGAGGCCTTCTTGATTTCGGCGATGATGGCCGTGCCGGTTGCGGCGCGGGCGCGCAGGGCGCGGGCGAATCCGCGGGGAGTGTGCGCGGCGGCGCGGCGCTCGAGGGCGCGCATATCGGCGGAGGCCTTGCGCTGGGCGACGGCGGCGCGTGTGGCGGCGAGGATGGTGTCGAGGTGGGACGCCATGATGTTCCAGTATAGTGCGGGCGGCGAGGGGCTGACGGCGGCAGCAAATTGCGACGAAAACAAATGCAGGTCCCTCCGCTGCGCGATGCTACGCATCGCTTCGGTCGGGATGACGACAAAACAACAGCAAGAGCACAAGCAGGTCCTTCGACTGCGCTCCCCGTCGCACGGCTCCGGGTCGCTCCGCTCAGGATGACGAAAAGCTGGAGGGATGCCCCACAACGCTACGCGTTGTGGGGCATCCGGCGGCGTGGCGAACAATTGTTGTTGGCGCTGCAGAAAAGCAGGTCCTTCGCGCTACGCGCTCAGGATTTCGCCTGCGGGCTCCCGCTGCGCTCACGCCCGCAAGCGGCTCAACGTTGTATCGTAAGCGTGTGGAGAGGCTGCTGGAGATACGCGATCTGACGGTGGGGTTCCGCGCGGGTGGTGGGGTGCGCGCGGCGGTGCGCGGGGTGTCGCTGACGGTGGGTGCGGGCGAGTCGGTGGGAGTGGTGGGCGAGAGCGGGTCCGGCAAGTCGGCGCTGGCGCTGAGCGTGCTGCGGCTGCTGCCGGATACGGCGGTGGTGGGCGGCGAGATTCTGTGGGAGGGGCGCGATTTGCTGCGCGCGGCGGTGCGTGAGCTGCGCGCGATGCGCGGGCGCGATGTGGCGATGATCTTCCAGGAGCCGATGACAGCGCTGAATCCGGTGATGCGGGTGGGCGAGCAGGTGGCGGAGGCGATCCGCGCGCACCATCCTGAGATGTCGCGTGGGGAGTTGCGGCGGCGGGTGGTGGATGCTCTGCGCGAGGTGGCAATCGAGGAGCCGGAGCGGCGCGGGCGGGAGTATCCGCACCAGTTCAGCGGCGGGCAGCGGCAGAGGATACTGACGGCGATGGCGATTGCCAACCAGCCGCGATTACTTATCGCCGACGAGCCGACGACGGCGCTGGATGTGACGGTGCAGGCGCAGGTGCTGGAGTTGATTGCGGAGCTGCGGCGGCGGCATGGGCTGGCGCTGCTGTTCATCAGCCACGATTTGGCGGTGGTGGCGCAGGTGGCGGAGCGGGTGGTGGTGATGCGCGCGGGCGAGATTGTGGAGGAGGGGCCGGTGGCGGAGGTGCTGCAGCGGCCACAGCACGAGTACACGCGGCAGTTGCTGGCGGCGTCGCCGAGCATGAGGACGAACCGCGGGCGACCGTTGGCTTCGTTGGCGTAAAGCACTCGCTTGCCGCTAAGATGGGTGGGACGAAACGGCCATGCGGACACTGATACTCTCGGACGTACACAGCAACCTGGACGCGCTGGACGCGGCGCTGCTGGCGGCGCATGGCGAGTACGACCAGATATGGAATCTGGGCGATGTGGTGGGGTATGGCGCGTATCCGAACGAGTGCGCGGAGCGCATGCGGAGCGTGGGCAAGGTGCATCTGCGGGGCAACCACGACCGCGTGAGCGCCGGGCTGGAGACGCCGGAGAGTTTCAATCCGACAGCGGCGTACGCGGCGGTGTGGACGGGGCTGCAACTGAAGCCGGAGAACCTGGAGTGGCTGCGCGAGCTGCCGCAGGGGCCGGTGTATCCGAACGGGACCGAGGTGGCGCTGGTGCATGGGTCGCCGTTCGACGAGGACGAGTACATTGTGACGCTGGGCGACGCGTTCGAAGTGTTGCGCGAGCAGGCGAGCATCCTGACATTCTTCGGGCACACGCACCTGCAGGGGGGATTCTCGACCAACGGGCGGACATGGACGGAGATTGTGCCGCGGATGCGGCGGACGGCGAACGCGGCGCACTGGAAGATGAAGCTGAACCTGAAGGGCGGGACGCGGTATCTGATCAATCCGGGGTCGGTTGGGCAGCCGCGGGACTTTGACTGGCGGGCGGGGTTCGCGATATTCGAAGACGGCGACGGCGGGGATGCGGGAGAGATCGAGTTCCACCGCATTCCGTACAACGTGGAGGCGGCGATGCGCGGGATACGCAACGCGGGGCTGCCGGAGCGGCTGGCGGAGCGGCTGGCGGTGGGGCGGTAGGGTTCCAGACAAACAAGAGCGCCCGACATCCGCGCCAAGGTGGCGGGGACAGCGGGCGCTCAGGGTTTAATCGGCGCGGGTTATTCGGCGTCGTCGCCCATGGGGCCGGTGTAGGTGCCGCGCACCTCTTCGACCTCGACGGGCGCGGGCTCGGGCTCGGAGCCGTCGCTCTTGACGACGACCTTGACGCGCGCGGTGACCTCGCGGTGGAGCTTGACGGGGACCTCGAACTCGCCGAGCTGCTTGAGTGGCTCGTAGAGCGCGATCTTGCGGCGGTCGACCTTGAAGCCCTTCTCGTCGAGGGCCTTGGCGACGTCGGATGCGGTGACGGAGCCGAAGATGTGCTCGCGTTCGCCGGCCTTGCGCTCGAAGACGAGCTCGACGGCCTGAATCTGGTCGACGAGGAGCTCGGCCTCGTCCTTCTCCTTGGCGGAGCGGCGGACGGCGGCGGCCTTCATCTGGGTGATGACGGATTTGTTGCCGGGGGTGGCCTCCATGGCGAGGCGCTGGGGCAGCAGGTAGTTGCGGCCGTAGCCGTCGGCGACCTTGACGACGTCACCACGGTGGCCGAGCTTGTCGATGTCTTCCTTCAGAATGACTTCCATTGCGGTTCTCCAATCCTGCGGGATGCGCCGCGGCGCGCAGGGGCGACGGCGGCGTTTGAAACTTGGTACGGCCTAGAAGCGGGCCGCGAAGGGGAGCAGAGCGATGTTGCGGGCCTGCTTGATGGCCACGGTCAACTGACGCTGATGCGTGGTGCAGACGCCGGTGAGGCGGCGGGGAACAATCTTGCCGCGCTCGGCGACGAAGCCCTGCAGCAGGCGGACGTCGCGGTAGGAGATGGCGTCAATCTTCTCGGTGCAGAACTTGCAGACCTTCTTGCGCCGGAAGAACTTGCGGCCGCCGGGGCCGCCGCCGGGGCCGCCAGCAGGACGCGGCGAGCGCGGGGGACGGTCGCCGCCGGAGCGCTCGGGACGATCGGTGCGCGCGGGACGATCGGTGCGCGCAGCGGGTTGGGTGGGAGCAGCCGTGGGGGCCGCGGGGGTGTTGATCTCTTCAGCCATGGTGTAGTCCTCTCAGTGTTCGAAGTGTTGGGCCGCGCGAAGCATCGCAGGGCGAACGGTTAGACGGCGGCGTCGGCCGGTGTGATGGGCGCGAGCGGCTCGGCCACGGCGGCCGGCGTGGCAGGAGCCTCGGCGGCGTAGGTGGGCTGCGCGCTACGCTTGACGCGGGAGTCGCGCAGAGCCTTCTTCTTGGCCTGACGCTTGAGCTCCTCGTCCATGCGCACGGTGATGAACTTGATGACGGCCTCGGTGACGCGCAGGCGGCGTTCGAGCTCGGTGACGACCGCGCCTTCCGCCGAAACGGTGAGCAGGACAAAAAGGCCGTCGTTCTGCTTGCGGACGGTGTAGGCCAAACGGCGGCGGCCCATCTTTTCGACGGCAGTGACCTCGCCCTTGGCGTGGGTGACGACGGAGGAGAAGCCCTCGATGAGCTTGTCCACGTCCTCTTCGGTGGCGTCGGGACGGACGATAAACATGACTTCGTAGATGCGATTCATAGTTACGCTTTCTGCGGACCTTCTGCGGTCCGCGCCGGCCGGGCGAGTGCTGCCGCCCGTTCGGCCTGGAAGATTCTTACTGCTGCGGACCGGCTTGCGCCGACCCGTTGAACTCGTTCATCGCGGCGATGGCACCGCGAGTCAAAACCATTTCGACCGCCGAAGCGGCACGGTCGAGCACTGCGTCGAGCGCTGCCAGCTCCTGCTTGCGCAGGGGCGAGAGCAGGTAGTCCCGGTTGCCGCTGATGGGCGGCGCACCCTCCGGAGTCGGTTTGCCGACGCCGATGCGGATCCGGGTCCATTCTTCGGTGCCAAGCACAGCGGAGACGGACTTGACTCCGTTGTGCCCCCCGGAGCTGCCACGCTCGCGGATGCGAAGCGTGCCCAACTCCAAGGCCAGGTCGTCGTAGAGCACGACTAGGTCGCGGGACGGGTCCAGTTCGAACTCGTCCAGAAGAGCGGCGACCGCGTTGCCGCTCAGGTTCATGAAGGTCTCCGGCTTGGCCAGCAGAACCTGCTGGTTGGCCAGTTGCACGGTCGCGGTAAGCGACTTGCACCTGCGGTTGACCATCTGCACCCCGCAGCGGGCCGCAATGCGGTCCACAGCGAGGAATCCTGCGTTGTGCGGAGTGAACTGGTATTCGATGCCCGGATTGCCAAGACCGACGACCAGCTTCACTTCCGCATCCTTCCTTCCGGCTGCAACAGCACAGCCTACTTCTTGCCTTCGGCGGCAGGAGCGTCTTCCGCATCCTGCTTGCCCTTCTTGATGACCTCGGGCTCGGCCGGCGCGGCATCGGCAGCGGCGGCAGCGGCGTCGGGCGTCTCAACCACCTCTTCCTTGATGGCGGTGACGAGGGCGACAGTGGCGTCCTCCTCGGCCAGGTACTTGAGGGAGCCGGAGTGCGGGAGGTCGGCGACGTGGATGGACTGGAAGAGGTCGAGATTGCTGACGTCCACGTCGAGGTGGCTGGGGATGTCGGCGGGGAGACACTCGATTTCAACTTCGCGCATGACGTGCTCGAGGATGCCGCCCTGGCTCTTGACGCCGATGGCGGTGCCGACCAGATGGATGGGCACGCTGACCTGCATGACCTTGTCCATGGCGATGCGCTTCATGTCAATGTGCAGCAGAGAACCCTTGATGGGCTCGTTCTGCCAGTCCACAATCATGACCTTGGCGGGCGCGGCGCCTTCGACGGAGAGGTCGAAGATAGTGTTGTGGCCGCTGTCGGAGTGGAGCACGCGGAGGATGGCCTTGGGGTCCACGGTGACGGCGACGGACTGCTGACCTGCGCCGTAGACGACGGCGGGGATGCGACCTGCAGCGCGGACGCGGCGGGCGGCGTTCTTGTTGAATTTACCCTCGCGCGTGGCGGCGGCTACGGTGACGGTTTCCTTGACTGCCATTTTCCTTTTTCCTTTCGGGCACGGTTCGCGCCGATGTTCCGGTCGAGGATGCCGCTCCCTTTGCAGACGCGTTGAGCGCGACCTGCGGTGCTGCGATGGGCCAGTGACGCCACTCTAGGTGAAGAGCGAGCTGACGCTGGTCTCCATGTGAATGCTCTCGATGGCGCGGCCGAGCAGGCCGGCGATAGAGAGAACCTTGATCTTCCCGACCTGACGAGCTTCCTCTTGCAGGGGGATGGTGTTGGTGACCACCAGCTCCACGAGCGGAGAGGCGGCGATGCGCTCGACGGCGGGGCCGGAGAGCACGGGGTGGCTGGCACAGGCATAAACCTTGGTGGCGCCTTCGGCCAGCAGCGCGTCGACGGTTTTGACGAGAGTGCCGGCTGTGTCAATGATGTCGTCGAGGATGAGGCAGGTGCGACCCTTGACGTCGCCGATGACGTGCATGACCTCTGCCACGTTCATGTCCTCGCGGCGCTTGTCCACGATGGCCAGCGGAGCCTCCATCTTGCGGGCGAAGAAGCGTGCGCGCTCCACGCCGCCGGCGTCCGGCGAAACGACGGTGAGGTTGGGGAGGTTAAGGTCGCGGAAGTGGCTGACCAGCACGGGGCTGGCGAAGAGATGGTCCACGGGAATGTTGAAGAAGCCCTGAATCTGCGCGGCGTGGAGATCCACGAGCAGGGCGCGGTTGGCGCCGGCGACGGTGAGCAGGTCGGCGACCAGCTTGCTGCTGATGGCGACGCGGGGGCGGTCCTTGCGGTCCTGACGGGCATAGCCGTAGTAGGGCATGACGACGGTGATGCGGCCGGCCGATGCGCGCTTGAGCGCGTCAATCATGATGAGCAGCTCGACCAGATGCTGGTCTACGGGGAAGCAGGTGGGCTGGACGAGGAAGACATCGGCGCCGCGGACGTTCTCGAGAAGCTGGAAGTAGACCTCGCCGTCGGCGAAGCGCTGCAGGCGGCTTTCGCCGATGGGCACGCCAACGAACTTGCAGACCTCTGCAGTGAGCTCGGGGTTGGCTCCGCCGCAGAAGATTTTGAAGCGCTTGGTGTCGGGAGTACGGGGCTGGCGGCGCTGAGAGGCCTTGTCGGCCTTGTCCGGCGCGTTAGAGGTAGGTGCAGAGGTGGACGGCTGCGCTCCCGTTGCGGGTGCGGCAGCCGTGCCAGTACCAGGGGAAAGAACGGCAGTCGTGTCTTTGTTGTTCACGTGAAACCCTCCAAGCTGATTGGCGTTGGCTGTCTCTGCTGCTGTCTGGTTGAGAGGGGCGGGATTGCTCCCGGCCTCCGAACTTGATTCCTTCAAAACATCTGCCGCTCTTGTTGCGCGGCGTTTCTTCTTCGTCCTGCAAATTGCTGCAAAAAGCGAATCCCTAGTGTTGCGGCGTGGACTGGGCGCTGGTGGGGGAAGCATCGGTGCGACCGATTGGTTGGGCGACCAGGATTCGAACCTGGACTGAGTGCGTCAAAGGCACTTGACCTACCGTTAGTCGATCGCCCAGCGGCTGTTCGGGACCGAGGTCCCTCACAGAGCCTATGCGATGATGCTGCCCCAGTAAGCGGCGCGTGGCAAGGTCATTGTTGTAAGGACCTGTGCATCCGGCGCGCTACCAAGTACACGCTGTTGAGCCGCCTCGGCGTCCTGGGGGCTGGCATACAGCCCGAAGAGCGCAGAGCCCGATCCGGACAGGGCAGCATAAATCGCTGGACTGCCGGTGCCGGTTCCCGCCAATTGACGCTTGATTTGCCGCAGAGAGGGATACTGAGGAAAGACGACCTGTTCGAAGTCGTTCTCAATCCCGGTGCGGACAAGCGCGAGGAGGAGGTCCCCGGCGAGGTCTCCCGCTGGGCGGAAGACACCGGATGTGCCGTGCGCGGCAAATACCCCTGCCACGGCATGGCTCAACTGTTCCAGTCTAGCAGAGGCTGTGGATAATAGCGAGGCGGAGGCGGGTGATTCGTACTGCGCGTCCCAGTCGCGGAAGGCCTGTGGCGTGGAGACTCCGTGGGATGGAACAACAACAAGACATGTGGTTTCTGGCAGATCGGGAAGGGGGGAGACCTGCTCGCCGCGGTTGCCGCCCCAGACGGTTCCGCCGACGAGGAAGAGGGGGACATCGGAGCCAACCTGGGCGGCGAGGGCGAGGGCTTGGTCGCTGCTAAGTTCTTTTTTTAGTTCGTGTTGTAGGCCAACGAGGGCGGCGGAGGCGTTGCCGGAGCCGGCACCGAGGCCTCCCTGGACTGGTAAGTCTTTTTGAATGTGTATATTGACGCTGGCGGAGAGGCCGAGGAGGTCCAGCGCGCCGACGACCATCCGCCATGCGGTGTTGGTGGAATCCGCGGGTACGCCGCGGTGATTGCTGGACAAAGTGATGGATGTGGCTGGGGCGGGCGTGGCGGAGACGGTGACGATGTCGTGGAGGGCGAGGGTCTGGTAGACGGTGGCGAGGGAGTGGAAGCCGTCTGGGCGCGGGGGGCCGATGCGGAGGCCGAGGTTGATCTTGCAGTGGGAGCGGACACGCGTGGGCATACGGGATGATTGTAATCGGCGGGGCATCCGGCGCGTTACTACGTCCGAAGGCAGGGGAGATTATTCTGGATGCGTACGACGAAGCGCGAAAGACAGGTGCGATGAGGAAGCTGAAGGTAGCGGTGGTGTTCGGCGGGCGGAGCGGGGAGCATGAGGTGTCCCTGCTGTCGGCGGCGAGTGTGTTGAAGGCGATGGACCGGAAGAAGTACACGGTTCAACTGGTGGGCATCACGAAGGATGGGCGGTGGCTGGCGGGGGCGGATGCGCGGGCGTTGCTGGCGGGGCGCAAGACGGGTGCGGGAACGGTGCAGCCGCCGGCGGCGGTGATGAAGGCCGACGTGGTCTTCCCTGTTCTGCATGGGACCTTCGGCGAGGACGGCACGATACAGGGGCTGTTCGAGGTGCTGGACAAGGCTTATGTGGGGTCGGGCGTGCTGGGTTCGGCGGCGGGGATGGACAAGGATGTGGCGAAGCGGCTGTTCGTGGCGGAGGGGATTCCGGTTGCGCCGTCGGTGACGCTGCTGCGGTCGGCTTGGAAGGCGAGCGCGCGCAAGTGCACGGCGGCGATGGAGCGGGCGCTGCGGTATCCGTGGTTTGTGAAGCCGGCGAACCTGGGGTCGTCGGTGGGCATCAGCAAGGTGCACGACCGGAGCGAACTGGCAGCGGCGATGAAGCTGGCCGGCGCGTACGACCGGAAGATTCTGGTGGAGCAGGGCGTGGGAGGGCGCAAAGGGCGCGCGCGGGAGCTGGAGGTGGCGGTGCTGGGGAACGACGCGCCGCAGGCGAGTTGCGTGGGGGAGATCATTCCCGGGGCGGAGTTCTACGACTACGAGGACAAGTACCTGAGCGAAGGAAGCGTGCCGGTGATTCCGGCGAAGCTCACCAAGTCGGAGAGCGAGCGGATACGCGCGATGGCGGTGGCGGCGTTCCGCGCGTGCGAGTGCAGCGGCCTGGCGCGAGTAGACTTCCTGATGGAGCCCGGGCGCGGCGGGAGAATTTACCTGAACGAGATCAACACCATGCCCGGATTCACGTCCATCAGCATGTATCCGAAGCTGTGGGCGGCGAGCGGCTTGCCGTATGCAACGCTGATGGACCGGCTGATTGCGCTGGCGAGAGAGCGGCACGCCGAGAAGCGGAAGACGCACTTTGCCCGCTGAGATGAGGAGACGACGATGACACTGATGAATGCACCGGAGTACGATGCGAAACGCGAGGCGCTGAAGAAGAATATTTTTATTGGGACTGGACTGGCGGTGTTGCTGGTCATCACGCTGGCGTTCACCGGATACTTCATGGGCCATGGGTGGTTCTTCATGAACGTGCCGGCGGAGTTGCGGTGCAACTCGTTCCTGAACACGGTGGAGGCGGGCGAGTTCGAGAAGGCTTACGCGATATGGATGAACGACGCGGCGTGGCAGCAGCATCCGGACAAGTACGAGTACAAGTTCCAGCGCTTCAAAGAGGATTGGACGACGGCGAGCGACTACGGCATGGTGCGCAGCCACAAGGTGCGGTTCACGCACCGCGACCAGCACAGCGTGATTGTGGGCGTGACCATCAACGGCAGCCCGGACATGTTTTTCATGCTGTACGAGACGCGGACGGGAACGCTGGGATACTCGCCGGTGAAGCTGGCTTATTAGGGCTGCGCTGACGGACGCGCGCAATCCACGCAGAGGCCATAGAGCTTAATTGACCAGACTGGGCTTGGAGTACCGGGCTAGTCTGGCGATGTAGTTCCCCCCAAGCCGGCTTGCCGCATCGAGTGAAACGAATTGCCCGACAGCGATGGTTTGAAGGAACCCGGAGGTTCTTTTCATGCGCCTGTTACGTGCGATGCGTTTCGTCCTGATTGCCCTGCTGATAACGGTCAGCGCCGCTTCGATGCGCGCGCAGTTCGGCATCAGCATCAACGTGGGGTTTGCCCCACCCCCGTTGCCAATCTACGAGCAGCCCCTTTGTCCGCAGCCGAACCTGATGTGGATGCCCGGGTACTGGGCCTACTCCCCCGATGAGGGAGACTACTACTGGGTGCCGGGGACGTGGGTTCCCGCGCCGTATGAGGGCGCGCTGTGGACTCCGCCCTACTGGGGATGGTACGAGGGCCGGTACGGATTCCATGATGGCTACTGGAGCAATCATGTGGGCTACTACGGCGGCGTGAACTACGGCTTCGGATTCGGCGGCGTAGGATTCGCCGGAGGCGAGTGGAGAGGCGGAAACTTTGCCTACAACACCGCAGTGGTGCATGTGAATGAAAACTACGTCCACACCACTTACGTGGACCGGACGATTGTGCAAAGAGGGATTGTGGAGAACCCGAACCGTGTGGCCTACAACGGCGGACCGGGCGGAGTAAGGCATACGGCCTCGCCTGCCGAACAGGCCGTGGCGCGCGAGCCGCATACTGCCCCGACCAACATCCAGACACAACACGCGGCGGCAGCAAAGACCGACAGGACATCGTTTGCCAAGGCCAACGGCGGGCGTCCGGCGAACGTAGCTGCGCCCACCCCGCAGGTGCAGCAGCACCCGGCACCTGAGCAGCGTGCTGCTCCGGCACAACGCCAAGAAGCGGCGCCGGTACAGCGTCAAGAGGCAGCACCGGTGCAGCGCCAAGAGGCAGCGCCTGTGCAGCGTCCGGCTCCTGAGCAGCGTGCCGCGCCGGCACAACGTCAAGAGGCAGCGCCGGTGCAGCGTCAGGCACCGGAGCAACGTGCGGCACCAGTACAACGCCAAGCAGCGCCACCTGCGCAGCAGCAGCGTTCCGCACCGGCACAGCAACAGCGTTCCGCACCGGAGCAAAACGCGGGGCCGCAAGATGATTCCAAGCACAAGGACAGATAGGGCTTTCACCCACCGACGGTTGAATGAGACGCCCCCTAACGCTTTGCGTTAGGGGGCGTCC
>Ga0316222_1000304_pt1 | contig 78871 bp, 73 predicted proteins | sample TBH18011metaG_FD_206008 | JGI IMG/M metagenome (GOLD analysis project Ga0316222, IMG submission 206008) | Freshwater microbial communities from Trout Bog Lake, Wisconsin, USA - TBH18011 | ecosystem: Environmental > Aquatic > Freshwater > Lake > Hypolimnion/Profundal zone | place: USA: Wisconsin... | reverse complement strand
CGGCGGCATCGCCAGCCTCGTCAAGAGCGGTTCCAGTTCGCTGACCTTGAACAGCTCAAACGGATTTGGCGGCGGCACGACGCTGAACGGCGGCACCATTTACCTGAACCAGTATCAGGCTTTTGGGTTCGGCCCGCTGACCCTGAACGGCGGCACGTTGAGCCTTGGTTCCAGCGTAAAGTTTTACAACGCCATCAATGTCGCCAGCAATACCTTCCTCAACGCCGGCACGCTCGGCGGCATCGGCGGCGCGGTGACGGGCGGCGGCAACTTGAACCTCGCCGTTTCCGGCACCGGCAACACGTTTGACATCTCGGGCGACCTGAGCAATTACAGCGGCACGCTCACCGTCAGCAACAGCAACTGCTTTCTCCGGTTCAACTACAACAACTACGCCGTGGTGGACAATAGCGGCGCGAGCTTCAACCTCGGCAGCGGCAACACGACGCTGCTTAACCGTAACTCCGGCACGTTTATTTTTGGTGGTTTGAGCGGCGGCGCGAGCACCACCTTGACGGGCGCTTCTACCGTGGCCGCGCCCACCTATTATTTCATCGGGGCGAACAATGCCAGCACCACTTTCGCCGGAACCATCAGCGACAACGACGGCTTCACCGCGCTCACCAAAACCGGCACCGGCACGCTCACGCTGGCGGGCAACAATACTTTTAGCGGCGGCACCACGGTCAACGCCGGCACGCTGCTCATCAACAACACCGCCGGCAGCGGCACCGGCACCGGCACGGTCAGCGTCAATCCCGGCGCGACACTCGGTGGCACCGGCACGATTGCCGGACAGGTTTCGCTCGCCGCCGGCGCGACGCTTGCGCCGGGCGGCAGCGCGCCCGGCACGTTGAGCATCGGCAACGACCTCGGCTTGAACAATTCCAGCAGCCTCCAATTTCAGGTTGGCACGAACAGCGACTTGGTTGCCGTCACCGGCGACCTCACGCTCGCCGGCACATTGAACATCAGCGACGCCGGCGGCTTCGGTTCCGGCACTTACACGCTGTTCACCTACGTCGGCGCGTTGGGTGTCGGCACGCTGGCCATCGGCGCGGTGCCGGCGGGTTACGCCTGCACGGTTGACACCTCGGTCCAGGGGCAGGTGAATCTCATCGTGTCGCAGCTCGCCTTGACGTGGCTCGGCGACGGGCTCGCGAACAACTGGGACACCACGAGCACCAACTGGCTCAATGGCACGAACCCCGCCGTCTTTCAATCCGGCGCCGTGGTGACTTTCAACAACACCGGGTCGAACACACCGGCGGTCAACCTGACCGGCGCGCTGCAGCCCCTGGCGGTCACCGTTGCGGCGAGCCAGAACTACACTTTTTCCGGCAGCGGTTATTTGAGCGGAACCATGGCGCTAACCAATTCCGGCCCGGGCATCCTGACCTTGAGCGGAACCGGCACGAACAATTACACCGGGCCGACCGTGGTCAACGGCGGCGCGCTGGACCTGGCCTTTGCCAATTTGGGACTGGGCGGACTCTACGCCAGCAGCGGCCTGACAATTAATAATGGCGGCATGGTCCAGATCAACGCGGACAATTCCCTGGCCGGTTCCGCCAGCCCGCTCGGCAGTTTGCCGGTGACCGTCAATGCCGGCGGCACGCTGACCGGGCTGGGTTCAGCCGACAGCGGCCAGGGTCCCACCACGCATATTCGCGGAGCCTTGACGCTGGCCGGTGGAACGCTGGCGAATTTAGGAACGGGCAACACTGTCTGGGGCTCTTGGAATCTGGATGACGGAGTGGTGGTCAGCGGGGGAACCAACATTTCCACCATCACCGCCCTTCATGTGGTTCCCACGCAGGCCGGCGGCACCGTCTTCAATGTCGCCAACGGCGGCACGGCCGGCGGCGTTGATTTGAATGTCAGCGGCACGTTCACAGACGGCACTTCTCAACCTGATTCCGGCATCATCAAGTCCGGCACCGGCACCATGCGGTTGACCGGCGTCAACACTTACACCAACGCGACCACGGTGCAGCAGGGGACGCTCGTGGTCGGCGGGAGCGGAAGCATCACCACGAGCGCGACGGTCAATGTTGGCTCGGTCGCTGGCCAGGCGGCGGCGATTTACCAGTCTGGTTCGGGCACGGTGTCCAACACCTCCGCCCCGCTGGGTGGCTTCCAGATCGGCGGCGTCGCCGGGGCGTATGGCTATTACAACCTGTCAGGCGGCACGCTTGGTCTGGCGGGCGAAATTGATCCCGCCGGTTCCGGCGGCGGCGCGGGCACGTTCGGCCAGTTTGACATGAGTGGCGGCACGGTGAATTTGCCCAACTCGACCGCCACTTATTTTCTGCCCAACCGCGGGGCGTCGGGCGAATCCAGCGTGGTGAACATTGTCGGCGGCACGGTGCAGATCAGCGGCGGCGGCACGCCGGCGGACAACAACATCAACGGCCTGTCCATTAGCTGGGCCGCCGGCCAGCAGACCAACGTGACCACCATTAGCGGCACCGGCCAGATCCTGACGCCGAGCCTGCGCGTCAAGCTCAACCAGGGCGCGGGCTATGTCGCCGGCGGGAACAGCGCGAACATCACGACCTTGAACCTGAACGGCGGTTTGCTGCAGACCCTCGGCTTCGAGAACGGCGTGGCCGGCTCCAATGTCAACGTGAACATCAATTTCAACGGCGGCACGCTCAAGGCCGGCACCGCCGGCAATACCGCGTTCATCACGAACCTGGCCGGCGTTTATGTCTATGCCGGCGGCGCGACCATCAACGACAACGGCCAGGCCATCACCATCGGCCAGCCGCTGCTGGGCCCGGCGGGCAGCGGCGTGACCGCGATTGCCGTCAGCGCGGCGGGTTCGGGCTACATTGTTCCGCCGCAGGTGATCATCAGCGGCGGCGGTGGCGGCGGCGTCACGGCGTATGCCACGATTAATCCCACCAATGGCGCGGTTACGGGCATCGTGGTCACCTGTCCCGGCACGGGCTACATTTCCAACCCAACGGTGACGCTCGCCGGCGGCGGCGGCGGCGGCGCGACCGTTGGTGCGGTGACGACCGCGCCCAATGCCAGCGGCGGCCTGACGAAGCTGGGCGGCGGCACGCTGACGCTCATGGGAACCAGCACCTACACCAACAACACGCTGGTCAGCGCCGGAACTCTGGCCCTGGGCTCGGGCGCTTCCATTGGCGGCAGCGGCAAAATTAATGTGGCCGCCGGCGCAACTCTGGATGTTTCCCGCACTTCGTCGGGTCTGTTGACGCTGGCAAATGGCCAGACGCTCACCGGCGGCGGCGTGGTCAACGGCAGCGTCACCAGCATCGCCAATTCGACCATCGCCCCGGGCGGTCCGGCCACGGCGGGAACCTTGACTGTGACGAACGCGGCCATGCTGGGCGGCAACCTCCTCATGCTGGTCAACAACGCCGGGAACAGTTCACAGCTAATCGCCACCAACATCACCTGCGGCGGCACGCTGACCGTGAGCAACTTCGGGCCGGCCCTGGCGGAAGGCAATAGTTTTAAGCTGTTCAACGCGGCCGGCTATTTTGGCGCGTTCACGAACCTGGTTTTGCCCGCCCTGCCGGTTGGTCTCGGTTGGAACACCAATTCCATCAATACCAACGGCGTCCTGTCCGTCGTCGTCACGGCCACGCCGCTCATCGGCGCGGTTTCCATTGCCGGCGGCGGGCTGGTGTTCAAAGGCGGTGCCGGCGTGGCCAACGCAAATTTTTATCTCCTCGGGTCAACCAACCTCGCCACGCCGCTGGCCGGCTGGACGCGCCTGCTGACCAATCAGTTTGATGGCAACGGCAATTTTTCCCTGACCAATTACGCCGCCACCAATCCGCAAAGTTTTTACCGGCTGCAAGTGCCGTGAAACTTGAGGTGATGTGGTGCCGGCGCGGATTATTTTGGGGGATTGGCCGGCGGCACTGTTCCCGCTTCAGGGGTGAAATCTATGCCACGAAAGGCCATGTTGGTGCTGGTGCATTGCGCGATGGTGGTGACGGCGGCGGTGGCGTTGGTGTCCACGATGCGCACCACGCGGTTGGAGTTGACCGTGCCGCCGTAGCCTTCGGTGGTGGTGGCGTAAATGACCGGCGCCGCGCCGCCAAAATCCACGACCAGCCCGAAACAGCCGGTGGCGTGATTCTCGGCGGCGGGAATGGTCTGCGGGATGGCAAAATTATAGGCCAGTTTCCAGACCAGCCCGGATTTGACGTATTTTTGAACTCCCGCCATGGTGTCGGACATATAGGCGATGGTCTTGTCCGGGTTCATGTCGAACCCGACATTCTTGGTGTAAGGCGCGGTGACCGGCACCACCAAGTCAATGGTCGCATCCGCCTGGCGCGGCAAGGGCAGGGCGTTGCCGGCTTTGTCCACAAACCGGTAAATCCCCGCCGGCTCGTCAATCGCCGTCCCGTCCGGCCCGTTCAGGCTGATGTAAAGAATCTGATTGATGATTTTTGCGGCGCGTGAATTTTGAAAGGGTTCAAACTGCAAAGTCCCCTTGCCGCTGGTCGGATTGTAATACAGTGTCCCACCGGCGTTGCCGCAGCCCCAGAAATTATTGGTGCCGTCCGTCGCCGCGCCCCGGGCGTTGGCCTTTTCGGAGGGATCATGGGGCTGATACAAATAAGTGTGGACGGTGCCCGCCGCATCCACCGTGCCGAAGCCGCGCTGGATGTCCAGCAACGAGGGCGTGCCGGGCTTTTCGAGCAGGTTCACGCCGCCGTAGCCGGCGAGGGCGAGCAGCCGCCGGTCGGCCGAGCGGGTCAAAATTCCTTCGGTCGCCGCGTGGCTGTTGAAAAACAAAGTGTCCGGGCCGTTCGTGGGAATCGGCACGGTGAACGTCGGCGCGGCGTTGAAGCGGCCGGGATCAAACTGGTCCACGAACACCGGCGCCTGTTTGAGGTGCAGGTTCACTGCGCCGTCCCCGACGCGCAGCACCGCGAGCTGGCCGGGCAGGAATTGCGCGTGAACTGCGGCTGATGCCAGGATCGCCGCCACCGACAGGATATGTTTTTTCATTTAAATCAATTTGCCAACAGAAAGAACCGGCACGTCCGAATGGTGCCGCGCGTTGTGCCTGACTGCAACCGTCCCCGGCGGCAGAAATTATTTCTGTGCGGTGGCGATTTCCACCTTCACTTCGGCCAACTCTTTTTGAAAGGCGTCGTTCTTGTCGAGTTCGCGGACGATGGCCTGCGCCAGCACGCGGCCGGCGTAGATGTCCGTCGGATAATGGCGGGCGATCTCGACGCGGTGCCAGCCCATCAGCCGGGCGTGCGCGAGGATGGCGTCGTGCTGGGCAGGATCGGCCTCGGCGAGGACGAGGCCGAGCACCATGGTCTCGGTCGAATGGCCGCTGGGATAGCTGAAGCTTTTTTCCAGCTTGCCGTTGGCGAGGCTCGGGTCGGTGGTGAACGGACGCGGACGGTGGAAATAATCCTTGCCGAGGTCGGTCACGGTCTCGGCGTCCTTCTGCACCTTCTCAAAAAACGCGGCGGTCTTGGGCAGGTTGGTTTCAACAAAAAAACTGCCGACGGCCTCGGTGAAGTTGAACACAGAGAATTTTTTTTCCGAATACGCCGCCTGCTTGTCCGTGCCGTTGGCGGCGTGATAAACAGTCCGGACCTCGTCCATGTCAGCGGCCTGCTCGGGGGAATCCGGGAGCGGCGGCGGCGCGAGCAGCACGGCGGCGTCCGGCTTGCCGGGCGTGAGATAAGTCAGGTCGGCCAGCGCGTGTAGTGGCGCGACCAAAAGCAGCCAGCCAGCCAAGCAGACGTTAAACCAAGACGGGAGCGAGCGGACGTATGATTTCATGTAGAGAATGGAAACGGTTGACAGTTAAAATCAATGTTGGACCGGGAACCCCAAGTAATCCCAGTTGACGTCCGACCGGCCGGGGTCGTGGCCGGCAGCGACCGTTTGACCAGCTGTTGGACCAGAAGAGGCGACGGCAGTGCCGTCGGATACGACGTAGTTGTATTTAAAAAAAGCCACATGACCGTCGGAAAAGGTGATGTCGCCGCCCTGATTATGTCGCGCGGAGAAGCGCGTCGTGTAGCAGTGCGGCGTGGCCAGTTCAAGCTGGTTGGCCGCAGTGCCGTAATATGGCTGTTCATCCGAGCGGTTGCGGACATCCGAGTATAGCACGAACGCTGATGGGTGAGCAATCATCATGGATTTAAGAACCCCGCCACCCTCATTATCAGTAGGTTTTGAATTCATGCCGAAACTGAACAGCGGACGTTTCGTCTGATCCATCAATCCTTCCGGCGGGCTCGGGCCTTGTGGAATATCCGACGCCAATATGCCTTGGGCGACCGCCGTCGGACAGGTGAAGATGGTTTTGGCGTTGTAAAAGCCCGAAGGATTCGAGTTGGCCCAAGTGGACATGGGCTTGCCTCCGACATAGTGGGGCAGCGCATTAAACCAGACATCATTGCCGAGATTAAAGCCGAAAAACGTTGAGATATCGCCCCAGGTGGGATTGTCCTGCTGAACAGCGGTTCCCTGTTGGAATCGCGGCCAAGGGAACACTTGGTTGTTGTCGTCTATATACAGCGAGTCCGCCAGCCCCCATTGCTTCAGGTTGCTGAAACAGGCGGTCTGTTGGGCCTTGGCTTTGGCCTTGGACAGCGCCGGCAGCAGCAGCGCCGCCAAAATGGCAATGATGGCGATGACTACCAGCAGCTCAATCAACGTAAAAGCCCGGCGTTGGCCTGAATTTGTCGTTCCATCAAGGCGCGCCCTATTGTTAAAAACTATCATGGCAAGGATAATGCCACCTTTATGTTACGGTTGTGTGTCGGCAATGTTACGTTCTAGAAAAGTCAACCACGCAGACGGCTTGAAGTGCTTTGCCGCCAACCCGGCAAAAAAAGAACGCGCCGGAGTTATCCGGCGCGTTCTCATTTTGAAGGATTCGGGATTTTTGGTTTAGTCGGCGGTCAGGCTGATGGCCCCGCTCCAGTCGCTGGTGGTGCCGCCCGTGCCCGTGGCACAGACGTCAATGGTGTATTTCACGCCGGCCACCAGGCCGAGGAACGTGTGGGTGGTGGCGGTGTCCTGCACCAGCACCGGCACCGCGCCGGGCGTGTTCGCCAGCAGGCGGTAGGTGTAGATGACTGCGCCAAAGACCGGGTTGAACCCGGCCACCAACTGGCTGAGCTGCGGGCCGTGGCCGACTGTCAGGCCCTGGGGCTGGGCGGGCGTGCCGACGGGCTGGCCCTTGCCCTTTTGGGGCGGGAACCCGCTCTTGATCAGGTTTGCGAGGTTGCCGCCGCACGCCTTCGCCACATAATACGAGAGCGAGCGCACCTTGTTGGTCAGCACCAGACGCAGGTTGTTTTTGTTGATGGTGTCCGCCGGGCCGGCATTCACCAGATGGACCGCCGTGGCGTAGTTGGCCAGATCGAGTTCGATCTCCGCCAACGGCGGGTCGGGGTTGGTGTAGATGGCCACGTTGTCGGCCGTGGCTTTGAGCACCACAGTGACATCGTTGATGAGCAGAATTTCACTGTCGGTGTTAAGCCAGCCGATGGCAGGTTTAGCGATCATAAAAATGATCCTCCATGTTTAATTTTCATATATGTTAGTTTGCTAAGTGTTATTTTATTTGCATTTTTATTTTCCGAATCCGTCGTGCAACTCCAAAGCAATTTTTCCGCCAACATTAGACTGCTTTCCAAATATTATATCATTACTTTCTATAACTAATTACATTACCTTAAGGACTGTCCCATTTTTCTCCTTTATTTGCAATGGTTTTAAGCGGTTTGATGGGGAAAACAACGTCATTTAAGGGGAGAAAAATATTTTAAATCAGGCCATAGCCAAGACCATGGATGACACATCCATGACCAAGGATGCTTCACCAATGACCGTGGATGAACCAGCCACGACCATGGATGCTCCAGCGATGACCATGGATGCTTCACTGATGACCATGGATGCTTCACTGATGACCATGGATGCTTCACTGATGACCATGGATGCTTCACTGATGACCATGGATGAGCCAGTCACGACCATGGATGAGCCGCTGATGACCCTCGACGAACCATCCATGACCGAGGATGCTCCGCCAATGACCCTAGACGAACCAGCCATGACCAAGGATGCTCTGCCGATGACTATGAATAAACCATCCAAGATCAAGGATGCTCTGCCAATGACCAAGAACGATTCAGCTATGGTCAAGGATGCTCCGTCCATGACCGTGGATTTGACCCCGGTGTCCCAATTGCTGGGACATAGTTGTCTGTTTTGTTGACACCGGCTGGATGTGGTTTGGTATGCCGGTTTGCTTTGTCACCGGATTGTCACATGGCTGACATTTGTTTGTGACCCGTCCCTGTATAATGATGGTTCAATTTGAAAAGGACGTTTCCTAGTCAATAAAAACCAAACTGAAATAAAATGAAAAACCAGCTGAAATCAAACCAATTTTCCATGATGCACCTGAAAGCGCTGCATTATTTACTGCCAGCCCTGATGGTCGTTCTGGCTCTGTTCGGTGCCGGTCTGGCGCATGGCGCGCCAGTGCCTTTTGCAGTCACCAATAGCACGGCAGGGAACAGCACTTGGACATGCCCGAGCGGTTGTGCTTCCGTTCAAGTTGAATGTTGGGGCGGTGGGGGCGGCAGCGGCGGTGCTGGCGCACATTTTGCCTCCACGGGTGGCGGGGCTGGTGGTTCCTATGTGCGAGTCACCAGCGTGGCGGTAACGCCCGGGACGACTTATCAATTGACCGTTGGCGCAGGTGGAACGGCTGGAGCAGGTGGCGCTGTCACCGGAACGGCTGGGGGAACTGGCGGCTCTTCCTATTTTGGAAATACGACCGCCGGGAGTTCCTCTGGCGCATCGGTATTGGCCGTGGGCGGCGCAGGTTCAGTTGGAAATAACACTGCGGGCGTTTCAACCTCAAATCGCACCCAGACCCCAGGCGCAACCGCGTCCAACTCTGGAAACGTTCCCAGTTCGGGTGCAGCCGCGAACACGGCTGGCACCACCGGCGGAACGGGTTCGACCAGCGCCAACAATTCCGGTGCTGGCGGTGCGGGCGCAGGATCTTCTGGCAGTGCCGGGGGCGGTGTCGGGGGCGCAGCTTTGAGCAGTGCTGGCAACGGAAACGCTGGAACTGCTCCCGGTGGTGGTGGCGGTGGTGCCGATCAATCCTCAAGTTCCAGCAATGGAGCCGGTGCCACAGGTGGTGCAGGTCGGGTGGTTCTTACCTACAGCGTGATACCAACCGTCACCGCGTCGGCAGCTACCTCCGTCGGCTCAACTACGGCCACTTTGAATGGCAATATTACTGCGGATGGCGGCGCGGCCATCACCGATTCAGGTTTTTATTACAGCACGACCTCGAGCGGAGAGCTCAGTGGCACCATGGTTTCGGCGTTCACTGCCGGCCAAGACACCGGTGCTTACAGCAGCAGCATTAGTTCGCTAACCGGCGGAACGACTTATTATTATAAGGCCTATGCCGTAAATGCCAATGGCACGAGCTATTCCTCCGAAACCAGTTTCTCCACCATCGGCGCGACTCCGCCCGTTCTCACCGCCGCTGGCAGTGCCACCGTGGATGCGCCATTCACAATTACGTTTACGGACAATTCCACTTGGCGGGGCGACATCACGGGCGTCTATGTGAACGGGACAAAGTTAACCGCTGGCTATTCAGTCTCTGCCGGTCAGATTACTTTCACACCGTCTGCTTCTTCCCCTGCCAACCTGCTCCAAACTGCCGCGACCGTGACCATCGCCATCAACTCAACGAGCTTTAGCCAAGACACGGTATCCCAGACCATCGGTGCCGGTGTGCCGGCCCAACTGGTGATTACGACCCAGCCCACGGCACCGGCGACGGACGGCGGGGCACTGGCGGCGCAACCGGTGGTGGCCATTGAAGATCAATACGGCAATCCCACCGGCGGTGGAGACACCGTCACCGCTGCCGCAGTGCAAAACACCTGGACCTTGGGCGGCACTTTAAATGTCACGGCTAGTTCAGGAGGCGTCGCGATCTTTGCGGGTTTGAGCGCCAGCGACACCAGTGCCGGGGCTTTGAATGGTGCTACCATTCAGTTCAGCTCGGGTGCATTTTCCGTGACATCCGCCGGCTTTAATATCCCCGCGCCTGTAATCGCCGTTTGGAACTTTGAAAATAACTCGATAGCCGTCAACAACAGCCCGACGCCTTCCACTGGCACTGGCACGGCTAGTGCGATTGGTATGGACTCATATCCCACCCCGAATGTTGGGGTCACCACCTGCGACGTTCTGCAGGGTGCCACTGGCGACACTGGTGCAAATGGTATTGCCGATCTCACCAAAACCTGGCGCGTTCGCGCGCAGGCGGGGGCCAACGGTGCTGCCAACGGTTGGTCAAGCGCGGCACCGATCGGAGCCCAGGGAGCAGTGTTCACCGCAAGCACGGTTGGCTATAATAACATTTCTGTCAATTTTGACTGGTGTCTAACGGCTGCAGGCGAGGCAAACATGATGCTCCAATATACCACGGATGGCTCCACTTGGACCACGGTTCCCATTACCATTCCTGCGGCTGAATCGAGTTCGGGGATTTCTAGTATCCAGAACACCACTTCACCGAATACGGTCAACGGTTATTATGTGACCTGCAACACTAACATTACCGGTATCATCGGCGGAGCGAATTGGTATACTAATTTGTCGGCGAGTCTGCCGGCTGGCGCGGCTGGCAGTCCCAACTTCGGGATTAGAATCGTGAACGCCTCGACTGGTGCGGACTGCGTTAACACCACTAACAGCCCCTTGAACAACTCTTCGGGCAACTGGCGTTTTGACAATGTGGTCATCACCGGCATCCCGGACGGTCCTCCTGGTCCGCCGCTGACGCCGGCCAACAATATCACGGTCAATAGCAATTCATTTACAATTACATTTCCGTCTGGATATTCCGCATGGTTGAGCAATCTCACCAACATCACCGCGAACAGTTACAGCCTTCCCATCAATTCCTCCACCACCAACGCTACATCCATTACGTTTACCATGGCGGCGAGTTCCATTTTTCAAACCAATGGCAACTTTACCATCACTGTGGGTGCCACCGGTTATTTGCCCGATCAAACCGTCCAGCCGATTGCGGCGGGCGTGGCGAGCCAGGTTGGCATTGTCACCCAGCCGGCCGGTCCGACCGGTAGCGGTGGCACCTTGGTCACCAATCCGGTGGTGGGTTTCTTGGATCAATATGGCAATGTGACCACCAATGGTGCCTTCGGGACGGTCACGGCGTATCCCGTTGGGTCATCATGGCTCTTCAACACTAACAGCGGAACGAATGTATTGGTGGTGGCCACCAACGGAACGGCCACCTTCACCAATTTGGCGGCCATCAATGCCGGTTCCAGCCTGTTATCCAGTGCGCAAATCCATTTTGTGTCGTCGATCGGTTCATACAGCACTTTGAATTCGGCTACATTTACAATTCCGGCACCCCCGACGATTGGGTTCAGTGCCACCAATCTGGCGGTTTTTCAGGAAGACGTGGCGTCGGCCAATTCCACGTTCAGTATTCTGGAGGTGAACCCGGTCAGCAGTTCGGTCGTCAATACCTTCCCGGTTCCGGCCACAGGCACGAATGCCCTGCGCACGACCAGTGCCGCGACCACCGGGCGGATGGCGCTCAGCGCGGATGGCACGCTAGTTTGTTTCACTGGCTTTGAAACGCAGGACGGATCCCTAGTCACGACCCCGGACGTCACCCAAGTCACCAATCGCGGAGCCGGGACGCTGGATGCCGGCGGCAACTTTACCCTGCAAACCTCCTACACGGGTGCCGCTGCTAATCAGACCCGTAGCGCCACCACCTTGGATAATCAGACATGGTGGATGGGTGACAAAGGCGGGATATATACCAACACTACCACGGGTCCGGTCGTCAATGTGGCGGGCAACAATGTCCGCTCCATGAAGACATTTGGCGGCACGGTTTACTTCATGCAGCAGGCCTCGGGCAAGGTCGTGGCCTCGCCCATTTCCTTCATCAACCCTTATGATTCTAGTTCCTCCATTTCTCTGGGATTCACTTTTAATGAGCCGGGCAGCCCTTATTTTGAGTCCAACAACTTGGATTTCTACATGGTTCAATCCGGCCAGAACGGCAGCATGTATGACACCATTTATTATATTAATGGCACCGCTGCGGGCGGCATCAGTTCAAATCCTGGCGGCATCACCAAATTTTATTTTGACGGAACCATGAACGGATTGTCACCGCATTTTACCGAGGTCACCGGTTCGCCGGCCGTGGCCAACAATCTGAGCGGGGACGGCTTGTGCGTTCGCACCAATGCCACCACCGGCGGCTTTGACCTCTTTTTCACCACGGGCACCGGCGGCGTCGCCGGTAACAGCCTCGTAATGGTCCATGATTCCGGTGACCTGACTCATCTCACTCTAGGCACGCCGGTCACCAACTACACCGCATCGGCGAACGCCACTTTGAAGGGCGTGGAATTGGCGCCGATTACGCTGGTCACCAATATCGCGTTGAGTTCGACCGCTTCTACTATTGGTGTCGGCGGCACGACCAATCTTGCGGGCTTGGTCCAGATTCTGCCAGTAAATGCCGCCAACCAAACCGTCACGTGGAACAGCGACAATATAGCGGTGGCCACGGTCAACGCCATCAGCGGCGTAGTCACAGGAGTTGGCACCGGCACCGTCCATGTCTATGCGACGACTACTGACGGCAGCAATCTCTCGGCGACCAACTTGGTTACGGTAACAGCTCCAGCCCCGACGACACCGATTGTGCAGACGCCGACGACGGCCAGTCCGATCTTCTATAGTCAGACCTTGGCGAGTTCGACCATCACGCCGGGCACCTTTACGAACGCGGCGGGCGCGGCGGTGGGGATTAGCAGCTATGGATTCGTGAATCCGGCCATTGCGCCGAACGCGGGCAGCACGAACGTGCAGGTGTATTTCGTGCCGACGGACACGACGGACTACCTCAACGCCACCAACACGGTGGCGGTGACGGTGAACACGGCGCCGGCGGCGCAGTTGAAAGGCGCGGTGCAGGTAAGCCACGGGGTGTTTGCGTTTGCGTTCACCAATTTCACCGGCTTGAGCTTCTCGGTGCTGGCGACGAATAACCTCGCCGTGCCGAAATCGAGCTGGCCGGTGGTGGGAACCGCCATTGAGTATCCCGCCGGCTCGGGCAACTACCAATACACCAACACATCGGCGACCGGCACGAACCAGTTTTACATCATCCGCCAGCCGTAAGTCCTGGCCGTAGCCACCAAATTAAATCACGACGGGCGGGTTTCCAACGAAACCCGCCCGTTTTTCTTTGCCGCTCAAACATTCGCCCGCCGCGCCCAGCGCAGCTTGGCCGGCGCGGAACGCGGGTTGGCGCGCTGCTCCTCCGCCGTGGCGCGGACAATTTCACCGGAAATCTCTGAATAAATTCCATCTCGCTGGCCGTCAATAAATGCCTTCTTCACGCGCCGGTCCTCGCCGGAATGAAACGTCAGGATCGCCACGCGGCCATTGGGTTTTAGGCACGCCGGCAGATTGCGTAGAAAATTTTCCAGCGCGGAAAACTCGTCGTTCACCGCGATGCGCAGTGCTTGGAATACGCGCCGGATGTTGAGGTGACATTCTTCCCTGGGCACCAGCGGCAGCGCGGCGCGGATGGCCTCGGCGAGCGCGTGCGTGGTGGCAAAACTTTTGCCCGCGAGCGCCGCGCCGAGTTGCACCGCCTTGGGTTCGTCCGCGTTTTGCATGAGCAGTTGCGCGAGCGCGTCCGGCTTGATTTTTTCCAGCAGCGCCGAAACCGGCTGGCCGCGCTGCGGGTTCATGCGCATGTCGAGCGGCCCGGAAAATTTCACGGAAAAACCGCGCGCCGGATCGTCAATCTGCATCGAGGAAACGCCGAGGTCGGCGAGAATCAGGTCCGCGCCGGCAATTTCCTGCGCCGCCAAAACCTGCGGCAGCCCGGCAAAATTGCTGCGGTGTGCGGTGAAAACGGTTTCATCGAAGCCCAGCGCCCGCAGCCGCGCTTCGGTTTTGGGCAGCTCAATGGGATCGTGGTCGAGGCCGAGCAACTTTCCGCCGGGCAAAATCTTCGCCAGAATCTCCTGCGCGTGACCGCCATAACCGAGCGTGCCATCCACCGCGAGGTCGCCGGGCTGCGGCGTGAGCACCTGCAGTATTTCCGCGACCATGATCGGCCGGTGCGTGCCCGCCGGCGTTTTCCCCGCCGCGACAACTTTTGCGATCGTCGCCGTGTCGCTGCCATGTTCTTTGTATTTTTCCTCGAAGCGACGCGGATTTTTTCCCGAGTAGCGCACGCGGCGCTTGTGCGGTGTCGGCGGCGTGGCTGGTAAATTATCTTCGGACATGGCGGGGATTCTGCGATGCTCCGCGCGTGAGTTCGAGGCAAATCATCGTGGTCGGCGGCGGCGCAGCAGGTTTTTTTGCGGCCATCGCGGCGGCGGAGGCTGGCGCGTCCGTGACGCTGCTGGAAAAAACGGCGCGCTTTCTCGACAAGGTCCGCATTTCCGGCGGCGGCCGCTGCAACGTCACGCACTCGCTTTTTGAGCCGCGCGAATTTGCCACGCGCTATCCGCGCGGCGGACGCGCCCTGCTCTCGCCGTTTCAAAAATTTGCCGCGCGCGACACCGTGGACTGGTTTGCGGCGCGTGGCGTGAAATTAAAAACGGAAAGCGATGGCCGGATGTTTCCCGTCACCGATTCTTCGCAGACCATCGTGGATTGCCTGATGAACGCGGCGCAAAACGCCGGCGTGAAGTTGCGGCTGAACTGCGCCGTGGAATCGGTTGCCAAAAATGCGGATGGGAAATTTGAAGTGGCGGTGGCAAATAAATCTTCTCCCTCTCCTCCATTGGAGGAGAGGGCCGGGGTGAGGAGGCCGGCCATTGCGAATTTTCAAACCCCTCACCCCAACCCTCTCCCCGTTGGGCGGGGAGAGGGAGAAAACGCCGGGCGCGAAAAAACCCATTGCGACAAGCTGCTTTTGGCGACCGGCGGCTGTCGCGCGGCGGTGGCGGGACAACTCGCCGTTTCACTTGGCCACACGCTTGAGCCGCCCGTGCCGTCGCTGTTCACCTTTCAAATCGAAACGCCGTGGCTGCGTTTGCTCGCGGGCGTTTCGGCGGAGGCCGAAGTTTCCGTGCCCGTTGCCAAATTGCGCGAGCGCGGGCCGCTGCTCGTGACGCACTGGGGCTTGAGCGGGCCGGCGATCTTGAAAATGTCGGCGTGGGGCGCGCGCAGCTTGCACAAGTTGGATTACAAATTTCCGCTGTTCGTGAACTGGCTGCCGGAATTAAATGAGGAAAAAATCACGCAGCAATTTCAGGCGCGGCGCGAATCGGCGGGCGCAAAATTATTGGTGAACGTGCCGCTGTTTCCGCTGACGGCGCGCTTGTGGGAACAGCTCGTCCTCGCGGCGGGCATCACGCGCGATGCGCGCTGGTCCGCGCTCACGCGGGCGCAGTCGCAAGCGCTGGCGCGGCAAATCCTGCGCTCGGAATTTTCCGTGACGGGCAAAAGTTTGAACAAGGACGAGTTTGTGACCTGCGGCGGCGTAAAGCTGGGCGAGGTGAATTTTCAGACGATGGAGAGCAAGCTCTGCTCCGGATTATTTTTCGCCGGTGAGTTGCTGGACATTGACGGCGTCACCGGCGGCTTCAATTTTCAGGCCGCGTGGACGACCGGCTTTGTCGCTGGAAATTCCATGGCGAAGTAAAAACGCCGCCGGATTTTATCCCGGCGGCATGATTTGGTTTTGGTTTGGTCGGCGCCGGTCAAAATTATTTTTTAAATTTCACCGCGTATTCCGCGACGCGTTTGCCGAGAATTTCGCCGGTGAGCTTGTCGCCTTCGTTCGGCGCGATGTCCGGCGATTCCTGTCCGGCCTGCGCCATCACGCCGCTGTTGCTGCCGAGACGATTGACGCCGTTCGGCTGCAACGGCATTTCTGGCTGGCCGATCCAGATCATGCCGTGCTGCATGGCCAGCGTGAAAAAATAATGCAATGTGCTCAGCTTGTCGCCGCTCGGACTCATCGAGACGGTGAAGCCTGCGGCAATTTTATCCTTCCAGGCCGAGCTGAACCACTTGCCGGCGCTCGCATCGGCCAAAGCCTTGAACTGCGCCGCCGGCCCGCCCATGTAAGTGGCGCTGCCAAAAATAATCGCGTCGCTCGCGTCAAGCTGCGCGAACACGGCGTCGTTTTTGTAACGGCCTTTGACGATGTCGTCGCCGCTGATGGCGATGAGGTTGGTTTTCACGCCGGCGACGGACGCCGCGCCCTTGTTGACGGCTTCGGCGAGCTTGGTGGTGTGGCCGCCGCCGGAGAAGTAGATGACAGATACAGTTGGCATAATTTTATTTTGGTTGTTGGTTTTTTAGTTTAGGTCGAACAGCAAAACTTGCGACGGTTTGGTCGCGGAAATGTTTAGCACACTTTCATCACTGATACCAACGGCGTCGCCGCCGGCGAGCTTCACGCCGTTCAATTCCACTTCGCCTTCCGCGACGTGAATCCACGCGTGCCGTTCCGGCGTAAGTGTGTAGTTCACCTTTTGCCCCGCGTCCAGTTTCGCGAACGACAAATCCGCGTCCTGATGAATGGCGATCGAACCATCGCGTCCGGTTTTGCTGGCGACGAGATTAAATTGTCCCGCCGGCGCGGCGGAATAATTTTTTTCGGCATAGCGCGGCTTCACGCCTTTTGCGTCCGGCTGGATCCAGATTTGCAGCAGGCGCAACGGCTCCGTCTTGGACGGATTAAATTCGCTGTGTTGCACGCCGGTGCCGGCGGCCATGTATTGAAATTCACCGGCGCGGATGACGCGACCGTTGCCCATCGAATCCTTGTGCTCGATGGCACCGCTCAGGACGTAGCTGATGATTTCCATGTCCCGATGCGGATGCGTGCCGAAGCCCATGCCGGGCATCACGAGGTCGTCGTTGATGACGCGCAGGCTGCGGTAGCCCAGCCACTTCGGGTCATAATAATCCGCGAAGCTGAAGGTGTGGTAGCTGTCCAGCCAGCCGTGACTGGCGTGGCCCCGTTCATTTGATCTACGAATCATTTTCATGCCCACACTATGCGCGCGGTTTGCGGTTTGGGGAAATACCATGTTTCTTGCCTAACCATGCTTTTCAGGCATACTTGATTTCACATGGAATTGCGCCACTTTCGTTACTTCGTCGCCGTTGCCGAGGCGGAAAATGTTTCGCGTGCCGCGCTCAAGCTGCACGTTTCGCAGCCGGGCCTGAGCCGGCAAATCCGCGACCTCGAAGACGAAATCGGCTTTTCCCTTTTTGAGCGCAGCGCGAAAGCGCTCAAACTGACGGACGCGGGAAAAACTTTTTTGACGGAGGCGAAATCCGTTTTGCTGCACGCCGACGACGCGGTGAAAAAGGCGCGCGCGGTTTCCGGCGGAATGAACGGTGAAATCAATGTCGGTTATGCGCCGTCGCTCACGGTGCAGATTTTGCCGGCGGCGCTGCGCGCGTTTCAGGAAAAATTTCCCGGCGTGCGCGTGGCGCTGCACGACTTGTCCACGGAAGAAATGCTCGCGCAGCTCGGCGAAAAATTTTTGCAGGTGGCGCTCACCGTGCGCCCGCCGGCGAAATTGTTGCGCGGGCTAAAATTCGAGGAACTGGCGCGCTACGCCATGTGCGTGGCCGTCGCGCCAAAACATCCGCTGGCGAAATTGAAATTTATTTCATTGGAGCAGATCGCGCGCGAGCCGCTCATCGCCTACAGCCGCCAGGATTATCCCGAATACCACGCGATGCTGGAAAAACTGTTTGCGACGGTCGGGCGCAAGCCGAAAATTGTCGGCGAGCATGACGGCGTGACGAGCATCGTCGCGGCGGTGGAATCGGGTCGCGGATTGGCGCTGATGCCGAGCTGTGTCGCGTGCATGGTCGGGCCGCGACTGAAGCTGCTGCCGCTGCGGCCGGCGTTGCCGCCGATTCCGGTTGGCGCCGTCTGGCGGGCGGAATCCGGAAACGAATTGGCGGAGAAATTTGTCGCCGGCGCGCGTGCCGGCATTTGAGCGCATGGGCCGGACGTATCATTTTGAATGTCTGGTTTGCCATTACCGCGCGCGCATTTCGGGCGGGGCGGACAGCGGCGTCCACTGCGAGGTGCAGACGGTGGTGTGCCGCGATTGCCGCGAATTGATGGATGTATTCACGAAAGTGCGCCGCCACGCGGATGCCTCGTCCGCGATCAAATTCCCCGGTTTTTTCCGGCCGGAAATTCCGCCGGTGGTCTTGCGTGACGGTTCGACGGCCGGTCGGCTGGTGTGGCAAAAGTTTTCGCTGGGCTGTCCCGTGTCGGCCAAACATTTCGTGGAAACGTGGAACGATCCGGGGCGCTGCCCGCGCTGTGGGAATTTTATGGAGAAAAACGGCGTGCCTTTTCGGCGGTGGGACTGAGGCCCAGCCAGTCCAGCGTTGGTTTTTCGCAGACGCGGTGAAAATTTCTTCTTGGGGACAGGCCGGGACGAGGGAGGAAAAACAAACTATTTTGATTTGAGTCCGCCCTCACCTTGGTCCTCGCCCTCGAGGAGAGGACTTTGGCAAACACGCTCCGGGTATTTCGATTGAACTTCTGGCCAAATTCCAGTGGGCGCAGTTGCGCGGAAAATTTCCAACGGGATTTAACCCAAAAAACTAGGTCGGAGTAATTTTCTGACGTGAAAGTCATCTGGTGAGGGTTTGTGGTTGCATGGTTGGGTGAACTTCGGCGGAGTTGGTTCTGGCCAATGGAAGATGACTTCAAGCAGGGGCTTGTGTTTGTCCAACCCGCCCCATGCGGCGGACAGATGCAACACGGCTTGCCGAGAACTTGAATCAGGTGTGGCGACTGGGACGGGAAGATTTTTTCACCATGCACGGAGATTAGAAAGCGAATGGTTTGCGGTCAATCATTTGGCGGGAACTCAACGGCTGTGATTTACTTTCCCCCGTTTCGCTGCTAAAAATGGCGCGTGCTCGATTCCGCCGCCATCTGGAAAAACCTCAATTCGCCGCGCCGGCTCTTTCTCATCGCCGGGCCGTGCGTGATTGAGAACGAAAAACTCTGCCGCACCGTTGCCGCGTCGCTCGTCAAAACCTGCCAGCAGCTCGGCATTTTCTACGTCTTCAAGGCCAGCTTCGACAAGGCCAATCGCACGTCCGGCAAGGCGTTTCGCGGGCCGGGCATCGCCGCCGGTTTGAAAACGCTCGCCGCCATCCGCGAGGAATTCGGCGTGCCGGTGCTGACCGACGTGCACACCGAAGAGCAGGCCGAACTCGCGGGCGAGGTCGTGGACATCCTGCAAATCCCGGCGTTTCTTTGCCGGCAAACGGATTTAATCGAGGCCGCCGTGGCCACCGGCAAAATCGTGAACTTGAAAAAAGGCCAGTTCCTTTCGCCAAACGAAATGGGGCGCGTCGCGGAAAAGGCGCGGCTGGCGGGTGCCAAGAAAATTCTCCTGACCGAGCGCGGCACGACGTTCGGCTACAATAATCTGGTGGCCGACATGCGCTCGATTCCGATCATGAAGTCGTTCGGCTTCCCGGTGATTTTTGACGCGACGCATTCCGTGCAACTGCCCGGCGGCGGCGGCGACAAGTCGGCGGGGCAGCGCGAATTCGCACCGGTGCTGGCGAGCGCGGCGCTGGCGGTCGGCGCGAACGGATTGTTCATCGAGACGCATCCCAAGCCGGATGAGGCGCTGAGCGACGGGCCGAACATGATTCCGCTGGCGGAAATGAACGCGACGCTCAAGAGCCTGCTGAAAATATTCAAGGCGGCGAAGTGAAAAACATTCAACAATCAACATTGAACATTCAACGCCCAAGGTTTTGCGCGGCGAATGCCATTGGAGGTTCGGCGTTGAATGTTGAATGTTGAATGTTTTCATGGCTCAACGAATTTCCCAAACCCTCATCGCCCGGCTGCCGCAGATAAAATTATTTCTTTGCGACGTGGACGGTGTGCTAACCGACGGCTCGATTTTCATCGGCGGCGAACGCGAGTTCAAACGGTTCAACATCCGCGACGGCTTGGGCATCGTGCTCGCGCGCCGCGCGGGCTTGAAGGTCGGCTGGGTTTCGGCGCGGCCGTCGCTGGCGACAAAATTGCGCGCGGACGAGTTGAAGATTGATTTTCTCGTGCAACAAGGCGACAACATCAGTAAGACGGCGGCGATTGAACAGTTGCTCGCGCAGGAAAAGTTGTCGTGGGGGGAAACGTGTTTCGTGGGCGACGACATCATTGACCTCGGCCCGCTGACGCGAGCGGGTTTTGCCGTGGCGGTGGGCGATGCGGTGCCGGAGGCGAAGGCGGCGGCGCATTTTACGACCAAGGCCATGGGCGGGCGCGGCGCGGTGCGCGAGGCGGTGGAAATGATTTTGCGGGCGCAGGGCAAATGGGCGCAGCTCGTGGAAAAATATTCGGAATGAAATTTCACGCGGCAACACTTTGTCCGGCGGTCGGCGCGGCGATTTTTTTGTTCGCCGGCACGAGCGACCGCGCGCAGTCGCTGCCGGTGGGGCACGCGACGGACTTCACCTCGAACCAGTATTTTGAACCGCCGAACGAGCGGCTGGTCAAAATGAAGCTGTCGGGCGCGGAGGCGCTGCCGCTGCCGGGCGGGCTGCTGGACATCCGGCAGTTGCGGGTGGAGACGTTCACCCTGGACGGCCAGACGCAGGTGGTGGTGCGCGCGCCGCAGTGCAACTACTCGCCGTTTGACGGCGTGGCGAATTCGGCGGGGCACATGGAATTGCAGTCGGGCGACGGCAAAATCCACGTCCAGGGCGAGGGTTTTTTGTGGCGGCAGACGAGTTCGTCGCTCACCATTTCCAACCATGTGCACACGCTGATTGATATGCCGGGAGTGATGATGTGAGAATCATGAAAAAAACCATTTTATTTTTGGCGCTTGGTTTTGGCGGCCTGCTGGCGGCGCAGACGAACGCGCAATTGACGCGATTGGATTTGCAGCCGACTTTGAGCACGAACGCGCCGGCGGCCAAGGCGAAAACCAAGGCGGCGGACAGCAAGCCCAAGCCGCCGACGGAGATTGATTCGGACGCGGCGGATTTTGACCTGAACGCCCATCTGGCGACGTATCGCAATCATGTGGTGGTGACGGACCCGAAGGTGAAGATGACCTGCGAATGGATGCTGGTGACGCTGCCGTCGGGCGGCGAGCATTTGAGCCACGTGGTGGCGACGACGAACGTGGTGGTGGATTTCACGAACGAGCAGGGCGAAAAATACCACGTTACGTCGGCCAAGGCGGTCTATGATTACAAGGTTGTGGACACGGTGACGAACGAGACGGTGACCTTCACCGGCAACCCGATTGTGGAGACGACGAACAGCACGATTGAGAGCGAGCCGATGGTCTGGGATCGCGCGGCGAACAAGTTCCATTTCACCGAGCCGAAGATGAAGTCCAAGGACACCGGCACCAACGGCCCGGCGCAAAAACTTTTTTAATGGAAACCGCAACCACCAACGGCGCGCTGCTCGTCACGGACAAGCTGGCGAAGGAATATCGCGGCCGGCGCGTCGTCAACGGCGTGTCGGTGGACGTGCGTGCGGGCGAGATCGTCGGCCTGCTCGGCCCGAACGGCGCGGGCAAGACGACGACGTTCAACATGGTGGTCGGCGTGGTGAAGCCGGACGAGGGCTGGGTGAAATTTGAGGGCGGCGAAATCACCGGCCTGCCGATGCACAAACGCGCGCGGCTGGGCATCGGTTATCTGACGCAGGAGCCGTCGGTGTTCCGCAAGCTGTCGGTGGAGGAAAACATCCTGGCGATTTTGGAGACGTGCAAGCTGTCGCGCGAGGAGCGCGAGGTGCGGCTGAAGTATCTGCTCGAAGAACTGGACTTGACGCCGATCCGCAAGAGCAAGGCGTATCAATTGAGCGGCGGCGAAAAACGCCGGCTGGAAATCACCCGTGCGCTGGTGACCAGCCCGAAGCTGCTGCTGCTCGACGAACCGTTCAGCGGCATTGACCCGATTGCGGTTTATGAGGTGCAAAAAATTGTGCGCCGGCTGAAGGAGCGCGGACTGGGCATTTTGATCACCGACCACAACGTCCGGGAGACGCTGAAATTGATTGACCGCGGCTACATCATCCACAAAGGCCAGGTGCTGGTGGAAGGCAGCGCGGAGTTTCTGGCGAACGACCCGAAGGCGCGGGAAATCTATCTCGGCCCGGAATTTAATTTATAATTTTTTATGGAACGCCAGCCGCTCACCGTCGGACAATTTCACCAGGAGCACGGCGCGTCGCTGGAGATGAAGCTCCTCGCCGGCGAGCCCGGCCTGGGCCGCATCATCCGCGAGCCGACGGTGAACCGCCCCGGTCTGGCGTTGAGCGGCTTCACGCGCTATTTCGCCTACAAGCGGATGCAGGTGATGGGCCACGCGGAGGTTTTTTACCTGCGTTCGTTGCGCGAGGAGGAGCGCGTGGCGCGCTACGCCTATTTGTTCGCCTACAAAATCCCGTGCTTTGTCTTCAGCCGTTCGCTCAAGCCGGACAAGGAGTTTACCGCCGCCGCCGCCGAGGCCGGCGTGCCGATTTTCCAGACGCCGCTGGTGACGATGAAGTTCATCAACAAGGCGACGCTGGAACTGGAAATGATGTTTGCCCCGCGCGGTTCGGAACTCGGCTGCATGGTGGACATCCTCGGCGTCGGCGTGATTATCCGTGGCGAAAGTGGCATCGGCAAAAGCGAGGCCGTCCTTGCGCTCATCGAACGCGGTTACAGCCTGGTGGCGGACGATGTCGTCAAAGCCGTGCTGGTGGACGGGCGTGACGTGGTATGCACCAGCGCCGAATTGACGCGAGATCACATGGAAGTGCGCGGCATCGGCATCATCAACGTCGCCCAGATGTTTGGCGTGAAAGCCATCCGCAAGGAAAAAGGCCTCGACCTCATCATCACGCTCAAGCAGTGGGACGAGGTCAAGGATGTGGACCGGCTCGGCATGGAGCAGGAATTCGTCAAGGTGCTGGACGTGGATATTCCGCACGTCACCATCCCGGTGCGCCCCGGTCGCGACATCGCGCGGCTCATCGAGGTGGCGGCATTCCAGATGAAACTGCGCAAGTCCGGTTACAACGCCGCCGAGGATTTGAACGGCCGCCTGCTCGCGCAGATGGCGGCCAAGGCGGCGGAGCCGCCCGTGTCACCATGAAATGTCACCAGAAATTGTGTTGGCGGAATAAAGCGCGCAGACTATTTTTCACATGAAACAATCCATGAGCGCCAAAAAAGCCACCGACGCCGAATTCCTCACCCGGGAACTCGTCGTGCTGAACAAGTCCGGCATCCACGCCCGGCCGGCGGCAATGTTTGTCAAGACCGCCAGCCGTTTTGGCAGCGACATCTTCGTGGAAAAGGACGGCGAAAAAATCAACGGCAAGAGCATCATGGGACTGATGATGCTGGCCGCCGGCCCTGGCAGCAAGGTGACGCTCCACGTCAAAGGCGTGGACGCTGCCGCCGCCCTCACCGAGCTGGAGGCGCTCGTCAAACGGAAGTTCGACGAGGAGTAAGGTTCTTTCCGGTTCCAGTCTTCGGTTGCATTTTCAGTTTCCGGACAGCTTGGTTTCAACTTGAAACTTACAGCTTGAAACTTGAAACTGCCCGCATGGCATCCGCTGAAATTGATGTGAAATACGTCGCGCACCTCGCGCGGCTCGCGCTCACGCCCGAGGAGGAAAAATCGCTCGGCGCGCAGCTTGGCAGCATCCTCGGCTATATCGAAAAACTGCGCGAGCTGGACGTCTCCGGCGTCGAGCCGACCGCGCACGCTGTGCCGATGGTCAATGTCACCCGCGCCGACGAAATCCGCCCGTCGCTTTCACATGAGGAAGCGCTTCGCAACGCGCCGCGTCAGGCCAACGGACTTTTCATCGTCCCCAAAATCGTCGAGTAAAATTCCTTCATGTTGAACCAACTCACGATTTCCGAACTCACGGCGAAGCTCGCCCGCCGCGAAGTTTCCGCGCGCGAGGCCATGCAGGCGTGCCTCGATCAGATTGCGCGCGTGGACGGCAAAATCCACGCCTTCATCAGCCATGACGCGGACGACGCGCTCGCCCAGGCGGATGCCGCTGATAAAGAACTTTCCAATGGTGGCCGCACTGCAAGGTGCTTGCTGGGCGTGCCGATTGCGATCAAAGACGTTCTGGCCGTCAAAAACCAGCCGTTGAACTGTGCGTCAAAAATCCTCGGCAACTACATTTCGCCCTACGACGCGACGGTGATTGAAAAACTCAAGGCGGCGGGCGCGATTGTTTTTGGCCGGCTGAACATGGACGAGTTTGCGATGGGCAGCTCGACGGAAAATTCCGCGTTCGGCCTGACGAGCAATCCATGGGACATCACGCGGATTCCCGGCGGCTCGTCCGGCGGCTCGGCGGCGGCGGTCGCGGCGGATGAATGCATCGCGTCGCTCGGCTCGGACACCGGCGGTTCCATTCGCCAGCCGGCGGCGCTGTGCGGCTGTGTTGGGTTGAAACCGACTTACGGGCGCATTTCGCGTTACGGACTCGTGGCGTTTGCGAGTTCGCTGGATCAAATCGGGCCATTCACCAAAGACGTGCGCGACGCGGCGACGCTGCTCGGCGTGATGAGCGGCGTTGACCCGCGCGATTCGACAAGCGTGCCGCAGCCGGTGCCAAATTATGTCGCCGCGCTGGACGGCAATGTCAAAGGCCTGAAACTCGGCCTGCCAAAAGAATACATGATCGGCGGTCTCGACGCGGAAGTGAAGGCCGCCGTGGACGCCGCCGTGAAGCAGTATGAAAAACTCGGCGCGGAGATTGTGGAAATTTCTTTGCCGCACACGGACTATGCGGTCGCGACCTATTATATCATCGCAACGGCGGAGGCGTCCGCAAACCTGGCGCGCTTCGATGGCATCCGCTACGGCGCGCGGGTGGACGGCAATGACCCGATAGAACTTTATTCCAAAACGCGCGGCGCGGGTTTTGGCGCAGAGGTGAAGCGCCGGATTATTTTGGGAACCTATGTTTTGAGCAGCGGCTACCATGACGCATATTATTTGCAGGCGCAAAAGGTCCGCACGCTCATCCGCAACGATTTTCTCAAGGCGTTTGAAAAGGTTGACGCCATCGTGACGCCGACCACGCCGACGGCGGCGTTCAAGGCGGGCGAAAAATCCGGCGACCCGCTGCAGATGTATCTGTCCGACATCTTCACCATCTCCTGCAATCTCGCCGGCATCTGCGGCGTGAGTGTGCCGTGCGGCTTCACCCAAAGTCCGAAGCTGCCCATCGGCCTGCAACTGCTCGGCAAGCCGTTCGGCGAGGAATCGCTTTTGAAAATCGCGCACGCCTATGAGCAGGCGACGCCGTGGCATCTGGAAAAAGCCGGACTTTGACAGAAACCGAATTTGGTTTATCTTTTCTAAAAATGTTGCCGACCAGAATAACCAAAAAAGTCCTCTTCTGGCTGGGGCTTTCGCTGCCGATGGTGGCGCTGCTGGCGATGACGTGGCTGGTGCACCAGACCGGCGGCCAGTTCAACGATTCCTTCAACTATGTCATGCAGACCTACAAGGTGCTGGACATGTTTGAACAGACGCAATCCCAGATCGTGGACGCCGAAGCCAACCAGCGCGGCTTTTTCCTGACGGGGCGCCAGGAATATCTCGAGCCCTACCAGCACGCGATGCAGTCCATCCATGACGACATCGGGGATTTAAAAAAACTCACCAGCGACGAGCCCGCGCAGCAGGCCAACCTTGCGGTGCTGGAAAAACTGGTGGACCAGGATTTGGTGTTCGACCCGGCGACCATTTTTACCAGCGGCCAGGTGACGACCAACGCTTCGGTGGTGACCCTGACCGCGCGCGGCAAGGAGAAGCTGGAGCACATGCGGAGCATCCTGTTCCAAGCGCATCAGGAGCAGGAGCAGGCGCTGAGCAAGCACCAGCAGGCCGCCGAGCAGGACGTGGTTTCCAGCCAGATGATGTCGCTGGTGCTGATTGTAGCGGTGGCGCTGGCGCTGGTCATGGTGGTGGTGATCCTGCTGCGGCTGGAAAAACTTCAGGAATTTGTCACGGTCTGCGCCTGGACCGGGCAGGTGAAATTTCAGGGCCAGTGGCTGCGGCTGGACGAATACCTCAAGAAGCAATTCGGCATCTCCGTGTCGCACAGCCTCTCGCAGGAAGCGGCGGAAAAGATGATGCGCGAAATCGAGGAGCTGAACCGGCCCGGTGGCCCGCCGCCGGCGGCCTAAACACTTCCCGCCCAAATTTCCCGATTGCCTTTAAGTAACTTTTCGGTTACTTAAGGGCGATGCCTCCCAAGCTAAAAAAGCCCGCCAGCGCGGTCGTGCGCAATCCCGACCGCACCCGCCAGCGGATTTTGGACGCCGCGCTGAAGGAATTTTCCGCGCGCGGCTTCGCTGGCGCACGCGTCGGCGGCATCGTCCGGCGGGCGAAGGTCAACAAGCGGATGCTCTACCATTATTTCGGCGACAAGGAAGGCCTGTTCCGCGCCGTGCTGCGCCACAAAATCAGCGACCGCCGTAGCCGCATCGAGGCGCAGCTGCCGGAAAGCGACACGGCGTCCAGCCTGCCGCTGTGGTTCCGGCAGAACTGCCGGGACATTGACTGGGTGCGGCTGCTGGCGTGGGAATCGCTCCAGACGGGCGCCGATTCGGTGCTGGACGAGCGGGAGCGGCGGCGGCTGGCGTTGCAGGCCATCGCCCGCGTTCGCCACAAACAGGCGGCGGGCCGCCTGCGGAAGGACGTGCCGGCGGTCCACCTGCAGCTGGCGAAAGTTTCGCTGACCATGTTTCCGATGGCGCTGCCGCAGCTCGCCCGCCTCATTCTCGGCTGCTCACCGCACAGCCCGAAGTTTCAAAAAGAATATGCGCGGTTCCTCGAAACCATTTCGGCCGCGTTCCGGCCATGAAACCGTGCCGTGAGAAAATTGAAAACAAACTGACTGTGAAAAATATTTTTTTATTTGCCGTGATGGGAACCGGATTGGCGCTCGCCGCCGGCTGTTCGCGCGCGCCGGCAGGCAAGGGCACCGCGCCCGTGCCGGTGCTGACGGCGAAGGCGGTCGCGACCAATGTGCCGGTGCTGATTGACCCGCCGCCGTTCGGCCATGTCCTGCCAATTTCGACAGTCACCATCCGTTCGCAAATCGGCGGCACCATCGCCACCGTGAATTTTCAGGAGGGCCAGGAAGTCAAAAAGGGCGACCTGCTGTTCACGATAGACAAGCGCCCGTCGCAGGCGGCGCTGGCGCGCGACCAGGCGCAATTGGAAAACGCGCAAATCCAGTTTGACCGCGAGCAAAAATTGTTCGACCAAAAACTGGTCTCGCAGGATGAATTTGACACCAGCAAGTCGGCCCGGGACACGCTGGCGGCGACGGTGCAGTCGGACGCGCTGAATTTGGAATACTGCGAAATCCGCGCGCCGATTGACGGGCGCACGGGTGCACTGCTGTTTCACGAAGGCAACGTCGTCAAGGCGCCGGACGATGTGCTGCTGACCATCAACCAGATTCATCCGATCTACGTGGCGTTTGCCGTGCCGGAGCCTTACCTGCCGGAAATCAAGGAGCAGATGCGCCGCCGGCCGTTGACGGTGACGGCGACGTATGAAAATCTGGCCGGGCCGCCGCCGGCCGGGGAACTCACTTTCATTGACAACGCGGTGGACGCGACGACCGGCACGATTTTGCTCAAGGCGACGTTTCCCAACGATGACCGTTCGCTCTGGCCGGGACAATTTGTCCAGGTGTCGCTGACTCTGGAAGATTTGACCAATGTCGTGGTCGTGCCGTCGCAGGCGGTGCAGACGGGCCAGAACGGCCAGTTTCTCTACGCGGTGAAGGCGGATCAAACGGTGGAGGAACGGACCATCACGGCCGGTATTACTTACCAAGGCATGACGGTGGTGGCGCACGGTTTGGCGCCGGGGGAAACGGTGGTGACTGACGGGCAGTTGCGGCTGGTGCCGGGCGTGAAGGTGAACGTAAAAAGCTCCATTGAATCGGCGGTGGCGGTTTCCACCAACGCGCCATGAGCGTTCCCGAACTATTCATCCGCCGCCCGGTCATGACCACGCTGGTCATGTCGGGCATCCTGCTGTTCGGCCTCGTCGGTTTTCATCTGCTGCCGGTGAGCGACCTGCCGAGCGTGGATTATCCGACGATCCAGGTCTCCGCGAACCTGCCGGGCGCCAGTCCGGAGGTGATGGCGTCGGCCGTGGCCACGCCGCTGGAAAAGCAGTTCTCCACCATCGCGGGCGTGGATTCGATGACGTCGTCCAGCTCGCAGGGCAGCGCGCAAATCACGATTCAATTTTCGCTCGACCGCGACATTGATGCGGCGGCGGCGGACGTGCAGGCGGCCATCGCCAAGGCGGCCAAGCAACTGCCACCGAACCTGCCGGCGCCGCCGACTTACAGCAAGGTCAACCCGGCGGATCAGCCGGTGATTTACATCGCCATGTCGTCGCCGACGCTGCCGCTTTCGACGGTGGATGACTACGCGGAGAACCTGCTGGCCGAGCAGATTTCGCAGATCAACGGCGTGGCGCAGGTGAGTGTTTTCGGTTCGCAGCAATACGCCGTGCGCATCCAGGTGGATCCGAACAAGCTGGCGGCTTATGGCCTGGGCATTGACACGGTGGAGCAGGCGGTGGAAGCCGGCAATGTGAACCAGCCGCTCGGCACGCTTTACGGCAAGCATCAGGCGTTCACGGTGCAGGCCAGCGGCCAGTTGAACGACGCGGCGGCGTTCCGGCCGATGATTGTCGCCTACCGCAACGGCAGTCCGGTGCGCCTCCAGCAACTCGGGCAGGTGCTCGACAGCGTGCAGAATGACAAGGCGGCCGCGTGGTATAACAACACCCGCGCCGTGGTGCTGGCCGTGCAGCGCCAGCCGGGCGCGAACACGGTGGAGGTCGTGGACAACATCCGCCGGCTGCTGCCGGAGTTTCGCGAGCGGATTCCAGCGTCCGTGAGTCTGGACGTGCTGTTTGACCGTTCGGAATCCATTCGCAAATCGGTTTCCGATGTAGAACACACCTTGTTGCTGACCGTCGCGCTGGTGGTCATGGTCATCTTCATGTTCCTGCGGAATATTTCCGCGACGATCATTCCGAGCCTGGCGCTGCCCATGTCCATCATCGGCACCTTCGCGGCCATGTCGCTGCTGGGTTACAGTCTCGACAATCTTTCGCTGATGTCGCTGACCTTGTGCGTCGGCTTCGTGGTGGACGACGCCATAGTCATGCTCGAAAACATCGTGCGCCACATGGAAAATGGCGAGCCGCCGATGGAGGCGGCCTTGAAAGGCTCCAAGGAAATCGGCTTCACCATCATCTCGATGACGCTGTCGCTCTCGGCGGTTTTTATTCCGGTGCTGTTCATGAGCGGACTGCTCGGCCGGCTGCTGCATGAATTTGCCGTGACGATTGTCGTGGCGGTGCTGGTTTCCGGCTTCGTGTCGCTGACGTTGACGCCGATGCTGTGCAGCCGGTTTGTCCACGCGCAGCATGGGCGGAAACACGGGCGGCTCTACAATTTTTTCGAGCGGTTTTTTGACCGGGTGCTGGCCGGCTACGACCGGTCATTGCAAATGGTGATGCGCCACCGGTTCACGACGCTGATGGTGTCGCTGGTGATTCTGGTGGTGACGCTGTTCCTGTTCAAAGCGATTCCCAAGGGGTTTTTCCCCGATGAAGACACCGGCCAGATTTTTGCCATCACCGAGGCGGCGCAGGATATTTCGTTCGATGCCCTGAAAGCGCACCAGCAGGCGGCGGCCAAAATCGTGGGCGCGGATCCGAACGTGGCCGGCTTTGGCTCCTTCATCGGCGCCGGCGGCTCCTCTTCCACGATGAATCAGGGCCGGATGTTCATGCGTTTGAAGGATCGTTCCGAACGCAAGTTGGACGCGAATCAAATCATCCAGGAACTCCGCCAGAAACTGGCAGTGATTCCGGGCATTAATGTGTATATGCAGAATCCGCCGCTCATCCGCGTCGGCGGCAAACTGACCAAGGCGCTGTATCAATACAGCCTCCAGGACACGGACACCAAGGAGTTGTTCAAATGGACACCGCTCTTGGTGGACAAGCTCGCGGCCCAGCCGGGTTTTCAGGATGTGACGACCGATCTTCTGATCGCGAGTCCGCAGGTCAATGTGGAGATTGACCGCGACCAGGCCGCCGCGCTCGGCGTCACACCCATGCAGATCGAGAACGCGCTCTACGATGCGTTTGGGGAACGCCAGTCCTCCACCATTTATGGCGACGTGGCCGAATACTGGGTGGTCTTTGAAGTGGAGCCGCAATACCAGCTTGACCCGAAGGCGCTGGCGCAGCTTTACATCACCAGCGCCAACACGGACACCAACGGCGTGCCCAAGCTGGTGCCCTTGAGCGCCGTGGCCCGGCTCACCCGCAGCCTGGGGCCAATGAGCATTTCCCATGTCGGCCAGTTGCCCGCCGTCACCATTTCCTTCAACTTGGCGCCGGGCATGTCGCTGGGCACCGCCGTCGAACAGGTGCAGCAGGTCGAGACCGATATGCACCTGCCCGCGACCATCACCGGCAGCTTTCAAGGCTCGGCCCAGGTGTTTCAATCGTCGTCGCAAGGGCTGTTTCTCCTGCTTATCGTGTCCATCATCATCATCTACATCATTCTCGGAATTTTGTATGAAAGTTTCATTCATCCCATCACGATTTTGTCCGGCCTGCCCTCGGCTGGTTTTGGCGCGCTGCTAACGCTGATGCTGTTTGGCCTCGACCTGAACATCTACGGCTTCGTCGGCCTCATCATGCTCGTCGGCATCGTCAAGAAGAACGCCATCATGATGATTGATTTCGCCATCGAGGCGCAGCACCACGGCAAATCCGCCGCCGAGGCCATCCACGAAGGCTGCCTGCTGCGGTTCCGCCCGATCATGATGACGACAATGTGCGCGCTGATGGCCACGCTGCCCATCGCGCTCGGTCTGGGTGCCGGCGGCGAATCGCGCCGGGCGCTCGGCCTCGCGGTGGTCGGCGGGTTGGTGGTGTCGCAAAGCCTGACGCTTTACATCACGCCGGTGATTTATCTTTACCTGGAAAATTTCCAGCAGCGCTTCAGCCGCCGGAAAAATCCCGTTTGCGCCCCCGCCGCCATTGTTTGAAAATCTGTGTTTCATCTGTGTTTCATCTGTGGCTAAAATGTCCGCGTAATGGAATACGAAGCCGTCATCGGACTGGAAACCCACGTCCAGCTCAAAACCAAATCCAAGATGTGGTGCGGGTGCGCGAACCAATACGGTTCCGAGCCGAACACCAACGTCTGTCCCGTCTGCTTGGGCATGCCCGGCGTGCTGCCCGTGCCGAACGAAGAGGCGCTCCGCAAAACCGTCCTGACCGGCTACCTGCTCAACTGCGAGATTCCGCGCTACGCGAAGTTCGACCGGAAGAATTATTTCTACCCCGACGCCTCCAAGAATTACCAGCTCACGCAATACGACAAGCCCAGCACCGCGAACGGCTTTGTGGAATTTGAATTCAACGGCAAAGGTTCGGAAAATGGTCTGGCCAAAGTCCGCATCACCCGCGCGCACCTGGAGGAAGACGTGGGCAAGCTCACGCATTTCGACCGCACCAGCGGCGTGGATTTCAACCGCGCCGGCGTGCCGCTGCTCGAAATCGTTTCCGAGCCGGATCTCACCGGTGCCGACATGGCCTACGAATATCTCAATGCCCTCAAGGAGATTTTGCAGCAGGGCGGCGTGAGCGATTGCGACATGGAAAAGGGCATGGTGCGCTGCGACGTGAACATTTCCGTGCGCCCCGTCGGCACGAAGGAACTGGGCGCGAAGATCGAGATCAAGAACATGAACAGCTTTTCCGGCGTGCGCCGCGCGGCGGAATACGAGATCAACCGCCAGATTGAGGTGCTCAAAAGCGGCGGCAAGCTCATCCAATCCACGCGCCGCTGGGATGACGTGGCGGGCATCACCGAGGAAATGCGCACGAAGGAAAACGCGCACGATTACCGCTACTTCCCCGAACCCGACATGATGCCGCTCGCGCCCACCGATGCGTGGCTGGCGGAGGTGAAGGCGCAGGTCGTCGAATTGCCCAGCGCGCGCAAGCAGCGGTTCATGCGGGATTACCAGTTGCCGGCGGGCGATGCGGAAGTGTTCAAGAGCAACATTGCGCTGGGAAATTATTTTGAAGGCCTCGCCCGGCAGGCGAAGAATCCCAAGGCCGTTGCCAACTGGATCATCAACAACCTCCTCGCCAAGCTGGCCGAGGCGACCGAGAAGCTCGCGGCGGAACAGGCCTACGACGAACCCCTCACCCCGTCCCTCTCCCCATCGGATGGGGAGAGGGTGGCGCAGCCGGGTGAGGGGCTGGCCGGACTCAAGTTCCCGCCGGCGGCGCTGCTGGAACTCGTCGCACTCGTCGAGGCCAAGACCATCAGCAGCTCTGCCGCGCAGCAGGTGTTCGCCGAAATGTTTGCGACCGGCAAAACGCCCGCCGCCATCGTGCAGGAAAAGGGGCTGGCGCAGGTCAGCGACACCGGGGCGATTGAGAAATTCTGCGACGAGGCCATTGCCGCGAATCCCGCGCCGGTGGCGGATTACCGGGCCGGCAAGGTGGCCGCGCTCAATGCGCTCAAGGGGCAGGTGATGAAACTTTCCAAGGGCAAGGCCAACCCCGCGCTGGTGGGCGAGATTTTGGAGCGGAAGCTGAAGGGGTGAACCACCGGGAAATGCTCAACGGCCGGGCGTTAAGGGGAAATTCAATTCCGCCAAAGACCAGATGTTGGCGCAGTCTATCAGCATATTAGGCATCTTCATATCTCTTACATGTGCCACTGTCCCTGATAATCAAGGCGAGGACGTATTGATATAAACCATAAAGTAAATATCACCACTATAATGTGAACTATCGCCAATATAAAAGCATATCTTGAAAATCGGCTATGCACCCAGCCATTCGCCAGAATGATGCCATAAACCGGCCACTCTAGCAGTGCCACAAATAACAATATGGATGCAGGAAGGGGTGAAACAATGTGGTTCCCACAGACAATAAATGGAAACACTAAAACTCCAATAATATGCTCTGCAACAGAACTCTCACCCTGAAACAATATGCAGCAAATCAAATAAACCAAACAAACGACAACTGGGAAGGCTATCCCAAGCCCAGTGCAGAGATAATATTTTGTGTCAGAGCGCATAAGATGCCTAACAGATAATGGACGCCCGGTTTTGCAGCCTATCAATGGCCGAGAACAGCCTATCCATTTTCATGACTTTGAGTGTGTTTCGGTTTTCAGTTTCTGTCCAGCACGCTTTTGGTGGCCCCCAGCCGCCTGCCCGCATTCTGGCCGGCGGAGAAAAGGGGCAGCGCACCGAACCTGCCGGTTTCAGTCCGCCGCCGCTCTGGACTCCAAAAATGGGACACCGGGGCGGTAGCGGGTGGCGGGAAAGTGGGTTTTTGGCGATAAAACGCGGTTTTTAGCGAAAAACACGCGAAAAGTGGTGGTTTCCGCCCGGTTACGGATGGTTCGGAACCGGTCACGGACGGTTACGGACCGGTCACGGACGGTTACGGACCGGTCACGGACGGTTGCGGACCGGTCACAGACGATCCGGGACCGAGGACGAACGGTTCGGAACCGGGAACGAACGGTTTAGGACAGCGAACGGACGGTTACGGAGCGGTCGGGAGCGGCTTGCTTTCGGTCTGCGGTGGTTTGGCCAGCTCCACCGCATAGACCTGGTTCGCGCCGCTCCGGTTGCTGCGGAAGATGAGCCATTTCAGGTCCGGCGAAAACATGGCGTTCGGTTCCAGCGCGTAATCGTGCGGCGCCATGTTGACGAGTTTCTCGGAATGAAACACGCCGGCTTTGATGAGCTTGCTGGTGTCCACGTTGCCGCCGGAACGGTCTTCGATGAGTTCGGGGTGGAAGAGGTAAAGCCATTTGCCGTCGGGCGCGTGCGCCACCATCTTGTCGTCGCCGCCGTCGCTGGAAAATAGTTGCCCGTCCGGCGAGACGTTGAAATGCACGCCCCATTCGTTGCGCTGCATGTTAAACCACGTCCGCGCGCCGGTGGCGGGTGCGTAGCCGGCCAGCCAGAAGACCTGGCCGCGCGGGGTTTGCAGGTCATACCAGATGGTCTGGCCGTCGGCGCTCCAGAATTCGTGGCCGGCGATCTCCATCGTCATGGTGCGCTGATGCACGAGCTTCAAATCCGTGCCGTCGGTGCGGATGGTCCAGATGCGATCCACCTTGTGCCACGGGCCTTCGTGACAAAACATCAGCAGCGTCGGGTCGGTCGGCGAAAATTGCAGATGGCCGAGCCAGTCGGTGCCACGGTGGCAGACGTTGGTTTCGCCGGTCTTTAGATTATAGAAAATCAGCGACATCGGGTAACGCTTCGCCAGCCGTTCCTCCATCATGGTGCCCTTTTTGCCGCGCTGCGCGTCGGCGCGTTCGAGATCGGTGAGACGGTTCGGCCCGCCGTCAAAAACCTCGTTCGTGCCCCAGTCGGTGCGGTCGGTGATGGTGCCGGCGAGCAGGGTCTCGTCGGCGTTCACGGTGGAAACTTCCTGGCCGCGCGGCAGCTTCAGCAACTGGCGGACGGATTTGGTCTGGGGATCCACCACGCAGACGTAGTGGTTGGTGACGCCGTCCTCGATTTTCCGCTCGCCGAAATAAATCTGCCCGGTCTTATGGCCGACCATGATGACGTTGAGCTTCTTGCCGGTGACAATTTTTTCGACGGCGAGCGTCTGGAGGTTCACCACCGAGATGCCGCTGGGCGAGGTGAACACCATCTTCTTTCCATCTGGCGTGAAGGGGTTCAGGTTGAAGTAAAGGCTCTCGCTGCCCGGCTCGCGCGAAAGCTGCACGACGCGGTGGCCGGTGTCGTGGTCAATCCATTCGGTGCGCGCCGCGGGCTTGGCTGCCGGCGTGGCGCAGCCGGAAATGATGGCCGCCAGCAAAACCCCGGCGGCGAGTGGGCGAGACAGTTTCATTTTAGAATAAGGCTTGGATGCGAAATATCACCAAGCATCCGTGCGGAATTGCGGCGCCGGCAGGCCGGCGGCGTTGGCGAGGTTGGCGTCCTGGGGAAAATTCGCCCACGCGTAGCGCACCGCGACGGGCGCGGCGACTTCCGCGCTGCTGACGATGACGGTGTCGCCGTCAATGCGGGCTGCCGCCGGCACGAATTTCTTGTCCGCACCAGCAATGACAAAGCCGCCCAGCGCCGCGCCGCCTTTGGCGACGAGTCCACCACCGAGATGGGTGAATTGAAGACGCGCCTCGCCGCCGGCGATTTTCATCGCCGCGAACTGCGGGCCGGAGAATTCGATTTTATGGCCATACACATTCGCCAGCGCGATGCGCGCGAGCCGGTCGCCGACGTCTTGTTTGTTTTTCGGATGCACGTTTTTCGCTTCGCCGATATCGCTGGCGACGGCCATGCCGGTGTTCGGCAAAGCCAGCACGGTCGCCTGCGCCTCGCGCACGAACGGGCTGTTGCTGGCGGCTTCCTGACCGGCGAGCTGCACGATGTAAAATGGAAAATCACCTTCGCCCCACAGTGCGCGCCAGTCGCGGATGAGCGCGGCCTGCACGCGCGGGTAAAGCGCGATGCCGCCCTTGTTCGCATCCACGATGGATTCGCCCTGATACCAGATGGCGCCGCGGATGGCGTAGGGAATCACGGGGTTGATCATGCCGTTGAACAGCACGGTGGCGTTGTGCTGATCCTGGACCGGGTCGCGCGAACCGCCGCCGTGCTTGCGGCCTTTCGGAGCGGCGTTGGTGGCGGCGACATCCTCCGAGCGCGGCGCGGCGATGACCGGCGGCGGATTGGTGTGGAACTTCTCCACGGCGGCATCGAAGCGGTCGAGCAGCGGCTTGAGCTGTGGATCGGCGGCCAGCACCTCGCGCTGAATCCAAGCCTCCGCCGTGCTCGCGCCAAAGGCGAGCGTGACGATGCCGACGGGCATCTTGATTTCCCGCTGCAAATCGCGCGCGAAGAAGTAGCCGACGGCGGAAAACGCCGGCGCGTTCTCCGGCGTGCAGACCTTCCAGTCGCCCCCGACGCGGGCTTGTGGCGTGTAAGCCTTGGCGGCCTCGCCGGTGAACATGCGGATGAGCGGATAGTTGGCGGCGGCGATTTCCGGTTCCTCGTTCGCGACGCCGGCGAAATACTTCACCTTCTTCGACAGCGAGAAATCCATGTTCGACTGGCCGGACGCGAGCCAGACTTCGCCGACGAGCACGTCGGCGCACTGGCAATTTTCAATTTCCGATTTGCCATTTCCGCGCACGACCAGTTCACGCGGTTCGGCGCTGGCGGGCAGGGGATCAAGTTTGACGAGCCATTTGCCGGCCGCATCCGCCGTCGCCGACTTGGTCTGGCCGGCGAATTCCACGGTCACAGTCTCGCCCGCGTCCGCCGTGCCCCAGACCGGCACCGGCACCTCGCGTTGCAAAACCATGTGGTCGGTGAACGGCGATGCCAGCCGCACCTCCGCCGAGGCGCGGGTGGCGACTGCGGCGGCGAGCAGGGGCAAAACAAATCGGGTCAGTGATGGAAAGTGCATGAAGGAAGGACGCATGGCTGGCATGATTAGTTTCCTTCTTTTCGCACAACGCGGTGCCCATGGCAATCGACAGATATGGTGACGCCGCAAAAAACTTTGTGCCGGGGCGTCCGGGCGGTTAAATTTCCTGCTCATGTTTTCATCCGAAATCAAATCCGTCCACTTCACCGGCATCGGCGGCACGGCCATGGCGTCCGCCGCCGCCGCGATGTTGGACAAAGGTTTTGTCGTCACCGGCTCCGACCAAAATGTCTATGAGCCAATGGCGTCGTTCCTCGCCGCCAAAAAAATCCCCGTCATGAACGGCTACGACGAGCGCAACCTCGCCGCCAAGCCGGACCTCGTGGTCATCGGCAACGCCATTTCGCGCGGCAACCCGGAGGCGGAATATGTGCTGGACCACAAGCTGCGCTATTGCTCGCTGGCGGCGCTGCTGGCGGAATTTTTCATCCGCGGCAAACGCGCCATCGTCGTCGCCGGCACGCATGGCAAGACCACCACGACGAGTCTGCTGACGTGGGTGTTCGAGCACAATGGCCTGAACCCGAGCTATCTCATCGGCGGCATCCCGAACAATTTTTCGCAGGGCGCGCGGTTCACGGACAGCGAGTGGTTCATCATCGAGGGCGACGAATACGATACGGCGTTTTTCGACAAGCGCAGCAAGTTCATCCATTACCAGCCGGAAGTCGCCGTCATCAACAACCTGGAGTTCGACCACGCGGACATTTTTGAGAACCTCGACGCGGTGAAGAAAACGTTTTCGCATTTCATCCGGCTGGTGCCGCGCAACGGCCTGCTGCTCGGCAACGGCGATGACGCGAACCTCAAGGAACTGCTCAACGTGACGCATTGTCCGGTGAAGAAGTTCGGCCTCGGCGGCGATTATGCGGTGTATGGTTTTAATCTGCGCTACGGTCCGACGGCGACGGAGTTTGAGATTCCGAGCTTCAAGTTTCATTTGAACATGGTCGGCGAATTGAATGTGCGCAACGCGCTGGCGGTCATCGGCGCGGCGAAACATTGCGGCCTGTCGAACAAGCAGATCCAGTCGGCGTTCGACACGTTCAAGGGCATCAAGCGGCGGCTGGAAGTGAAGGGCATCGCGGGCGGCGTCACGGTGATTGACGATTTCGGCCATCATCCGACGGCCATCCGCGAGACGCTCAAGGCGCTGCGCCTGCGTTACGCGAAGGAAAATATCTGGGCGGTGTTCGAGCCGCGCAGCAATACGACGCGCCGGAATGTTTTTCAGGAGGAGCTGGCGGCGTCCTTCGCCGATGCGGACGCCGTGGTGGTTTCCGAGGTGGCACGGCTGGAGCAGATTTCCGCCGATGAGCGGTTGAATCCGGAGAAGCTCATGGCCGACCTCAAGGCTGCCGGCAAGGAAGCCGCGTATCTGCCGGACGCCAACGCCATCGTGGCGCATCTGGCCCAGCACGCGCAGGGCGGCGATGTGGTCTGCGTCTTCAGCAACGGCGGGTTCGACGGCATCCACGGCAAATTGCTCGCGCGGCTGGGTAAACGGTGAACGGCGCAGTTTGGTGAGGCGAGTGTCCACACGAGCCGGGCGTCGCTGGCATCAGTGGCTCGCGTGGACGCTCGCCTCACCCGCTTTCAGACTGTCTGCCGCCGTGATTTTTTTTGGCACACGAGTTGCAGTCATTTACTCGTGGCAAGAAAATTTCAAATGCGGGCAGGCTCCCCGATGGATGCGGCGATTGCCGCAATCAATTTACGGATGGCGACGATTCAATTGGCCGGACTGCGTGTTCCTCCGCGCGCCCGAAAAGTCCCGGCAGTTCGTCGCCGCCTTCCGGTAACGATTTTTCCCGAGGCGGCCCAGCCGGTGATTATTAGGCAGGCGCTCCAGAATCTGGGCAGCGCCGTGGTCAGCGAAATTCAACCGTCTCAAAGCCCGCGCGCTTGAAAAAGTTTTGCAGCTCCTCGCGGCCGCGCTTGTCCGCCTCGTCCAAAATCCCCGCGCGGCGTGCGGCGCGGGCGATGTCGTCCACGGCATTCTGCCGTGCGGCCTGCTCCAGGTTCTTGTCGAAGGCGCGCAGCAAACCCGTCGTGTGGTCAATCACCTGGCTGGCCGAGTCGTCAAGATAGGCGTCGGTGATCTGCGTGGGCGGGAGATGCAGGCAGATTTTTTTGCCGGAGATGGCGATGTCCGCCGGCTTCAGTTTTTTCAGATCAATGCCCGCCTTGACGACGCCCTGCGCGAGGAGCAGCACGCGATTTTCGCCATACCATTTTACGTCTTCCAGCACGACGACCTTGTCCATGACGTATTTGACAGTGACGAGGTCGGAGAGCGACTGCACTTCGTGAACGACGCTGGTGGTGTTCCAAAAACGCAGGCCGCTGGCGTGGTTGAGCCAGCGCGCGGCGGTGAAGGTGAGATATGCCGCCAGCACCAAAACAACGACCGCTGTGAGCGTCCAGATGAAATTTCGCAGTTGGCGCATGGGTGAAAGATAGTCCAGCCCGGACAATTTCAAAACGGGAATTTTTTCAGCCACCGATGGACAGAGATGAAACACCGGCGGCCGGTCCGCTCGCGCTTTTCAGAAGTTCAGCGCCAGCTGGCGAGAATCACGTCCGCCGGCGAGGTGCCGGGGTGGAAGTAGAACATCTCAATTATGTCCGTGAGGTTTTGCTGGGGCAGTTCCGGCACGGTGAAATAATAGCCGGGGACTTCGGGATTGACGACGAGCATCGGGTGGTAGCCATCTTCCGCCGGCCATTTTTCATTGATTTTGTTCCAGGCCATCGCGAGCGACTTGTTGCCCTTGCCCGGGACGTATTCGTGGCCGGCCTGGGACACCTCGACCATGCAGCAGATGCGGTCGTTCATCAGGACGGGAAACACCCATTGCCTGGCCGGCTTGAGCAGCGGCTTGACCGGCTGGCCGTTCTGGTAATTCGCCCGGTCGGATTCGGCAATGGTGTAAACGGCAATCGGCTGGCCGAGTTTCGCGTCCGACAGGAAATCGCCCGCCTGAAAACCGTAGGCATCCGGATATTTGTTGGCCAGATCCATCACATTGTCAAAGGCCGTCTGGCCGGCTATCACCAGCCGTTCCTGATCCGTATGCACCCGGTAGGTGCGTTGCGGCACGGGCGCGGGCACAAAAGTAATGACCGGAGCGGCCACCGCCACCGGCGCCGGCGCCGGCACGGCGACCGGTTCACTGGGAGCCGCCGTGGCGACCGGCGCCGCCGGGGAAATTTTCGCCGCCTTCAGCAAGTAACTTTCCACGGCCACGATGCCTTCCGTCGCGACGTTCTTCAGGGTCGGCGCCACGGCGGGAACATCAGCCTTCGGCGTCACCGGGACGACATGGGAGACCGCCGGCAGCGCGCGATGGGTCAGATGATGGAGGTAGGCCCAATAGGCCAGCACGGACAACGTCGCCACCAACGACATCAGCCCGATGCGCAGCCACTTGCGATACGGCGAACTCGGCCGGCTGAAGTCGGCCCCGGCGAATTGAAACTGGAATTTGAGTGGCATACCAATGCGTTTTTATTTTTACAACCGAATGACAATTTCATTTAGCACATCCCAGGCCAACAGGTTTGATTTCATCGGGAAATTTATTTTCCAGCTTATCCGGTCGAATTTTTCTGCGGCTGTCCACGCACTGTCCACAAAACGTCCGCCGCTGTCCCGCAAATGGACGCGCGCCATTTCCCTTTGCGGGCGCGGACATTTCCTTTAGTTTTTCACCATGTTCAAAGCTGAAGACCTGTTTGACCTGACGCAGACGGAACACGCCGCCCTGTTTGACGGCGGCGAATTTGCGTGGGACGCGCTCAAGAAAATTGAAAGCTATCTCGCCAAAGTGCCGAAACAAAATCCGCCGAAACGCTTTCCCGGCGCGAGCATCGGTGACCGCGTCATCATCGGCGAAGGCACGGTGGTGGAACCCGGCGCACTGATCAAAGGTCCGGCCATCATCGGGAAAAACTGCCAGATCCGCCACAATGCCTACCTCCGCGAGAACGTCCTCATCGGCGACAACTGCGTGGTGGGCAATTCGAGCGAGCTGAAGAACGCGCTGCTTTTCAACGGCGCGCAGGTGCCGCATTACAATTATGTGGGCGATTCCATTCTCGGCCACCGGGCGCACCTCGGCGCGGGCGTGAAGGTTTCCAACGTGAAGCTGTTTCCCGGCAACATCGCGATTGATGTGGACGGCGTGCCGCGCGACACCGGCCTGCGGAAGTTCGGCGCGCTGCTGGGCGACGGCGCGGAAGTGGGCTGCAACGCCGTGCTGAATCCCGGCAGCATCCTCGGCCGCAGCGCGGTGGTTTACCCGAACGTCTTCTGGCGCGGTGTCCTGCCCGCGCACATGATCGCGAAGAACAAGGCGGAGGTTGAAGTTGTTGTCAAACGACCGAGGGAAAATTGATTGACCGCCAAGACGCCAAGTTGAATGCAAATTGATTGACGGGCGGTTAAAACCGGCATAGTTAGACCCATGCTCACCAAAGACCTCGTCGGGAAATTGTCGCCGGAGCAACAGGAATTTCTGGCGCAGATGGAATTTCGCAGGACGCAGCAACGCCTCAAGCTGTTGGAACTGGCGCGCGGCAACGACTGGCGCTCGCGCTATTTTCCTATCTACATCTTTGCGGTCTTCGTTCTTTTCATCACTCTGTATTACTTCGATTGTTTGCACATCCAAGAAAAGCCGGCCGTTTTATTTCTGCCCATCGGCATGGCGCTGGTCTTCACGATGTGTGTCTACATTGGCCGCACCAACCGGCGGCTGGAGGCCCTGCTGGAACTGATGGAATTGGATCGGGCAGAACAGGCCAGTCGTCCGCCGGTTGCCTGAGCTGGCCGCCGGCTGCAAAGTGCTGTCTTATATTTTCCGAATTGCTACTTTGACCGCGTGAACGAACTCACCATCGGACTGCTGGGCGCGCTGCTGGCCACCAACCAGCCGCAAGCCGTGAGCAATATCATCCAGCAGCAGACCGGCGTGGCGGTGGACATCGCCGTGTCGCCGGAGGAAAAGGAATTGCGCGAGGTGATGCTGGCCGACGACGCCGCGCAGGACGACGTGAACGGCTGGCTCCGCGAATATGATTCGCAGTCCGACACCAACAAGACGGCGGCGGCCTCGGCGGCGCTGAACGCGCGCATCAAGGCGCGGCTTGACCGCGTGCGCGGAGCCTACGACAATTTTCTCCAGCGCCATCCCGAAAACGCGCACGGCTTTCTGGCCTACGGCAGCTTTCTCAACGACACCGGCGACGAAGAGGGCGCGCACCTGCAATACGAGAACTCGATGCAACTCGACCCGAAGAATCCCGCCGTCTGGAACAACCTCGCCAATTACTACGGCGAGCATAGCCCGGTCACGAAGGCGTTCGAGTATTACGCGCAGGCCATCCGGCTCAAGCCGGACGAGCCGGTTTATTACCAAAATTTCGCGACGACGGTCTATCTTTTCCGCAAGGACGCGAAGGAATTTTATCACATAGACGAGCAACAAGTTTTTGACAAGGCGCTCGGACTTTATCAACAGGCGATGCAGCTGGCGCCGGACAATTTTGTCCTGGCGACGGACTATGCGGAGAGCTATTACGGCATCCGCCCGCTGCGCACCAATGACGCGCTCATCGCATGGACAAACGCGATGAGCGTCGCGCACACCGATGCCGAGCGGCAGGGCGTGGAACTGCACCTCGCGCGCGTGAAGATCGCCGCCGGATTTTTCGGGCAGGCCAGCAACCATCTCGCCGCCGTGACGAACACGGCGTTTCTGGGGCTGAAAAATCAGCTCTACCGCTCGCTGACCGACCACGAGCATTCGGACACCAATGCCGAAGCGGTGGTGGAAGACAAGCCGCTGAAAACCATCCCACAACTCGCGCCGGCCGGTGCGGATGACGCCACCAATGTTTCTAGCTGGTCGTCAAACCTGCTCGCCGTGCCGCCGCCGGTGCGCGGATCCAAACCGCAGTAATCTTGCGATTTGCGCGCCCTTTGATTTAAGGCTCGTAAATCGTAAATCGTAAACCGTAAATTGTCCGCATGAGCTTTTACGACAAGTTGAAGTTTGACGCGCAGGGTTTGATCCCCGCGATCATCCAGGAACAGAAATCCGGTCGCGTCGTGATGATGGCGTGGATGAACCGCGCGTCGCTGGAAAGCACCGTCGCCACCGGCAAGACGCATTTCTGGAGCCGCTCGCGCCAGAAATTCTGGATGAAGGGCGAGGAGAGCGGCAACACGCAAACCGTGAAAGACATTGCGTTCGACTGCGACGGTGACTGCCTGCTCATACAGGTGGAACAAAATGGCCCGGCGTGCCATGAGGGTTACAATTCTTGTTTCTTCCGCTCGGTTGAAAATAGAGATTTCAAAATCACCGAGCCGCAAATCCTTACGCCGGAGCAGATGTATAAAAAGAAAAGCTGACGCCAACCGCGCGTTTTATTTTTGCGGCAACAGCCGAACGTGCGTCGGCTCATCCCGGTTGCAGGTAAGCCAGCCGTTCTGCTCGAATAATTCGGCCACCTGAATGGAACTGCGGCGCTGTTCGGTGGTGTCTTTCTTCGTGTCAGGACCGCGCCGCCCGGGATGCGTAAAGTAAAATAGAAATGCCCGGTCGCCGCTGACCACGACGTCGCAGTGATCACCCATGACGCCATCGTCCAAGCCATTGCCCGCCCCGGCGACCAGATTGGTTGGCTGCTTCAACCAGTTGAGCGCGTCGGCGGAACGGAACACGCCGAGACCTTTCCATTCGTCAATGACCACCCAGAATTTATCGTGCCAGCGGAAGCCTTTCGGACCCTCGCCCCGGCTTTTGAACGCTAGCCCTTTGTCCGTCCAATTCCTCAGGTCGGGACTTTCGGCGTAATGAATGGATTTGCCGGAGCGTTCGTCGTTGTAGTAAAGCCGCCAGTTGCCAGCCGGCATCCGTTCAATGCTCGGGTCAATCACGCGGTCGGACGCGAGCGAAAGTTTTCGCGGATTCGACCAGTTCAACATATTTGTGCTTGTGAGTTGGACGATGAAGCGCGGATGGTTCCAGTCCTGAAAAATTCCCGGCACGATGGTGAGGAACATTTGCCACGTTCCGTCCGGCGCCCGCGTCACATCGGGTGCCCAGCAGGTCAGGTTGGTGCCGCCATATTCCGCCGGCAAATCAAACTGCGCCATGCCGACGAACTGCCAGTGCGCGCCGCCGTCCGACGATTCCGCGATGCCGATGGGCGTGCCATGCACCCACGCCACGCCGGACAGCCCGGACGCATTTGCGCGGCGGTCGGTGTAAAACATCCACCACTTTTGCACGAGCGGATTCCAGATGAACGCCGGGTCCGCCGCGCCGTCATAAACCGGGTCGCGGTAAAGCGGCTTGGCCGCCACCGCGCCCACATCGGCGGCAGACACGACGGGCGCAATCAACAGCAAGGCAAGTGAAAGAGCGGTGAAATTCATGATTGTGAGCCACGAAATACAAATTACGGCGGAAATAATCAACCGTGGAAAACCGCAGTCTGCTGACAGCACGTTTCTAGCTTCATTCCCGCGCACAGAAATGTTTTCATTTCCACATGGTTTCGTGCGTGATTTTCGAGGACGAGCATCTGCTGGTGGTGAACAAGCCGGCCGGCTGGAACACGCACGCGCCGTCGCCTCATGCCGGCGAAGGCATCTACGACTGGCTCCGTCAGCGCGAGCCGCGCTGGGCCACGCTCGCCATCCTGCACCGGCTCGACAAGGAAACCAGCGGCCTGCTCGTCTTCGGCAAAACGCCGCTGGCCAACAAATCGCTGACCGAACAATTCACCGCGCGACAAGTCCACAAAAAATATGTTCTGCTCACGGACGGCAACGCGCCCAAAAACTCTTTCACGGTCAAAACGACCTTGCTCCGTATTGGCGAGAAATACGCCAGCCGGCCGGGCGGAGAAATCGCAGAAACCAAATTTACTCCCATCGCGGAGTCCGAACTAAAAACTAAAAATTCAAAACTTAAAACTGTCAGCGCCTCGCCGCTGACTGGGCGCACGCACCAAATCCGCGTTCATGCGGCGGAAAGCGGCTTTCCGATTCTTGGCGACACGCTTTACGGCGGCCCGGCGGCAGCGCGCGTTTTTTTGCACGCGGCGGAAATTGAATTCACCCATCCGGCCACTAGCAAGCCGGTGAAGTTTTCAGCGCCGGTGAACTTTGATATCGAGCCGCGACTTGCACTGCGCACCGCCGTCATCGAATCAGAAAACACGAATGCCTTCCGCGTCATCCACGGCGCAAGCGATGGCTGGCCCGGCTGGTTTGTGGAAAAGCTCGGCGACTTCCTGCTCTCGCACGCGGAAGCACCACTGGATGCGAAACAAGCTGTAGAATTGTCCGGGCTCGCGAACGGTTACGCCGCGCGCGGCGCGTATCACAAAACGCTTTCACGCCAGGTCCGCCGCAGCACGACCGCCGAAGTGTCGCCGCAACTTGTTTTTGGCGGGGCCGCACCGGAGCGATTTGAAATTTTGGAAAACGGCATCCGCTACGAAATGAGCTTCCATGAAGGCTATTCCGTCGGCCTGTTCCTCGACCAGCGCGACAACCGGCGGCGCTTGCTGACTGGCCACATTGCCGCAGACTTTCCCCAACTCCCATCTGCCAACTCCCAACTCCTAAATTGTTTCGCCTACACCTGCGGTTTTTCCGTTTGCGCAGCAAAAGCCGGTGCGCGGGTAACGAGCCTCGATCTCTCGAAAAAATATCTCGAATGGGGCAAACGTAACTTCGCGCTGAACGGCCTTGATGCGGCGGCGCACGATTTTATTTACGGCGACACGTTTGACTGGCTGCGGCGGCTGGCGAAGAAAGGCCGCACGTTCGACACTATCGTGCTCGACCCGCCGACGTTTTCGCAGTCGAAGGAACACGGCGCGTTCCGCGCTGAGAAAGATTACGGCAAGCTCGTCGCTGCCGCCCTGCCCGTCCTGAAACCCGGCGGCTTGCTGCTCGCCTCGACGAACGCGGCGGAATTTTCGCCGGAAGATTTTCTCGCGGACATCGAATCGGCCGTGCGCGCGGCGAAGCGGAAGATAGTGAAACAGCATTACGTTCCACAGCCGCCAGACTTCCCCATCAGCCGCGACGAGCCGGCGTATTTGAAAACGGTCTGGCTGATGATCGCATGAAAAAAGCGGCTTCCATTGCTGGAAGCCGCTTTTGAATTCAAGCGCCCGTTATTTTCCGACCGCCGCGACAATCTTCTTCGCTGCGTCGGCCATGGAATCGCCGTTAATGATGGCCACGCCGGATTCCGCCAGCGTCTTCTTGCCGGCGGCGACGTTGTTGCCTTCGAGCCGGACGACGAGCGGGAGCTTCAGGCCGGTTTCCTTCACCGCCGCGACGATGCCGGTGGCGATGACGTTGCAATCCATGATGCCGCCGAAAATATTCACGAGGATGCCCTTCACGTTCGGGTCGCTCAAAATGATTTTGAACGCCGCCGTGACCTGCTCCTTGCTCGCGCCGCCGCCGACGTCGAGAAAATTTGCCGGGTTGCCGCCGAAATGCTGGATGATGTCCATCGTAGCCATCGCGAGACCCGCGCCGTTCACGAGGCAGGCGATGCTGCCGTCCAGCTTGATATAATTCAGCGCAAACTTGCTCGCTTCGATTTCCAGCGGCGCTTCCTCGTTGAGGTCGCGCATCTCCAAAATGTTTTTGTGGCGGTAAAGCGCGTTGTCGTCCAAGGAAATTTTCGCGTCGAGCGCCATGACGGTTTCCTTGCCGTCGCGCAACTCGACCACCGCGAGCGGATTCAGCTCCACCATCGAGGCGTCGCATTCCCACCAGGTGTTATAGACGCCGGTGACGAGTTTCACGCCGGCGTTGAACAAGTCGCCTTTGAGGCCGAGCGCGGCGGCAATTTTTCGCGCCTGATACGGCATGATGCCGACGGCGGGATCAATCGTCTCTTTGAAAATCTTCTCGGGATGTTTCTCGGCCACTTCCTCGATGTCCATGCCGCCCTCAGTGCTGGCCATGATGAGCGGACGCGACGTCTCGCGGTTGAGCAGCACGGCGAGGTAAAATTCCTTTTTGATCTTCGCGCCCTCGGCGAGCAACAGCGTCTGCACCATGCGGCCGTCCGCGCCGGTCTGCTTCGTGACGAGCGTCTGGCCCAGCATCTTCTCGGCAAAACTCACGGCCTCATCCACCGAGCCGGCGACCTTTACGCCGCCTTGGAAACCGCTCTTGAACGTGCCCTTGCCGCGGCCGCCGGCGTGGATCTGCGATTTGACCACGACCTTGGCGCTGCCGCTGGCGGCGATTTTCTCGGCCGCCGGGCGCACCTCGGCGAGCGACTTGGCGGGAATCTCATACGGCACGTTGACGCCGTATTGCGCGAGCAACTGTTTGGCTTGGTATTCGTGAATGTTCATTTCAAAATAAGTTGGCCAATTAAAAACGATTGCCGCCGGAAATCAACTGCCAACTGCGTTTCCGCCCGTCCCGGGCGGGGACATTGCCGGGCACATCCCTGTCTAGTTGCGATGCCAATGCGAATTGCCTTTTCAGCCATTTTGATAAACCTACGCCTTTATCAAAAGGTTGCCGAACTGATGACCCAGCCAGCCTGACCAACGGGGGAATAGTCCCGTTCTGGTTTCATTTTATTTCGCCGTTCCGGCGATTTTGTGCTGGACATTGGGCGGCAAAAGGTTGTTGATGGTTTGACGATTCACCATGAAAACTTCGCCGCACTTTGCAGGCCGTGGTTATGGGTGGCAAAAAGATTTGCCGGATCAGCGGGATCATTTTTATGCGGCCCCGGCACCGCTGCTGGCACCGCTGCCCGCCAAGGCGGATTTGCGGGCGCAATGTCCGCCGGTGTATGACCAGGGACAACTCGGCAGTTGCACGGCCAACGCCATCGCTGGTGCGATTCAATTTGACCGGTTGAAACAAAAGCTCGCGGACTTCGTGCCGTCGCGGTTGTTTATTTATTACAACGAGCGGGTCATTGAGCATTCGGTGGCGTCGGACAGCGGCGCGCAAATCCGCGACGGTATCAAGAGCGTGGCCAAACAGGGCGACTGCCCGGAAACGGAATGGCCCTACGCCATCGCCAAGTTCAAAACCAAACCGCCAGCGGCGTGCTACGCGAATGCCTTGAAATACAAGGCGGTTTCCTACCAGCGCGTGACGCAGACGCTGGGACAGTTGAAAGGTTGCCTGGCATCAGGCTGGCCGTTTGTGTTCGGCTTCACGGTATATGAAAGTTTTGAGAGCGTGGCGGTGGCCAAGAGCGGTCGCGCGCCGTTGCCGGCCTCCGGCGAATCCGTGGTGGGCGGCCACGCGGTCGTCGGCGTGGGCTACGATGACGCGCAGCAGCGGTTCATTGTGCGGAATTCGTGGGGCGCGGGCTGGGGTCTGAAGGGCTATTTCACGCTGCCTTACGCATATGTCACCGGGACTGACTTGGCCAGTGACTTCTGGACAATTCGAGTGGTGCAGTAAAGAATCAAACCAATCAGCCAATCGACAACTAAAAAATTATGACCCTGACCAAACGTGATCTCGTGATCCGCATCAGTGAAGAAACCGGGCTTATTCAGACCCAGGTTTTCGACGTGGTGCAGAAGACCCTCAACTACATCACCGAGGCGCTTGCCAAGGGCGACAAGGTGGAATTGCGCAACTTCGGCGTGTTCGACGTGAAGATCCGCAAGGCGCGCGTCGGCCGCAACCCGAACAAGCCGGAGACGGACGTGCCTATCCCCGCCCGCGCGATGGTGAAGTTCAAATCCGGCAAGGAAATGCGCGCCGAAGTTTTGAAGCTCACGCCGAAAGCGTAAAAGCACATTAACCACGAAATACGCGAAACACACGAAAGAGAAGCGTGTGTTTATCCAGCCTTTCAGAAATTTCGTGTCTTTGGTGTATTTCGTGGTTGAAATCGCTTTCCTGTGTTCCTGCTTTCCTAATCCGTTTTTTTTCCTATCCTTCGGGCATGGAACGACTGCCCGGATTCCGCGATTTTTATCCCGAACCGCTCCCGCACCAGGACGTGTGGAGCGCCGACGCACGCCAATACATCTTTGACCGGTGGCGCACCGTCGCCAAGCGCTATGGCTTCCGCGAATACGACGGCCCGCCGCTCGAACCGCTGGAACTGTTCACGACGAAGAGCGGCGAGGAAATCGTCGGCCAGCTCTACAATTTTACGGACAAGGGTGAGCGCGCCGTCTCGCTGCGCCCGGAAATGACGCCGACGCTCGCGCGCATGGTCGCCGCGCACGAACGCAATTACAAAAAACCCATCAAGTGGTTTGCGATTCCGCAACTCTTCCGCTACGAGCGCCAGCAGAAAGGCCGGTTGCGCGAGCATTTCCAGTTCAACGCCGACCTCATCGGCGAAACCGATCCGGCGGCGGACGCGGAGTTGATTGCGCTGCTGATTGACACGCTGCGCGCGTTCGGTTTGACGGCGGAGGATTTTGTCATCCGCCTGAGCAGCCGCAACGCGTGGCAGGATTTTTACGAGCGCCGCCGGCAGCACGCCGAAGGCAAAAGCGGCGAATACGAGTTTTTCCAAGTCATTGACAAGCTGGAACGCACCGCGCCGGATGAAAGTGAAAAAAAACTGGCCGCGCTCGGCTCGTCGCTGGCGGAAGTAAATGAATTTATCGCGTCCGGCCAGCCGACGGCGGAACTGGCAAGCATTTTACAAAATCTCACCGCGCGCGGGCTGAAGGATTTTGTGAAGATTGACTACAAGGTCATCCGCGGGCTGGCGTATTACACCGGCGTCGTGTTCGAGGCGTTTGATCGCAAGGGCGAATTTCGCGCCATCGCCGGCGGCGGACGCTACAATAATCTCGTGAAGCTCATCAGCGGCGGCAAGGTGGATTTGCCCGCGCTCGGCTTTGGCATGGGCGACGTGGTGCTGGCGGAACTGCTCAAGGCGCGCGGCCTGCTGCCGAAATTTGATTCGCAGATGGACGTGTTCGTGCTGATTGAAGACGAGACGTTGCGCCCGATTTCATTGAAGCTGGTTCACGATTTGCGCGCGGCGGGCTACGCCGTCGAGTATCCGATCACGCCTGCGAAATCGGACAAGCAATTCAAGCGCGCGCAGGAATTAAAAGTGGCCTACACCGCGCGCTTGGAAAATGACGCTTACGTCCGCATCCGCAATTTCAAGACGCGTGATGAGATTGTCACGGGACTTGAAGGCGCGGCGAATCATCTTGGGTGAACGGCGGGGAAATTTCTGGGAAAAGTAGGCCAAAGCAAACAATCGCAACAGCGTGAGCGCGAATAAAAGGTGACGTTTCATCCGCTGACTAATTAACATTAGTCAGCATAAAAGTTTTCAGCTAACCAAACTACTTCTTTGAACAATAATAAAGAGCCAGCTAATGAGATGTAGGCGACAATCGTCTCTCCGCGTGTGCGTCGCTGCATAAGAAGAAAAACACTCCAAGCGAATGGTAATAATGTGAAAGCTATGGCTCGGATAACTTGCTGTTGATATGCCAATCCTCGTGGTGGATTTTTTGTGATGCTTGAGAACATCGCCGCAATGAAATAAATGCAGAAAGACAGGCAAAGAAACAATATCCATCTGTCTGCTTTTTTTTGCGCTGGTTCTGACATATTATTTTGTGGGGTGATTATACGCCATGCCTAAATTTTTTGTCTGCTAAATTTCATCAAACAAATTCTGCGCCTTCAAATTTTTCCTGTCGAACGAAATTTCCAAAAAATAAAAAACAGAACTTGTTCACCGCCGTCCCTGGAGCGAATTTTTACGGTGAATAACTGCCTTTGTGTAATCGCCAGAAGCCTTGAATTCATTGGCGTTTTAAGTTTGTCCACGGCTTGTTCACCGCGAATTTTCGGTGAACAACCGGTGCATATCAATTTGTGGGCAGAAATAAAATTTCTGCTAGAGTGTCTTCAGTTCATTGAAAGAACGAAGCGGGCGGCGAAAAGTAAAATTGACGTTGTTCGTTTCAGGATAATCCCAGGCGACTGGGGAAAAGCCGGGTCAGGCTGGTTGACCCGACTCCTCTGAACCGGAGCGAAAGTTCCGGCGAGGCAGAATTCACCGGTTCCTCTGGCGGTGTTCGCACACCGTCAAATGCGAATGAGGGACTTGGCAGCAAGCCGCGATGAGAAACTGCGGCGAGCTGAGTCAAGTAGTCCGGAGAAGTTTCGATTCCGGATGAATCGCAGTCACCCAGAGGGTGAACAGTTGCTACTGTGCATCAGCACGGTGCGGACGGCTCTGGCGGGGTTGAGTAAAATCAAGACCGCCCAAAGAAAAACGCCGAAAGGCGGACAAAAGGAGCGGACGCATCGGGAAGAACACGGGAACTCGGCAGGTTCCGTGAAAAACTTCCGAGCGCCGGCGATGTTAAAAACGACACCGCTGGACTGTGAGATAAAAGGCAACTTGAGAGAGAAGAGGCGAGACCCGTGGCCTCGGGCGAACGCACCGACAAAATCGGTGGCTGACCCGGAGCCAGTGGTCAAGACGCGAATGAAATTCGCAGGCGTGTCTTGACCTGGTTTGCAGGCCGGTGGCGCAACCACCAGCCGAAGCGAGCTGAAAAGCCTCACTCGAAATCCGCGCGCCGCAAGGCGTCGGACGGCCCTGCTACGAGGCCGATAACTCCGCTTGCCGTGGAGAATGGCGTCGGGAAGCCGGCAGCCCCGCGAGGGCGCGCCTAATGCCGGCTCGGGAAAGAGAGATTGGCGAACTCCCATCCCCCATTTGTCCCGGTCTGACCGCAAGGTCGGGCCGGGACTTATTGTTTTAAGGTGGAAGAAACATTGAACATTCAACGTCCAACTCCGAATTGAAACAAATCGTTGCCGCTGCGCTTCGTTGAATATTCAGCGTTGAATGTTGAATGTTCAATGTTTCCCAATTGATTTAATACTTGCCCGCGCGGTTCTTTTCGCCAAGATTTCTGAACGCGAGTCTAAACCATCCAATCAAATAAAATTATGGGACGCATTTACAACAACATCATTGAAACCGTCGGCCGCACGCCGCTGGTCAAACTGAACAAGGTTACCGCCGGCGTGGACGCCACCATCCTGCTCAAGTGCGAATTTTTCAATCCGCTCGGCAGCGTCAAGGATCGTATCGGCATGGCGATGATCGAGGCCGCCGAAAAAAGCGGCGTGCTGAAAAAAGACACCGTCATCATCGAGCCGACCAGCGGCAACACCGGCATCGCGCTCGCGTTTGTCGCGGCGGCCAAAGGCTACAAGCTGATTCTCACGATGCCCGAAACGATGTCGCTCGAACGCCGCACGCTGCTCGCGATGCTCGGCGCGAAACTGGTTTTGACGCCCGGCGCGGAAGGCATGAAGGGCGCCATTGCCCGCGCCGAAGCGCTCGCGAAGGAAACGCCGAATTCATGGATTCCGCAGCAATTCAACAATCCGGCCAATCCGGCGATTCACTCCAAGACGACCGCCGTCGAGTTGTGGGAAGACACGGACGGCAAGATTGACATTCTCGTTGCCGCCGTCGGCACGGGCGGAACCATCACCGGTTGCGTCGAAGCCATCAAGCCGAAGAAGGCCTCGTTCCAGGCCATCGCGGTTGAGCCGAAAGATTCGCCGGTCATTTCGCAGACTCTCGCCGGCCAGCCGGTCAAACCCGGCCCGCACAAGATTCAGGGCACGGGCGCGGGCTTTGTTCCCGGCAACCTGCATTTGAAGGACAGCTCGGGCAATCCGCAGATTGTCGAGTGCGTCCAGGTTTCCAACGACGACGCGTTTGCGATGGCGCGGCGGCTCGCCAAGGAAGAAGGAATCCTCGTCGGCATCTCGACCGGCGCCAATGTCATCGCCGCCATCGAAGTGGCCAAGCGTCCGGAAAACAAGGGCAAAGTCATCGTGACCATTGCCTGCTCGACGGGTGAACGCTACTTGAGCACCGCGCTCGCGGCGGAAGCCCGCGCGGAAGTGGGCGGCTGAACTTTTAGTGCCAGCGGCACGATCGAGAATAGCCCGCAGCTTTGGCTGCGGGTTGTTTTTTTAGATGGGCAAGGCCTCGGTGGGGTGGCAGAAAATTTGAAGGCAGACAATTCTTTCGTCCCATCGGGCTTGATTCGGGTTTGGCGTGAAACCTGCGGTTGAAACTGCGGGCTATAGCATTTAAAACTGACATTGGCACATAGTCTTTAGGTCAAACCGGCGTTGCAAGCTGTCCAAATCGCAACTGGGGCAGACCGATAACTTTAGGCCCAGAGCTTCTCCGGATAAGCGCCCTTCGCGATGAGCTGGCGGATGCTCTCGACCACCTGCGGGCGGTCTTCGCGGTAGGTCACGCCAAACCACGAGTCGGCCGAGCGCAGCACCTGGCACTTGGCTTTGCCGCTGGTCACGAGGTCGCCCACGGTGGCGGGAATGTAGCACTCGGATTTCTGCTCGCCGCCGGCCTTTTTCAAAAACTTCTCAAACTCCACGCGCAACTGCGGGAACAGGGCAGGGGTGAAGCCCCAGAAATTCATCGAGACCGCCTCGTCGCCGGTCAGCTTGGTGATCTTGCCGTCGGCTTCGGTGTTCTTCGCGCCGGCGCCGTCCGGCTCAATCTTCATCATCTCGACGATGTGCGTGAGATAATTGCTGGCGTCCACCCGCGAGACGCCGCGCGCCACGCTGCCGTGCGCGGACAGCGTGTTTTTCAAGATGAAACCCACCATCGCATAATCCGGCGTGCCGGAAGTCAGGTGTTGCGCAAGAACTTTGTAGGCCTGCTGCCCGTAAAAATCATCGGCGTTGATGGCGGCAAACGGCTCTTTGATGACGCCTTCGGCCATCAAAATCGCGTGCGTCGTGCCCCACGGCTTGGTGCGGCCGGCGGGCAGTTGGTAGGGCGCGGGCAGCTTGTCGAGTTCCTGGAAGACGTATTCCACGGGCGCGTGCTTTTCAAAACGCGCGCCGACGATTTCGCGGAACTGCGCCTCGATGTCCTTGCGGATGACGAAGACGAGCTTGCCGAAGCCCGCGCGCAGCGCGTCGTAGATCGAGTAGTCAATGATGGTTTCGCCGGCGGGGCCGACGGGGTCAATCTGTTTGAGTCCGCCGTAACGGCTGCCCATGCCGGCGGCGAGAACGAGCAAAGTTGGTTTGGTCATGCGCGGGACATTTTAATTTTTCAGGCGCGGCTGTCGAGAAAATGTGTCGGGCCTGGGATTAGGTCGTTGCCAAGTTTTCATCCTGACGGCGGCTTCAGCTCCCGCTCCCCGCCCAAACAGGGAGCGGGCCGGGGTGATGCGAATTCAAACTTGGTAGGGCGGCGTTGCTGCGCCGCCGGGATGATGATGGGGCGGCGGGGCGCCGCCGCCCTACCAACCCCGCCTCCGGGCCGGGGCCTCCCGGCCAAAGATTTCCGGGCGACGCGCGATGAAGAGGGGGAACTCGTTGACATCGCCCGCCGCCCGGTCTGGCACCAAATCAATCTGGCAGTTGGGAGCTGGGAATTGGAAGTTGGGGAACAGCCTGCCAGTCGCCATTTTTCTGCTCCCATCTCCTGTCTGCTATCTTCCAGCTCCCGCCCACCGGTCAGGTGGCCATGATGGTCGTGGTCTGGCTCCATTCGCTGCAGCCCGTGCTGCCGCCGATGGCGCGCACCCGGATCACATAGGTCGTTCCGGGGGTGAGCCCCGGCACCGTGATGCGGCGGGACTGCGTGGAAAAGACGTCGGCCAGCCAGGTTTTGCCGCCGTCCGCGCTGGCCTGCGCATGATACGTCTTGGCTCCCACCACCGGCTGCAGGCGCAGCAGCAGCTTCGTGGTCGCCAGATTGGACAATTCCTGGATGACCGGCGGCTCGAGCGGATATTGCGCGTGGTTGGTGCTGGTCGGATAATAACCGGAGCTGAGCAGCGTGGCCAGGTTGTGGCTGGCCACAATCTCCACATAGCTCGCATTTTTGCGGAGGACATCCAGCAGGTCTTCCCGCACCGCGTTCTTGGTCGCCGTGTCGGTGGGATCGCCGGTGGCCGCCGCGATGGCGTTGCGAAAGACCAGGTTCACCGACAGGAGATCCGCCGGCTTGACCGGGGCGTCGGCAAAGGCCTGGTTGTTGTTGATTCCCAGATAGGTGCCGTTGGCAAACTCATCCAACCCGGCATCCGTATAGGACGTGAAGGCCCGCGAGACTTTCAAGTTTAACATACACTGCTTTCTAGTCCCCCCTCTTGATGTCTCGAACCGCCCGCCGGATCGAATTAATCCGGCTTTGTGTTCTCGGGTTGTCTTAAGCAGGACTAATGCCAACCGAAATAGCGGTGATTTCCGCCGCCCACGCGCGCCAGTCCGTCGCCGACCGGATGACTTTCGTGACCGACTTGATGACTTCCGTGACGGACTGGATGAAGTCCGCGACCGACTGGATGACTTCCATGACGGACTGGATAAAGTCCATGCCCGACTTGATAAAGTCCGCGACGGACAAGCAGACTTCCGCGACGGACTAGACGAAGTCCGTGACCGACTTGATGACTTCCGCGATGGACTTGATGAAGTCCATGACCGACTTGATGAAGTCCGTGACGAACAAGCGCTGGTTCGTCACGGACTTGGTCTGGTTGGCGGCGGATTTGTCCTGCTCGTGATGATTTTTGGACACCACCGTCTTGTATCGGGACAAAATGAGACGCTGAACCACGAAAATCTCGAATGACCCGAAAGGCTGCTGATTCAAGCCAGGACGGCTGGGTGGCGGCAAAGAACCCAAGGCGGATGAGGTGAACCGCGAAATACACGAACCACGCGAACGCAGAATTGACGCCGCCAATTTTCCCACGCACAATCGGCAAAACTTCATGGCAAAGGGAACTTCACAAAAACAGTCTGACGGCTCGAACCTAAATTTTGAAGCCCAGCTTTGGGCGGCGGCGGACAAGATGCGCGGGCACATGGACGCCTCGGAATACAAGCACGTCTGCCTCGGCCTCATCTTCCTCAAATACATTTCCGACGCCTTCGAGGAAAAGCGCGAGCAATTGCTTTTCGGCTTTGCCGATCCCAAGAGCGAATGGTTCATCAAGGACGAACCGCAACGCGCCGACGCCGCCGAGAACCGCGACGAATATCTTGCCGCGAACGTCTTCTGGCTGCCACCCGAAGCCCGCTGGCACACCATCAAGGCCAAAGCCAAATCGCCGGAGATCGGCAAGGTCATTGACGACGCAATGGGCGCGATTGAGCGCGAGAATCCCACGCTCAAGGGCGTGCTGCCGCGCGATTACGCCCGGCCCAGTCTCGACAAAGTCCGGCTCGGCGGCCTTGTGGACATCATCAGCAACATCGGCTTCAACGAGTCGGCGGCGAAGTCCAAGGACGTGCTCGGGCGCGTCTATGAATACTTTCTCGGCAAGTTCGCCAGCGCGGAAGGCAAGGGCGGCGGCGAGTTCTACACCCCGCAATGCGTCGTGCAGGTGCTCGTCGCCATGCTGGAACCCTACAAAGGCCGCGTGTTCGACCCGTGCTGCGGTTCGGGCGGCATGTTCGTGCAATCGGAAAAATTCGTCGAAGAACACGGCGGACGCGTGGGCGACATCGCGGTTTACGGACAGGAATCCAACTACACCACCTGGAAACTGGCGCGGATGAACCTCGCCATTCGCGGCATTGACGCCAATCTCGGCCCGCGCAACGCCGACAGCTTCCGGGCGGATTTGCATCCCGACCTCAAGGCCGATTTCATTCTCGCCAATCCGCGTCCTCGTCCGGCGCATCCTCCGCAAATACGGCTATCCGCCGGACAAGCAGGAGAAGGCCACACAAACGGTGTTGGAACAGGCGAAGTTGCTCTGCGGTGATTGGGCGGAAGGGGTTTAAGCGGGCAAATTCCTTTCCGAAGAACCGGATCGTCTGTCGTCACTCCGGGACTTGGAATCATTGCTATTCAACCCTAAAGGGGCCCCAAAATGAATCTCCGCCCATGACCGCCGCCCCCGCGCCGCCGCCCGGATGGGCGTGGCGGCGGATCACTCCACAAAACCCTGCGCCTTGAGCCAGAACAGGCAGTCGCCGGCCCACGGATGCGGGTGGGCGAACGGCGGCTTGTCCTTCAGCCCCATGCCGTGCCCGCCTTTTTCGTAGATGTGCAGGTCGAAAGGAACATGGTTTTTGCGCAGCGCCTCGGCGAACATCATCGTGTTTTCCATCGGCACCACGGTGTCCTCAAACGTCGTCCACAGAAAGCACGGCGGCGTGCTGGCCGTCACCTGCAGTTCGTTGGAAAGCAGTTTCACCAGCTCCGGCGGGGGATTTTTGCCCAGCAAATTATCCTTTGAGCCTTGGTGCGTAAATTCGCCCATTGAAATTACCGCGTAACACAAAATTCCCAAATCCGGCCGCGAACTTTGCCGCTCCACCGCGTCGGCTGAATTCGTGTCGCCGGCATCGAAATGCGTCAGCAGCGTCGAGGCCAGATGCCCGCCCGCCGACGAGCCCATGATGCCGACGCGCTTCACATCAATCTTGTAATCCTCCGCATGCGCCCGCACCCAGCGCACCGCGCGCGCGGCGTCGTTGAGCATCGCCGGATGCCGGTAGCCGTGCGAGCCGAGCCGGTATTTCAGCACAAAACAGGTGACGCCATGCTGGTTCAGCCAGACCGCATAGTCATTGCCTTCATGCGGCGCCAGCCCGCCGTAGCCGCCGCCCGGGCAGATGACCATCGCCGATCCTGTGGCGTTGGATGCGCACAGATAGGGCGTGAGCGTGGGGATGTCCGCCGCGTTGGTGCCGCGCGCGCCGGGCGCGCCGGCCGGCCAGAGCGGGATGGCGGTTTGCATTTCAGCGCGGGATAAAATGAGCGACAACAGCAGGAGAGCCGAGGCGAAAATAGTTTTCATGCGGAATTATTTTTTGATTGTAGCCTCGCCGGTCGCCGTGTCGAGCGTCCACTCGTGCGGCGCGGGCAGCGACATTTTCCCGCCGCCAATCTCCAGCGGCATCCACAGGTAGCGCGAGTCCCATTGCGTGGCGGGCTTCCAGATGTCGCCCATGAAAATGACGCTGGTGGTTTTCGTGCCGGCGACTTTCAGCAGCATCGTGGACTGCGAGCCGTAGGTGTTTTTCTCCGGCGGCGCGATGTCCTTGAATTCCGACCACGGCCCGGCGAGCGATTTGGCGGTGGCATATTTGTTTGGGTTGGCATTCCAGCCGGTCAACTCCGAGCCGATGACATAATAAAGCCCGTCGTAATGCACCAGCGCGCCGCCTTCCAGGTGTTCGGGAACCAGGCAGATTTCCTTTTCCACCGTGAGGTAGTCATCCGAAAGTTTGGTGATGCGAAAGCCAGACGGCCGGGCCTCAAAAATCAGATACGCCGTGCCGTCGTCGTCAATGAACTGCCCGATGTCGCGGCTCTCGTGGCCGAGCGGGCGGAAGCTTTTCAGGTATTGATAATCGCCGTCCACCGTGTCGCAGACCAGCACCGCGACGCCGGCGAAATTATAGCGGCCATTGTCAATGTGCGCATACATGACAAATTTTTTTGTCGCCGCGTTGTAAAAAACCTTGGGCCGCTCCAGGATCCAGCCGCGCCCGAGGTTTTCCGGGTCCGCCAGCTTCACCACCTGGTGGCGATGCGTCCAATGCGCCAGGTCTGTCGAGGAATAGCAGCTGACACAGCGCAGGCCGCGTTCGTTGTCGCGCGCCCGGTCTTCGCCGAACCAGTAATAGGTGTCGCCAATCTTCGTGATGCCGCCGCCGTGCGCCTGGATGTGCTGGCCGTGACCATCCGGCCAGACTGCGCCCGGCGCGATGGTTTCGGCCGCCTGCGCGGCCGAACAGAGAATTATCGCGGTGATTGCTGCCAGAAAAAGTTTCATGCGGTTTGAGACGCAGTCTAGCCGTCGCGGTTACAGTTTCAATCCCGAAGCCCGCGTTTGACGCTGCCGCGCCGGCGTTCTAATTTCAGTCCGTGTTTGAACTCGTTTCCGATTACGCGCCCGCCGGCGACCAGCCGCAGGCGATTGAAAAGCTGACCGCCGGCATTTTGTCCGGCGCGCAGCATCAGACGCTGCTTGGTGTCACGGGTTCGGGAAAAACGTTCACCGTCGCGAACGTCATCCGCAACGTGGACAAGCCCACGCTCGTCATCTCGCACAACAAAACTCTGGCCGCGCAGCTTTACGCCGAGTTCAAAAGTTTTTTTCCGCACAACGCCGTCGAATATTTCGTCAGCTATTTCGATTATTACCAGCCCGAAGCCTACATCCCGCGCACCGACACGTTCATCGAAAAAGATTCCAGCCGGAACGAGGAGATCGAGCGGCTGCGGCTCTCGACGATGAGTTCGCTGTTTTCGCGGCGCGACGTGATTGTCGTCGCCAGCGTCTCCTGCATTTACGGCATCGGCAGCAAGGAAGATTACGAGGAGATGATCATTCCCATCCGCGTCGGCCTGCACTTGTCGCGGGAGATTTTTCTCTCCCGGCTCGTGGATTTGCAATACGAGCGCAACGACATCGCCTTCGAGCGCGGCAATTTCCGCGTGCGCGGCGACACCGTGGAAGTCCGCCCCGCCGGACGCGAGGACGGCTTGCGCATCGAATTTTTCGGCGAGGAAATCGAGCGCATCACACGCTTCGAGCCGTTGACCGGCGAAAAAATTGAACTGCTCGACGCCGTCGTCGTTTTTCCCGCGAAACAATTCGTCACGACGAACGAAAAGATGAAGCGCGCCATCCTGACCATCCGCGAGGAACTCGGCACGCGCATCGCGGAATTCGAGCGCGACGGCAAGCTGCTCGAAGCCCAGCGCATCAAGCAGCGCACGGAATTTGATTTGGAAATGATGGAGGAAATGGGTGTCTGTTCCGGCATCGAAAATTATTCGCGCCACATTTCCGGCCGCCCGCCCGGCGCGCGCCCGAACACGCTCTTCGATTTTTTCCCGGATGATTACCTGCTGGTGATTGACGAGTCGCACGCGACCGTGCCGCAAATCGGCGGGATGTATGAAGGCGACCGCTCGCGCAAAACGGTTCTGGTGAACTACGGCTTCCGGCTGCCGAGCGCGCTCGACAACCGGCCGCTGAATTTTCTGGAGTTTCAAGGGCTGCAAAACCAGACGATCTACGTCAGCGCCACGCCCGCGCCGCGCGAACTTGGCTGGTCGCAAGGCCACGTGGCCGAACTTGTCGTGCGCCCGACCGGACTCATTGACCCGACGATCACGCTCAAGCCGCTCAAAGGCCAGATTGACGACCTGCTCGAGGAAGTTCGCAAACGTGCCGAAAAAAAAGAACGCACGCTCGTCACGACCTTGACCAAGCGCACGGCGGAAGAACTCACGGATTATCTGCGCGACATCGGTGTGCGCGTCCAGTATTTGCACAGCGAAATTGACGCGATCGAACGCGTGGAAATTCTGCGCTCGCTCCGCAAAGGCGAATTCGACGTGCTCGTGGGAATAAATCTTTTGCGCGAAGGCCTGGATTTGCCGGAAGTTTCGCTCGTCGCGATTCTCGATGCGGACAAGGAAGGTTTTTTGCGCAGTGAAACGAGTTTGATCCAGACCGCCGGCCGCGCCGCGCGCCATCTGAACGGCGAAGTGATCCTTTACGCCGACGTGATGACGCAAAGCATCCAGAAATTTCTCGCCGTCACCAAATACCGCCGCGAACGGCAGATCGCCTACAACGTCGCGCACAACATCACGCCGCGCAGCGTCGTCCGCGCCGTCGAGGAAAGCCTCGCGACCTACGAATCCGACCGCCGCGAGGCCGACGCCGTCCTGCGCGAAGGCAGCACGGACATTGACATCACCTCGACGATCCAGGAACTCGAAACCGAGATGCTCAAGGCCGCCGAGGATTTGAAATTTGAAAAAGCCGCGCTGCTCCGCGACCAGATCAAGGAACTCAAACACATGCTGGACGGCACGAAATCCGAAGCGAAGCCGGTGAGCTATCGGAAGTCAAGAAAGGCGCGCGGGTGAAAAAGCCCGTAAAATCCGGCGCGCCAATTTGATTTCATTTTTCCGGGTTAGTTCGTGTTCCCAAATCCGAATGACTTGCCAGCCTGACCGTCAATTCGCCCGATTCGTTCGTGAATTCGGAAAGCTCTGTTCGTCGAAATGATGACGCCGTTCGTGGATTTGGTGGTTCCGTTCGTGAAATTTTCCGCGCGACGGGCGGGTCACTTCGCCGGATTCGCGCCCTTGACGTTCAGGCGGATGGAATAAAGCGATTCGCTGGCGGTGATAAAAAGCGTCCTGTGATCGGCTCCGCCAAAGCAGACGTTGGCCGACCAGGGTTCCGGCACGTCAATGTGGTCAATCAGTTTTCCCGCCGGATTGAAAATGGAAACGCCGTTCGTCCGACCGGTGGCGCACATCACCAGGTCGCCGTTCTCGACAATCGTCATGCCGTCCGAGCCTTTCATCACGGCGAGCGTTTTGTTCGTGAGCGAACCGTCGGGCAAAATGTCGTAGCGCCAGGTGCGGTCGCCCTGGATGTCGGCGACGTAAAGCGTTTTGCCGTCCGGCGTGCCGGTGATGCCGTTGGGCTTTTTCAAGTCGTTGGCGACGGGAAAAAGATTTTTGCGGTCGGGCGACAAATAAAACACCGGCTGGTTGGTGAGTGCCATCATCGTGTGATCCCACCATTTGCGGCGGTAAAACGGGTCGGTGAGATACATGCCGCCGTTGGGCGCGACCCAGACATCGTTTGGGCCGTTGAGATATTTGCCCTGAAAGTTGGTGACGAGCACGGTCACGGTCTTGTCCGGCGCGATGGACCAGAGCTGGTTGTGTTCGTCGGCGCAGGCGATGAGATTGCCGTGCGCGTCGAACATCATGCCGTTGGCGTAGCCGGAGGGCTGGAGGAACGTGGACAGCTTGCCGTCCGCGCTCCATTCCATGATGCGGTCGTTCGGCTGATCCACGAAAAACAGGTTTCCGTGCGCGTCGCAGGTCGGACCTTCGGTGAACTTGAAATCACCGGCGAGTTTTTCCAGCGTGGCGCCCGGCGCGATGACCGAGGCCAGGCCGGTGGCCAGCGCCGCCCAAAGAACCGTGATGGATAAGATGGTTTTCATGCGCGGGGAAAATCTGACGGGAATCCGCGCGGGAAGCCAACAAAATCGTTCCTTGTTTTTCGGCGGTCGCTGCCGCATCTTGCGTCCGTTTTAAATGAGTCCCCAAACCCAAAAAGCGGTGCGGTTTTTGCAGAGCTGGGTCATCAACACCGCGGCGGTGCTGGTGGCGGCGGCCATTTTGCACAACCACATCACCTACGAGAACAAGCTGCAAAACCTGCTCATCGCCTCGCTGCTGCTGGGGATTCTCAATGCCTTCGTCCGGCCCATCCTGATGCTCATCGCGCTGCCGCTGCTGATTTTCACGCTGGGGCTGTTCACGCTGGTCATCAACGCGCTGCTGCTCTATTTCGTCGGCCAACTGTTGCAGCCGAGCTTTCAGGTGGATAGCTTTCGCCACGCCTTTTTGGGCGCGCTCATCATCAGCGTCATTTCCATTGCGCTGAACGTGCTGACCGGCAATGCGCGGGGTGGTATCAAGATCCAGCGCCGCCCGCCGCCCGGCCCGCCGAAAAATCCCGGCGGCGGCGACGGTCCGGTGATTGACGTTTAAAAAAGTTTGTAAGCGGCGCGCAAGGTCGGGATTCCCTGCGCGTTAAAACCCCGCTCAAAGTCCGTGGTGATTTCCGCCAGCGCCGCCGGCGTTTCCGTTTTTTCAAACTCCTTCGCCGTGCCGAACACCTCGGTCATCTGCTGAAAATAGTCCGCGTCGTCCGTGCGCAGGAAAACTGCGCCGCCCGGCGCGAGTGCCTGGCGGGCGAGCCCGGGAAAGCCCTCGTTGATGAGGCGATGCTTGCGGTGCTTCTTCTTCGGCCACGGGTCGGGAAAATAAATGTGCAGCGCGGCGGCGGCGTGCGGCGGCAGCAGGTATTGCAGAAAATACGCGGACTCGATGCGGACGCCGCGCAGGTTCGTCAACGCCAGCCGGTCGCCCTTGCGGTGGAGTTTCTGGATGCGGCCGAGCAGGCGCTCGACGCCGAGAAAATTTTTCGCCAGGTTGCGCCGGGCATATTCGACGAGGAACGAGGCGTCGCCGCAGCCCAGCTCGACTTCCAGCGGCTGCGGCCGGGGGAACAACTTTGCCGGCGCCAGCGGCTCGACGATGGAAGCAAGCTGGACGACGAGATTTGCCGGCGGCGTTTTCAAATCGTCAATCGCAGGTCCTAAATGAAAAAATGGTCGGGGCGGTGAGATTCGAACTCACGACCTCTTGCACCCGAAGCAAGCGCGCTAGCCAGACTACGCTACGCCCCGACAAATGAGCTTTGAAGGATGCCATGCCGGAAATGAAATGCAATCCGAATTTCCGCGCGCCCGCGCCGGACGATTTTCTTAACCGGCACCCGGCCCGGCGCGTCTGTTCCCGTTGGCGCAATCCCGGGAACCGGGATTACGCCACAACCACACCTCACATCATGGAAAAAAAATCCTGGCTGCTCGTCCTTGTCGCCGTCGTTTTGGCGGCGGCTTACGTCACCTTCTTCACCGGCTGGTTCCGGCCCCACACCGTGGCCATCTTCCACACCTGCCGCCATGTGCGGAACCGTTTCGCCCAGAACAACGGCCAGCCGGCGGTGATTTTTGGCGTCAACCGGCCGCTCAAGCTCACCGAAATCAAGGTGGTCGTGCTCGCGGACTTTCAGGCGAATCCCAAATGTCTCCCGCTCTGGCATCTCGTCGCCAGTTCCAATGCCGTGCCGGTGAAAACCTTTGTCTATGGCCAGTTCATTCGCGGCCTCAAGCCCGAAGTTCCCGGCACCCGCGCCGAGCCCCTCACCAATGACGTCACCTACCGCCTCTTGCTCACCGCTGGCGACCTCAAGGGCGAACACGACTTCATGCTAAAATAGCGCCTTAGGCTTGAGCGGCGCAAAACTTCGCCGGTGGATCGCGCTAGCGCCAAACTTCCCGATGGCCGCCAGATGTTTGGCCGTGCCGTAGCCCTTGTGCTCCGCAAAACCGTATTCGGGAAACTGCAAATGATATTCCAACATCTGCCGGTCGCGAGTGACCTTGGCCAGCACGCTCGCGGCGGCGATGGAATAGCTCCGCGCATCGCCCTTGACGATGGCCGTCTGCGGCACGCGCAACGTCTTCACCGGCCGGCCGTCCACCAGCGCGTGCGGCGGCAGCGGATTTAACTGCGCCAGCGCGTCATTCATCGCGCGATGCGTGGCTTGCAGGATGTTGATTTCGTCAATCACCCCGGCGTCCACGGCGGCGATGGCGAACTCCACCTCGGCGCAACGGGTGAGGAAGGCAAAATACTTTTCGCGCTGCGCCTCGGTGAGTTGTTTGGAATCGTTCAGGCCGGCGAGCTCGGCGGGCAGGCCGGCTTGCGCCCAGCGCGGCGGCAGGATGGCGGCGGCGGCGACGACCGGCCCGGCGAGCGGCCCCCGGCCGGCCTCGTCCACGCCCGCGACGCGCGCGACCGACTGCGACCAGAGCGCGCGCTCGAATTCAAAACGGTCGATGAGCTTGGCGGACATGGAAGCAGCGGCTCACGGATGGTCGGTTTTCCCCGGCGCGATTTTCTTCGCGGGCTTGATTTCCAGCGTGTCTGGCGCGACGCCTTTGACGATGACCAGATCGTAGTCCTGACAGATTTCCACGAGGACTTGATACGGAGTCAAATTGTGCCAGTTGGCGGAAACCATCGGTATCATAATCATTTTGTAATCCGGCGGCTGTGGCGGCGCATCCCCGGAAACTTCTGCGGTGAGGACGATACGCCGAGACATTGTCGAAATGATATACTTGAGCGCGATATCCAGCGGCGTCGAGCCAAAGCGGATGGTGGCGAGCGCGGCGTTGGTATCGAGACCGAGCAACGTGACATCCACTGTGCGGTGGAGGATTGGCGTGCTGGTGAAATGCACCACCGTCGTGTAATCGTTGGTGACCATGAAGAGGTGATTTTCCTTCAGCACGCGCGCCAAAGCATCCGCCGGCGTGCAATTCTCCCAGCGCAGGGTCAGGAGAGGTTCCGGCAGCGGAGTGCCGCTAGCCGTGGTGAACAGGTTTGGTTCAATGAAGTAATTCATGCCCGTCATGCGAGCCAGATTCTCAATCGCAGTGGAGACCGTGACTCCGTGAAAGTCGAAGGTGGTAGCACCGGATGACGCCTGGCCGCGCGCCGCGAACGGCACAATCAAGCCTAAGGCGAGCACCGCTTTTACAAGGAAATGTTTGGCGGTCATTTTCATAGAGGCATTGAGCCTACCGCCTTTCCAAAAACTTGTCGCCACGATTTTTTGCCGGATTCGCAACCGCGAAATACGCGAAATACGCGAAAACAGAATTAAACAAAATTTGTTCGCGTATTTCGCGTGGTTCGCGGTTCAACGTTTTTCACTTTGAAAAATCTGTGTTCCATCCGTATCCATCTGCGGCTAAAGTTTCCCCATGAAAACTGAATCCCTCCGCATCGGCATGAAGGTGCGCCATCCGCAATACGGCTCCGGCCTCGTCAAATCCATTTCCGAGGCCGTGGCGGACATCCAGTTCGACGACGGCTCCAAGCGCGCCGTCGCGCCCGAAGCCAGCGGCCTAGAGCCGATTGAGCTGCTCGCGACGGTCAATGGTCTGGAGATGCCGCTGAAACAACTGGTGGCGGAGACTTTGGCGGCGGCGCTGAAGCAGCGGGCATTGGAAAAACCCCATGCCGTCGTGGAGCAGCTCGGTTTGCGCTGGCACGGCGGCAGACTGGTGTTGCATCCGGCGGACACGACATTACAGGCGAAGGAAGTGCCGCTGGAAATTTTCTTCCACAAGATTGTGATGGTGAGAAATAATTTGCGCGTGCTGGAACAGAAAATCAACGCGCATGAGAAATTGTCGGATGGCGAGAAGGTGGAGATGCAGCAATACATCACCAAGAGCTACGGCTCGCTGACGACGTTCAACGTGCTGTTCAAGGAAAAGGAAGACCAGTTTTAAGGCCGGGCGGGAAATGTTTTAGCCACAGATGGACACAGATGAAACTCAGATGGGCGGGTTAAATTGAAGCGAAACGGTCGCGGCGAAGCTGGATCAGTTGTCGCCCTCCAAATCTGATACTAAACGGCGTCGTCATTCCTTTTCGGGTATAAGACCTGGCCGAGGGTTTCCTCGATGATCTGCTCAAAATGGTTCTCGCCGGGTTGGCCGAGGCCGGACTCGCGTCTGGCGTTGGCGGCGGAAGCGCGGGCTTGGGCGTTCAGCCCGGTGGGGTCACGCCCCTTTGCCCGGTTCCAGTGCGCCCGGCACCGCCTAAGCCCGGACGGATTTATTGACTTCCGCCCAATGCCAGCCGGTCAGCAGGAAGACCGCCGGCATGGTTTGCCAGAATAACCGTTCCAGGGTTGCCGGCATGAGCACGGTAAGTTCCCAGGGGGTGACGAGATAGGCAAGGACGTAACTGGCCAGTTGCAACGCCAGCCACACCCACACGGCCAGCAGCCAGCGCTGCGTCCAGCCCCGCCAGCCCAACAACGCCATCGTCCCGACCAGCAGCCACAGCCCGCCCCAGACTGCGGGTTCAGTGGCCGACACCAGCAGCGCCGGAATGATTTGCCATAGTCTGGGCAAGTTGGTTAGGAGCAGCGTGGACGTGAGGCGGGAGCCGTAATCTTCATGGGTTCGGGGCAGCGAATGATTCCAAACCAGCCACGCGGCATTCAACAGCAGCATGCCGGCGATGAAGATGGCGGCACCCAGCCAATCGCGTCGCCGGCCGCGCCAGCAGCCGAACGCCAAGAGCACGGCGCCGTTGGCCAGCGCGAGCACCAAGCCTTCGTTTTTGGTGAAGGCGGTGAAGGTGCCGAACAGGATGGCCAGCGCGAGATCCGGCCATTGCTTTTCGGCCAGCCACTTGGCCGTAAAAATAATGCTGCCGGCATAAAACATCGCCAGCGGCAAGTCAGCGCAGCCGGTGCCGCCGTAGCGGAACAGGGCCGGCAGCAGTGCGAGAATGGCGGTGAGCCAGATGGCGGACCGGCGGGACAGTTTCCAGCGCAGGCCAAGATAAATCAGCGGCACGATCAGGACATCCAAAAAGACGGAGATTAACTTTCCAGCCTGATCGTCCACGCCGCCCATGGCGGCATAAGCCCCGGCGGTCAGAAACGGCAGCATGAGCGGATAATCCAGATGGCTGTAGCTCAAGGATAGGTCGTGAAAATAAGGCGGCAGCGGGCGCAGCGCCGCGTGCGCCAGCACCTTGGCCTTCAATCCCCAAATGGCGAAGGCATCCCATTCTTCCAACGGGGTGGCGAGCGCGCCGGCCAACACCAGCGCCAGCGCCACCAGCACCAAGCCCGTCGGGATGGCTGCCCAGCCATCGCCTTTTTCCCAGCGGCCAAGCCGGGGATTTAACGGGACCAAGCGGCCATTTGTTTTCAACACGAACCAACCGGTCAAGGTGAGTCCGGCGATGACTGACAATAAATTCCGCGACGGCGCAAATCCGGCCAGGGACGCCCAGAACAGCAGCAGTCCCATGGTGCCCGCGCCGACGGCGGCACTTAACGTCATCACTGAAAAAAGATTCGCCGGTGGCGACGGATGAATGGCCGAAACCACGGCATAACCTACAAACAGGATGAGTAGCAAATAAAAACCGCCGGCCAGCAGTGCCGTTTTGCGTTCCGGCGGGCTGATTTGGATACTGGTTTCGCGTTGACCGGGCTGGAGGAATTTCAACGGTGGCAACCCGCCGCCCTCGTGGCCATCATACGTCAACACCACCCGGACGTGGTGGGTTTGCAGCCACTGGCGATCGGGATTAAATCCAGCGCGCATGATGTCCGCGCCGTTGTTGATGATCTGGCCGGCCGGGGCAATGTAGAGTTGCCGGGGATACAAGGCGTAATTGGCCCGAAAATAAAAATAGCCGAGAGAGTTTTCAAAGCAGCGGTTGGTTCGGGCATAGCCGGCCAGTTCCAACCAAACATTGCCATCACCGACCTCGCGAGCAATCTGATCGAATGGCTCTGACGAACTGGGGTTTTGCGGAGATGCAGATTGGGTCGCCAAGGCATAAGCCTGCGGCAAAGGCGATCCGGGCTGCAACTGCAACCAGCAGAGCTGGGCCAGCACCAGCAGCACGATAGTCCAAGCTGCCCGCTCAAAATATTTGCGCTGTCGAGAATCGGGCGGGTTCAAAATCGTTCCAAGATTGGTTGCGCGCCGGCGCGGCGCGGGCCATCAGGCCGGTTTCGGCCAAGGCTATGCGGACTCCGCTGCGAGTCAATTGGGAAAATGTCTTTTCGTTTTAGGGAATTGAATCAATCGGCGCTTCTTTGTCGGCCAGCCCAACCATCTGGCGGAGCTTGAGCGGGAACGGTGCCCGGGTGCGCGGAAGCAATGCCTCGCGGTCAAAAATGAGAATGGAGCCGCCAACCACATCGTTGGGAACATACCGGTAATAGCTTTGATAGAAACCCGAATTGGTGAAACCGATGCCTTGATACTGATAGGCGCTGAGCGCGACGAAACGCGCGGGCGCTTCACCATCACGCAATGCCGGCGTGGGTCGCAGCGGACTGTAGGGCGAAGGCAGGTATTCGTAATGGATGCCATAGTGCGCCGGGTCGGCCGTCCCAAAGTAGCTTAATTGGATCCAATCAATGCCGTGGCGGACCATGTAGCGTTTTAATTCCTTCAAGTCCTGCCCCCAGTCCACATTGGAATCGCCCAGCCAGTGATAGCCATTTTTGGTGCCGCCAACGAATCCGTTGAAATAGGCGAGATAATTGGGCCACGCCAGCAGTGTGCCGGCAATCATCCAAACGCCGAGCAGTCCGATGACCGTGCGCATCCGGCCACTGCGTCGCAGGACGGGGCCGTAGCTGCCAAGCCAGATCAGCAACAAAGGATAAGCCGGCAGCAGATAGCGGAAACCGTTTTGAATGGTGTTGAACACCGAGAGATAAATGAAGAGTAGGATAAAAGGCATGAGCAGATACAGTTCATCCGGTCGCCAGGGAATTCCCAGCCAGCGCCGGGCCACTGCGAGTCCCGCGAACAGGATGAGCATGGCGATGGGCAGCTTGATGAAGCAGACAACCAAATAATAATACCACCAGCCCGAACTGGAGTGCATGCCCATGAGAAAAAAGGAATGCGCCGACTTCGATTGCAAAAATTGAAAGGCCGCTCCTTGAAAATACGGCGCGGCCGGCAGCGTGAGCCAGGTGTCCGGTGTCAGCGCGAATCCGCCGAGCCGGAATCCGTAGGCGGCCAGCACCAAAAACCACGAGATGCCCGCCAGCACCAGCCAGTGACGCAGTCCTCGTCCAAGGCTTTTGGGCGACCGCCAGTCAAACTGACCGGTCAGGGCGCGAAAGGTCGCGTCCGTCGCAAACAAAAATGGAATCAATAGCAGCGCGGTGAATTTGCTCAACAGCATGAAACCCATGGCCGCGCCCGCCCACAAAAGATTTTTGCGCCCGGGAAATTTTGCCAGTTCCCACAGCCGCCAGGCCGTCAGCACGGTGAAACAGCTCAAGGTGATGTCCGGCGTCATCAGCGGCGCATGCGCCAGCAGGTCCGGACAAAAACAAAAAAACACCAAAGACACCATCCCGCCGGCGTCCCCGTTAAGTTTCTGCGACCAGCGGAAGACGATGAGCCCCAGCGCGACGGCAAACGGCAGCATCATGTAGCGGCAGGCGTTCAACACCGCATCGTCCGGGCGCAACGCCATGATATTCTGGCCGCGCAGGGAACCGTCCAATTCGGTCCACACGTTTGTCGGGGCGGCAACCGCCAGCAGCGGAAGATCGTGCCACATCGTCCAGAAAACCGGATGGAGCAGGGTGTCAAAAGCATCCCAGCGTTGCGTCTTCAGGAGATAGTTGCCCGCGCCCAGATAATGGGTTTCGTCATAGGTGGCGGATTTCTGCCGGACGCTGGTCACGCACAGGATGACAAAGGCTAACATCAGGGTGGCGACCGCCAGCCAGCGCCATTTTTTCCAGATCAGAGCGGTAAGTCCACACGTCCCGGGTGGTGGCAAAGGCTGGATTCGCGCCCGCCCCAGACCGTTGGAGGGTCTGCCGGTTTCCCATGGTGTTGCCATGGATTCGACCTTATAAATGGCTCCACGGGTTGTCCAGCAGAATTTGCCCGGCCTTTCACCCTAAAACACACCTCCAGTTAGGTCACTTTGCCCTCATTGTTCAAGGCAAGCGACCTCATGGAGAGGTGGCCTTGGCCACCCATTTGTAACCCACACCTCAGCGGTCAGGGACTGACCGGCCTGCCAAATTAGAAAGCCCGCTCTTGCGAGCGGGCTTTTGCCTTGGACAGGATGATAGTTCAGGCCTTGCCGAGGGTCTCCTCGATGACCTGCTTGAAGTTGTTCTCACCGGGCTTGACGATGCCGAACTCGCGCTTGGCGTTGTCGGCGGAATCGCTGGCGTGCGCGGCGTTGACCATGATGGTGGAGCCAAATTCGCGGCGGATGGAGCCGGGGGGTGCCTTGGACGGGTCCGTCGGCCCGAGGACGTCGCGGATCTTGTTGACGGCGCCGACGCCTTCATAGACGAGGGCGATACATTTTTCCGTGCCGGGCTTGTCCCAGTCGGCCTTGGGGATGTCGCCGGGCGCGTGGCCGGACATGAAACGAACGATGGCCCCGAACTGCGAGTCGCCCTGGAGCGGCCCGAGGATATCGCCGAGCGCCTTCTGGTCTTCGGCGGACATCTTGAAGCCGAATTCCTTTTCGAGGAGGTCCTTGGCCTTGGCGCTGACACCGTCCTTGAGCTTGGTGCGGAGAAATTCGCGGACGGGGCCGTAGAATTCCATCGCCTGCGCGGTGCTCATGCGGAGCACCTTCGCGCCGACGATGTAAAGGCCGGTGCGCGAGAAAAAGTCAATGACGTTGCCGGGGCGGCCGGTGGCGAACTTGAAGTTGTCCGGCTTGATGAGGACAAGGGTGCGCTCGGGCTGGTCGTTGAGAGTGTAATTGATGACGTTGTCCAGGATGCCACCGTCGTTGTCGGAGTAGCGGGCCCAGAGCTTGAGCTTGCGTTCGGCCTCCTCGACATTGGGCGCGGCCAGCACCGCCGGCTCGAAGTAGCGGACATGGCCGCCGTCGTCGAGAATGAGGTCGCTGTAGGTGTCGCGAATGGTCTCGCCGACGCGGCGGTCGGGGCTGAGGTTGCCGACGACGGAACGCACCTTGCGCACGGCCTCGTCGCCCTTGAAGAGCAGCATCATCACGCGGCGGCGGCGGCCGGTCTTGGGATCGGGGGCGAGGCTTTCGAGGACGTATTGCTTGAGCAGTTCCTGAATCTTGCGGTCCTGGGTGTCATGCGCGGAGATGATGGTCTCGGCGTATTCCTTCACGAGCTCATGGCTCGGCGCAAACATCCGCAGGCCGACCAAGTCAAGCCCGGTGCGGGTGATGAGGCGGCTCAGGATGCCGCCGGTGCGGGACTTGTAAAGCGAGTAAGGGGTGACAATGACGTAGGCGAGCTGTTGCGACATAATTCAATTCAAACGGTCGGCGGCGGGGTGGTGGGGTTGGTGGTGGCGGGCGCGGCCGCGGCGGCCTTGCCCAAAATCTTGAACATCACGGTGCCGCACGTCGGGCATTTGCCCTTGATGGCTTTGCGGCCGTTTTTCATGGTTTCTTCAACGCCGTCGGCGATGGGCTTCTTGGCCTTGCACTTGACGCAGTATCCTTCAGACATAAAGAGTTTACCGCCAGCGCTTCATGCGCCAAACGGGATGGAGAGGCTACCGACAAAATCCGGCAACGTCAATTGCAAAGGGGAAACGGCCTGAAAAGCCGGCGCTTTTCAACATGACCGCCGCCGGCCCGCCAAAATAAAAAGGCGAGGCACGGAGCCTCGCCTTGAAATTTGTCGGCGCGAATTATTTCGCCGGAGACTTGGCCGTTTTTTCCAGCTCCTTGACCAGCGTCGCGCCTTTGCCGAGGCGCTTGCGGAGGTAAGTGAGCTTCGCGCGGCGCACATCGCCCTGGCGCTCGACTTCAATCTTATCCACGCGCGGCGAGTGATACGGGAAAATGCGCTCCACGCCTTCGCCGTAGCTGATGCGGCGGACGCAGAACGTCTCGTTCAAGCCCGTGCCACGTTTGCCGATGACGATGCCAGCGAAAATCTGGATGCGCTCCTTGTCGCCCTCGACGACCTTGGTGTGGACCTTGACGGAGTCGCCCACGTTGAACTTCGCGTTGTCTTTGCGAAACTGTGCCGATTCAATTTTGAGTTGTAATGCCTGGTTCATAACTTTTATAAATTTTTATTTCAACAAATCTGGTCTCGATTCTTTCGTCCGCAACTTCGCCTGTTCGCGCCGCCACTTCTCAATTTCGGCGTGATTGCCGTTCAGCAACACTTCCGGGACTTTCAGGCCACGAAAATCCGCCGGCCGCGTCCACTGCGGATATTCCAACAATCCGTGGCTGAACGACTCGTCGCGCGAACTGTCGTCGTCGCCCAAAACTCCGGGCAGCAACCGCGCCACCGCGTCAATCACCACCATCGCGGGCAACGCGCCGTTCGTCAGCACATAATCGCCGATGGACAGCTCGTCGTTCGCCAGCGCTTCCCGAATCCGCTCGTCAAAGCCTTCGTAATGTCCCGTGACGAGCAGCAAATCTTTTTCCTGCGCCAGTTCCTGCGCGATTTTCTGGTCGAACTTTCGTCCCGACGGCGAAAGCAAAATCACTTTCGTCCCTTCGCGCTTCAAACTTTCCACCGCCTCAAAAATCGGTTGCGGCTTCAGCAGCATCCCCGGCCCGCCGCCGAACGGTTTGTCGTCCACCGTCTTGTGTTTGTCGTGCGTCCAGTCGCGCAACTGGTGGATTTTCAGGTCCAGCAAGCCCGACTTCCGCGCCCGCATGATGATGCTTTCATCAAGCGGCCCGGCGAACATCGCCGGAAACAAGGTCAGCACGTCAATCTTCATCCGTGCCTCAAAATTAAATTCACCGCGCCGGTTCGTCTTCGATAATCTCAACCGAACAGCGCAAACCTTTCTTCGCGCTGCCGGCCTGCAGCAAGGAACGGATCGCGTTAATCGTCACGCCCTGCTTGCCGATAATCTTGCCGACATCCGCCGCGTCCAGACGCAGTTCATAAACAGTCGCGCCCGCGCGTTCCACCGGGGTGACCGTCACCGCGCCGGGGTTTTGCACGAGTCCTTTGACGACGTATTCGAGGAACTCCTGCATGACGAAAACAAATTAGGCCACGACCGCCGCCGGAGCCGCCTTGACCGCCTTCTTGATGAAGCTGGCCACGGTGTCGCTCGGCTGCGCGCCCTTGCTGATCCAGTATTGGGCGCGATCAAGCTTGATGGTGAAATTTTCACCTTGCTTCAGCGGCTGATAGGTGCCGATTTCCTCGATGCACTTGCCATCGCGCGGACTGCGGCCGTCGGCTACGACAATGCGGAACACCGGCGTGTTTTTCGTGCCGATGCGTTTCATGCGAATTTTTACAGACATAAATTTTTCAAAAGAGCATGGAAACTACCGGTGCCAGACCGCCTTTGCAAGCCTTGATTTCAGGAAAATTGGTTGCTTGCGGCACGCCACACTGGTTTGATGGACACCATGAGCCGGCCTTACGAGGAAATCCTGCACGGCGCGACGCTGCCGCGTTCCGCGCCCGGCGACCGGCACGAAGCCATCTGCGCCCGGCTGCACCGCGAAATGGCCGCCAGCGTCGCCGGCCTGACCGGCACGCAGCTGCTCCCGCCGCGCACCCGCGTCCAGCTTTCTCGCACCACGGCGCTCTGCCCTGACCTCGCGCTCGTCATGGCGGCGTCGGGCAAACTGTTTCTCGCCGTCGAAATCATCAGCCGCGACGACCACCACGCCGACACCGTCATCAAGAAGGAGATTTACGAGCAGCACCGCGTGCCGCGCCTGTGGATGGTGGATCCGCGCTACGACAACGTGGAAATCTACCACGCGTTCGAGTTCGGCCTGAAATTGAGCGGCATCCTGGCCGGCGGCGAAATTTTACAGGAGCGGCTCGTCCCGCAGTTCAAGATCACGATGAAAGACCTGTTCGCCGCCTGACGGCATTATTTTGGTTGAACAAAGCCATTAATTGCGCTGTCATAGGCTTGTAACCAACGAAACCAACAAAACATAAAGCCTATGAAACAATTGAAACTCACCGTGGCGCTGCTGGCCGGCCTCGCGTTTGCGGGCGCGGCGATGACCGCCTTGGCCGACGACAGCAAGACAACCACCATCACCGGCAGCATGGTCTGCGGCAAATGCACGCTGCATATCACCGACAAGTGCCAGAACGTCGTTCAGGTCACGCAGGACGGCAAGACCGTGAACTACTTCCTGAAACAAAACGACGTCAGCAAGGCCGAGCACGCGGCGGTCTGCCACGGCGACTCCGAAAATGTCACCGTCACCGGCACCGTCACGGAAAAGGACGGCAAGGAAATATTGACGCCGACGAAAATCACCGTGAACAAATCGTAAGCCGGCATTTCCAAATTCCGACCGCCGCCGGATTCATTTCTGGCGGCGGTTAAATTTTACACAGTCCTCGTATTTCACGCCGCTGCCGCCGAAGATGTCCAGCGCCGAGCCGATGGTCAGGTCAACCTTCCCCTGCCCCAGCTTGGTGACCAATCCCAGATCCGCCAGCGAGTTTGCGCCGCCGGCGTAAGTTGTCGGAATCGGCGTCCATTGGCCGAGCTTCCCAACCAGTTCGCCGTCAATGCCGCGGCACAAGCCTTCCACGTCCACCGCGTGAATCAAAAACTCCGCGCAATACGCTGAAAACTTCTTCAGCGTCTCCGCGTTCACGACGAGTTCCGTGAATTTCTGCCAGCGGTCGGTGACGACGAAATAATCTTCGCCGCGCTGGCGGCAGCTCAAATCCAAAACGAGTTTTTCTTTGCCGATGGCTTTGATAAGTTCGTCCAAGCGCGCCCAATCCACGCGGCCATCGCGGAATACCCAGCTCGTGACGATGACGTGCGACGCGCCAGCATCCAGCCAGCCGCGCGCGTTTGCGGCATTGATGCCGCCGCCGATTTGCAGGCCGCCGGGAAAAGCTTTCAACGCCGCGCGCGCTTCCGCGTCATTGCCCGCGCCGAGCATGATGACGTGGCCGCCGCGCAGATCATCGCGCCGGTAAAGTTCGGCGAACCACGCGGCGGATTGCTCGGAGACAAAATTGGTGCGCGCGCCGGCATCGCTGAGTGTGCCGCCGACGATTTGCTTCACTTTGCCTTCATGCAGGTCAATGCACGGACGAAACATGGCGTCAGGCTAGATTCGCGCGGCCAAAATTCACACTAAAAAATTTGACGAACCACCCGCATCGGCGAAACTTACCGGCGTTTCACGGTGAAACTGTCGCATCTGAAACTTCACGCGCATTGCCAAGGGCTTTTGCTTCTCGCTTTGCTGGGCGGCCTCATCTTCACCGCCGATGCCAAAACGATCGTCACCGAAAAACCTTACGCCCTCACCAACCGCCCGTGCATCGGCGCATTTCTGAATGGTGTGCTGCCGGAAGTCGCACCCAGCATTTCCGGCAACTGGACGGCGGTCAATGCGTTCACCAACCTGCTCTTCACCAACAGCGTCGGCCTCACGTCCATTCCGGGCACGGAGGAGCTTTGCGTCTGGGAACGCGAAGGCCGCATCTGGTCGTTTCACAATTCTCCCGGCGCAGCCGAAAAAAAACTCGTCCTCGACATCCACAACCAATGCCAGGGCTGGGATGATTCCGGGCTGCTCGGCATCGCGTTTCATCCCGGCTTCGCGACGAATCATTTCATGTTCGTCTATTATACTTGGGTCAAGCCCGGCACGGTTGCCGGTTCGCCGACGACGCGACCCGTTCCCAATTTACCCGACACCTATCACGACCGGCTGGAACGCTACACGCTTGATGCGAATGGCGTCGCCATTCCTGATTCTGTAAAAATTTTCGTGGATCTCACGAATCAAACCGTCTGGCATCACGGCGGCGGGATGTTCTTTCATCCGGTGAACGGCTTTCTTTACTGGACGGACGGCGACAATTCCGTCGGCGACAACGACCAGATCATCAACAAAAGCCTTTATTCTGGCGTCTTTCGTGTAGATGTGGATTGTCGCGGCGGTGACATCAGCCACGCGCCGCCGCGCCAGCCGACGGGCGGCTTCACCGCGAATTATTTTATCCCGAATGACAATCCGTTTGTCGGCCAGTCCAATGTGCTGGAAGAATTTTTCTGCCTCGGCCTGCGCAGCCCGCATCGCATGACCTACGACGCGCCGAGCGGAAAAGTTTTCATCGGCGATGTCGGTGAAAGCTCGCGCGAGGAGATTGACGTCATCAACCCCGGCGAGTCCGGCCTGAACTTCCAGTGGAATTACTGCGAAGGCAACCTTGGCAAGATGCCCACGAATCACCTCGGCATCAGCCGCGGGCCGCTGCTCGACTATCCGCACACCGACGGCCGCGCCATCATCGGCGGCTATGTCTATCGCGGCAGCGAATTCGCGAAGGATCTCGGCGGCAAATATATTTTCGGCGACAACGTCTTCCGCACTGTCTGGGCGCTCGACGAGACCGCGACGCCGGTGAAAAAGACTTTGCTCTGCGTCATGCCCAAGGGCACCGGGCCCAATTCCGGCACGGATTACACCGGCCTTTCTTCTTTCGGCACGGACGCGGATGGCGAGATTTATTTCTGCCAGATGAGCAGCATCGGCGGGCGCATTTTCAAATTGCAGCGTGGCGGGCCGCCGCCGCCGACACGCGTGATGCCGAAGCTGCTGTCGCAGACCGGCGTGTTCACTGACCTGACCAATTTGTCGCCGGCAGGTTTCCTCATTCCTTACACCGTCAATTCGCCGCTCTGGTCGGACGGCGCGGTGAAGACCCGCTGGTTCACGCTCCCGACCAACACCACCATCGGCTTTTCCGCCAACGGCGAATGGACTTTTCCCGCCGGGTCGGTGTTCGTGAAACATTTTGATCTGCCCGTGGACGAGACGAACCCGCACCTCCTCCGCCGCCTCGAAACGCGCCTGCTCGTCCGCGACACCAACGGCTATGTCTATGGCGCCAGCTACAAATGGCGCGCGGACAATTCCGACGCCGACCTCGTCATTGCCGGCATCACCGAGCCGATTGAGATCAAGACCGCCACCGGCACGCGCACGCAAAAATGGTTTTATCCCGGCCGGCAGGATTGCCTCACCTGCCACACGCCCGCATCCGGCGGCGTGCTCGGCGTCAAGACGCGGCAGCTCAACGGCGATTTCAAATACCCTTCCGGCGTCACCGCCAACCAGCTCCACACGCTCGGCCATCTCGGCATTTTCAGCGCCGCGTTCGAGGACTGGAAGATTTTCCACTATCCGCGCCTCGTCAACATCACGAACCCCGCCGCCGCGCTCCAAATCCGCGTCCGCTCCTATCTCGACGCCAATTGCTCGATGTGCCACCGCCCCGGCGGCGCGGGCGCGTTCTTCGACGCGCGGTTTGACACGCCGCTCAAGAAACAAAATCTCATCAACGGCCCGGTGGCCAACCAGCTTAACATCGCCGGCGCGAAGGTGATCGTCCCCGGCGACACCAACAAATCCGTCTTGTTCTACCGCGTCAGCCGCGTGGGTGAAAACCAGATGCCGCCCATCGGCAAAAATGTCGTGGACGAAAAAGCCGTCGCCGTCATCGGCAAATGGATCATGACGCAGCGCGCCAAACCGCCGGTGTTGCCGCACGGCTGGAGCAGCGCGGACATCGGCAACGTCGGCGTCAGCGGCGAGGCAGATTTTCTGAACGGCAATTTCAACCTGCTCGCCTCCGGCGGCGACATCTGGGAGAACGCCGACGCGTTTCATTTCGCCAGCCGCGCGCTCGCGGGCGACGGCGGCATCGTGGCGCGCGTCGTGTCCGTGCAATACACCGACCCGTGGTGCAAGGCCGGCGTGATGCTGCGCGAGAGCGATGCGCCCGGCGCGAAGTATGTCTTCATGGGTGTCACCGGCCAGGGCGGCTCCGTCCTGCAATCGCGCGCCAAAGCGGACGGCCCAAGCGCCAGTGCCGACGGGCCGGAGGCCAAGCTCCCGCACTGGTTAAAACTGCTGCGCGCCGGAAATATTTTCAGCGGCTACGTCTCCGCCGACGGCACGAACTGGCTCGCCGCCGGCAGTGTGACCAATACACTCAACAAAAATCTTTCCACCGGCCTCGCGCTGACCGCGCACAACAACGCCGTCCTGAACTCCACGCTGTTCGACCATGTCACCGTAAGGCCGTGATCAGGAACCAGCGTCCCGGCCAGGTTTCCCGACCAGCGGCAGCCTGTCCGGGGTTTTGGAAGATAAAAAACCGGGGTCAGACTTTCACTTCCCAGTGTCCCGGGATGATTTATGGTGGCTCTATTTTTGAAATAGAACCACTGGCAGCCATTTTCGGACACTGACCCATCAAAGTTTGTGAATCTAATCACAAATTAGAACCACACCAAGCTTGTCTCGGACATCGGTTAATCAAATATTGTGGTTCTAATTTACAAATAGAGCCACAGTCAGTCGCCAATTCACATCGTTTTCTTCGGGGGTTAGTCTGGGAAACGCTTGATTTAGCTTGGAATTGAACCCCCGCGCAGGCCATTTGCCCTGCGCCCAACCGGAGATTATTGTCATGCCCCGCCACAAACTTGATTTTCGGAACAAGAAACAGCTCGAACAGCTCGTGATGTTCGATCAGGTGATTGCCAGCGGCGATGCCCTGACCGCCGAACAGCGCCAGGTCATCCCGGCGCTCGAACCGCTCCGCACCCAGGCCGCCGCCGCCCATACCAGCCACGAACGTATCGCCACGCTGCGGGCCGCTTTGAAGTCCGAACTGGGCAACCGGCGGGCGCTGTTTCTGGCCGCGCGCTAGGGCGTGTTAACACTAATTGACATTTGGGATAAATTGGCGACCATGGGCCGATGGAACTCACCGAAAGTCAGTATCAACGGATCGCCGACTGCTTGCCGCGCCAGCGGGGCAATGTCAGCATGACCAACCTGCGACTGCTCAACGCCCTGCTGTATGTCACCGAACAAGGCTGCAAATGGCGCGGATTGCCAAAGCATTTTGGCAACTGGCACACCATCTA
>Ga0316222_1000296_pt1 | contig 80104 bp, 77 predicted proteins | sample TBH18011metaG_FD_206008 | JGI IMG/M metagenome (GOLD analysis project Ga0316222, IMG submission 206008) | Freshwater microbial communities from Trout Bog Lake, Wisconsin, USA - TBH18011 | ecosystem: Environmental > Aquatic > Freshwater > Lake > Hypolimnion/Profundal zone | place: USA: Wisconsin... | reverse complement strand
CGAGGCAAGTGGGGCTGGGGCGGCGCAATCGCCTCCGGAATAGGGGTATTAGCCGATCTCGCGCCACTGGCTGGGCGCGCCTGGGGTTTCGACCGACAGCCAGCTGTAATGGGTGCGCGACCATAGCTCGATAAAGGCGCTGCGACTGTCCAGCACGACATCGCCGCTGTCGAGGCGTGCCACCAACACCGTATGCAGCCCCACCCCGCTGGCATAGACCACCGCAAAGAACAATCGGTCGGCCGGGAAATGGGCGGCGATCAGCTCCAGCCGTTTTTCGATGGCGAGGTCCTCGCAGTCACCCACCGCATGCGGGCCGTCGCCAGAGGGGCGCCATAATTCCGCCACGCCATAGCTCGCCATGTCGCTTTGCTGATGGACGCGCCCGTTCACATGCGCGTTTATTCGGGCCAGCAGTGCGCGCTCGTCGCTGGCTGGGGCGGCTGTTGCGGGGGGCTCTGCAGAGAGCGCGGCGTCAGGGCTGGCCAGCGCGGCCGTGCCATCGGAGACCGGGGCGTCAGCAGGCAGGGGCTGTGCCACAAGGCAGGACAGCGACATGGCGAACAGATGGCGCGGCGCCTCGGCGCAATCGGGCGCTGGCGCCGGCTGGGCAAAATGCACAAGGATGCCCGGTTGATCGAGCGAAATGGCCCCCACAGGCGGTTTATAGGCCGCAAAGGGTTGCGCAAAATCGCCAACCTGCTGAGGCCGCGCGGCCCATACCGGGGACGGAGCCACCATGCCCGCCAAGCCAAGCGTCGGCAGCGGTGCGGCGGAGGGGCTGGGCCGAGCACCGGGCGCGGCGCGGGCGAACCGGTCGCAAACCTCGGCCTTATTGGCGCACATTTCGGTAAAGCCGCGCGGCGCCTCGGTCAGCGCGCCCAGCGCCAGAAACGGCGCGGAGGCGGCATTTGCCGCGCCACCCGTGCCCAAAATCGCAAGCACCACAGCGCCCGTCAACCTAACTCGTTCTGCCCAATGCCGTTCTGCCATGCGAACCTCCCGGTGACGGCAAGATCTTGCAGGATGGCCCCCTCACGCGGGGTTATGAACCGGGGTTAACGAAAGCGGAATTTTGCCCGCGCGGGCGTTAAGAATTGCTAAGTAGGACGCGAAAAGCCGCCGTTCAATGCAGGCGGGCGGCGATCCACAAGGCCGGTGCCAACACCAACCCCCAGCTGAGCACAGCGCCGCCTATGATCACCGAAACACGTGCGGCGAAAGGCCAGCGGGCGACCGCGGGCTCTGGGCTGGCGAAGGCCAATAGCTCACGCGCCTCCGCCTCGCTGAGCGGGGTTGCGGTGCCGAATGCGCTGAATTGCCCCATGCCAAATTGAACGGGAATGGTCATGACATGCCCCTTTGCTTGTCGATGCGCACATTATCGGCTTTCAACGGTTAACGAAGCGTCAACGCATCCGTCAGCATACCAGTTTGGATATAATCCGACGGCAAATGCCTAGGGTATTTCCGAAATGGAGCAGCCCCTTGGTGCCGGGCCGCAAGGCCCCGTGTAATGACAGGCGACAGCGCTGCGCCCCCATGATTTTTGGCGTGGGCACTTTGGTCTGGGGAAACATGATGCTTGGGCTTGTTTGGCAGAAAACGCGATATTGGGGGATGGCGACTGCGGCGGTGGGCGTCATTGCGCTCGCTGCGGGCACCTCGCCGCTGCATGCGCAAGGGGCGGCGGGCGCCAACCCGCGCATCACCGCGCAAAGCATCGTCGAACCGGCGGGTTCTGGCGAAACCGCCGTCGATTACCAACTGGGCGTCGCGGACCGCATCCGCATCATCGTTTTTGACGAACCGACGCTGTCGGGCGAATTCGTGGTCAATGCCAACGGGGCGCTGTCAATGCCCCTGATCGGCGACGTAGCGGCGCGCGGGCTGACACCGGGGCAGGTCGGCGCGGCGATCCGCGACCGGCTGAAGGACGGCTATCTGCTGGAACCTAGGGTCAGCATCGACGTGCTGACCTTCCGCCCCTTCTACATTCTGGGCGAGGTCAACAAGCCCGGCGAATATCCCTATTCCAGCGGGCTGACGGTCGATGCGGCGGTGGCGATGGCGGCGGGCTACACATACCGCGCCGAAAAGAAAAAGGTGATGATCCGCCACGCCGGGGCCGAGGACGCGGACCGCATGCCATTGACGCCAGACCTGCGGGTGCGGCCGGGCGACACGATTCGCATCGGCGAGCGTTACTGGTAAACGGACCTGTCTTTGGCGGTTCGCTGCCGAAGACGCCAACAAACACGACGGATTTGGGGCAAGCTTGGCAGGGGTGGCCCTGGCGGCATTGGCATCATGGGCGACGATGCAGCGGGCCAGCTGATTTGCCGACATATCACGCGTTGCACCTAACCAACTGATCCCACGGCAATTACCCAATGCTAGCGCGGCGAAATGGCGCGGCTCCCGGCCACAACGCATCAGCCGGAGGCCGCGCCTGCCCCCTGCGACCACCCTAGGGTTTTTGCGAAGGGTCCATTCCAGAGATTTCTAAGATTGCGCCAAAGGCCCCCAGGTGGGACCCCAAAGTGTAAGGCCAAAGTGCCATGTTGAACAGGTGGGGCATATGAACAGACAAAATCAGGTGGCGCGCAAGGGCTTGGTCAAGGCAGCTTTGGCGGGCTGTGTTTTGGCCTTGGCCGCAGGCGCGCCGGCCTTGGCGCAAACATCGGGCACGCAGCTAACCCCCGCCGATATCGCCGCCGCCGCCAAGCTGGAACAGGCGCTGCTGACCACCATCAAAGCCAAGGGCGGCCTGGGGTTGACGCAGGATATCGAAGGGCGGCTGATTTATACCATCGATCAGGCTCAGGTCAGTTGCTCGGTGTCGAAAACGGCGCTGCAACAGCTGGATCAGGCGCGCGCCAGCTTCACCACGCCGCAAAGGCTGGCGGTGGAAGAAGTCGAACGTTCGCTGTCGCGCTGTTCGGGCACCGGCACCGCCGCGCTGAATGGACAGGGTCTGGCGCGGGTGAATGCCGGCACCACACTGGGGCTGGCCGGCGGCAGTTCCAACTATACCGGCGGACAGTGAGGGTGGCCATGATGACCAGATTGGGCGCAACCTCGCCAAACCGTCGCCGCCTGGGTTTGCTGGCCGCAGGGGCGGCGCTGGTGGCCAGTTCACCCGCAGCGCAGGCGCAGACCATCATCAACGTCGGCGACAATTTCGTCCAGCCGGACCTGCCGCTGGCCTATGACCGTGGGCAGAACACCGGCGTCCTCGACCGCGAAAGGCCCGAGTATGAGGCGCATGGCATTCCGCTGGGCGGCTTTGTCCTGCACCCGCGGATCGAGGGCGATGTCGGCTATACCGACAATGTCTATGAAACCACCGCCAAAACCGGCGCCGCCTATGCCGAGCTGAAGCCATCGGTGCAAATCACCAGCAATTGGCCGCGTAACGAGCTGGGTCTCGACGGCGGGGTGGATGTGATCCGCTTTGCCTCGCAAACCCGGCGCGACCAGTTCAACTGGCACGTTAATGGTGATGGCCGCTATGAATTCGGGCAGGGCTTCAGTGTTTCGGCGCAGGCGGGCACCAGCCACAATACCGAACCTGCGACATCGGCCGCCTATCCCACTGCCGCCGCGCAGGCCTCGCAATATCAGGCGACCACCGCGCAGATCGCGCCGGCCTATGTGTTTGGGCGGGTGAAGTTGCAGGCGGCCTATGATTTCACCGCCTATTCGTTCGATCCCTACATTACCTTCGCCGGCACCACGGTGGACCAGAGCAACCGCGATTCAACCACCAACGGCGGATCGGGTCGCGCCGAATACGCGCTGAGCCCCGCGACATCGGTGTTTGTGCAGGGCGGCTATGACCACACATCCTACTCGCATGTGCTGCTGCCCGGCGTGCCTAACCGCGATTCGATCGACTATCGCGTACTGGGGGGCCTCAGCCTTGATATCGCCAAGCTGGTGCGGGGGGCGATCGCAGTGGGCTATATGCAGCGCGATTACACCGATACGGCGCTTTACGGCAGCATCGGCGGGCTGTCGGCCGAAGGGCGGATCGACTGGTTCGTCGATACGCTGACCACCTTTACCCTGTCGGGGCGGCGGGTGATTGAGGATGCCCCCTTCGTCAATGGCACCAGCTATGTCAGCGGTTTTGTGAACAATTCCATCGCGCTGCGTGCCGATCACGAAATACTGCGCAATCTGCTGATCGATGCGCAGGTCGCCTATGAACATGACGCCTTCAAGGGCGTGAATGAGACGGTCGACATCGTGCGTCTCAGCGGCGGGGCGCGCTATTTGCTCAGCCGGTCGGTCGGGCTGGGGCTGACGCTCAGCCATGATGCGCGCGCGACCAGCGGCGCGCTGAACCTCGCCACCTACACCGAGACGCGGGCTATGTTCTCGCTCGTGCTGCAGAAATAGCCTGAACACAGGATGGCCAACCCAATGGACGCTTTAGCCCTCACCCCCAGCCCCGGTTTTTCCAGCCGGTTCGATCAGACACGCCATATCGGGCGCCGCCCGGTGACGCTGGGCGCGGTGGGGCAGATCCTGCGCTGGCGCTGGCGGCTGATTCTGGGCGTAATGCTGGTGATGCTGGCGGCGGGGGTGGCGGCCAGTCTGCTGATCCCGCCGCGTTACGAAGGGGTGGCGCGGGTGCGGATCATGCTGTCGAACACCTTTGCCGCGCCTGCCGACGGTGAACAGGGCCGCCCGCTCGATCAGGCGCTGGTCAATACAGAGGTGGCGACGATCCTGTCGCGCGATGTCGCCCGCCGCGTGGTGGAACAGAACGGCCTTGCCAGCGACGGCGAATTTGTGAGCGCCGCGCTGCTGGGCGCCAACAGCCCGCAGGCGCACTCCCGCGCCAGCGAGGCGGCGATTACCAACGTTCTGTCGCATCTGACGGTGGAGCAGCAGGACAAAAGCTATATCCTCGCCATCCATTTCCAATCGCGCAGCGGTGAAAAGGCGGCGCGGATCGCCAACAGCTTTGCCAGCGCCTATATCGACAACACCGCCGACCTCGCCATGAGCACCGCCGCGCGGCAGGCCACCACCGGAGAGGCCGCGCTGCAACGGCTGAGCGCGCAGGCCGAACAAGCCGCCGCCAGCGCCGCGCAATACAAGGCCAACGCCGGTATCGTGCAGGGCGGCGCGGGCGGCACCATCAATGACCAGCAGATCGGCCCTCTGGCGATGCAGCTGGCCACCGCGCAGGCCCAGGCGGCGGCGGCGCGGTCCAACGTCGCGGCGGCAGAGCGCGAGATTGGTATCGGCGGCGGTGACGCAGTGGCGGCGGTGCTGTCCTCCAGCGTCATCGCCGATCTGCGCCGCCAACGCACCGAGGCCGAGAGCACCCGCGCCCAGCTTTCCGCGCGGTACGGCCCCCGCTTCCCCGCCTTGATGCAGAGCAACCAGCAGATCGCGGCATTGGACAGCCAGATCCATCAGGAACAGGCCCGCATTATCGAGGGGCTGAAGAACGAAGCCCGCGCCGCCGATGCCCAGGTCGCCAGCCTGCGCGCACAAATGGGCGCGCTGAAGGGCGAAGTTTCCGCCAACAATCAGGCCGCCGTCAAGGCTGACAGCCTGCAACGCAGCGCGGACGCCGCCACCACCGCCTACAACCGGCTGTCGTCCTCGGTGCAAAGCTCTGTGCAGGCAGAGCGCAGCAATGAACCGCAGGCGCGCATGGTCGAACAGGCGGTGGTCGCCGCGCACCCCGCCTTTCCCAATCGCCCGGCGTTGATCGCCGCCAGCTTGCTGCTCGGCGCGATCATGGGCTTTGCCGCCGCGCTGGTGACAGAGGGGATGCAGTCCACCCTCCGCCACGCCGACGATGTGGAAACGCTGCTCGGCGTGCCCTTCATCGCATCGGTACCGCAGGTTTCGGGCAAGATCATGGCGCAGGCCGGATACAAGGGCGCGTCGCCGGCGGACACGCTGATCGCCCGACCTGTGTCGGCCTTTTCCGAGGCGTTTCGCAGCATCCGCCAGACCCTGCGCGGCCACCATTCCGCCCAAGGCGCGATCATCGCGGTCAGTTCCACCCTGCCCTCCGAAGGCAAAACCACCAGCGCGCTGTCGCTGGCCCGCGTCATGGCGATGGGCGGCGACCGGGTGTTGCTGATCGACGGCGACCTGCGCCGCGCCGGTCTGGCCGAGGCCACCCGCGTCGATGTCGCGCATGATCTGGTCGACGTGATATCGGGCAAGGCGCCGGCCCATGACGCGATCACCCCCGACATCGTCGAGCGGCTCGACCTGCTTGTGGTGCGCGAGCCGACCTTCTCGCCCGTGGACCTGTTCAGCGGCACCATCATCAAGGCCGAGCTGAACCGCCTGCGCGCCCAATATGACTTCATCATCATCGATACGCCGCCGCTGCTGGGCATTGCCGATGCTCGGTCGCTGGCGGGGCTGGCCGATGGGGTGTTGTTGCTGGTACGTTGGGGCGTGACGCCGATTGCCGCCGTCGATGCCGCGCTGGCCGGGCTGGAAAAAGACGGATCACCCGTAATTGGCGCCGTGCTGACGATGGTGGACCCCAATGCGGATGCAATGGGCGGGCATTATTATTCCGCCCGCTATGCCAATTACTACGCCGCCTGAAATGGGCTGGGCGGGCAAGGTCTTGGGCGGCGCCTGCCTCGCCTGTGCGGCGCTGAGCGTCCCCATTGCGGCGCGCGAATATGATGTCCGCGCCATCATGGCAGCGATGACCTCGGGCGACCCTTCCGCCAAGGGCGCCGCATTGGAGGCCTATGCCGACACCCCAGCCGAGGCCCTGCCTGATCGCGGCGCGGCGGCGCTGGCCGAACTGGCGATCACCAGCGCGGCAGGGGCCCCGAACGACGGGCTGCGGCAATTATATCTGGCGCGGGCCGCTGGATTGATCACCCATTTGCGGGCAAAACGCCCCGATTGGGCGCCGACACGGCTGCTCTCGGCGCAATGGGCGGTGGGGCGCGGTGCGGGGGCCAGCCCGGCGGCCATCAACGATTACGCGCGCAGCTATACTGCGGCACCGTTTCTGTGGAACGAGGCGCGCTGGCGGATCGCCTATGGCAGCGCCGTGTGGAGTGCGCTGCCCCCCGCCACCCGCAGCGCGATGATCGACGAGGCGCTATGGCTCACCACCTATGATGGCGACCGCCGCCGCGAGGTGGAGGCGGCGCTGGGTGATACACCCGCCGGCGCCGTCTATCAGATGCGCATGGGGCAAATGTCACACCAGATGTAGCGGCAACCTGCCCGGCCGCTGCGCCAGCGACCGTCCCCAGCACACACCAGCCAGCGCCACCGTCAACGCCATAATCCCCGGCACATTGAGCGCAATATCCACCATCGAGGCCCCCAGCGCCGCCATCACCGCCAGCACTGCGCCCGCGCCCACCGGATCACGCGCCGGCGCCAGAGCGCGTAGCAGCCGCCCCAGCACCAGCCCCGCGCCCGCAACCACCAGCAGCAGCCCCGGCCAGCCGAGTTCCAGCGCGACCTGCAATGGCGCGGCATGCGCGGCGCCGAAGCTCCACAACGCGCCCGCGCTGGCGCGGGTCAGATGTCCTTGGTTAAACGCGATGAACGATCCCAACCCCTGTCCGGTCAGCGGCGCGCGCAACGCCGCGTCCCCATAATGCTGCCAAATATACAGCCGGCCCACGCCATCCGCCCCCAACGGTGCAAAGCGGTCCAACGTAGCGGAGGCCAGCCCCGCCACCAGCAACAACCCCAGCGCAGCCAGTATGGGCCAGCGCTTGCTGGGAAATTGCGAGCCGATCAGCACCATCTGCCCCAGCGTCAGCAGGATCAGCGCGGTGCGCGACATCGTCAGCCCCACCATCGCCGCCCCCACCAGCACCGCCAGCCCCGCCGCCAGCGCCTCCAGCGCGCGGCGATCATCGCGCCGACTGCGCCATGCCGCCACGCGCGTAATCGCCAAGCCCGTCAGCACCAGCGCCAGCATCGCATAGACCGCACCCGCCGCATTGGGATTGCCCAGCGTACCGGCGAAACGGTACATCCGCTCGTCCTCCATCGGCAGGCCGAGCGGCGCGCCCACCAGCCGCAGCCCCAGCGTCACCCCCATCAAGCCAGCACCAAACCGCGCCAACCACACCGTAAACTGCCGCCGCCCACCGCCTGCACCCAGCACCGCCGCAGCGGCAAACAAGGCCATCGCGCCCGCCAAACCGGCATAGGCTTGGGGATAAAGATCCGGCTCCAATACGGGGCTGACCCAGCCCATCGCGCCCGGCCAAGCCGCCGCGATCCCCGGCAATGCCGCCCACAGCAGCAGCGCCGCGATCAGCGCCAACACCGGCGCGGCCTGCCTCACCGCGCGGCGCGGCAGAGGCTGGCTGATGAATATACAGGCCGCCAGAGCAAACTCGGCAATAGCCAGCACCGTGCCGGCGAAACCATCATTGGCGCCGCCCACGCCGCAGCCCACGATCACCAATGCCGCCAGTCCGATCGCCGGCCAAGATACGCTGCCCCGCGCAAGCCGCCGCTTTGCCGCGCGGGCGCGGGCCAGCCGCAACCGCCCGCCGAGCTTGCCCCAGCCGCGCGGCCCGCCGAACTGGCGCCAGCCGGGCGCGGCGCGGCGCATGTCGATGCTCAGCAAGAGCCCTTTGCAGCATCACTGCCGGCACCGTTTTGGCAATGATCAGCCCGTTCAGCACGATGCTGCGCCGCCGCACATAGATGACGTCCATCGCGACCCGTTGGCGATAGGTGGTATTGCTGCGGCCATTGACCTGCCACAGCCCGGTGATGCCGGGCCGCACCTTGCAATAATCGGCGAAGTGGCTGCCATAGCGGGCGATTTCCCCCCTGACGATCGGACGCGGGCCGACCAGGCTCATCGAACCGCCCAGCACGTTGAAAAGCTGCGGCAGTTCATCGAGGCTGGACCGGCGCAGGAACCGCCCGACGCGGGTGATGCGGGGGTCGCGTTGCAGCTTGTGATCACGCGCCCATTCGGCCCTTGCGACAGGGTCCCGCTCCAGCAGCTTGGCGAGGCGCACGTCGGCGTCGATCACCATGCTGCGGAATTTGAGGCAATGAAAGCTGCGCCCGCCTCGCCCGACGCGGTGGTGCGCGAACATTACCGGGCCCCTGCTGGTCAGCCGGATCGCCAGCGCCACCGCCAGCATCAACGGCGCCAGGACAATCAACGCCGCTGCTGCCCCCAGCCAGTCTATCAGGCGAAACCAATCAAGCCCCGCGCCGTCCATAGACCGCCCGGCCCATTCAGCCTCAGCTGTTACCGCATCATTTGCCAAACTAGCCATCAGCCACATTGCCCCCTGCGTACATAGGGGCATCTTAGCGCGATTGTGGTGACCTCAAACGCCATACACACCGGAAACCGTGGTTTTGACGACATGTATGCGGGGGATTGGGCCAGAGCGGACCTTTCCCCACTTGCCGCAACAGCTACGACATTGTGCGCTGCAACATAGGCGATTCGAAAACGGACGGGCTGCATGCACGGCCAGCGCTATTGCGAAGGAAGCGCCAACGAGGCCCGGCGTCGGCGCGCATCGCCGAACATTGGCGCAGGCGATGTGGCTGCGGTCGCGCGGCCCGGCCCGGCACCCGCACCAGTCGCCGCAGTGGTGGACAAAGGCGCTGAGCCAGCCACGGCCAATGCGGGGGGGGACGCCGGTTGCCTCCCAGCCGCAGGTGCTGCCGCTATGGTCGGCGATATCGTCACTCCATCACCGTTCGCCCCCAAAGCTGCCGGCGCGATCACCGGCGCGGCTAAAACCGCCTCCGCAGCCGGCCCCTTTCCGCCCGCAAATACCGGCCAACCTCCATAATTGCCCGGCGGGCGATAGAACACATGGTGGCCGACAATCGCCACCTTGTTCATTTCATGCGCCCATACCGGCACGATCCAGATGGTGTGATAATGCGTCGCCTGCCCCGCCGCATAAGACACCGCCCCGTGCAACGCCGCACTGGCCACCCCCCGCGCGCGCGCCATGCCCGCGAGGTTCGCTGGCCGGCTGAGCGATCCATCGCAGGTGAAGGTAAACTGGCACCCCGTCTGCCGGTCAGAGCCCTGATTCACCACACCGCAGACTGTCTTGGGGAAACGCGGATGTCGCACCCGGTTGAGGATGACCTGCGCCACCGCCAATTGCCCGGCGGCGGGCTCTCCATTGGCTTCGTAGTAGATGGCGCGGGCCATACATTCGGTGGCGGCGGCCAGATCGGTGGGGGCAAGCCATGCCGGGTTGAACGCGGGCGGCGGCGGGTTGATCCGCGCCAAGGGGCTGGCGAGGTTGGCCATCACCGCCTGCGCCGGGGTGAGGTTCTGGCGCTGACCGGGCAAGAAGGTTTCCAGCGGGGGGTCTGCCGGCACCGATGCGGAGCCATCGAACAGGCTTTGCAAGCGCGCCAGCGGCGCTGTCGCCACGCCCAGCGAATCGTCGGGCATCAGCCATGCGGTGTAAACCGCGCCAAGACACGCCAAGGTGACCAGCGCCGTCAACGCCAGCGCCATAAAATGCGAACGGATCGCTGGGGCAAACATGAGGCTGGCTATGCCCCTGCCCGCGCCGCTGCTCAATCGCAGTTGCAGCCGATCCGGAGGTTCGCGCGCCCTGCATTGCCAAAATCTGTCCTCGCCAAAAATCCCGCCGCGCATGGATTTACGAAATTTCGTTGGGGAGATTCTCCCTTGCCAGCATCGCCGGGGCTTCCTATTCACCCGGCATTCACCTAACAGCCGTCACTCGCACGCCCATTAGGGCGCAAAATTCGGCGACCGTTCGGCAAGTTTTAAGGACAATCGGAAAATGGCCCAAGCTTCAGTTCGGACCCCTGCTGTTCGCAACATGGTTCAGCGCAGCGCAGCGCTCGCCCAGACCCGTGTCAGCCGGATGGCATTGCTGGCGCTTGGCGCGGCAGCTATCGCGATGCCGGGCGCAGCGTGGGCCCAGTGCACGCCGACAGTCCCGGCGGCTGGCGGCACAGTGACCTGCACCGGAACCGCGGCTTCTTATTCAACAACCGTGACCGGCGTAGCGGTTACTGTCGCATCGGGGGCATCTGTACAGGCTCCGCTGTCGATCACCGGATCGGGCGGTTCGCTGGTCAATATCGGCACCATTTCCGGTTCGGGCGCGACGGCAACGGTGAATTATGGCGATGGCGCCAATATCACCAATACCGGCACGATCACCGCCACCGGGACGGGCGCCGCAGCCATTTCGGTAGGGGCGAACTCCACCGTCACAGAGGGCGGGGCCGCAGGCACCGCCACCGGCATACTGACCGCCGCGACAGGCTCGGCCGCCGTGAACTTTGGCACCAATGGCACCTATATCCAGACCAGCAGCACCGCTGGCGTCACCACCGGCAATATCGTGTTTGGCACCAATACGGGCACCAACAAGGGCACATTCACCAACAATGACATCGTCTATGGGCTCAGCGGCAGTGTGACGGCCACCGGCAATGTTAGTGTCACCAACAACGGATTATGGACCGGCAGCTTGAGCCAACTGACAAGCACAGGCTCGACCGTCAGCTTCACCAACGGCGCCACCGGTTACTTCAACGGGACGCTGTTCACCCAAGATAATACGACGGTCGTTAACAACGCCACAGGCGTGAATGCCACCACCGGGGCCAACAACGGCATGTCGCTGTTCGGGGCCAGCTCCATCGGCACGGCGGGCGTCGGCGCCAGCTTTACCAACAATGGCAACCTCACCCTTGGTTCGGTCAGTTCGCCGACGCTTTTCACCGTTTTCGGCACGTTCAACCAGTCCGCAACCGGCGTGCTGAACATCGCGATTGCACCGGCAGGCTCGCTGACCAACGCGGCGGGCAGCACCTACAGCCAGCTTTACACAACAGGCACATCGGGCAACATCACGCTGGCCGGTACGGTAAACCTCAACATTGCACCGGGCTTTTACGCCACCGGCACCACATATAACATCGTTCTGGCCGATGGCACGATCACCACACCTTCGGGCGGCGTTACGCTGACCGGCGCGACGGCGCTGCCGTTCGTCAGCTTCTGCCCGACGCAGAATGCCAACACCACCACCGGCATCTGTTCTTCCAGCTCGACGATTTCGGCGATGACGGTGGGCAGCCAGCAGGCATTGCAGCTGACCGCGCTGCATACCCTCGATTATGCGCAGTCGCTGATTACCGCGAACGCCGGTGCCAGCACAAACCAGCTGGCTGTGGCGCGCGGCCTCAACCCGTTGATTGCGCTGGCCAGCGCAGCGTCCACAGGCAGCACCAGCAATGAGGCGGCCTTCCTTGGTCAAGTCGACGTGCTGGGAAATACGGATGCGCTTAATTTTCTGACCTCGGCCTCGCCTCAGGGCTATTACGCCTATGCAGAGAGTCTGCGTGATCAGGCCAACGCATTCAGCCGGGCCATTGATCTGCGCATTCAAGATCAGAACAGCAACCATGACGAGGACGGCTGGTGGGCTTCCTCGCAGGCCCAGTTCCAGTTGCATTCGGCCACCGGCGCCAACACCAAGTCCAGGCTGATCGCTTTCACCGGCGGTTATGACTACAGCGGCCCGAATCACGTCTATGGCATCGCGGCGAACCTCTCCTGGAATTCGCTGTCTTATGCGCCAGGCACGATGTCGGGCAGCAACCGCGATATGGCCTTGGCCGCCTATTCGGGCTGGAATTTCGGGCCGCTGCATCTGACCGGTCAACTGGCCTATAACTATGGCCACCTTAGCGCGACCAAGACGATGGACTTCCTGACCACCACCACCACCACAGCGGCGACTTCGACAACCGCGGCCACGACCACCACCAGCACCGCCACTTCCACCAACAAAGCCAGCGCCGGTGAGGGGCTGCTCAAGGCCACCGCCGCCGCAGGCTTCCAGTTGAAGAGCGGATCGTTCCAGCTGGAGCCTTTCGTCGGCATTGATTTCATGCGTGGTCAGGTCAACAGCTTCACCGAAACCAGCTCGCAATACGCGGCCTCCGCGCTGTCGGTGAACCCGATCAGCGCAGATCGCACAGACCTGCTGGCTGGCGTTTCCCTCAGCCGCGCCAAGGGTGAATTCCGCCCCTATCTGCGGGTGATGTATCGTGAACGCCTGTCGGGCGCGGGTTCGAACGTCACAGCGGCATTTGATGGGCTGACCGGCGCCAGCAACAGCTTCACCGTAACGGCCAACCCCACCGCAAAGGGCGAAATCGACACAAACGCCGGCATCAACTGGGTGTTCGATGACGCAGGTTCGCTGTTCCTGGGCTATGAGAATACGCTGCGTAACGGCATGCACTCGCACGGTATCAATCTGGGCATCCGCATCGAATTCTGACACGGCCTCGTTCTGGCCATGACGGCGTCTGGAAAGGCGCCTCATGGCCAGACATTTCTGTGACAGCACCCCTCCCCCAACTGCGTCACCATAGTGTCATACCGGCGTGCAACAGCGCATCTGCTGGGGTGGGATTAACATCAGGCAGCACCCAACCCTATAAAACAAGCCTTCGGACCATGCGTGAAATTGCCCGGTATCTTTGCTGCCCCCTGCTGACCGTGACCGGCGTGTTGACGGCGCTGGCTGGGGGGGACGCCGCCGCACAGACCGCCGACATCGCCCCCGCCGTTGTTGCGGCAAATACGCCCGATGGTGCGACACAATCCTCTCAAACCTACGCGATACACGCGCAGGCTACCTTCACCGCACAAGCCACGCCGGGTTTCGCCTCGCCCTATGCCGGGGCCAACAGCCTGACGCCGCACCAGCTCAAGGAAACCTCCGACGTCACGCTCTATGCGGGGGTGCGGCCGTGGACGGGGGGTGAAGTCTGGATCAACCCCGAGATCGATCAAGGATTTGGCCTGTCGAACACGCTGGGGGTGGCGGGCTTTACTAGCGGCGAGGCCTATAAGGTTGGCAAGGCAGAGCCCTATGTTAAACTGCCCAGCCTGTTCCTGCGCCAAACGCTGAATTTGGGCGGCGCGCGCAGCACCACCGATGCCGTGCAAAACCAGCTGCGCCAAACCCAAACCGCCAACCGCATCGTCATCACCTTGGGCAAGTTTTCCGTCGGCCAAGTGTTTGACACCAACGCCTATGCCCATGATCCGCGCGGCGATTTCCTCAATTGGGCGCTGATCGACACCGGCAGCTTCGATTATGCGGCCAACGCCTGGGGCTTTACCTTTGGCGGGGCGGGGGAATGGTATCAGGGCGATTGGACATTGCGCGCCGGCCTGTTCGATCTGTCGAAAGTGCCCAACCAGCCCAGCCTGGAAACCAAATTCGCGCAATATCAAATTATTAACGAGGTAGAGCACCGCCACCAGATCGCCGATCACGCCGGCGCGATCCGCATCACCGGTTTCTTCACACGCGGCAAATTGGCGCGCCTCGCCGATGCCATCGCCTATTACGATGTCAATGGCAGCATCCCCGCAGACCTCGCGCCGCTCCGCCGCTATACCGACAAATGGGGCGTATCCCTGAATGCCGAGCAAGAGGTGAGCGCGGCGCTCGGGGTGTTCCTGCGCGCGGGCTATGGCGACGGCAAGGTTGAGGCCGACGATTTCACCGACATCGATCGCACAGTGGCACTGGGCGGCCAGCTAAAGGGCCAAGGCTGGGGCCGCGCCGAGGACCGCATTGGCCTTGCCACCGTGATCAATGGCCTGTCAGCGCTGCACCAGCAGTTCCTCGCCGATGGCGGGTTGGGCACCTTGGTGGGCGACGGCAGGCTGCCGCATTATGGCCGCGAATGGATCATCGAGGGATATTATGACTGGCAGGTGATGCGCCATGTCAACCTCACCCTTGACGCCCAGCGCGTGACAAACCCCGCCTATAACAGCGACCGGGGCCCGGCGAATGTCTTTGCGCTGCGGCTGCATGTGGGCGTTTAAATAGGCAAGTCCGCCGCGAGGCAACCCAAGCCTATGAACCGCACGCAATTCACGGTAGGCTTGGGGAATGATGGATATTCCCTGGGAACAGCCCGCCACGATGATCGACCTCGATGGCAAAACGCCGATTATCGGCACGGTTCGTGATTGCATCATGCATTTTGCGATCTTCAAACCCTTTGCCAAAGAGCAGGCCCGTATATTGCTGACCCGCCCGGTCTTTCGTCCAGGCCGCAAGACGCGGACGTGGATCCTCAATCCGGACGAGATCGAATTGCTGGTTCAGCGTCTGAACCGCGAAAGCGCGAGCCTGCATTGATCCGCACGCCGCCATTCGAAAGCCCCTGCGCATGACCGACCGCCATTTTTATGAACCCCGCCATGGGCATGGGTTGGCGCATGATCCGCTCAATGCCATCATCGCCCCGCGACCGATCGGATGGATCGGCACCGTCAACGCCGTGGGGGCGGCCAATCTGGCGCCCTACAGCTTTTTTTAACCTTTTCAGTTACAAGCCGCCCATCATTGGCTTTTCGTCGCAGGGCTGGGCAAGGCAGCCTCGCGCTTGGTCGAGCCGCCGGGGGTGGTGGGCCGCCCCGTTCAGTTCGAATGCAAAGTCACCCAAATTATCCACCAGACCACCAAGGAAGGCGATCTCATCTCCCAATGGCTGGTGATGGGTGAAGCCGTCGGCATTCACATCGACCGCAGCCTGATCGAAAGCGGGGCCTATCAGACCGCCAAGGCCCACCCGATCAGCCGCGGCAGCGGACCGGCGGATTATTTCGAGACCACCCCACACCAGCTATTTCACATGCCAAGGCCGAGTTGAACAGCCGGATGGAACGGCGTCAACGTCCATGAGACGATCCTATATCACGCGTGTAGCAAACGCGGCTGAGTCATCATTGCCAGATCTGGCACCGCCGCCGTAACACAGGCGTCATATATCAATTTAACCGCAAGCATTTACGGAACGCCTTGTGCCGAATATGTTTTCTTGGTTAGATCGCCCGCGCGGGGGAGCCGGTCTTGATGCGATGCCCAAATCGCCGTAACGTCGCAGCGGCCCTCGTGCCCCCAACAACCAACTGACAGGCAGCGGACCCGTGCGACCCCACTCAGTTCCTGTCATGGCACGATGCGCCCAGACCAGCATCTCCAATCCGGGCGATGGCGCTGTTTGGGCGCTTGCGCTTGCATTGGAAGCGTCGCGCCGTATCCTTATCCAAGCCATAAAGCCGGTTGGTGCAGCCGCATTGGGCTTGCTGCTGGCGCCGGCTCTGTGTGCGCAAAATGCGTCGCAGGCAACGTCAGGGCAATATTACCGCGCAAGGCCGGTGGCCAAAATCGCCCATTTCAAGCTCGCGCCAGCCTATCCTGACATTGATGCCGTGCCAGAGGCCGCCGCCGATACCAGCCTCGCCGATGCCATTTCCGATGCCTATCGCACCAACCCGACATTGCAGGCGGCGCGCTATGATCTGCGCGCGACCGACGAGAACCTTGGGTTGGCGCTCAGCGAGCTGCGGCCTTCCAGCGAGTTACAGTTCACCTCCCAGTACAACAAAACTGTGCCGGGGCGCGTGACACAGGCGACGCGCTTTGCCACTTCGCCCATCATCACCAGCAACAGCCTCGGCGGGCAGTTCATCGTCAACCAGCCCATCTCGACCGGCGGCAAGGCCAGCGCCGACATCGCCGCCGCCAATGCCGCAATCCGGGCGGGGCGCGCCGGGCTGGAGGCGACCGAGGGTGATCTGCTGCTGCGGACGATCAGCGCCTATATGGATATCCGCCGCGATACGCGCGAACTGGCGATCCGCAAGGCTGATCTCGGCCAATTGGAGGCAACGCTGGAGGAGGTCTATGCCCGGCGCGAAGCGGGCGAGCTGACCAAGACCGACATCGCCCAGACCGAAACGCAGATCCAGAACGCGGAAGGCCTGTACAACCAGTCCCGCGCCCAGCTGGAGGACGACCGTGCGACCTATGCCAGCCTGGTCGGCACTGACCCCGGTCATCTGGCGCCTGCGCCGCCCCTGCCTCAGCTGCCCGCGACCATCGACGAGGCGGTGGACGCGGCGGACCGGCTCAACCCCGATCTGGCCGGGGCGCGCTTTACCGAGGCCTCCTCGCGCGAGAAGATCGCCGCCGCCCGCGCTGCGAACCACCCGACATTGGCCTTGCAGGGCACGGTGGGGCTGACCGGCCAGATGGAGCCCTTTTACCTGCACAACGACGATCAATCGGTGACGGTGCAGGGCGTGCTGACCATTCCGCTGACCAGCGGCGGGCACAATGGCGCGGCTATCCACCAAGCCGAAAACACCAACAGCGGCGACCGGCTGCGGATCGAGGCGGCGCGGCGGGCGATGCTGCTTAACATTGCCAATGCGTGGAATCAGCTGACCTCCAACCGCCGCAATGTGCAGGTGGCAGAGGCCCAGGTGAAGTCTGGGCGGGTCTATTACGAGGGGTCGTTTGCCGAATATCGGGCTGGGCTGCGATCGACCTTCGATGTGCTCTACGCGCAAGAGGCGCTGCTGGGCGCGGAGGTGACGCTGGAAACCGCGCGGCATGATCTCTATGTCGCAGAGGCGTCTTTGCTGCGTTATGTAGGGCTGATGGATGTGCGCGCATTGACCACCGGCGTCGGGCTGTATGATGCCAGCGCCGATATCCGCCACATCGAAAACCGGGGCGAGGTGCCGTGGGGGCCGCACGTCCGTGATATCGACAAGATCGCCCAGCCCAGCACCCGCACCCGCGCCTTGACACAGCCGCCGGTGTTAAATGAGCCCGCCAAGTTGGCGCCCGTGGCGGGGCCGCCGCCCGCCGACGACTACATGACCTCCAGCGCAGGCGTGCCACAGCCGGGCACTGTCGGGCGCCCCACCAATGAGGCTTCCCACTGATGGCCGATCAAGCAAATCCGGCTGCGGCCACCGGCGAAATCGCGCCCGACGATAGCGGCCTCATCGCCTTTGCCGCTTTGCTGGCGATTCACCGGATTGCGGTCGATCCGGCGCAGTTACGCCACAGCCTTGGCCACCACCGCAATATCGATGCTGACGATCTGCGTCGCCTCGCGGGGCGAGAGGATGGCGTGCGCGCCAAGGCGATCCGCACCAGTTTTGACAAGCTGGAGCGCACGCCGTTGCCGGCGCTGGCCCATGGGCCCAACGGTTGGTTCCTGATCGGCCGCGTCTCGGGCGAGGAGGCCTTGGTGCAAATTCCGGCGCGCAGGGCTGAACCGGGGAACACCGGCATCGCCAAACTGACCCGCGACCAGCTGGAGGCAATCTGGTCGGGCGAACTACTATTGATCACCACGCGCGAGAATGTCGGCACCACGGCGCGCGATTTCGACGTTGCCTGGTTCATTCCGCAAATCATCAAATACCGGCGGTTGATTGGTGAAGTGCTGCTGGTGACGCTGGGGATCAACCTGCTGGGGCTGGCCTCGCCGCTGTTCTTTCAGAACGTTATCGACAAGGTGCTGGTGCATAACACGCTGGATACGCTGACGGTGCTGGTGATCGGCTTTACCGTGGTTTCGGTGTGGGAGACGGTGTTTGGCTGGCTGCGCACCCGGCTCTATTCGGAAACCAGCCAGAAGATCGACGTCGAACTGGGTGCCAAGCTGTTCCGTCATCTGCTGGGCCTACCGCTGGGTTATTTCGAGGCGCGGCGGGTGGGCGATATCGCCATGCGCGTGCGGCAATTGGAGACGATCCGCGAGTTCCTGACCAACGCCTCGCTGTCGGTGTTTGTCGATCCGCTGTTCACGCTGGTGTTCCTGGCGGTGATGTGGATTTATTCGGTCAAGCTGTTCCTGATTTCGGTGCTGACCATCCCGGCCTATTTTGCGGTGGCGGTGTTCGTCACCCGCCCCTTGCGCGCCCGGATCGAGGAAAAGTTTGAACGCGGCGCCGCCAACAACGCGCTGCTGATCGAGAGCATCGGCGGCATTCAGACCGTCAAGGCCGGCGCCGTCGAACCGCAATGGCAGGAACGCTGGGAGCGGCAGTTGGCGGGCTATTCCCTTGCCGCCCAAAAGGTTATCAACATCGGCAATACCGGCAGCCAGCTGATCCAGCTGATTTCCAAGCTGAATATGGCGGCGATCCTCTATTGGGGGGCGCAGGCGGTGATCAACAAGGATATGACCGTCGGCGGGCTGGTGGCGTTCAACATGTTCGCCCAGCGCGTGTCCGGGCCGGTGATCCGCCTCGCGCAGTTGTGGCAGGATTTTCAGCAGGTGCGCATCGCCATCGAGCGATTGGGCGACGTGCTGAACCAACCGACGGAGCCAGGTTCGGGCAGCCGCACCGCGCTGCCGGCCTTGAAGGGTCATGTGTCGTTTGAAACAATGCGTTTCCGTTACGGGCTAGAGGGGCCTTGGACGCTGGAGGACATCACGCTCGACATTCCGGCGGGGGCGTCGCTGGGGATTGTTGGCTCGTCCGGTTCGGGCAAATCGACGCTGACCAAGCTGTTGCAGCGCATGTATCTGCCAGCAGCGGGCCGGGTGCTGATCGATGGGGTGGACATCGGCCAGATCGACCCCGCTTGGCTGCGCCGTCAAATCGGCGTGGTGCTCCAAGAAAACCTGCTGTTCAACCGCTCGATCCGCGAGAATATCGCCCTCGCCAACCCCGCCACGCCGCTGGAAAAGGTGATCGCCGCCGCCACGCTCGCCGGCGCGCATGAGTTCATCGTCCGCCTGCCCCAAGGTTACGACACCCCCGTCGAGGAACGCGGCACCAACCTGTCGGGCGGCCAGCGCCAGCGCCTCGCCATCGCCCGTGCCCTCATCACCAACCCGCGCATCCTGATTTTGGACGAGGCCACCAGCGCGCTCGACGCCGAGAGCGAGGAAATCATCCAGACCAACCTCGCCGCCATCGCTGCGGGGCGCACCGTGATCATCATCGCGCACCGGCTCTCCGCTATACGCCAGTGCGACAGCATCGTTGCGCTGGAGGCGGGCCGCATCATCGAACGCGGCACCCACGCCGAATTGCTGGCGCTGAATGGGCGATATGCTGATTTGCACCGCCGGCAGGTTGGTATTCAGGCGGGGACGGTATGAAAGGCTTAGAGAAGAGCGAAGATGCGAGGGGGTTACCCCCTCGCGCTCCCATGAATGGGGTGAATTTGCGGAGTTATACCTCGCCGCGAAGCGGCTATAATAGCCTGCGGCGCTGCAACTTTGCGTTGTCGGTGAGCCAATGGGCCAAGGCCGACAAAGTCTGGGAGCGCGAGGGGGTAGCCCGCCTATCCATTCGCTGATTTGCGATGGTGAGAGCAGCCCATCCATCCACCCGGACACTCTCCTATCCCTAGCCTTTGGCTCAATGCCGTGCATACTGGGTGCTTACTGGTTGAATTATACACCCACATTTTCGGGCGGAATGTTTACCAAAATAATCCTTTTAGATCATAGTGGTGAGCCCAGCTGGGTTCGAACCAGCGACCTACTGATTAAAAGTCAGTTGCTCTACCGACTGAGCTATGGGCCCGCGCGAATAATCGGCGCTGAGGGGCGTCCCCTAGGGGCGGGGCGGCGCCGGGTCAAGCGCGCGTGCAATTGTTTGATGGAAAGACTGCTCACAGGGTCACGCCAATCAGCCGCCAAGGCGCGCGCAGGGGCCAACACAAAGTCGCGGGCGCGGAAGGCCGGGTGGGGCACGGTCAGGCTCCGCACGCCCCGTCCGCCTGACCGCCAGAGCCCCCCGTCCCACAAAACAATGTCGAGGTCGAGCACCCGAGAACCCCAGCGCCGCCCCCCGCGCCGGCCAAAATCGGCCTCGATGCGTTTCAACAACACCAGCAGCGCATCGGGCATCAAGTCACAGCGCAGCACAACCGCGCCATTGGCGTATCGCCGCAAGGACGGCCCCAAGGGCGCGCTGCGAATCACGGGCGCCACGCTCTCCACCCGCATCCCCGCCTCCGCCAGCGCCCGCACCGCCGCCGCCAGAACGCCCTCTGGCGCGCCGTGGGCGTGGTGCCGCTGGTTCGATCCCAGCGCGATCAGGTAACGCCAGCCGCCCGGCGGCGGCTCAGATATCCGCAACGATCCGGCCATAGAGTTGTGGCCGGCGATCGCGGAAAAATCCCATGCCGGCGCGGTGGGTGGCGGCTTGCGACAGATCCAGCCTCCGCACCAGCACCCCGGTTTCGTCGGCGCCGAATCCGTCTGCAATCTCGCCCCATTCGTCGGTGATAAAGCTGTTGCCGTAATAGCTCTGCGCCCCCTCCGCGCCGATGCGATTCGCCGCCACCACCGGCATGCAATTCGACACCGCATGGCCCTGCATCGCGCGGCGCCACATCGCGCTGGTGTCGAGGCTCGCGTCATAAGGCTCCGAACCGATGGCGGTGGGGTAGAACAACACCTCAGCGCCCATCAGGGCCATGGCGCGGGCGCATTCGGGATACCATTGGTCCCAGCAGATGCCGACGCCGATCCTGGCGCCGAACACATCCCACGCCTTGAAACCGGTGTTGCCGGGGCGGAAATAGTATTTTTCCTCGTATCCCGGCCCGTCGGGGATGTGGCTCTTGCGATAGGTGCCCATCACGTCGCCATCGGGGCCGATCATCGCCAGCGTGTTGTAATAATGGTGCCCGTCGCGTTCAAAAAAGCTGGTGGGGATGGCGACCTTCAGCCGCGCCGCCAGATGGCGCATCGCGATCACGCTGGGATGCTGCTCCGTGGGCCGGGCGAGGGCGAACAGCGCCTCGTCCTCCGCCACGCAGAAATAGGGGCCGCTGAACAGTTCGGGGGGCAGGATGACTTGCGCGCCCTGCCCCGCCGCCTGCTCCACCAATGCGGAGACGGCGGCGATATTGGCTCCCTCGTCGGCATCGCCCAAAGGCAGTTGCAGCGCGGCGACGGTCAAGGTTCGGTGTGGGGTCTGGCTCATGGCCCCCGAATATTCCGCCGCGCCGCGCAAGTCCACCATTGCGATGCGCGGGGCAGCGCCTATCTTGGGCGGGCAAAACGCGAAAGGATCATTTATGGCCGAAGCCATCCTAGCCGGCGGATGTTTCTGGTGCACAGAGGCGGTGTTCACCAGCCTCACGGGCGTTCAGGAGGTGACCAGCGGATACATCGGCGGCACCACCGCAGAGCCCACCTACAAGGCCGTCTGCGCCGGGGACACCGGCCATGCCGAAGCGATCCGCATCCTCTTTGACCCCGCCGTGATCGCGCTCGCCGACCTGCTCGACGTGTTTATGGCGACGCATGACCCCACCCAGCTAAACCGCCAGGGCGGCGATGTCGGCACGCAGTACCGCAGCGCGATCTTTTTGGGCGATGACCTCAGCCGCACCGACGCCGAAGCAGCCATCGCGCGGGCCCAATCCGAAAAGACTGGCGCGAATGTCGTCACCACCATCGAAGGCCCCGCCACCTGGTGGCCCGCCGAGGATTACCACCAAGGTTACTGGGAGGGCGAAGGCCAGAGCAATTCATACTGCATGGCCGTCATCCCGCCCAAGTTGGCCAAATTGCGAAAAGGGTTTGCGGGGAAGTTGAAAGCTGAGGGTTAAGGGGAAAGATGTGGGGGTGTTACACCCCCACGCCCCCCGACTATTTTCGTTGCGTATTGGGGCTACCTCACTGCGCCGCGGGCTTTAATAGTCGCTGCGCGGCAAGGGGCTGCCGACGAGATTGCAGCATAAACCTGAAAAGGTCTGGGGAGCGCGAGGGGGTAACCCCCTCGCAACTTTTTCTAAAACCTTAAACCTTCACCCACCGCGCTACAAAGAACCCATCAATCCCGCCGTGATCAGCCAACATACCGGGGTCGGTGCGCAGCCAGCCCTCGGGTGTGGGCATCAGGCCGGCGGGCAGTTCTTCGGCGCGGATGGGGTCTGCGGCCAAGCCCGACGCGGCGCTGAAACGGGCAACTTGGGCCTCGCCTTCGGCGGCCTCCATAGAGCACACAGCGTAGACCAGCCGCCCGCCGGGGGCCAGCCAACTCGCCGCGCGGGCCAGTAGCGCCGCCTGGATATCCGCCATCTCGGCGATGTGGCGGGGGCGGATGCGGTGCAGCACGTCGGGATGGCGGCGGCAGGTGCCGGTGGCGGTGCAGGGCGCGTCCAGCAGGATCGCGTCGAACTGCCCTTCTGGCTGCCATTCCAGCACATCGGCGCAGACAACATCGGCGCTCAGCCCGACACGCTGCATATTGGCGCGCAGCACTTGCAGTCGCCGTTCGTGCGCATCGAGCGCGGTAACGGACCAACCAGCAGCGGCGAGCTGCATGCTCTTGCCACCGGGCGCGGCGCATAGATCGAGCGCGCGGCCTCTGCCCGTCCCCAGCAACCGCGCGGGCAGGCTGGCGGCGAGGTCTTGCACCCACCACGCGCCCTCATCAAACCCGGCGAGGCTTTCCACCGCGCCCCCTCGCGCCAACCGCACATGGCCCGGTGCCAACGAGATTCCGCCCAGCGTTTCGGCCCAACGCGCGGTTTCGGCGGGGTCTTTCAGTGTCAGATCCACCGCCGGCGGCAGGGCCAAGGCGGCGGCGATCGCCTCCAGCCGCGCCAGACGGCCATCCTTCGCCCAGCGTTCGGCGACATCCTCGGGCAAGGTGGGCGCGTCGGGCAGCTTGGCCTCAGCCCGCACCAGCGCCGAAAACACCCCATGCGCCAACCGGCGCGGCCCGCCCGACAGCAGTTCCAGCCCCGTCGCGATCACCGCATGCGGCGGCGTATCCAGCCGCAGCCAACCCGCCAGCATCAGGCGCAGCACCGCGCGCGCCTTGGCATCGCTCGCCAGCGGCAGTTTTGTCGCCGAATCGATCAGCGCGTCAAGGTCCACCATCCAGCGCAAAACCTCGCCCGCCAGCGCGCGGGCCAAGGCGCGGTCGGCAGGCGCCAAGCCCTGCGTTGCGCCGTGTGCGGCGGTATCCAGCGTCTCGCCCCGGCGCAGCACCGCATCGTTCAGGCGCAGAGCGGCGCGGCGGGCGGGAAAGCCGGGAATGTCCAAGGGGGCTGTTTTCATCCACGGCCCCTAACGCATATTGAAATCAGATGCCACCGGGCGCATGAAGCCCCACGTGAACACGCCCATCAAACGCGCCACGCAGCGCCCCGCCCCCTTCGCCAAGCCCGCGCATTGGACCAACGACCCCGCGCCAGCCGGTGCGCCTGCCCGCAACGCAGAGGACCCCGCCGGCCTCTCGCCCACCCGCTATGGCGATTGGGTGAAAAACGGAATCGCTGTGGATTTTTAGGGCTGTGGATTTCTAAATCCAGCCGGAGAGTTCGCGCCGCACCAAGCCTTCCAGCATCACCATCCCCGCCTCGCCATCATTCAGGCAGGCGAGTGAGGCGAATTCCGCGCCGCCAGCGTGCAAAAACTGCTCGCGGCCCCGGATCGCCAATTCCTCCAGCGTTTCCAGACAATCGGCCGAAAACCCCGGCGCGGCGATGGCGAGCCGCCGGGTACCCTTGGCGGCCTCGGCCTCCAGCAGTTTGTCGGTGGCGGGCTCCAGCCATTTAGCGCGGCCAAAGCGTGACTGAAACGACACCTCGATCCGCAAATCGGGATAGCGCGGCGCCAAGGCCTCCGCCAGCAGCCGCGCGGTCTTGCGGCATTGACAATGGTAAGGGTCGCCCAGATGCAGCGTGCGTTCGGGCATGCCGTGGAATGACAGCAGCAGCACCTGCGGCGTAAAGGCAAGCGCGCCCAACTGCCGCGCCACGTCGTCGGCCAGCGCGGCGATATGCGAAGGGTCGTCGTAATAGGGCGGCAGGGTGCGGATCGCAGGCTGCCAGCGCATCCCCGCCAGCCCCGCCCCCACCGCGTCCATCACGCTGGCGGTGGTCGCGCCCGAAAATTGAGGATAAAGCGGCGCGATCAGGATGCGGTCACAGCCCGAAGCCTTCAACCGCGCCAATTCCGCCTCCACCGCTGGCTGACCATACCGCATCGCCCACGCCACCTGCACCTGTTCACCCAGCCGCGCCTGTAACGCCGCCGCCTGCGCTGCGGTGATCGCCTCCAAGGGCGAACCTTCCGGCGTCCACACTTGGCGGTAGGCATGGGCGCTCTTCGCAGGGCGAGTGCGCAAGATGATGCCGTGCAGGATCAGCCACCACAGGGCGCGGGGGATCTCCACCACGCGCCTGTCCCACAGAAATTCGGCCAGATACCGGCGCACGGCGGGCGTGGTCGGCGCATCGGGCGTACCCAGGTTGACCAGCAGCACGCCGATCTTGCCAATAGGCGCGTCTGGATGGTCAGCAGGTCTGTTCATCATTCTTCCTCGGCAATCAGCGGCAATTTGCGGAAACGTTGCCCCGTGGCAGAGGCCAGGGCATTGGCGATGGCCGGCGCCGCCACCGCCACGCCCAGTTCGCCGGGGTCGAAGGGGGCGGCATCGGAACTGACGAATTCCACCTGAATATCGGGGCAATTCCCCAGAACCGGCAGGTCCAGTTGCGACAGGCGCGTGTTGGTCGGCAGCCCCGCGACATAGGGTGAACTGCTGCCCAGCGCGAGGCCGATGCCATAGATCAGCCCGCCCTCGATCTGCTGACGGGCGATGTCGGCATTGAGGATGCGCCCGATGTCGGCAACCACAAAGATGCGGTCAACCAGCACGCTGGGCCCCGTGGCGCCGCCCCCCGGCACCCGCCGCGCGGTGGCAATGGCAGCGATGCAGCCTCCGTCGGTGACACCGCCGATGCGGTGACAGGCCAACCCATTGCCGCTGCGGTCTGCCCCGCCGTTCCACCCGGCCAGGCTCGACACCCGCTGCAAACAGGCCGCAAGGCGCGGGTCCCCCTCCAGCATCGCCATGCGGAACGACAGCGGCTCGCGCTTCAAACCCATGGCGATTTCGTCGATGAAGCTCTCGGTAAAGAACGCGGTATAGCCATGCGCATTGCCGCGCAGCCGCCCGCAAGCCAGCCCCACCGCCACCGGCACATGTTCCACGCTGAGATGCGCGATGCCATAGGGCGGTTCCGCGCCCTCGATCACCAGCGGGTCGGCATGATCGCCTGCCTCCGCCATCGCTGCGCCGCGCGAGGCGCCGTGGAACAGCCGCTGGCCAAATGCGCGCGCGGCGGCGGGCGCGGCGAGACGCGCATGCCACGCCACAATCGCCCCGCTGGGGTCCACCCGCGCCGACAATTGCGCGGCGACGGGGGGGCGCAGGATGCCGGCCAATTGTTCCTGCCAGCGCGAATAGATCAGCTGCACCGGGCGATCCACCGCCTGCGCAACCAATGCCGCCTCCACCGCATGCGGCGTTTCGAGGCGCGCATCAAAGCTGCCGCCTGCCGCCACCGGGTACAGGATCACCGCCTCGTCAGCGATGCCCAGCGCGTCCGCCACCGCGCGGCGGGTTTGCTCCGGTGCCTGTGTCGCCACCCATAGGTCCAGAACATGGCCGAACCACCCCGATTTGCGCCAACGCGCAGTGGCTGTGGCGGTCTCCACCCCTGCATGGAAGGCGGGCGCCGCATCATATCGCTGAGTCAGCGGCGGATGCGCGCCCAAGGCGCCGGCGGCATCGCCCTGCGCCACCATCGCTGTGCCCGCGCCGGCCTTCAACGCCTTGTCGAGCGCCCCCTCGACAGTCAGCGTTTCCGTCGGCCCATGCACCATAAAGCGCGGCGCAATCAGGCTCAGCGCCTGCTCCGCCGCCCACCAATTGTCACCCACCGCCGACAGCCAATCGGGTCCCTTTAGGATGCGCTGATAGCCCAGCACGCCCTTGGCGCGTGCCTCATCCACACCCGACAGTTCTGCGCCGCGCCCCACCGGCGCATGGCGGATCGCGGCGAACACCATATCGGGCAGGCGGATATCGCCAGCAAAAGGAAAGCTGCCATCCAGCTTGGCGGGGATATCGAGCCGGGGGAAGGCCACCTCGTTCACCGCGCCTGCCGCCGGCGCGCCCAGCGCAGACGGCGGTTCGGCGAGCGGGCGTGACAGCAATTGCGGCGGATCGGGCGCGGTATGGCGGCTGGCCTCCTCGGCCAATGCGCCGAACGCCAAGGCTTTGTCGCCGTGCCGCACCATGCCGCCCGACACATCGCAATCCTGCCAGCGCAAACCCCAGCGCGCAGCAGCAGCCATGGCCAACAGGCTGCGCGCGGTGGCGGCGGCAATCCGCGCCGGCCCCTCATAGGCGGCAATCGAAGTGCCATCGGCGGTGGCCATAAAGCGGTGACGCTCGGCCCAGCGGCGCGTCAGCCAGCCGCCGGGATCATCGCCGCCCAAGCTGCCCGACAGCCCCGCCCACCTCGCCGCCAAGGGCAAATTGGCGTAGACCTCGCTGACGGGCGCCCCCTGCACCGCCACCTGCCGCCAATCGGCGCCCAGTTCGGCGGCGATGATCTGCGGGATCAGCGTGGTGATCCCCTGCCCCATCTCCAACTGCGGCACGGCCACCGTCACCACGCCCTGCCGGTCGATGGTCAGCCAATCAGCGAACCCAACTTCGCCCGGCCCCGTCAGCAAGGGCGAGGGATAGCGGCGCGGCAATACCTGCCACCCCACCAGCAGCCCGCCGCCCACCAGACCGCCGATCAGCAGGCGCCGACGGTTGACCATCAGGCTCTGCGCCGCGCCTGCCAGCATCGGGGGCAAAAGGGCGGGGGGACGCTTCACGCCTGATGCGCGTCCATCCATGCGGCGACCCGCGCGGCGATGGAGGCAAAGGCCTTGCCCTCCAGCCCGTCGCCGGCGGCAGGGGGCTGGCCGGCATCGCTGTCCTGCCGGATCGCCAGCGTCAGGGGCACGCGGCCCAGGAAATCATGGCCCAATTCCGCCGCCACCGCCTCGACCCCGCCATGGCCAAAGGGGTCGGAGATTTCGCCGCAATGCGGGCAGACATAACCCGCCATATTCTCGGCCAAACCGATCACCGGCACGCGCGCGGTTTCAAACAGATGCATCGCGCGGCGGGCATCAATCAGCGCCAGATCCTGCGGGGTGGAGACGATCACCGCCCCCGCCGGCTTGTGCTTTTGCAGCATGGTCAGCTGGACATCGCCGGTGCCGGGGGGCAGATCGACGACCAGAAACTCTACGTCACCCCACTCGGCGTCGATCAACTGGCCCAGCGCGCCGCTGGCCATCGGCCCGCGCCAGGCAATCGCCTGCCCCGGCTGCGCCAAGTGCCCCATCGACAGCACACTGGGCCCATGGCGGCTGGGCACCGGGATCAGGCGCTTGTCGACAGCCTCTGGCCGCAAGCCTTCATTATCCAGCAGGCGCGGCTGTGATGGGCCATAGATGTCGGCATCGACCAACCCCACTTTGCGCCCCATCCGGTGCAGCGCCACCGCGATATTGGCCGAGAGCGTCGATTTGCCCACGCCCCCCTTGCCCGATCCCACTGCGATGATGCGGGGGCCAGCGGGGGGGGCGGCCTTGTCCGCGACAATGCCGACGCGCACCTCGGTCACGCCGGGCGCACCGGTTAGCGCGGCTTTGGCCTCAGCCTCCAGCGAGGCGCGCGCGGCGGCATCCATCCCGGCGCCGTCCAGCACCAGAGTCACCACGCCATCGGCTGACTTGCACGACATGACGCGGGCGCGCACCCCCGCCGGCAACAACGCCTTTATTTGCTCTACAGCCAATTCACTCATGCCAAACAGCGCCTTCACATTGCATCAACCGCCGCCCTAATCGCTTTTGTGCGCCGCCGAAACGTCTGCGCGCAGTAAAAAGCGACATCAGGCACTGTTTTTGTGCGGCGGGCGTACCTATAGATAGGCCATGAAGCATTTTGGCGAGTGGTTGGCGCAGCAGCGCTCGAAGGTTTTGGTGGGCGTGCAGCGCGCCACACCCGATGACGGCGCAAGCGGCGGCAGTGAAACCGGGGGCGGCGATCCTGTCGGCGATACACCCCCAGCAGGCGAAGTCCCGCCCCCCGCCGCCACGCCCAAAGGCCCGCGCAACCCTTGGCTGCCCGGTGGCGATAGCCCCACCCCGCCACGCCTTTCGGCCAGCATCGACGATATCTTTCGCCCAAAAAGGAATGGGTCCGGTGGTGGTTCAGGCGGCGGCCCCGGCCGAGGCGGCCCAAACAACCCCCTTGGCAACATCCGCATCCCGCAGCGCGCCGATGGCAAAAGCTGGCTGCCGCTGATCATCGCGGGCGTGGCGCTGGCGTGGGTGATGTCGACCTCGTTCCACCAATTGCCCAACAACGAGCAGGGCGTGGTCACCACTTTCGGCAAATATGATCGGATTATCGGGCCGGGCGCGTCGATGACCTTGCCTTGGCCGATACAAGAGGTCAAAACCGCCGACGTCACCAGCATCCACGCCGCGACCATCCCCGATACCGAGGCCGAAAAGCTGATGCTGACCTCAGACCAGAACCTCGTCAACCTCAGCTATCTGGTGCGCTGGTCGATCCGCGATCTGAAGCTTTATACATTCCAGCTCGACGACCCCGACACCACCGTCAAGGAGGTCACCGAAGCCGCGATGCGCGCCAGCGTCGCCGACGTAAAGCTGGACGATGTGATGAACGGCACTGGCCGCGCGGAAATCACCCATAACGTCGCCCAACGGACGCAGGCGATCCTCGATGCCTATCATTCGGGCATTGTCATTCAGGGCGTCGATATCAAAAAGGCCGATCCCCCCGCCAAGGTCAACGAGGCCTTCCAGCAAGTCTCCGCCGCGCAGCAGGACGCCGCAGGTTACGTCAGCGGGGCACAGGCCTATGCGCAGAAAAAGGTTGCCGCCGCGCAGGCCGACGCCGCCGCGTTTGACAAAGTCTATGCCCAGTACAAGCTGGCCCCCGAAGTCACCCGGCGCCGGATGTATTACGAAACCATGGAACGCGTCTTGTCGGGCAACGACAAGGTTTTGGTCAGCGGCAACACCACCAGCTACCTGCCATTACCCGAAGTGAAACGCGCCGCGCAGGCGAATGCCAATCCGAACGGCGATATTGTGGTGTCGGGCCAAACGGGGCAGGGTAAATGAACGAGACCTTCCTGCACAACCTGTGGCTCACCCACGGCAAGATCCTGATCGGCGGCGTGGCGCTGGCTTTGCTGGCGATGTCCAGCGTGGTCGATGTGGACGAAACCGAACAGGCGGTGGTGATGCGGATGGGCGACCCGGTGCGGGTCATCAACCGCTTTCAACCCAATACCGATTACGGCCAGACCGGCGCCGGCCTGTCCTTGCGCATCCCGTTTTTTGAACAATTGGTGCGGATCGATCGCCGCGTGCTGGCGGTGGAAATGGACAAGCAGGAGGTGATCTCCTCTGACCAACGCAAGCTGGATGTTGACGCCTTCGCGCGTATCCGCATCATCGATCCGGTCAAGATGGTCAGCACCGCTGGCTCAGCGGACCGGGTGGTGGAGCAGCTCGGCCCGATCCTGACCTCGCAGCTGCGCCAGCAACTGGGCGCGCATACGTTCCAGTCCCTGCTGACACCCGAGCGCGCCGCCGTCATGGGCCAGATCCGCGCCGGGCTGGACAAGGAAACCCGCGCTTACGGCGTACAGGTTCTGGACGTGCGCATCGTCAGCGCCGACCTGCCCGCCGGAACGCCGCTGGATGCGGTATTCGCACGGATGCAGGCGGCGCGCGGGCAACTCGCCACCGCCATCCGCGCGCAAGGCCACAAACAGGAAACCATCGTCGAGGCCGACGCCGACGCCGACGCCGCCCGAATTTATGCCAACGCCTTTAACAAAGACCCGGCGTTCTACGACTTCTACCGCGCGATGCAGAGCTATGAAATAACCTTCAACCCCGCCAATAAATCGGCCACCACCATCGTACTGCCGCCCGATAATGATTATCTGCGCCAATTCCGCAGCGGCGGTAAGGGCCAATAATGCCACTGCGGCCGTTCCGAAATGGTTCATTCAATCTGCATTAAGGCGCAGCGCACATGATAGGCGCCAAGCTCAACCAAGCGAAAGAGGATAAGACCCCAGTGCGATATACATACGGATTGACCACTGCCCTGCTTGCCGGCGGCGCCAGCCTGTCGCTGGCCATTGGCCTGCCCGCCGGCGCGCAAGTCGCCCAGAACGACGAGGCGCGCATAGGCGCCGTGGTTCCGCGTCCCGGCGCGCCGGCCAGCTTTGCCGATCTGACACAGGCCCTGCAACCGGCGGTGGTCAGCATCACCACCCGCCAGCAGGTAAAAGCCGCCAAACCAACCGGCTGTCTCGTCACACCATTGGGGACGCTGTGCCCGCAGGGTGACGATCAACAGGCACATGAAAGCGGCGCGCGCGGGTCCGGCTTTATTGTCTCGCCCGACGGCTACATTGTCACCAACAACCACGTTGTCACCATGGACAACACGGGCCTCGCCGATTCGATCTCGATCAAGCTGTCGGATGGCGCGGAGTACAAGGCGCGCATCGTCGGCCGCGATCAGGCATCCGACGTGGCGGTGCTGAAGATCGACGGCGCCAAGCCCTTTCCTTTCGTCAAATTCGGCGATTCGGCCAAGGCGCGTGCGGGCGACTGGGTGCTGGCGATCGGCAACCCCTTTGGCCTTGGCGGCACGGTGACGGCGGGGATTGTCTCCTCGGTCAACCGCCCCACCGGATCGGGCGCCTATGACCATTACATGCAGACCGACGCGGCGATTAACCCCGGCAATTCAGGCGGCCCGATGTTCGACATGGTGGGCAATGTGATCGGCATCAGCAACTGGATCGTCGCACCCGGTGGCGGCAATATCGGCATCGGCTTTGCGATACCGTCGAACACGGCGCGCCCCATCGTCGAAAAGCTGATCTCTGGCAAGGCGATCGAACGCGGGTTCCTCGGCATTCGCATCACGCCGGTCAATGACGATGTGGCAGACTCGCTGGGCCTGCCCCATGATCACGGCGAACTGGTTGAATCGACGACAGCCGACGGCGCCGCTGCGCATGCGGGCATTCAGGCGGGCGATGTCATCACCCGTGTCCGCGGCGAGGAAGTGACCCCGGAACGCACGCTGTCGGCCATCGTCGGCGATACGCCGCCGGGATCGCGCATTGCCATCGACCTCATCCGGGGGGGGCAGCACATGAGCCTCTCCGCCACCGTCGCCAAGCGCCCCACCGAGGAGCAACTGGCGCAGGAAAGCTTTGACCCCAAGGGCAAACCAGAGGAGCTGGGCGAGGGCAACAAGGCCGACAACGCGCTGGCCGACAAGGCGATGGGCCTCAGCGTACAGCCGTTGACCGCCGGCATTGCGCGCCAGCTGGGCCTGGCCGAATCCACGCGCGGGCTGGTAATTACCTCGGTCGATAGCGCCTCGGACGCCGCAACCAAGGGGCTGGAGCGCGGCGATATCATCACCCAGGTGAACTACAAGCCGGTGAACACCATTGCCGATCTGAACACCGCGATCAACGCCGCGCAGCAGGCGAACCGCTCCGCCGTGTTACTGCAAGTGCTGCACCATGGCCAACCGGCGCAATTCCTGCCGGTTCGGTTGAACAAAGCGGGCTGAGCCAGCCAAACCCAAAGAAAAGCCAAATCCAAAGAAAAGGGCGTACCCATCGCTGGGTGCGCCCTTTTCTTTGATCATCATCAGGCGGCGCGTTTGCTCGCGGCGTGTTGGCCATATTTGATGTCGATGCAGCAAATATGGGCCGTCAGCCACAGCCGCAAAAAGCTGAAAAAGTCCGAAGCCGGCACGCCGCCCGCCGCCTGTGCCCGCGCGGCATGATCGCCAAAATCGCGCAGCAGTTTTTTATGAATGGCCTGATGCGTGTCGAAACCGGGATAGCCGATCCGCTGCATATAGGCCTCCTCATCGGCAAAATGGCGGGTGGTAACCTCGCCCAACCGCGCGATTTTGGCCATCACCCCGGGGCCTTTCTGCCCCGCCTCCACCGCATCATAGATGGCATTCATGGCATCCAGAATTTGGCGATGTTCGCGGTTCATTTCCTCCACTTTAACGTCGAAGCGGGGTTCCCAGTTCATGATGGGCATTGCGGGTCCTTTCGTGGGCATGCCCATTTGGGCCGGGCCACACGCATATTATCCGCAGTGCGGTTAACCGGTGGGGGCCCTTGGCCTAGCGGTTTGCCCTAGGCCCGCGCGGGAAAATCACTGCCCCCCGGTCGCCTGATTGAGGAAATCGTCATTGGCAGCGGCGGGGGCAGCGGCAGGCGCGCGGCCATGCGCCCTGCCCTGCGTCGCGGGGCGCGGCTGATGCGTGGGTGCGCGCGCCGGCTGGGCGGGCATCAGCGGGGTCGGCAAACCATCGCCCTGATCGCCGGCATCACGCGGAGGATCTCCCGGGCCAGAGTTCAGATCCTGCCCGCTGCCCGGCACGATCTGATGGCCCTGATCGTCGGTTTGGTAATAGGCGTTGGGGTCGCCCTGAATCGCCTCATCGTCGGGCTCCAGCTGCCATTCGGGCAGGATCACGGCCGTATCAAAGGGCACAATAGGCCGCCCCGTCACCGCCACGCGCATATATTGCGCAAAGGCCCGCGCGGGCGCCGCGCCGCCGTGCAGGCCGGGCACAGTCTTGGCATCATCGCGGCCCATCCATACCCCGGTGGTAATGCCCGACGAGAAGCCGAGGAACCAGCCATCCTTGTCCGAGGACGTCGTGCCCGTTTTTCCCGCAACAGGCCGGCCGATTTGCGCCGCCGTGCCGGTGCCGATGTTGACGGCGGTCTGCAACAGGTCGGTCATGCCAGCCGCCACATAGGGCGCCACTAGCGTCATTTGCTCGCGGACCGGGCGTTGATACAGCAAGCGCCCATCGGTGGTGACCACCTTGGTAATGCCATATGGCTCCACCGAGGTGCCATGCGCCGAAATCTCGGCAAAGGCGCGGGTCATTTCGATCACGCGGACGTCGTTGCTGCCCAGCACCATCGCCGGGTTGGTCTGGATGGCGCTGGTCAGGCCAAAGCGCCGCGCCATCGATGCCACCGCGTCAAAGCCGACCTGCTGCCCCAATTGCGCCGCCACGGTGTTCTTGGAATAGGCGAAGGCGGTGCGGACGTCGATCTGCCCGGCGTATTTCCCGCCCGAATTGCGCGGGCTCCAGCCGTCGATAGTGACGGGCTGGTCGGTCACCGGATCACCCGGCTTCACCCCCGCCTCCAGCGCCGCCAGATAGACGAACAGTTTGAACGCCGAGCCCGGCTGGCGCAGCGCCGATGTGGCGCGGTTGTAGTTTGAATGGACGTAATCGGTGCCCCCCACCATCGCCAGCACCGCGCCGTCGGCATCCATGCTGACCAACGCGCCTTGAGCCCCCTTGGGCGCATTGGCCTGGATCGAGGCGGTGGCGGCGGCCTGCATCTTGGGGTCGAGTGTCGTCCATACCTCGATCGGTTCGTGGTTATCGGGCAGCAGCAGGTCCAGCTGCGGTAGCGCCCAATCGGTGAAGTAACGCACCGAATTCTGTTGCACCTCGCCCGCCAGATTCACCGCATCGAGGTTGGCGTTATCGGCCTGATCCGCCGTAATCGCCCCCGCATCGCGCATCGCGCCCAGCACGGTTTTGGCGCGCTTGACGGTGGCCTCGGCGTCGGCGGTGGGGGAATAATGCGAGGGCGCCTTGACCAGCCCCGCGATGATCGCCGCCTCGGGCAGGCTCATCTGGCCCGCGCCGTGGTTGAAGAATTTGCGGCTGGCCGCATCAATGCCATAGGCCCCGCCGCCGAAATAGACCTTGTTCAGATAGAGTTCGAGGATCTGGTCCTTGGAAAATTTCCATTCCAGCGCCATGGCGATGATCGCCTCACGCGCCTTGCGGGCAAAGGTGCGGTCGTTGTTCAGGAACACCGTGCGCGCCAATTGCTGGGTGATGGTCGAGGCACCCTGCCGGCGGTGCCCGCTGCGCGCATTCACCACTACCGAACGCGCGATGCCGATGGGGTCGATGCCGATATGCGAACGGAACCGACGATCCTCGGTGGAAACGATCGCCGCCTCCATCACATGGGGGATTTGGGGGTAGCTCAGCCAATGGCCATAGCTGGGGCCCAAGGCCACCAACTCGCTGCCATCACGCGCACGCACCACGATGGTCTGGCCGATCTGGCTGGATTTCAGCTCGGCAAAGCTGGGCAGCGATTGCGCCTCCATCCCCACCACGATGGCCACCAACACAGCCGCAAACAGCGCCGGAATGCCCAGCCACAGCGCCGTACCCTTGATCAGCCGTTTCAGGAACCCAGGTTTCGTGCGTGTGCCGCGTGCCATATTTGCCTTGTAACCTTCATTTGCACGCCCGCCTTGGGGCACACTGCCGGCCATAGCCGATAGGCGGCGTTTGGTTAACCAGAGATTACACCGGCCCTCTTATGGCTTGGGCACAAAATCAAGGCTGGCGCTGTTGATGCAATAACGCAGCCCTCCGGCCTCACGCGGGCCGTCGTTAAAGACATGGCCCAGATGCCCCTCGCAGGCCGCACAGCGCACCTCGGTCCGCGCCATACCAAGGCTGCCATCGCTGATTTCCGCCACCGCCTCGCCGGCGACCGGCGCGGTATAGCTGGGCCAGCCAGAGCCCGAATTATACTTGGTGTCCGACGAAAACAGCATCGCCCCGCAACCGGCACAGCGATATTCGCCCGGCGCCTTATTGCCCTCATATGCGCCGGTAAAGGCGCGTTCGGTGCCGTGTTCGCGTAAGATATGGTATTGCTCCGGCGTCAAACGCGCCCGCCATTCGGCTTCGGTCAGTTGCATCGCGTCCTCCATCACAATTTCCCAAACAGCGCCAGCATCCGCGCCCCCGCCCGCTCCGCCTCCGCGCGATTATACGACGGCGCATCGAGCGTGCACCAGCCGTGGTCGGCGTTATAGACCTCGATCTCTGCCGGGCGGTGGGCGGCAGCGGCGGCGGCGCGCAGGGCGCCCTTGTCACCCGGCGCGCGGGCGTCATCGTTGCGCGCGATGGCAAACAGGAAATCGGCCTGCGACCGCGCCAACAAGCGGTGCGGGCTGTCGGGCGCGTCGGTGACCAACCCTGCGCCATGCAAGCTGGCCGCCGCCTTCACCCGCGCCGAAACCGCCGCCGTGCGCACCACATAGCCGCCGCCAATGCAATAGCCAACGGTGCCCAGCCCGCGCCCCCGTGCCACCGGCTTTTGCCCATCCAGCCATGCCACAAAGGCCGCCGCATCCAGCGCGGTACGTTCGGGCGTGATGGCCTCCAGCGCGGGCTTGATCTTGGCCTGACCCGCCGGGGTGAAATAATCCGCCAACCCGCCCAGCAAAGGCGCCGGCCCGTTGCGGTAATATTGATTCACCGCCACCACCGCATAGCCCGCCTGCGCCAGACGCCGCGCCATTACCTTGTACGTCTCGCGCAGGCCGGCGATGTCGGGCCACATCAGAATGCCCGGATGCGTTCCGTGCGCGGGGTGGACGAAAAACGCATCAACATGGCCATCGGGGGTGGCGATTTGCACCATCTTTTCGGTCAATGCCGGGCCCGCTGCAATGGCGGTGTCGGCAGCCAACAAAGCCGCCCCCACCGCCCCCATCGCGGTAAACCCGCGCCGGCTGACGCGCTGCATATCCGACAGGGAAAAATCATCGCACATCAGTCTGCTCCCTTTTCGCCGTTGAAGTTCAGCTCAAATCGCACCCCATTGGGATCGTGCAGAAATATCTGCCGCAGGTCCAATTCCGGCCGCGCGGCCTTGCGGTGCGGCAGGCCCATCGCCTCCACCCGCGCCAGCATTCCGGCATAATCCGCGCAGGCCAGCGCAAAGTGATCAATCGCACCCCGCCCCTGCGCGGCGTCGTCAGTGCCGATCAGATGGATGATCGCCGCCCCCTTCGCATCGCACAGCCAAGCGCCCTGCCGCCCCTCGGCCTCCACCAGCGATGGCACGCGCTTCAACCCCAGCAGCGCGCCGTAAAACGCGATGGTGTCATCCAGCCGCGCGGTGTTGATATTAACGTGGTCTAGGCCCAAAATCGGCATGAAGGCTCCTGCGTTGAGCCGACATCATGCGCCAAGCCGCGGGGCAATACCAGCCCCTCAGGCCGGCACCAAACGCGCCGTCAGCGCCGCCTCGCATTCATCCATCAGGGTGGCGATAATCGTGGCGGCAGGCTCCTCGGCGGTGACCATGCCCACCGATTGGCCGGCCATCACCGAACCATTTTCCACATCGCCCTCGATCACGGCGCGGCGAAGGGCGCCTGCCCAGTACCGCTCGATCAGCAATTGCGCGGCCATCATATCGACCTCGCCCGCGTCCAGCAGCTTGGCCACCTCGACCTGCTTGGCGGTGAATTCCTCGGTGCCCTTGTTCTTGATGGCGCGCACCGGGATCACCGGCAGACGCGGATCGACCTGCACGCTGGCCACCGCATCGCGGGCGTTGGCGCGGAAAAAGGCCTTTTTGAACGCGGGGTGGGCGATGCTCTCGGTGGCGCAGGCAAAGCGGGTGCCCAATTGCACGCCCGCCGCGCCCATCTCTAGGTACGCCGCAATCGCCTCACCGCGCCCAATGCCGCCAGCGACAAAGATCACATGGTCCGCTGCCAATTCGGGCAGGATTTCCTGCGCCAACACGCTGGTCGAGACCGGGCCGATGTGGCCGCCCGCCTCGCTGCCCTCAATCACCAAGGCGTCGGCGCCGCTGCGCAGATATTTTTTGGCCAGCGCCAGCGTCGGCGGGATGCAGATGACCTTTGCGCCTGCTTCTTTCAGCGCCTCGATACTGCCCTTGGGCGGGATACCGCCGGCCAGCACGACATGGCCGATGCCCGCGCGCCCGCAGACCGCGATCAGGTCAAACAGATCGGGGTGCATGGTGATCAGGTTGACGCCAACCGGCTTGGAGGTCAGCGCCTTGGTGGCGGCGATTTCCCCCTCCAGCAGCGCGGGCGTCATCGCCCCGCAAGCAATCACGCCAAAGCCGCCCGCATTGCTGATCGCGGCGACCAGATTGCGCTCGGAAACCCAGCTCATCGCGCCGCACAGAATGGCGGTTTCCGCGCCCAGAAAGGCAGCGCCGCGCGCCATCAGAGCCTTGGTTTTCGTGTGCATTTACATCCCTCGCCGCAATCGACCGTGTTGCCGGGCCTATAGGGGCTTGGCGCGATGAGTGCAACGAGGGGGTGATTGACGCCGCGCACCCAGATGATAGCCTAGCCCTCAACAGCCGGGAGACGATCAATGCGCCTGAAACAGATCACTCTCATTCCCTTAGCCCTGATCGCCTGCCCGGCCTTGGCTGTCGAACCCGCGCCCTCGCGCATTGTGGTAGAGGGGTTTGGTTCGGTGGAAACCCCGCCTGACATTGCCTCAATCAGCTATTCCGTGCGCGGCGAGGGCGCCAGCAGCGACGCGGCCACCGCCGCCATGGTTGCCGCGCAGGACAAGATCGAAGCTGCGATTACCGGCTTTGTCACCTCCGCCGAAATCAAAAGCGGCAAGGTCAAAATCGACGCGGTGCGCGGCAAGGATTGCAACGATGATGACAACCCCCGCCTGTCAGCCGGGGTCTGCGCAATCACAGGTTATGTCGCGCAAATGCCCATTACGCTGCGCACAGCCGCCCTCAAGGATGCCGGAACGATTGTCGGATTGATCGGCCGCGAGGGCGGTATAACCCCCGCCTCGACAATTTCTCGCTGACCCACGAGGCCGCCGCCAAACGCCGCGCCATCGCCAGCGCCATTGCCGATGCCCGTTCCCAAGCCGAGGCAATGGCCGAGGCGGCCCATGTTCATTTGGGCCGGATCATCACCATTTCGAACAGCTATGACAGCGAAGGTAGTGCATCGGATGACATCGTGGTGACCGCCCAGCGCAGCCCGCCTCCGCCAGCGGTGATGGCACCCCCGCCCATCGCCGTCCGCATGACACCAGAACCCATCGAAACAACGGCCAAGCTGACGGTCAGCTACAAAATCCTGCCCTAAACCCTATTTCGCATCCAACCCATAGGCGGTGTGCAATATCCGCACCGCGAGCTCTGTCTCGTCCTCGTCGATCAGCACCGACACCTTGATCTCGCTGGTGGAGATCGCCTGAATGTTGATGCCGCGATCCGCCAAAGCCTTGAACATGGTGGCGGCGACGCCCGCATGGCTGCGCATTCCCACACCCACAACGCTGATCTTGGCGACCTTGCCGTCGGACGCGATCTTTTCGTAACCGATGGCGGCGCGGTTATCGTCCAGCACCGCCAGAGCGCGGGTCAGATCGGCGCTGGGCACGGTGAAGGTGACGTCGGTATCGGTATCCTCGCGCCCGACATTCTGGATAATCATGTCGACGTTGATATTCGCCTCGGCCAGCGGGCCGAACACGGTGGCCACCGCACCGGGCCGGTCTGGCACGCGGGTCAGGATAACCTTGGCCTCGTTCTTGTCGGCGGCGATGCCGGTGATCAGCTGGCGTTCCATAGCAATTCCTTCAAGTTCCTCGTCGGAAACAATCATCGTACCGGGCAGGGTATCGGCGGCGGGCGCATCATCGTCGATGAAGGACGACAGCACCTGCACGCGCACCCCCTCCTTCATCGCCAGCCCCACGGACCGGGTCTGCAACACTTTCGAGCCAACACTGGCAAGCTCCAGCATCTCCTCATAGGTGACGTGGTTCAGCTTGCGCGCCTTGGCGACGATGCGCGGGTCGGTGGTATAGACGCCGTCCACATCGGTATAGATATCGCAGCGGTCGGCCTTCAGCGCCGCCGCCACGGCCACCGCGCTGGTGTCCGATCCGCCGCGCCCCAGTGTCGTCACGCGCCCCTCGGGCGACAATCCCTGAAAGCCGGGGATCACCGCGATCTCGCCCGATGCCATGCTGGCCAGCAGTTCGGTGCTGTCGATCTCGCCGACGCGGGCCTTGGCGTGGGCCTCGTCGGTGTGGATCGGCATCTGCCAGCCCAGCCACGACCGCGCCTTGCAGCCCAGCGATTGCAGCGTCATCGCCAGCAGGCCGCTGGTGATCTGCTCGCCGGCGGCCACCACAACGTCATATTCCGCCGGATCATACAGCGCATGCGCCTCGCGGCAAAAATTCACCAAGCGGTCGGTTTCGCCCGCCATGGCGGACACCACCACGGCGACCTCGTGCCCGGCGGCCTGCTGGCGGCGCACGATCTGGGCGACACGGCGGATGCGCTCGGTGCCGGCCATCGATGTGCCGCCGAATTTCATCACGATACGGGCCAAGATAAAGCTCCCGAAATGCGCGGAATTGGCGGATGCCGCTTGCCGCAAGTCTCTTGCCGATTTGGCGGGCGCCCTGTTAGGGTGAGGACATGGCTAATGCAACAACGAAACCCCACACCATCCGCCCCGAAGAGGCCGCGCATTTCGGGCGTCTGGCCGCCGATTGGTGGGACCCAAAGGGCTCGTCGGCGATGCTGCACCGGCTGAACCCGGTGCGTCTGGGCTTTGTACGCGGCGCGGTGGACGCGCATTTCGGGGCCGATTCGCGCTCGGTTCGCCCATTGGCGGGCAAAACCGCGCTCGATGTCGGCTGCGGCGCGGGGTTGCTCACCGAACCGCTGGCAAGGCTGGGCGCAGAGGTCACCGGCGTCGATGCGGCGGCGGAAAACATTGCGGCAGCGCGGGCCCATGCCACAGGCGGCGGGCTGGCGATCCGTTACGAATGCGCCGATGTCGCATCCTTAGGCCTTACAGGCTTCGACCTCGTCACCGCGATGGAGGTCATCGAGCATGTCGCCGACAAACCCGCCTTCATCGCCGCCTTGGCCGCCGCGCTGGCACAGGATGGGCTGATGATCCTCTCCACCCCCAACCGCACCGCCAAATCACGCCTGCTGATGGTCGAGGGTGCCGAACGCATCGGCCTGATCCCGCGCGGCACGCATCACTGGGACGACTTCATCACGCCCGGCGAACTGGGCACCCTGCTGACCGCCGCCGGCCTCACCATGGGCACCCCAAAGGGTATCAGCTGGGGCCCCGCCATCGGCCTCACCCTGTCGGACGATCTGTCGCTGAATTACATCGTCACCGCGCACAAACAATAGGGGCGGCATTTCTGCCGCCCCTATTGTTACCGATTAGCCCGAAATCAAAACCCGTAGATCAACCCGGTCATGATCTGCGAACGGCTGGCGTTGATATGCGTATTGACCGCCTGGTTATAGGCATCAAAATAATGCGTATAATCATATTCAACCCGCAGCTTTACCTTGGTGCCATATTCCAGCCCCGCGCCCACGCGATAGCCATTCAGGCTGGTGGAATTGACGCCGTTGGTAACGACAATCGTCGGCGGGTTGCCGGCGATGGCGGCGGGGGTGTTGGTGGTTTCCACAGAGCTCAGTTTGGCATGCGCATTGTCATAGCCGCCCTTGGCGAACAGCAGCAGCCTGGGCGTGACTTTAACGCCGCTGCGGATGCCGATAAAGATGTCGCGGCCATAGGTGATGCCGGTTTGCTTGACATCGCTGGCCGTTGTCAGGGGATCGCTCGCCGCCCAATTCACCGCACCAGATCCGCCGCCGCCGGTCACTTCCGCCTCTACGCCCAGACGCAGGTTTTTGCCCACATCGCTGTCCACACCAAATACCGCGCCATAGGCGATGCTCTTTGTCGAACTGGTGGCGACGGTAGTGTTGGCAGTTACGGCTTGGTCCCACTTGGGCACCACGCTGTCATAGCCAATGGTCACGCCGGCATAGGGCTGCAACCCCTGGCCATCCGCCGCAAAGGCCGGCGCGGAAAACATCATTGCCGACACGGCGACCGAAACGAACACAAAACGACGCATTACTCACCCCATCGGATAATCCAGAGATGCCCCTGTATTACCCGGCGCTGGTTAACATCGTCATAAGCTGTGGTTTAGCGCGGCCTCCCACTCATCGGGCTTGAAACCCACGGCGATCAGCTTGCCATCCGCCTCTACCACCGGGCGGCGGATAGCGGATGGGTTCGCAGCCATGATCGCCACAGCTTTCGCGGCGTCGATGTCCGCCTTGTCCGCATCGGGCAGCTTTTTGAACGTCGTGCCCGCGCGGTTCAGCAGCTTTTCCCAGCCGAGCTGTTCCACCCATCCGGCGATCCGCACCGCATCGGCGCCCGCCTTTTTGTAATCGTGAAAGGCATATTCAACACCCCGCGCCGCCAGCCAGTCGCGCGCCTTTTTCACCGTGTCGCAGTTGGGGATGCCATAGAGCGTGATCATGCCGGAAACCTGTGAATGCGCTGCGGCTCGCAGGCGAACAGCGTATATTCGGCGTAATAGCTCTCTCGCCCATGCGCCTGCGCCGTCAGGTGTTCGGCGACGCGCCCCCAGCCGCGTGCGGCCTCCTCGCTGGCCCATTCGGATATGGCGACGCCCTCGCCGTCCTCGGCCACATAGCCCTTGAAGGACAGGAAGCCCGGCTGCGCGCGCGCCATTTCCTCCATCCGCGCCGCCTCTGCGCCATAGGCCTCGGCGTCAATATCGGCCCGTTTGCGATTGCGGAATACGATCAGGTACATCGGCGGACAGTAGACAATTGCCGCGCCAAACGGCAAGGACAAAGCATGAGCTGGAACACTTTTGGTCGCCTGTTGCGTTTCACCACCTGGGGCGAGAGCCACGGGCCCGCCCTCGGCGCGGTGGTTGATGGCTGCCCTCCGGGGCTGGCGATCGACGAGGGGCTGATCCAACCCTTCCTCGACGCGCGCCGCCCCGGCACCAGCCGCTTCACCACCCAGCGGCAGGAACCCGACGCCGTGCGTATCCAGAGCGGTGTGTTTGAAGGCAAAACCACCGGCACCCCGATCAGCCTGATGATCGAAAACACCGATCAGCGCTCCAAGGACTACTCCGAGGTAGCCCTCGCCTATCGCCCCGGCCACGCCGATTACGCCTATGATGCCAAATATGGCTTTCGCGATTACCGGGGCGGCGGACGTTCCAGCGCGCGCGAGACGGCGGCCCGCGTGGCGGCAGGCGGTGTCGCCCGTTTGGTGATCCCAGAGGTTTCGATCATCGCCTATGTCAGCGAGATCGGCGGCGATGCCATCAATCCCGCCCATTTCGACCCCGCCGAGATCACCCGCAACCCCTTCTTCTGCCCCGACCCCGCCGCCGCCGCCCGCTGGGAGGGGCTGGTCGACAAGGCCCGCAAGGCCGGCTCCTCGCTGGGTGCGGTGGTGGAATGTGTCGCGACGGGCGTCCCTGCCGGATGGGGCGCGCCGCTCTATGCCAAGCTGGACGCCGATCTGGCCGCCGCCATGATGGGCATCAACGCGGTCAAGGGCGTCGAGATCGGCGATGGCTTCGCCGCCGCGCGCCTGACCGGCGAACAAAACGCCGACCCGATGAGGCCGGGCGATGGCGCACCAGCTTTCCTCGCCAACCACGCCGGCGGCATCGCGGGCGGGATCAGCACCGGCCAGCCCGTCGTTTGCCGCGTGGCGTTCAAGCCGACCTCCTCGATCCTCACCCCCATGCCCACCATCACCCGCGACGGAACCGCGACCGACCTCGCCACCAAAGGCCGCCACGACCCCTGCGTCGGCATCCGCGGCGTGCCCGTGGTGGAGGCGATGATGGCCCTCGTCCTCGCCGATCACAAGCTGCTGCACCGGGGACAATGCGGCTAGAGAGCCTTCACCCGCTTCAACACAATATACACCGCCCCCGCCCCGCCATGCCGGGGATGCGCGCCCCTCACCGCCGCGATCCGATGCGCATGGGCCCCATGCGCCAGCCAATCGAGCAATTTCGCCCGGATCGCCCCGCGCTGCGAACCACGGTCGGCGGGGCCAGTGGGGCGCGCCCTGCCGGTCACCAGCAACACCACCCGCGCCCCCTGCGCCAAGGCCAGCGCCAGCCCATGCTCCAGCCGCGCATAGGCCGCATCCAGCCCCGCGCCGTGCAGGTCCAGCGTGAAATCGGGCGACACCGTGCCGCCCGCCAGCCGCCGGTCCCAGCCGCCATCCAGCCCATGGGCGTCCAGCGGGCGGGGCTTTGAGGGCGGCGGCGTGACCGGTGGCACGATGGGGTGTGTCGGTGCGCCGCGTGTGGGTTTGGCGAATTTGGGGGGCGTTTTGGGGACAGGCAGCACCGCCACATCAACGGCGCCCTCCACCGGTTTCGCCCGCCGGCGCGCCAAAGGCGTCACGGTGCTGGCCAAGGCGGCCCAATGCGCGGCCTCCTCGGGGGTTAGAACCCGCTGCCGTCTTATGGCCGGCCCATTGCTGGAAACAGGGCGGCGCATCGCCCCCTCCTATTGGGCGCCCAGCCGCGCCAGCGTGCCCTTGGGCAGCAGGATCAGCGCCTGACCATGGCCCGACATGCCGCCGGCGACGCGCCGCGCATCCTCGCCCGCGCCCCAAAAGCTGTCGAAACGGTTGGGCCCCTTGATCGCGCCGCCGGTGTCGTCCGCCACCCACAGCCCGTTGGCCAGCGTGGCGCCGGCCAGCGCGGGGTCCATGTTCAGCATCACCGGCGCGCCCAGCGGCACGAACAAGGGGTCCACCGCAAGGCTGACATTGGGGCGCACCGGCACCCCCAGCGCGCCAATCGGCCCGCCCAGATTGTCGCCGGTGGCTTCGCGGAAGAAGATCCAGCTCTTGTTCTGCTCCATCAAGGCGCGGCCATCCTCGGGGTGATCGTGGACGTAGCGCATGATGCCCTGCATTGATCCGGGATATTGCCCCGGCCCGGTGCCGATCAGGCCCTTCGCGCGCATCAGGCTGCCGATGCCGCTGTATTCCTGCCCATTATCACCGGCATAATTGATGCGGATCACGCTGCCGTCGGGCGCCTTCAGACGCCCAGACCCCTGAATTTGCAGGAAGAAGAACTCCACCGGGTCCGCCGCCCAGCCGATCTCATACCCCTTGCCGGCCAGAATGCCCTGATCAATGTCCGCCCGCGCGTAATAGGGCTGGAAATGCCCGGTTTCGTCATAGCGGCCGAACGGCGTCATGCCATTGGCCCGAACCGGCGCATCACCGGGGCGGGCGTGGACCAGATCCGCCGGCAGGCCGTAAACCGGCACATCAAAGCCCGGTTGGCGGGTGCGGGTGCCGGCGATCTCGGGCTCGTAATATCCGGTGACATGGGCGTTGCCCTGCCCAACCAATGCTGTTTCAAAAAAACCGACGAAGAAATCGGCGGCGGCGGAACCCGGCCAACTGGCGGCGGCGGTGCAGGCGGTTTGCCAGTCGCCGGGCTGCGTCAGGCCCGAATTGTCAGGGCGCTGGGTCAGGCGCGGGCAGGCCTCGCGAAAGGCCAGCAGCGCCGGCCCGGCATTGGCATTGGTCAGCCCCAGCGTGCCAACATCCACCCCGGCATGCACGCCCATCGCCAGCGCATTGGCGGGCGGCATTGGGGCGGGCGGCGGCGGTGTGGGGGTTCCGGGATATTGCGGCTGGGTCTGCGCACTTCCGGGCGGCGGTGGCGGCATCATCTGTGGATGCCCCTCGGGGATGACGCGCACGCAGGCACCCAGCAGCAACATCGCCGCCATCACCCCCGCGCGGCGCGGCCATAGGAGGTTCGAAACGCGGGTAGCCAAGAATTTCTGGGTCAAAACGTAAGTCCTTGCGGCAGGTTGTGCGGCTGTTACCGCCCCCGTTACCGCCGGGCGCGCCAAAGCGCAAAGCCCCACTATCGGTGCTGATGCACAATCCGCCGCAAGGAAGGGGACAACCGCCCTGTAAGCAGAACGAAAAGCTCAGCCCTCGTCGGTTTCTTCCAGAATCCAGTCGTGGTTGGCGCCATTGGTGTCGCGGGCAAAGGTCCAGACATCGCGCACCTCCACCGCATCATCCAGCGATCCGGCGATGGCATGGCCCTCGGCATTGCGGGTGACGGCGGCGATATCGGCGACAAAGCGCAGGGTGATGCGCGCATGGGGCGCGACATAGCTGGCATCGGTGATCGAAACCTCGGTGATGCGAACCAGACGGTGGTCCAGCACCTCGCCGGCTTCGTTACGCGCGGTGATCGCCTCGGCAAAGCTGTGGGCGACGGCGGGATCGCACAAATGCGCCAGTTCGGTGTTGTCGCCGCGCCAGAACGCCTCAAGGATCATGCGATAGGCGCCGCGTGCGCCCTCGACGAAAGCGACCACATCAAACCGGCGATCGACCGCGCTGATTTCGCGTAGGCCCCGCTCCACGGCGGGCAACAGCGCCAGTTCGTCGCGCGGGCGCGGGGCGTTGGTGGCTTGCACAGGCGCGGGCTGCGGCGGGGCCACATTCAGCCCGCCCTTGTTCGCGTCAAACCGGCCATGCAACGGCTCATCCCCGTGATCCGCGCGCTTACCCAGCACCGAATAAAGGCGCAGGCCCAAAAACGCTGCAATCATGGCCAGAATGACGATCTCTACGGTCACGCGTTCAATTCCACTCGCAAAAGGGCGCCCAAAGCCGCGGCAAAGCGGCAATGTCACGTGTGCATTGTGCCTCATATGGCTAGCGAATACAAATGAACAACACATGGATATGCCTATGCGCAGATATTTTTATCTGCTGCACCGCGCCGAACGTGCCATTATGCGCACACCCCCAAATCCATTGCCGATCCCCTGCGGGGGTGCTAGTCGCCGCCCCCAGACCAGCCCGCCATCCCCAATGACGGGCCACTAACACGGGAAAGCGACCATGGCCGAAGAAGGCAACATCATCTCGAACCTGCGCCTTGAGGGCGATACTGCGGCCAATGGCGAGGATACCGCCCCCATCGCCGGCATCGTCACGCAATATATCAAGGACCTGTCGGTAGAGAACCCCAACGCGCCCGATTGCTATCAATGGCAGGATGCGCCGCAGCTGGATGTGCAGTTCAACATCGCCGCCCGCGCGCTGCAAGGCGAGTTCCACGAGGTCGAGCTGAAGGTGCAGATCACCGCCAAGGCCGAGGCCGGCACCTGCTATATCGTCGATCTCACCTATGGCGCGCTGATCGGCATGCGCAATATCGACGAGGCCAACATGCACGCCTTCACCTTCGCCGAGGCCCCGCGCCTGTTGTTCCCCTTCGCCCGCAGGGTGATTGCGGATGCGGTGCGCGATGCGGGCTTTGCGCCGCTGATGCTGGAGCCGATTGACTTTGGCGGCCTGTATATGTCGCAGCTGGCCGCGCAGGCAGAGGCCGCAGGCGAGCCCGCCGGCCACGCCTGATTTTCGGGCCGGCAAGGCTGACAGATGAACCTCGCTAAAGCCACCGGCACCATCGGCGGGCTGACTTTGATCAGCCGGGTGCTGGGGCTTGTGCGCGATTCGCTGTTTGCGCGCTATGTGGGGGCGAATTTCGCCTCTGACGCGTTTCAGGTGGCGTTTCGCCTGCCCAACATGTTCCGCGCGCTGTTTGCCGAAGGGGCCTTCAACAGCGCCTTCATCCCGATGTTCAACGAACGCGTGGCGGACCCCGAAGGCCCCGGCCTGCCCGCCGGGCTGAACTTCGCCGAACAGGCGCTGAGCGTTCTGCTGCCGATCCTGCTCGGCATGACCGTTCTGCTCGAACTGCTCGCCTGGCCGCTGACCGAGATGCTGTCGGGCGGCTTCCACGGCGAGACGGCGGTGCGGATCGCCTTTGCGGTGCGTCTGGCGCGGCTCACCATCCCCTATCTGGCGCTGATTTCGCTGGTGTCCTTGCTGGGCGGCATCCTCAATTCGATGCACAAGTTCTGGGTCAACGCCGCCGCGCCGATCCTGCTGAACCTGACGCTGATCTCGGCCATGGTGTTCTTCCACAGCCAGAAATACCCTTGGACCACCGCGCGTAATCAGGCGGTCGCGGTGACGGTTTCGGGCGCGTTGCAGCTGGCTTGGCTGTGGTATTCCTGCGTGCAGAACGGGGTGCGGCTGAAATTCCGCAAGCCCGTTTGGAACGATGACGTCAAGCGGCTGATGAAGCTGATCTGGCCCGCCGCCATCGGTTCGGGCGCCAATCAAGTCAACCTTGTCATCTCGACGTCGCTGGCTGGCTGGCTGCTGACCCACGGTTCGATCACCTATATCTACAACGCGGACCGGCTGAACCAGCTGCCTTTGGGGCTGATCGGCATTGGGCTTGGCACAGTCCTGCTGCCCACCATCAGCCGCCAATTGGGCGGCGGTGACGAAGCCGCCGCGATGGAAACCCAAAACCGCGGGCTGGAACTGGCCTTGCTGCTGTCCTTGCCGGCGACGGTGGCGCTGGTGCTGTGCGGGGAACCGATCGCCTCGGCGCTGTTCGGATATGGCCGGTTCACCGCCGCCGATTCGCACCAGACCGCGCTGGCGCTGGCGACCTTTTCGCTCAGCCTGCCCGCCTCGATCCTCGTCAAGGTGCTGACCCCCGGCTTCTACGCCCGCCAAGACCCCAAGACGCCGGTGCGTTTCGGCATCATCGCGGTGGGGGTGAATCTGGGGCTGAACCTGCTGCTGATCTATCCCTTGGGGGTCATGGGGCCGGGCCTCGCCACCGCATTTGCCACCACGGCGAATGTTTTCATGCTGTATACCACGCTGGTGAAGCGCGGCCATTTCGTGCCCGACTTGCGCCTCAAACACCGGGCGTGGCGGCTGGGCGTCGCGGCGCTGACCATGGGCGCGGTTTTGTACATCAGCGAGGACCGCCTGACGCCCTACCTCCACGCTGCATGGTATGTGCGCTATGCGGCGCTGGTGGTGCTGGTGGGGGCGGGCTCGCTGGTCTATGGCGCTGCCACCTTTGCCTTGGGGGCGTTCACCCGCGACGACCTCGCCTTTCTGCGCCGCCGGCGCGCCAACTGACGGATCTGACCATGCGTATCGTTTCGGGCATTCAACCCACCGGCAACCTCCACCTCGGCAATTATCTGGGCGCGATCCGCAATTGGGTCAGCATGCAGGATGACGCCGACGCGAGCGGCGGGCAGTGCCTCTATTTCCTGGCGGATCTGCACGCGATCAGCATGCCGCATGACCCCGCCTCGCTGGGTGCGAATACACGCGAAATGGTCGCGGCCTTGGTCGCCTGCGGGGTGGACCCTGCGCGCTCCATCCTGTTCAACCAAGCCCAAGTCCCCCAACACGCCGAATTGCAATGGCTGCTGTCGGGCACGGCGCGCATGGGCTGGCTGAACCGCATGACCCAGTGGAAAGACAAGGCCGGCAAAAACCGCGAGGGGCAGTCGGTTGCCCTGTTCACCTATCCGGTGCTGCAAGCCGCCGATGTGCTGCTGTATAACGCCACCCATGTGCCCGTGGGTGAGGACCAGAAGCAGCACCTCGAACTGGCCCGCGACATCGCGCAGAAATTCAACAATGATTTCTGCGGGGATACGCCGCTGTTCACCCTGCCCGAACCGATCATCCCCAAATCCGCCGCCCGCATCATGTCTCTGCGCGATGGCACCGCCAAAATGTCGAAATCAGACCCCAGCGACGCCAGCCGCATCAACCTGACCGACGACGCCGACACCATCATGGCCAAAATCAAAAAGGCCAAGTCGGACGCCGACGCCCTCCCCTCCGAAATCGCTGGCCTTGAGGCCCGCGCCGAGGCCGCCAACCTCGTGGGCCTCTATGCGGCGATGGCGGGCTGTGATGCCGCAACCGTTCTGGCGGAATACGGCGGCAAGGGATTCGGCGCGTTCAAGCCGGCGCTGGGCGAATTGCTGGTGGAAAAACTGGCGCCGATCAACCAGCGCTTCGTCGCGCTGCGTCAGGACACCGCCGCGCTCGATGCCATCCTGCGTGACGGCGCCCAGCGTGCCCGCCAGCTTGCCGCCCCCACGCTGGAGGCGGTTTACGCGGCGCTGGGTCTGGTCCGCTAAACGGTCCTTCGGCCAAAGCCCTGGGCGCCTCGCGCCGGCACGTCGCCGCGGCTGCCCTGCCTGACGCCGCCCTGACTGATTGGGGCCGCACCCATGGCTTGGGGCATCCGCGCCGCACGCCGAGGCTCGCTGCTGTCAAAATTGCTGCGGTGCGTCGGCATGCCGTATGGGTTATCGAGGCTGGCGTCGCCGCCATCGTCCCGTCCGGCGATGCAACCGATGACGATCTGAAAGACAAAATCCATCAGCCCCAGAAACATGCCGAAAATCATCGCCCCGCCCAGCCCGCTGAGCGCCGCGGCCTGCTGCGCGCCCACCGCCGACAGCGAGTGGCTGGCCGCATTCATGCCGCTGATTACGCCGCAAACCACCGGCAGCAGCCATGTCACCCAAGGCAAGATGGCCGGCCAGCCAATATCCCGACACCGCCGCGAAGCGATAACCCGGAAGTAAACGCTGAGAATAAGCGGCGCGACAACGCCAAAGACGATCGGCACCACCTGAAACTTGATATATTCGTAAATCGCCCAGCCATACATGGCCCAAGTCGCCACCATGATGGCGACATAATACATCCAATAGGTCTGGCGCCCGACCCGGCTCGGGTCATTCACTGTATAGGACATGGTTACACTCCGGCCATTTCGCCATAGAGACTATGCATTTCGGCCTAATATTTGATTAAGGCGAATCAAACCCCATCCCCCGCCCGAATGCCCCCGCATTCAACCACTGTTCAGCCGGCCCGGCCTAGTGCATCATGCGTTGGGGGTCCGCCTGGCCCGCGCCGAACATGGCGCGCGCGGCAGGCGGCGTAAAAGCATAAGAAAGGGAATTTCATGCAAGCTATCAACGGGGCAGACAAACAGATGGCACACCAACGCGCTCCTCGCACTGCGTCCCGCCTGCTGGGCTTGGCTGCGGCCGGCTTGGCGCTGACGGCGCTGTCGGGCTGCGCAGAGGGGCTGGACACCAACGTCACCCGCTTTGCCGTCGCCCTGCCCGCGCCCGCCGGCCAGAGCTTCTTCATCCTGCCCGAGGACCCCGCCAACAATGGCGGCATCGAATTCGGCCAATATGCGCAGGACGTCGCCGCGCATCTGGTAAAGCTGGGCTATACCCCCGCCGCCAGCGCCGATGCAGCGAATCTGACCGTTCACCTCGGCTATGGGGTGGACAAGGGGCATCAGCAGATCGACACCGCGCCCGCCTATGACCCGTTCTTTGTGGGCGGCTGGGGTGGCCGGGGTTGGGGTCGTGGCGGTTGGCGCGGAGGCTGGGGCTTTGGCTATGGTCCCGGCTGGGGCGCCTGTTCACCCTATGGCGCGTGGGGCTATGGCTATTGCAGCCCTTGGTTTGTGGACAGCAGCACCGTCTACACCAGCGGCATCACGCTGAAGATCGACGCCCATTCCAACGGACAGCGCCTGTTCGAAGGCCGTGCGCAGGCCGCCTCCACATCGAACCACCTGACCTATCTGGTGCCCAATTTGATCGAGGCGATGTTTACGGGTTTCCCCGGAAATTCGGGCAAAACCGTGCGGATCACCGTCGCGCCAGAAAAGAAGTGAAAGGATAAGGTGCGAGGGGGGGAGTTATGTGTGGGTCGCATCGCGTAAAGCGCGATACTCACCCCCCTCGCATCCCCCCCCTCACTTCACCCCGGTAGACCCGAACCCGCCGGCCCCGCGGTCGCTGTCGGACAATTCGCTGACCTCGGCGATGGGATAGCGGCGGACGTCGGCGATGACGGCTTGGGCGATCCGGTCGCCGTGGTGGATCGTGAACGGCTCACGGCCCAGATAATACAGGCCGACCATCACCACGCCTCGGTAATCCTCGTCCACGGTGCCGGGGCTGTTGGGGATGATGAAGCCATGCTTCAACGCCATGCCCGACCGGGGCCGCACCTGCATTTCGGTGCCCTCTGGCAATTCCACGCAGAACCCGGTGGAGATCAAATGCAGATCCCCGTGCGAGAACACCACCGGCCCATCGGGCAAAAAGGCGCGCAAATCCATGCCCGCCGCCCCGGCTGAGGCATAGGTCGGCAGCGGCAAATCATTACCCGCCACGCGTTTGAATTTCACCTGAGGCATGATTTCCCTTTTCCCCATGTCATGTCCACCAAGGCGCCTATCGGACGCGGCCGCCCATCAGGCAATTGCCCACAGCGACCCAGTTTGCTCGCATTCGCGCTTTTTCACCAAAAATCGGCAATTGTCCAACGCGGCCGATGGCTGGGCGATTTGCTGCATGGTTAAACTAGAGCGTTTTCCACAGCCGCTGAATCGTGAGGGATTCGATCGGCGTTGAAATTCTGATTCATCCTGCTTGCTGGGTCGGAGGCCAGCATGGATGGCCAGAGCTTTATCTCAGGATTTGCGGGATCGGGTCGTTGCGGCGACGGACGATGGCATGAGTTGCCGGGCGGCGGCTGCGCGGTTTGGAGTTGGCGTGGCCACGGCGATCCGCTGGCGACGGTTGGCGCGCGAACATGGCCGCGCCATCGCAGGCAAGCCCGGCGGTGATCAGCGTTCGTCGAAGACCGACGTTCATGCCGACCGGATTACGGCGATGCTGGCCGAGAACGGCGACATCACGCTGGCCGAGATCCAGTCGGGCCTTGCTGCGCAAGGCGTTCACATCGGTATCGGGACGCTGTGGCGGTTCTTTGATCGCCGCGGCGTCACACGTAAAAAAAGACTGGGCACGCGATCGAGCAAGACCGTCCCGACATCCTGAAGCAGCGCCGGGCCTGGTTCGCTGGCCAACTCGATCTGGAGCCCGACCGCCTCGTGTTCATCGACGAGAGACGACCGCAACCAACATGCCCCGCAGTCATGGGCGGTGCGCCAAGGGTGAGCGCCTGAGGATGGGCTTCCCGCATGGCCATCGCAAGACGAGCACGCTGGTCGCCGGGCTGCGGATGACTGGCATGGTCGCGCCGATGGTGCTCGATGGCCCGACGGGCGGCGACTGGTTCGAGGCTGCGGGCGCACGGCTGATGTTCCTTCCGCCCTACAGTCCCAACTTCAACCCCATCGAAAAGGCGTTCTCGCGGCTCAAGGCCATGCTCAGAAAGATTGGAGAGCGAACTGAAAACTGCCTTTGGGGCCTCATCGGCAGGCTCGTCGATATCTTCCAGCCAGCCGAATGCGCCAATTACTTCAGCTCATGCGGACATGATCCAGATTGATCGGAAAACGCTCTAAAATGTAAATTCGGTTCATGCCCTGCCGTCTGCCCAAAAGCTGCCGCGTTAACCATTTCCCCACCGCCCGGCAGGCCGTTCAACCTTGGGACAGGGCCATATTTCGGGCTTGCAAGACTGAACCGTACGAATATGTATGGTTACCTAGGCGGCGAATCTCTCTGATGCATATTAACGGACGAGCCGCCCTGGTCCTTTACAATTAATGCTGCGGCGCCAGTCGCGCCGAACGCGAACAGACTTTGATCTTGATTTAGGGGGCCGAAATTACACAAACATTCTCCTGCGCTCGTGCCTGTATGCGCGTGGCCTGCGGCGTGGATGCGCGATGATTTCCGCCCGATCACCCATCGTATTCACCCATTAACCCTTTGTATCTGAAGGGGACACCCCCGGTGAAACGGCGTGCTGCCGCGGCTGAGCTGTATGCGGCGCGCGGGCGGTCATTGCTGGCGGGCTTGGTACTGCTGACGGGGGGCGCCGCGCATGGGCAGGTATCGCCGGTGACCGTGACGCCGTCCACGCTGGCGCCAGCGGCCCGTGATAATGGGATGCGGGTGGACATTCCCGAGACGGGGGCTTTGCGGGCGCCGGCGGGGGCTGAGAACCTACGAGTCACGCTGGGCGATGTGCGGCTTGAGGGCGGCTTCGCAGAAGTTGCGACGCAGAGCGAGGCTGTGTTGCAGACCCTGCGTGGCAAGCAGGTGACACTGGCGCAGATTTACGCGGCGGCTAGCGAGATTGAGGCGATCCACGCGCGCGCAGGCTATGTGCTGGTGCGGGTTTCGGTGCCGCCGCAGGATCTGGCCAACGGCGCCACCTTGCGCATCACCATTACCGATGGCTTTATCGAAGGGGTCGATGTGTCGGGCCTGCCGCGCCGCGTGCGGGGCCCGGTCCGCGCGCGCACCACCCCCTTGATCGGCCAGCGCCACGTCACGCTGCGCCAAATCGAGCAAGCCCTGCTGATCGCCGGCGACACGCCCGGCCTAACGCTACGCTCGACCTTGATGCGCGGGAACCAGCCCGGCGGCACCCGGATCGTTCTGGAGGGCAGCCAGCAACTGCTGCAGGGCAGCCTCGGCGCGGACAACGGCCTCGATCCCTCGCTCGGCGGTTCAGAGGTCAGCCTGCAACTGGCGCTGAACTCGGCCTTGGGGCTGGGCGAGCAGATTTATGGTTTCGTTGCATCGGGTTATCAGCTGGATCAGCTGACCCGCTCAGCCCCGCGCGAACGGGTTTTGGGCGGCGGGGTGATCCTGCCCCTGGGCGGCGGACGGTTCACCGTGAACCCAGAGCTCACCTCGGCAATCACCTCGCCAACCGCCAGCGGCCCGCCCAGCATCGGCGATCTGCGCCGGCTGACCCTGCGCGCGGGCGCCGCGCTGATCCGCAGCCGCAACCAGCAAGCCGGGCTGACCTTCGCGATCGAACAGGTCGAGGAGGACAACAAAATCCCCACATATGGCATCATCATCAGCCACGACCGCTATGCGGCGGCGCGGCCCGGCGCCTCATGGAACGTCACCACCCCCGCCGGCGCGGCCTATGGCGCCACCCTGCAATTTTCCAGGGGGCTGGGCGGGTTGCTGGCGATCAGCGCCGCCGAGGCCACCACCAGCGGCGTGCCATTCTCGCGCGCCGGCGCCGGCACACGTTTCGACAAGCTGACCGCCAGCTTCCACGCGGCATGGCCCATGGACCAAGGTTTTGTCTTCTCGCTCGCTGCACGCGGGGCGACCAGTTTTGGCAAACCCTTGTTCCGCGCGGAGCAATTTGCGCTGGAGGGTCCCGACGGGCTGTCGGCGATCATCGGCGGGCGCACGGCGGTGGATGCGGGCTTTGTCGAACGCGCCGAACTGGCCAGGCAGATCGCCGTGCCTGCGGGCCTGCTGTCGGGCGTGACACCCTACGCCTTCGCGGCCTTTGGCGCCGGCCGGCTGGAAAACCCCACCGTGCTGGAGCGCCGGCACATCGCCGCCTTCAACGCAGGCGCTGGTCTGCGCGCGGCGCTGTGCCGGCGCATCGCGGTGACAGGCGAATATGCACACGGATTTGCCGACATCGGCAAGACCATGCCCAGCGCCCCATACGTCAACGCGCTGCACCCAAACGACCGCGTGAATATCAACGCAACACTCAGATTTTAAACGTATTTTCTCAATCCAAAGCGCGAAGCTCACCCGCGCGACAAAGGAACATGACGATGGCACAGGGTAATCAGGGGTCGATGGCGCGGAACCTGCGGCGTGCATTGCTGGGCAACAGCGCCCTTGTATGCGCGGTGCTCAGCGTCGCGGCGGCCCATGCGGGCACGCTACCCACCGGCGGCAGCATCGCGGCGGGCAGCGCCGCCATCAGCGCCACCAGCACCGCCACCACCATCACCCAAGCCAGCCAAAACGCCGTCATCAACTGGCAGAACTTCTCGGTCGGCGCGGGCAACAGCGTGGTCTTCAACCTCGCCAATGCGGGCGGGGCCACGCTGAACCGCGTCACCGGCACCGCCACCACCACCATCGCCGGCCAGATCATATCGAACGGCAGCGTCTACATCGTCAACCCCAACGGCATCGCGATCACCGCCAGCGGCAGCGTGCAGACCGGCGGCGGCTTTGTCGCCTCCACTCTGGACATTGCCGACGGAGATTTCATGGCGGGCCGTTTGAATTTCGCCGGAACCGGCGCTTCAAAGTCCGTCACCAACGCCGGCCGCATTACCGCTGGCCAAGGCGCCTATGTGGCCTTGCTGGGCGGCGCGGTGGGCAACAGCGGCACGATCACCGTGCCCCTCGGCCGCCTCGCGCTGGGATCGGGCGAGCAGGTCGCGCTGGACCTGAATGGCGGGAACTTCATGCAGGTCGCGGTGCCGACAGCGCTGGTGGCGGACACATTGGTCGCGAACTCCGGCGCGCTGTCGGCCAGCGGAGGCATGGTCACGCTGTCCGCCGCCGTGGTCAAAAACGCGGTACGTAATGTGATCAACATGTCGGGCAGCATCAGCGCCGACAGCGCCACCGGAAACGGCGGCACCATCCACCTGATCGGCGGCGCGGACACCGCCGACATGGCCGGCACGGTCACCGTCAGCGGCAGCCTGTCGGCGCGCGCGACGGGCAGCAGCGGCAATGCTGGCGCCAGCGGCAACGGCGGCTTCATCGAAACATCGGGCGAGCATGTGTCGCTGATCGGCTCCACCGTCAGCACATCCTCCGCGCATGGCAAGGCGGGGACATGGCTGATCGACCCCACCGACTTCACCGTGGCGGCCAGCGGCGGCGATGAAACCGGCGCGGCCCTCAGCGCCGCGCTGGGTCAAGGCAATGTGCTGATCCAGTCCAGCGCGGGGCAGTCCAGCCCCGCGATCACGCCGGGCGGAGGCGTCAATGGCGACATCAACATCAACGATACAGTCAGTTGGAGCGCCAACACGCTGACGCTGGACGCCTATCGCAACATCAACGTCAATGCTGTAATGAACGCCACCGGCACAGCGGGCTTTGCCGGCATCGTCGGCGACACCGCGCAGACCGGCATGGGATCGTCCAGCGGCGCGCTGCTGTTCGGGCTTGGCGCCAGCGGCTTCACCGGCACGCTGAATATCGCCCCCACCGGCAGTTTCAGCCTGAACGGCGCGAATTACACCATCATCAACACGCTGGGCGTCACCGGCAGCACCACCGGCACCGATCTGCAAGGCATCAACGGCAACCTTTCGGGCAATTATGTGCTGGGCAGCAATATCGATGCCAGCGCAACGGCGGGATGGACCGACAGCATCGTCTCCGGCACCGGCTTCAGCCCGATCGGCTATGCCAATTATGCGAGTAACGGCACCGGCTTCACGGGTGCTTTTAATGGCCTTGGCCATACCGTCAGCAACCTTTCCATTAACAGCCCCGGCGGGGATGTAGGCCTGTTCGCCGAGACGGCCAATGGCTCCTCAATCAGCGGGATCAGTCTGGCCAACGCTATCGTGTCGGGAAGCTCCTACGTTGGCGGGCTTGTGGGCCTGAGTTACTCGGCAATCAGCAACAGCATCGTCAGCGGTACAGTGACAGCCAGCGGCTCTTACAGCGGTGGGCTGGTCGGCGACACCTTTGCTCCGATCAGCAACAGCGCCTTCAGCGGCACGGTGACAAGCAGCGCCAGTTATGTCGGCGGGCTGGTTGGCTATGCGGCCTCCGGCACTATTATCACTGGCGACACGGTGACAGGCAGCGTCTCTGAAACGGGCAGCAATGTTGCTGTCGGTGGTTTGGTGGGTTATTCCTTTGCCACTATCATCAATTCCAGCTCTAACGGAGGCACGGTATCGGGCTCCAGCGACATCGGCGGGCTAGTCGGCGCTATGCCTGGTGGCACCATCACCGGCTCCTCGTCGTCTGATGATGTGATAAGCTCGGGTACTTACGTCGGTGGGCTGGTGGGGTTTGATTCGGGAATCAGCATTTCTCAGGGCCCCATCACCAAATCCAGTGCCAGCGGCAATGTCGTTGGCGTCGCAAATGTCGGCGGGCTGGTGGGCAGGACTAACGAGACGGTCAGCTATTCCACGGCCAGCGGCAATGTCACTGGCACCAGCGAACTTGGCGGGCTGGTGGGCGTTAGCCTCAACAATGGCATCCTTTCATTCGACAGCGCCAGCGGCAATGTCACCGGAAGTCTCACATCGGGCGTCTACATCGGCGGGCTGGTGGGCGAAGCTGCTTCGGAAGTTGAATATTCCTATGCCACCGGATCGGCCAGCGGCGACCATTTTGTCGGCGGATTGGCCGGTTATGCCAATAAAACCGGAACCGTCATCACCCAATCCTATGCCACCGGATCGGCAAATGGCGCTGAATATGTCGGCGGGCTGGTGGGGGACGATGCGATCGGCAATATCAGCTATAGCTATGCCACAGCCAGTGCACATGGCGGCGTCGATGTCGGCGGGCTGGTGGGTATATCCTCGGGCAGCGGCAACATCATCAGCAACACATGGGCTTCGGGTGCGGTCAGCGGGCAGGCCAACACCGGCGGACTGATAGGATTGAACGGCGGCGTCGTCAGCAGTTCCTATTGGGACAGCTATTCCACGGGGCAGGCTTTGGCCACCAGCGCGGCGACCAACCCCTCCGGCGTCACCGCCGTCACCTCTGACCCGGCGCAGGTGGGCGCGGCGAATTATGCCTTCAGCGCCGGCGCTTATGGCAATCTGACCGCGGCGGGCTGGGTATTTATGGGCGGCGCGCGGCCCTTCCTTGCCAGCGAAGAAGCGGCAGTGGTGAACGGCGTGGCCACCATCACCAACGCCCACCAATTGCAGCTGATTAATGCGGGGCTGGGCGGCAGCTATGTGCTGGGCGGCAATATCGACCTGACCCAGACCAGCGCCGCCACCGGCACCACGCCCAATTATGCCGGCATGTGGGGCCCGGCGGGCTTTGTGCCGCTGGGCACCGACGGCGCGGGGAACGTCTGGAACGGCACCGCCTTTGCGCCCTTCCCCAACACCGGCGCCCCGGGCTTTTCGGGCGCCCTGAACGGCGCGGGCTTCACCATCAGCAACCTATATATCGCCAACACTGCCGCGCCCTTCACCGGGCTGTTTGGGGTCAGCAGCGGCGCGATATCCAACCTGACGCTGGCCAATGTCAACATCAGCGGCGGCGGGCATGTCGGCGCTCTAGCCGGGCTGGCCTTGGTGGGCAGCATCACCAACGTCAGCATCAGCGGCACCGTCACCGGCACCGGCAACTATGTCGGCGGCTTGGCGGGCGGCGTGCAGGCGGGCAGCGTCACCGACAGCAGCAGCAGCGCCGCGGTCAGCGGCATGATCCAAACCGGCGGCTTGGCCGGATATATCGCCACCACCGCGATCCTCAGCGGCGACAGCGCCACGGGCAATGTCACCGGCACCAGCCAGACCGGCGGGCTCGCAGGCTATGCGCTGGGCGCGATCGGCACCAGCAGCGCCAGCGGCACCGTGAACGGCACCGCGCAAACCGGCGGCCTCATCGGCTACAGCGCGGGCACGATCAGCGGCTCGCACGCGATCGGCGAGGTGGTCATCGGCGCCAGCTATGTCGGCGGCTTGGTCGGCTTGCAGGCGGCGGGATCAGTGGACCAATCAAGCGCCGCCGGCAGCGTCACCGGCAGCGGCAATGACATCGGCGGCTTGGCCGGCGCCGTGCAGGCAGGCACCGTCACCGCCAGCACCGCCACCGGCGCGGTCAGCGGCGCGGCCCAAACCGGCGGATTGGTGGGATACCTCGCCAGCACAGCCAGCCTGACCGGCGACACCGCCAGCGGCAATGTCACCGGAACCGGCAATGCGACCGGCGGTTTGGTGGGCTATGCCATGGGCGCGCTCGGCAACAGCAGCGCCAGCGGCACCGTGATCGGCACCACCCAAACCGGCGGCCTGGTCGGCAATATGGGCGCCGGCGCTTTCCTGACCGGCGACACCGCGACCGGTAACGTCACCGGAACCAGCCAGACCGGCGGACTTGCCGGCTACAGCGCGGGTACGATCATCGGGCTGAGCGGCGCCAATGGCACGCCGTCGATCAGCAACGGCCAAGTCACGGGCACCAGCTATGTCGGCGGCCTTGTCGGCTTGCAAGCCGGCGGATCGGTCAGCATGGCCTCCGTCATCAGCAATGTCGCCGGAACCGGCAATTACGTGGGCGGACTGGTGGGCGCGGTACAGGCCGGCACGGTCAGCACCAGCAGCGCCAGCGGCACGGTCAGCGGGCAGAACGAGACGGGCGGCTTGGCGGGTTACACCGCCGCCGCCGCAAGCCTGACCGGCACCAGCGCCACCGGCAACGTCACCGGACTCAGCCAAACCGGCGGCCTAGTCGGCTATGCGCTGGGCAATATCGCCAACAGCAGCAGCGGCGGCGCGGTGATCGGAACCTCGCAGACGGGCGGCCTAGTCGGCAGCATGGGCGCCACCGCCCGCCTGACGGGCACCAGCGCGGCGGGCGCGGTCACCGGCACCACCTATACCGGCGGCCTGGTCGGCTATCAGGCAGGCGGCGTGATCGATCAAAGCTATGCCAGCGGCAATGTCAGCGGTGTGAACAATGTTGGCGGCTTGATAGGCTATCAGGTGGCGGGCGCGGACACCAACATCTATGCCGCCGACAATGTCAGCGGGGCGGGCGCCACCGCGCTGGGCGGCTTGCTGGGCGATCAACAAGGCGGCAGCATCGCCGCAGCCTATGCCGCCGGCACCGTCAGCGGCAAAAAGCCGGGCGGCTTGGTCGGTGTGCAAACCGGCGGCAGCGTCACCAACGCGTTCTGGAACACCAGCGTTGGCGGAATGGTGGGCGTCGGCAGCCATTCGGGCGGCACGTTTGCGGGCGCCGGCTATACCACGGCCCAGCTGCAGGACCCGGCCAAGGCTCCGGTCATCTACGTGGGCTTTGACTTTGGGCATATCTGGAACGCCGTACCGGGCAGCCCCTATCCCGGCCTGCAACTCGCCAGCGTCAGGCCCTAAGCCGCCCCCGCGCTGGCTGGGAAGCAACTCGTCAGCGCGGGCCGGCTATCACTTCGGCGATCCGGGCGACCAAGGCCTCGGCCACCGCATCCTTGGGCATTTCGGGCAGGGTTTCGGTTCCTGACCCCCGGACGATATGCACGCGGTTGCGCGATCCGCCCATCACATCGCCGGACACATCATTGGCGACGATCCAGTCGGCCCCCTTGCGCGCCAGTTTGGCGGTGGCGTTAGGCAGAACATCCTGCGTTTCGGCGGCGAAGCCGATCACCAGAGCGGGGCGGCGCGGATTGCCGCATAGCCCCGCCAGAATATCCGGGTTTTCCGCCAAAGCCAAAGCCGGCGGGCCGCCGCTGCCCTTCTTGATCTTTTGGCCGCCCTCGTTTTCCACCCGCCAATCGGCAACGGCGGCGACCATCACCGCGATGTCGGCGGGCAATGCCGCCTCCACCGCCGCCGCCATCTGCCGGGCGCTGGTGACATCGACACGGGTCACGCCGTGGGGCGTCGGCAGGGTGACAGGCCCCGCCACCAGTGTCACCTGCGCGCCCGAACGCGCCGCCGCCGCCGCAATCGCAAATCCCTGCAACCCCGACGAGCGATTGGCGATATAGCGCACCGGGTCGATGGCTTCATGGGTCGGCCCAGCGGTCACCAACACATGCCGCCCCGCCAGAGGACCCGTCGGCTGCACAGCACTGCGGATCGCCTCCAGCACCGCCGCAGGTTCGGGCAGACGGCCGGGGCCAAACTCGCCGCAAGCCATCGCGCCCACGTCCGGCTCCATCACGGTGATGCCATCGCCGCGCAATTGCGCCACATTGCGCTGGGTGGCGCTATGCTGCCACATCTTCACATTCATGGCGGGCGCGGCCAGAACCGGCTTGTTGGTCGCCAGCAGCAGAGTGGTCGCCAGATCATCGGCTATGCCGGCGGCCATCTTCGCCATCAGATCCGCCGTCGCCGGGCACACCACCACCAGATCGGCGGCGCGCGACAGCTCGATATGCCCCATCTCCGCCTCTGCCCCCAGATCCCACAGCGAGGTGCGCACGGGACGGCCAGACAGCGCCTCCAGGCTCATCGGCGTCACGAAATGCGCCCCGCCCGCCGTCAGCACGCAGGTGACATCGCCGCCGCTGCCACGGATCAGGCGCACCAGCTCGCAGGATTTATACGCCGCGATGCCGCCGCCGATGATCAAAAGAACCCGTTTGCCTTGCATGGCGCCAGCTTACCGCGCCAAGGCGACCCGCGCCAGAGACTTTACCGCCATCGGCACGAACGCAAGGCCGATAAACATCGCCGGCGCAATCACCGCGCCCCAGTAAAAATTGTCGTTCCGCCCGGCCACCATAAAGGCAAAGCCATAGCCCAAATAGAGCAGCGTCGCGAAGCTGCCCGCCGGAGACTTCCACCCCGCCCAGCCCAGCACCATCAGCACCACCAGCGGCCCCGCCAGATAATGCGGCAGAAACCGCAAATTCGACGACAAGACCACATTCGACAGCCAGCCGCCAAGGCCCCTCAGCGCGAACCAACTGGGGCCAGTGGGGTCGCTGGGCAGCGCCTGCGCGCCGATCAGATGCAGATGCCACGCCAGCCCCGCCCCGAACAGCGCCACCAACGCGCCCCAAGCCGCCGCCTCGCCCCACCGCCGATGCCACGCCGCATAGGCCCCCAGCAACAACACAAAGGGCAAGCTATGCTCGCGGATCGCCAGCGCCAGCGCGGCCGCACACCAAGCGGCAACCCACCGCCCGCGCGAAGGCCGGTGCAGCCCCATCGCCAGCGCGATCAGCATCCCCGCCCACAGCTCGTGCAGCACGAAATAATAGCGGTTCAGCCCCAGGGACGCCCCCAGAAACAGCAAGGCCGTGGCAAACCTGCGCTGCGCCGGGTCACACGCCTCATCCCCCAGCCGCCGCCACCACGCAAAGACCACGCCCAGCATCAGCGCCACCGCCGCCGCCATCGCAGCGGGCGCCGGCGCATCGCCATTCACCCCCATCGCCGCGTCCAGATAGGCCAAGGTCGGCAACCGCACCGCCAAACCGGGGCGCACCGGATAATGCGCCTTGCGGTGTTCCGCGACGATGAAGTGATAGTAATTCTCGCCATGCGCGATGCGGGCGATAGCGATGTCATACAGCTTCAGATCATCATCACGCGGGCGGGTTTTGGCCGCGCCATTATGCGCAATGATCAGCGAGGGCGTCTTGGCGACCTCACCCTTACCCACCGTCAGCGGCACCCAAGCCGATGCCGCCAATATCGCCACCAGCGCCAGCAACAGCGCCAGCGCCCGCCCACGCGGCCAGAGCGCAAACCGGTCCCAAGCGGGCGCGGTCACCCCAAATGCCAGCCCATCCGTAACGCGATCCATGTGGCGACACCCCCGATTATGGCCCCCATGACATAACGCAGCCAATGGTTAGTATTTCGTTGACCATATCCGAAGGCCAATGCAATTTCGGGCAAAGGCGGTGCCTCTGGCGCGCCGCCCTTGGGGGGGAAGGCCGCCTCGACCCGCGCCAGCAGGGCGGGCAGGCGGGTGATCAGCCCCGCGCCCTTCTGCAGGCTATTCGCCAGCATCGCCTCTGGCCCCAATTCGTCGCGCATCCAGCTTTCGACGAAAGGCCCCGAAACGTCCCACATGTTGATGTCCGGGTCGAGCGAAGTCGCCAGCCCCTCGACCATCACCATGGTCTTTTGCAGCAGCAGCAAATGCGGCTGCACCTGCATATCGAAATCGCGGGTAATCGCGAAGAGCCCGTCGAGCATCTGCCCCACCGACAATTCCGCCACCGGCTTGCCCCGCATTGGCTCGCCCACCGCCCGCAGCGCGGAGGCGAACTCGGCCTGAGAATGATAGGCGGGCACATATTGCGCCTCGAAATGGATCTCCGCCACGCGGTCGTAATTGCCAGTCGTCAGCCCATGCAAAATCTCGCCCAGCCACACCCGCGCGCGCCGATCAATGCGGCCCATGATGCCGAAATCAATCGCCGCAATGGAGCCGTCGGCCTGCACAAACAGATTGCCCTGATGCATGTCGGCGTGGAAATATCCGGCGTGGATCGCCTGCGTCAGAAAGGCCGTCACCAGTCGCCGCGCGATCAGTTTGCGGTCGTGCCCCGCCGCGATCAGCCCGTCCATATCGCTGATCTTGATGCCGTCGATCCATTCCAGCGTCATCACGCTGCCGCAGGTGCGGTCCCAATCGATGCCCGGTACGCGGTAAAAGGGCACCGCGCCCATCACCTCGGCCAGCTCAGTGGAGGAGGCCGCCTCACGCCGCAAATCCAGTTCGCGCAGCGACCAGCGGCGGAAATTGGCGATCACCTGACGCGGACGCAGCCGCTGCACCTCGGCGCTGCCTAATGCCTCCAGATGCGCCGCCGCCCATTCATAGGTTTCAATGTCGGCGGCGAATTTCGCGGCAATACCGGGGCGCAGCACCTTCACCGCGACATCGCGCCCCTCATGCGTCCGCGCCCTATGCACCTGCGCGATCGAGGCGGAACCCACCGGCACCTCCTCCACATGCGCAAATAACGCCTCCAAGGACCGGGAGAACGCCCCCTCAACCTCGCTGCGGATCGCCGCAAAGCCCACCGGCGGCAGGCTGTCCTGCAGGCTCAGCAGATTGCGCGCAGCCTCCTCGCCGACGATATCGGGCCGGGTGGCCAAAGTCTGCCCCAGCTTGATCGCGGCGGGGCCAATCGCCTGAAACGCCGCCGCATAATCGGGTGCCGCAGGCTGACGCGTGCCGAACCGCGCGATCCGGCACAGGCGGCGCACCTGCGGCGGGGTCGCGCGCCCCTCCTCGACAATCCGCAAAGCCCCGTGGCGCGCCAAAACCCGCCCCCAGCGCAGCAGCCGCCAGACATGCGTCGCGCTGCGCGTCATATTTGCGCCTCACGGCGAAGCGGCACCGGCCCGCTCAAACCTTCCACCCCGAATGGATCGCCACGAGGCCGCCCAAAATCGGCTCCACCCTGGTCTGGGTAAAGCCGGCCGCGCGGATCATCCCCTCGAACGCGGGCATCGGCGGAAAGCGGCGGATCGATTCGATCAGATAGCGGTACGAATCCGCATCCCCCGCGATCATCCCGCCGATTTTCGGCACCAGATTATGCGAATAGGCGTCATAAACCTCCGCAAACCCCGGCCAGGTGGTGGTCGAGAACTCCAGACAGAAAAACCGCCCGCCATAGCGCAAGACCCGGTGCGCCTCTGCCAGCGCCCGGTCGATATGCGTCACATTGCGGATGCCGAAGGCGATGGTATAGGCATCGAAAAACCGGTCCGGAAAGCTCAGCTCCTCGGCGTTCTGGCGGCTCCACACCAACCCGTCGAGGCCGCGTTCCATCGCCCGCTCTATGCCGACATCCAGCATGTCCTGATTGATGTCCGACACGGTAATATCCGCGCCCGAGGCCGCCATCCGAAAGGCAATATCGCCCGTGCCGCCCGCCATATCCAAAATCGCCTCACCGGCGCGCGGCTTGACCCGGCGGACGAATTTATCCTTCCACAATCGGTGCATCCCCACCGACATGGCGTCGTTCATAATGTCATATTTCTTCGCCACGCCAGAGAACACCGCACCAACGCGGGCCTCCTTCTCGGCTGCGGGAACCTCCTCGTAACCAAAGGAGACTGTGTCGGGCGAGGATGTGGGCGCTGCGTTCATGGCACGCGCTTTAGGCAAGTTTGGCTTGGCGTGCAAAGGCGAAGATGCGAGGGGATTACCCCCTCGCGCTCCCCAAACTTTGGCAGGGTGGTGCGCCGCCTCACCGACAACCCGACATCTCGGCGCCGCAGGCTATTATACCGCTTCGCGGGAAGGCGTTCCATGTGATCCATCCCCATTATGGGGAGCGCGAGGGCAATAGCCCTCGCATCTTAACCCTTAAACCTTGCCCCTTCTCCCTCACCCGCATAGACCCGCCCCATGCCAGAACTCCCCGAAGTCGAAACCACCGTTCGCGGCCTCGCCCAGCGCCTACAGGGCCGCCGCATCGCGCGGGTGCAGCAGAACCGCCCCGATCTGCGCCGGCCTTTCCCGCCCGATCTGGCGCAGGCGATGACGGGCGCGGTGGTGACGAGCCTCGGCCGGCGGGCGAAATATGGGCTGATCCATACCGATCGCGGGCGGACCATGGTGTTCCACCTTGGCATGTCGGGGCGCTGGCGGATTGATCCTGACACCCCCAGCCCGCACGACCATCTGGTGCTGGAGGCAGGCGGCCACATTCTGGCGCTCAACGACGCGCGGCGTTTCGGCAGCGTCGATCTGGTGGATACGGGCGCGCTGGACGCATGGCCCGCCTTCGCCGCGCTGGGGCCCGAACCGATGGAGGGCACGCTGACGGCGGCGCACCTAGCGAGGACGCTCGCCACCCGCAAAGGCCCGATCAAGGCGCTGTTACTCGATCAAAGCCTGATCGCAGGCCTCGGAAATATCTATGTCTGCGAGGCGCTGTTCCGCGCTGGGATCGCCCCCACCCGCCCCGGCGCCAGCCTGTCAGGAGCGGCGCTGAAACGCCTCACCCACTGCATCATCGCCGTCATTGCAGAGGCCATAGAGGCCGGCGGCTCAACCATCCGCGACTACGCCCAGCCCAATGGCGAGCTGGGCTATTTCGCGGCGCGCTGGCAGGTCTATGGGCGCGAGGAGCTGCCCTGCGGCGCATGCGGCGGCCCCATCGCGCGACTGATTCAGGGCGGGCGCAGCACATTCTGGTGCCCCAATTGCCAGAAATAGCCGCCATAGCAGTTGACGATTCGCCCAGCCGCAGTTAAGGGCCGCGCTTTCCGCAAGGGCTTGCCAGCATACCGCCGGCGCGCCCCCAGGCAGATTTCAGCATTTTAGGCCCCCGCGGCCAGACACGAGGACAATCATGGCCAATACGCCGCAAGCCAAAAAGCGCATCCGTCGCAACGCCACCCGCGCCCTGATCAACGGCAACCGCGTGTCGCGCATCCGCTCCTTCGTAAAGAAGGTCGAACTGGCCCTCGACGGTGGTGACAAGGCCGCCGCGACCCTCGCCCTCGCCGAAGCGCAGCCTGAAATGGCACGCGGCGTCGCACGCGGCGTGATGCATGCCAACACCGTCTCGCGCAAAATGTCGCGCCTGACCAAGCGAATCGCTGCTCTCTGATTCGCTCGTTTATCGCATTAAGGTTAATCCCTTAGGGCGATAGACGAGGCTGGATGGGCATTAAAAGGCCGGCGGGGCAACCGCCGGCCTTTTTGCTGCGCGCCGCAATTACGCGAAGACCAAAATCAAAAGTCCAGCATATCCAATGATTCGCGCGGGGTTGTTAAATTTTAACATTGTATTTCAGTAACTTGACAGGAATTTCGCGTTTCTCAGACTCCTCGGATGTCAAGGCAATTATTTCATATTTATTGCGCGCCACACCCTTGCCCTCGGGGCGAACTCCCCCTTAAAACATCCTCAACCAGTTCGAACTGAGCCGGTTGGTCCATGTGATGGAAGCCAAGACACGCACTTCCGGCCCCGCGCCGGCAGGTGGGTTTTTCGTGCGGCCACCACACAGGGGCATGGACGCGATTTAAAAATGATCCGGGGGTATTGCAGTGACGGGAAATGGTGTGAGCAGGCTCAACGCCGAGGCATCGCAGAACCTGCTGGCCGCCGGCTGCGATTCGGCGAATTCAGAAACGCCGGCCCCTGTTTTGTCGGCCCCCGCTGTACTGGCCAGCACCAAAACGGCCGCCAAGGGCAAAGCCCCCCACATGCGCGCCGTTGAGGATCAGGACGCCCTCGACCTCGCCGCCGACTGGGCGGACATCTGCGTGGGGCTGCGCAAGGATCTGGGCCAGCAGCTGTTCAGCCAGTGGATTCGCCCGATCCAGCTGGGCGCCTATTGCGTGGAAACCGGCACGCTCGACCTCTACCTGCCCACCGAGTTTTCGGCGGGCTGGGTCGCCGACCGATTCGCCGATCGCCTGACCTTGGCATGGAAGATCGCCCGCGATGTGCGCAATGTGCGGATCTCGGTGCAGCCGGGCCGCCGCCAATTGCCCGATCTGCGTCTGGCCCGCGACAATGGCGCCTATGCGCAAACCGGCTATGACAGTCATTTTCCGTCCCGCCGTACGGGCGAGCCCGGCCAAGGCCGCGCCATCGGTCTGGTTGCCGCCGAAACGGTTGCTCACGCCAACGACGGCATGGGCGGCCTCGCCTCGATCGGCCTCGACCCCTCGCTGACATTCCAAAGCTTCGTCACCGCCAATGCCAATATTCTGGCCTGCAACGCGGCGCAGCGCATGGCCGCAGTGGAAACCCCGCAGTTCTCGCCGCTCTATCTGAAGGCCGCGACGGGGCAGGGCAAGACCCATCTGCTGCACGCCATCGGCCACGCCTATCTGTCGGCGCACCCGCGCGCCCGCATCTTCTATTGCAGCGCCGAACGCTTCATGGTCGAATTCGTTCAGGCCCTGCGCCAAAACCAGATGATCGAGTTCAAATCACGCCTGCGCGGGTTCGACCTGCTGCTGGTCGATGACATCCAGTTCATCATCGGCAAGGCCTCCGCGCAAGAGGAACTGCTCTATACCATCGACGCCCTGCTGGCCGAGGGCAAACGTCTGGTATTCGCCGCCGACCGCGCGCCACAGGCATTGGACGGCGTGGAACAACGGCTGCTGTCGCGCCTGTCGATGGGCCTCGTCGCCGACATCGCGCCCGCCGATATCGAACTGCGCCGCGCCATCCTCGAAAGCCGCCTTGGCCGCTTTTCCTCGCATACCGAGGTGCCCGCCGACGTCATCGAGTTCCTGGCACGCACCATCAACCGCAATGTCCGCGAATCGGTGGGCGGCCTCAACAAGCTGATCGCCTATGCCCAGCTCACCGGCCAGGCCGTCAGCCTGCAACTCGCCGAGGAGCAACTCACCGACATCCTCAGCGCCAACCGCAAGCGCATCACCATCGACGAGATCCAGCGCACCGTCTGCCAGTTCTACCGCGTTGACCGCACCGAGATGTCGTCCAAACGCCGCGCCCGCGCCGTCGTCCGCCCACGTCAGGTCGCCATGTACCTCGCCAAGGTGCTGACCCCGCGCAGCTATCCCGAAATCGGCCGCAAATTCGGCGGGCGCGACCACAGCACAGTGATCCACGCCGTCCGCCTGATCGAGGATCTGCGCACCCGCGACGCCGATATGGACGGCGATGTCCGCAGCCTGCTGCGCCAGCTGGAAAGCTGAATATCGCCGGCAAGGCATTTACCACATTGGTTTCATGAATTAATTTTATGCACACCCCCAAAGCGGAACCGGTTACCGCTTTGGGGGACAGTGTAAACGATTGTCTATTTATTTAGACCTACGTAGTCGCACCTATTTCCTGCATGAAATACTTAACGTATTAGCCCGGCATCGCACGCTATTGGGCGACTGGAGAACAGGAAATCTCATGAAATCAGCATTGAAAATCATCGCCCGTTCGCGCAATGAACCCACTATTGGTATCGTTACCATTTTGGAGACAGCGCTGGAAATGCTGGACGATGAAGGCTTCAACCTGCCGGCGGTCTATGTCGATATGGCGCTGAATGCGCTGATCGCCCAGTTGGCGGACCGCAAAGTGACCGGCGAACGCCGCCTTTGCGCCTGACGCGGGCCGCGCACCCCGCCCCCCTTGACAATTTGAACCATATCGGTTAAATGCCTGACCACCTGCCCGTCAAAGCGCACGACGGGCAGGTACGAAAGGTCGGCGTTTGCCGGGCCATGGATGCGGGATCAAGCCGTGGCCACGCCCTCAGCGCCCCCCCCATGTGGTGCTCACGCCCCGGTGATGGCCCCTTGCGAGCCCGGCCCATCACCCAGCACCCCATCAGAACAGGCCGCCCAGCGGGGCATTCGCAAGCAAAGAAGCCCCCCCGCGCCCTTTGCCGCTGCGCCCCTGCGGGCCAGACAAAGGCGGGGCGCCCGGCAACGCCGACCTTTCCCCCATCCGCCGCCAGCGGAGGCCCCGTCACGCCCCCTTCCCTTTGGCCCGCTTCCCTTGCGCCCCCTTCCCATCCCGCCTCCCCTGCCGTAAAGCGCAGGTCATGAGCCACCCTTTCCGCGCCGCGACAGACCTGCCCGACAGCCTGGCCAAGGCCGCCCTGCGCGGCGCCATGGGCCACTGCCCCCGCTGCGGCGGCGCCCATCTGTTCCGCGCCTTCCTCAAGCCGCTAGACCGCTGCCCCGCCTGTCATATCGACTGGACGCCGCAATGCGCCGATGATTTCCCCGCCTATATTTCGATCTTCATCACCGGCCATGTGGTGACGCCTTTGCTGCTGTACATGGTGCTGGCGACCGATATGAGCATCGGCCTGACCACGGGCATCGCGCTGGCGGTTTCGCTGGCGATGATGCTGGCGGTGCTGCAACCGGCCAAGGGCGCGGTGATCGCGATGCAGTGGTGGAACGGCATGCACGGCTTTGTCCGCGAGCGCCGACCGATGCACAACGTCTGACCCCGTGCTGCCGCCAGACCGCCTAGCACGTTTCGCCCGCCACATCGTCCTGCCAGAGGTCGGCGGCGCGGGGGTGATGGCCTTAACGCAGGCCCATGTGGTGCTGGTCGGCTGCGGAGGGATCGGCTCGCCCGCCTTGCAATATCTGGCCGCCGCCGGGGTGGGCCGCTTCACGCTGATCGACGACGACTATGTTGAGGCCAGCAATCTGCAACGCCAAACCATTTTTTGCGAGGCCGACGTCGGCGCCCCCAAAGCCGCCGCCGCCGCGAACTGGGCGCAGCGTTTCGACCCCGCACTGACCGTCACCGCGCACCAAATCCGCCTGAGCCCAGCCAATGCCCCCGCCCTCATCGCCGGCGCGACATTGGTCCTCGACGGCAGCGACAATTTCGCCACCCGGCTTGCCGTGTCGGACGCCTGCGTGGCGGCGCGCGTGCCCCTCACCAGCGCCGCCGTCGGGCGTTTTCAGGGCCAAGTCGCCAATTTCGCCGGCCACCTCGCCAGCCAGCCCTGCTACCGCTGCTTCGTCGGCGAAGCCTTCGACGCCGAGGATTGCGACACATGCGCCGATGACGGCGTGCTGGGCGCCTTCGTGGGCCTCGTCGGCGCGATGGCCGCGATGAGCGCCATCCGGGTGATCCTATCCGGCACCTCCCGACTGGGCGATCCGCAATGGGGCCAACTCCAGCTCATCGACGGCCTCGCCCCCTCGATGCGCCCCCTCACCATCCCCCCCGACCCGGCGTGTCCAACCTGCTCAGGAGCAACCCCATGACCACATTCGGCATCATCGGCAGCGCGGGCCGCATGGGCCAAGCCTTGCAAGCCGCCATCCACACCGCCGGCCACACCGCCCTCGGCACCGACAAGGGCGGCGCCGTCGATGCCCTCGCCCAGGCGGCGGATGTGCTGATCGACTTCTCCTCGCCCGCCGCGCTGGAGGACACCCTCGACGCCGCCGTGGCCGCCGGCAAGCCTATCCTGATCGGCACCACGGGGCTGGAGGAACGCCACCACTGGTTGATCGACCAAGCCGCCCAGCACATCGCCGTGCTGCAAACCGGCAACACCTCGCTGGGGGTCAATGTGCTGGCGGCGCTGGTGCAGCAGGCGGCGGCGCGGCTGGGCGAAGGCTGGGACATAGAGATCGTCGAAACCCACCACCGCCGCAAGGTTGACGCGCCATCAGGCACCGCCCTGCTGCTGGGCGAGGCCGCCGCAAAGGGGCGCGCCATCGATCTGGCCCGCCATTCGGCGCGCGGCCGAGACGGCATCACCGGCGCGCGCGCCGAGGGCGACATCGGCTTCGCGTCGCTTCGCGGCGGCAGCGTCGCGGGCGATCACACCGTGTTCCTGCTGGGGAACGGCGAACGCATTGCCCTCTCCCACATGGCCGAGGACCGCAGCATTTTCGCCACCGGCGCGGTGACGGCGGCGGCATGGTTGGTGGGCCGCCCGGCAGGCCGCTATCGCATGACCCAAGTTCTGGACCTGTGAAAAGGGCCGACATCTTCGAATTCTTCCGCCGCCTCGCCGAGGCCAACCCCGCGCCCGAAACCGAGCTGGCCTATGGCAACACCTATCAGCTGCTGGTGGCGGTGGTCCTGTCGGCGCAGTCCACCGATGTCGGCGTCAACAAGGCCACCCGCGCCCTGTTCGCCGCCGTCCAAACCCCCGCCCAAATGGTGGCGCTGGGCGAGGAAGCGCTGGCCCAGCACATCAAGACCATCGGCCTCTATCCCACCAAGGCGAAGAACGTCATCGCCCTGTCGCAGCAACTGATCGCGCACCACGCCGGCGAAGTCCCCGCATCGCGCGAGGCGCTGGAGGCCCTCCCCGGAGTGGGCCGCAAGACCGCCAATGTCGTACTCAACACCGCCTTTGGGCAGGAGGTCTTCGCCGTCGATACGCATATTTTCCGTGTCGGCAACCGCACCGGCCTCGCCAAGGGCAAAATGGTGCTGGATGTCGAACGCAAACTGGAAAAATGCGTGCCCCAGCCCTTCCGCCAAGGCGCCCACCACTGGCTGATCCTCCACGGCCGCTACATCTGCAAGGCCCGAACGCCCGAGTGCTGGCGCTGCCCGGTGGCGGATTTGTGTGGATTTAAGGGGAAGGTGTTGAAGGAGTAGGTGCGAGGGGGTTACCCCCTCGCGCTCCCATTATTTGGTTGCGATAAAGCTAAAGCTCACATCTCGTGCGAATACATTGCCTTCCATGCCAGCACAGGTCTCAATCTTCACCTGATAATCACCTACGTTTGCGCTACTGCCTTCAAATGGCAACTTAGTTGGCGAAACAACGCGCCTGAACTCTATACTCGATATAGTAGATGTAGCCCCACCCATCAGCGTCAGATCCAACACGCCATGCATGCAGATCGACACAAGCGCATGTTTGTCGAGCACGAAATAGCCGTTCTCATCAACCTTATCAGTCATACGGAATGCATTGAGCGAAATTGTTAAATCGCCGCCTTTGATTTCCAGTTGTTCCAGTTCGGCGTCATGGAAAGACGGGACGAAACCGAACCAATCCACAAGTTCCTGCGCCCCAGTTAACGCTCGAAATAATTCCGGGTCCGTGACCCAATACTCCCCCTCACCCATCCAACACCGCCTCGGCGATCCGTCGATACACCCGCGCCAGCACCTGCAAATCAGCCACGGCCACCGCCTCGTCGCGTTTGTGCATGGTGGCGTTGGTCAGGCCGAACTCGATCACCGGGCACAGGGCGCGCAGGAACCGCGCATCCGACGTGCCGCCGCTGGTCGAACACTCAGCCTCCAGCCCGGTCTCGACCAGAATGGCGTCGCGGACGATGTCGGAAAATTCCCCCGGCGGCGTCAGAAACGCCTCGCCAGAGATCACCGCATGGGCCTTGCCGTCATGCCGGGCGGCGATGGCCGAAACCCGCTCTGCCAAGCCGGCGCCGGTATGCAGATCGTTGAACCGGATCGAGATCCGCGCCGCCGCGCGCGACGGGATGACATTATGCGCCCCATTGCCCACCGACATATCGGTGATTTCCAGGTTCGAGGGCTGAAACCACTGTGTCCCCTCGTCCAGCTTCATCGCCTTCAGCTCGGCCAGCAGCGCGACCAGCTTGGTGCAGGGGTTGTCGGCCAGATGCGGATAGGCGACGTGGCCCTCCCTGCCCGACACCTCCAGCCAGATGTTGACCGACCCGCGCCGCCCCAGCTTCAACGTATCGCCCAGACGCGCCACCGATGTCGGCTCACCCACCAGGCAGACATCGGGGATGTGCCCCTCGGCCCTCATGTGGTCGATCAGCGCCAAAGTGCCGAATTTCGCCGGGCCTTCCTCGTCGCCGGTGATGATGAAGCTGATGGTGCCGGCCTCCTGCGGCACCTCGGCGATGGCGGCGACCATCGCGGCGACCGCCCCCTTCATATCCACAGCGCCCCGGCCGTACAGCAGGCCGCCCCGGCGTTCAGGCGCGAAGGGCGCGCTGGCCCAGCCCTCTCCGGGTGGCACGACATCCAGATGGCCGGCAAAGCTGAAATGCCGCGATCCCGCAGGCCCGGCGCGCAAGGCGAACAGATTCTCCACCGGGCCATCGGGCGCCTCGCCGGCCATGAAACGGTGGACGGCAAAGCCCAGCGGCACCAGCGCCTCCTCCAGACAATCAAACACCAGCCCGTCGGCGGGGGTGACACTGGGGCAGGCGATCAGCGCCTCGGCGAGGGCCACGACATCAGCGGCGGGGTGGGCTAACTGGTTCATCGGCCATGGCTAACAGATGGCACGCCCCGCGCAAAGGCCCCCTTGCAGGCGCTGCCCACACAAAATAGAATAGCCCCATGCCCAAAATCGACCTCTCCGCCCTGCCGCAGGCCAACACCACCGGCTATCCCGCGCCCTTTGACGCAGCCGTGGCGGGGCGCTGGTTCCGCCGCCTCGCGCCTGCTGGCGGGCTCACGCAGATGGGCGCCAGCCATGTCGTGCTGCGGCCCGGCGGATGGTCCGCCCAGCGCCACTGGCACGCCGGCGAAGACGAGCTGGTGATCATGCTGGCCGGCGAAGCGGTGCTGATCGAGGACGGAGCCCGCACCCCCATGCGCCCCGGCGACATCGCCGCCTTCCCGGCGGGTGCCGAAAACGGCCACCATCTGATCAACGAGAGCACCGCCGACTGCGCCTTTGTGGCGATCAGCGCGGGCGCCTGCACCGGGGGCGCCTATCCCGACATCGACATGCTGTTCCACGCCGATGGCCCCTATACCCACCGCGACGGCACGCCCTATCCCCCCAAGGCCTGATCCAGCACCCGCGCCAACCGCAACCCCGCCTGCGTCAACCGCCCGCGCACAATGGGCATATCCCGCGCGCTGTCGGCATCGCTGATGGTGACATTCGCAGGCGGCGGCGATCCGCAGGGCAACCCATGCAGCACCTGCGGATAGGCAACCTTCACCGCGATCTGCCAACTCTCGCGCGCCCAGTCGTTGGGGTTGCCGGTGGCGATGCGGGCGCGCTCGGCGGGGGTGAACGGACGCGCCAAGCTCCGCCCCGCCAGCGCGCGTTTCACCAGCGTATCGTCCCAGAACCAATGCAGGCTGATCGGGCGGGCGGTGCCGTAATATCCCACCTCCGGCGGCGCATTGGTGACGGTTTCGGCGTTGCCGCCCTTGTCGCCATCATCGGCGGCGTGGAAGGGCTGATGCACATCGCCGATGAAATGCGCCAGAAAAGCCAGCGCTATCAATCGCTGCCCCTTCGGCTGGCTGCGGTCGGCGAGGATGCCGCGCTGTCGGACGATCTGCGCCGTCACGCAGGCGCCATCGGGGCAGTTAGCGGCGGGGTCAAAGTCGGCGGCGCAGATCGGCCCATCCTGATAATGCCACGCGAATGTCTCCTGCCACCGCCCCGGATCACCCCGCAGGCAGTCGGGCCACACCGAGGCATCCGACAGGCTCTGCACCCGGCAGCGCGGGGTTTGCAGATCGCCTTCGTGACGCAGCAGGTCGGCGATGGCGGCGGCGGTGCGGGGGGATATATTGGCCTCGGCAATGGCGGCGACCTCGCGGTGCCCCTGCGCGCCCCACGCGAAGGCGGGAACGCTCCAGCAAACGGCCAGCACCCATATCAGGCGGCGGATCATGCTGGCTCTCCCGGTTCATATTGCGCGATCACCCAAGGCTCGGCCAAGGCCGCCGCCACCCATGCCTGCATCCAGTCATGCTCCCACACGGCCTGAACATAGCCCCGCGCAAAGCCCGGCAGCGCCACGTCATAGGTGACAAAGCGGCAAACCACCGGCGCAAAGGCAATGTCAGCAGCGCCGAACGGCCCGAACAGAAACGGCCCCCCGGTGCCAAACCGCGCCCGCGCCTCGGCCCACAGCGACAGGATACGCAGCACATCCGCGCGCGCCGCCTCATCCAAAGCATACCCCGGAAAGCGCGCCCGGATGTTCATCGGGCATTGCCCGCGAAGCGCGGTGAAGCCCGCATGCATCTCCGCCGCCATCGCGCGGGCCAGAGCGCGGGCGGCGGCGTCCTTGGGCCAAAACCGGTCGCGCCCCACCTTGTCCGCCAGCGTGTCGATGATCGCCAGACTGTCCCACACCACCACATCGCCATCCCACAACACCGGCACCTTGCCATGGCTGGGCGCCAGCGAAGGATGCGCGCGGTGGCTGCCCCCCGCAAAGTCCAGCGGCACAACCTCTTCCTCAAAGGCCAAGCCCGATTGCTTGGCCGCCAACCAGCCGCGCAAAGACCAGCTGGAATAATTGCGGTTGCCGATTGTGAGCTTCATCTTGGGCCTCCTAAGTGAAGGGAAAGATCTTGGGGCGTTACGCCCCAAACCCCCATCCTGTCAGCATTGCGTGTCCAGTCAACCTCAGCGAAACTTGGCCGCGCCGCAGGCTATTAAACCGCTTCGCGGCAAGGCGCTATGTCGCAAACGAAGCACAACGCTGCCAAAGTTTGGGGAGCGCGAGGGGGTAACCCCCTCGCATCTTAACTCCTAAACCCTACCCCTCAACATCCGCCAAAATCGCGGCGCGCAAGTCAGCAATCCCCTGCCCGGTTTCCGCCGAGGTCACGAAAATCACCGGATAGGCCGCCGAATGCTTGCGCGCCTCGGCGGTGACGCTGGCCAGCGTGACTTCCAGTTCGGACGGCTTCACCTTGTCGGCCTTGGTCAGCACCACGCGGTAACTAGCCGCCGCTCCGTCGAGCATCTTCATCATTTCGAGGTCTGGCGGTTTCACCCCGTGGCGGGCATCGATCAGCACCAGCGTCCGCTTCAGCACCACCCGTCCGCGCAGAAAATCGCGGACCAGACGCTTCCACTTGTCGACCACCGCGATCGGCGCCTTGGCAAAGCCATAGCCCGGCATATCTACCAGCCGAAACGCCGGCGACCCTTCAATCGGCCCCACGTCAAAGAAGTTCAGTTCCTGCGTCCGCCCCGGCGTCACCGATGCGCGGGCCAGCGATTTGCGGCCCGTAATGGCATTCAGCAGGCTGGACTTACCCACGTTGGACCGCCCCGAAAAGGCAACCTCCGGGCAGTCCGCATCGGGCAGAAACTGCAAGCTGGGCGCCGATTTCAGGAACGAAATCGGCCCGGAGAACAGCTTGCGCGCGCGCTCGGCGAACTCCGGGTGGATGTCCTCCGGCTTGGCTTCGGGCTGGGTCACTTGGCGTCAGCCGCACGTTTGGCGGCGGCGTCGGCGGCGTCCTTGGCGGCCTGCGCCTTCAGCACGGGGTGCTTGCGGTACAGATACCACTGCTGGGCGATCGTCAGCGTGTTGCTGGTGATATAATAAATCAGCAGGCCCGAGGCAAAGGTCGACATGATGAACATCATCATCCACGGCATCATCTTCATCATCTGCTGCTGCGCCGGGTCGGGCGATTGTGGGGTCATCTTCATCTGGAAGTGGCTGGTAATCCCCAGCATCACCGCCAACACGCCCACCCCCAGCATCGCCGGCGGGGTGAACGGCAACAGGCCGAACAGGTTCAGAATATGCGCGGGGTCGGGCACCGAGAGGTCCTTGATCCACAGGATGAACGGCTGCTGGCGCATTTCGATGGCAACCATCAGCACCTTGTACAGCGCGAAGAACACCGGGATCTGCAACAGGATCGGCAGACAGCCCGCCAGCGGATTGACGCCTTCCTCCTTGTACAGCTTCATCGTTTCCTGCTGAAGCTGCGCCTTGTCGTCCTTGTAACGCTCCTGCAATGCCTTCATCTTCGGCTGAAGGCTGCGCATCGCGGCCATGGAGCCAAATTGGCGGTGCGCCACCGGGTACATCAGCCCGCGCACCACAAAGGTCAGCAGAATAATCGCCACGCCGAAATTGCCGACCAACATGAACAGGTGACGCAGCACCCAGAAGATCGGCCGCTCAAAGAACATGAACCAGCCCCAATCGATGGCATGGCCAAAGTTGACGATGGCTGGCTGGCCGTTTGCGCCTGCTTCATACCGGTCGAGCAGCGCGCTTTCCTTGGCGCCGGCGAACAGGCGGGTGGTCAGGCTGGCGCTGGCGCCGGGTGCGATGGTCTGGGGTTTGTACGAAAGATCGGCGGTATAGACGCCGCCGCCCAGCGCACGAAACTTGCTGGCAGCACTACCCGAGGCATCGGGCACCAGCACGCTCATCCAATAGATGTCGGTAAAGCCCAGCCAATTGGTCGCGCCGTTATTGGCCAGCGTGCCCGCAGTCTGCACATCTTTATAGTCGATGCCGAAGTTAACGCTGGCGTCGAAGGCGCCAAAGGGGCCGGCGTGAATTTGCTTGCCATTCATGCTGGCGGTGCGGTCGGTGCGGTCGATCATCGCCACCGGCACAAAGCTCAGCGCCGCGCCGCCCTTGTTCGCCACGCTTTGCGTGACGCTGATCATGTAATCGGCATCGATGGCATAGGTGATGGTGAAAATCGCGCCCTGCGGGTTGGCCCATGTCAGCACAACGGGGGTCGCGGGGGTCAGCTTGGCACCAGCGGGCGCCTGCCACTGGGTGGTGCCATCTGGCAGCGTTCCCGCCGCCAGCGTGGTGCCGCTGGGCGCCAGCCAGCCCACCTGCGCAAACTGCTGCGCCACGGTGCCCGCCGGCGAGAACAGCCGGACGGGTCCGCTGTTCTTGTCCACGGTCGCCTTGTAACGGTTCAGCGTCAGGTCGTCGATCACGCCGCCCGCCAGATTGATCGATCCCGACAGCCCCGGCGCGGCAATCGCCACCCGCCCAGAACCCAGCGCCTTGGCCAATTGCTTGGCCTCCAGCGCGCGGTCGCCGGCATCGGTCAAGCCGCCCTCGCGTGTCGGCTTCAGATTGGCGGGATCGGCGGCAGCGGGGCCTATCGAGGCGGCCACCTGCGGGCTCGCGCTGGCGGCCACTTGCCTGTGCGGCGCCTCGGGATAAAAGTGGTGCAGCACCCACGGCCAGCCGAACAGCATTATGCCGGTCAGCACCATCACCAGGATCATATTGCCCTGATTGGGTCTTGTCTGCTTGGTCACGCTTGTATCCTAAACTTTATACCGGGCCAAATGGGGCATCAGGGCACCGGATCATAGCCGTGCCCCCCCCAAGGATGGCAGCGCAATAGCCGCTTCACCGCCAGCCAGCCACCCCTAATCGCACCGTGCCGCTCCAGCGCCTCGATCGCATAGGCGGAGCAGGTCGGCAAATAGCGACACGAAGGCCCCATCATCCGCGACGGCCCCCATTGATAGAGCCGCACCATGCCGATCAGCAGGCGTTTCATTTGGGCGGCGTCGGACGGCGGGGCTTGCCGCCGCCCTTACCGCCGCCTTTGCCTCTGGGGCCAGTGCGGTGCGACCTAGGCGCATCGCCCTTGCCCGCCGCCGCCCGTTCCAGCGCCATCTGCAATTCGCTGCGCAGCTTCGCAAAGTCACGCTCCACACCGCCCTCGCGCCCGATCATCACATGGTCGTGGCCGGGCAGGCCCAGCGTGGGGAGCAGATCACGCAGCAATTCGCGAAACCGCCGCTTCATCCGGTTGCGCACCACGGCATTGCCGATCCGCTTGGTGACGGTGATGCCGAATCGCTGCTGGCCCCGCCCGTTAGGCTTCGCCAGCAATACGAAACCGGGCCTCGCCACCCGCAAACCCGAATTCGCCGCCAAGAAATCCTTGCGCGCCGAAATGGTTTGCAGTTTGGCACACGAAGAGGGGCCCGCAGCCTGCGCCGCAGCCCCTTCATCATGCAAATCAGAAACAGGGGCCACCGGAGTGGCGCCAGGCAAGCTCAGGCCGAGAGCTTTTTACGGCCACGCGCACGGCGGGCTGCCAATACCTTGCGGCCGCCAACAGTCGCCGAACGCGAGCGGAAGCCGTGGCGGCGGGCGCGGACGAGCCGGCTGGGCTGAAAGGTGCGCTTCATCTGAATAACCCTTAGAATATGCAAAACAGATTAGGGCGCACCGCAAGGCACACCCGGAAAGCGACGCCGTTACCCAGCCCCTCCCCCTGAGTCAAGGGATTCGGAACAACATAAGCCGCTCGACAGCCGCATCGCATCAGCTAAGTATTCACCGCATAGATAACAAAGGACAGCAATTTGGTCGCGCTGGTATCGACGGTCGCCTATGTCGGGCTGGAAGCGCGCGAGGTTGAGGTGCAATGCCAGCTGTCGGCGGGGATGCCGGGCTTCGCGCTGGTCGGCCTGCCTGACAAGGCGGTGAACGAAAGCCGCCAGCGCGTTCAGGCCGCGCTCGCCGCGATGGGGCTGGCCCTACCGCCCAAACGCATCACCATCAACCTCTCGCCCGCCGATCTGCCCAAGGAGGGCGGCCATTACGACCTGCCGATCGCCCTCGCGCTGCTGGCCGCGATGGACGTGATCGAACCCGAACAGCTGAGCGAATTCGTCGCGGTGGGCGAATTGTCGCTGGATGGCCGCCTCGCCCCCTCGCCGGGCGTATTGCTGGCAGCCTTGCACGCCCGCAGCGTGGGCAAGGGGCTGATCTGCCCCGCCCGCCAAGGCACAGAGGCTGGCTGGGCCAGTGGCGTCCCCATCATCGCCGCGCCAGACCTCGTCAGCCTGCTGGGCGCCTTGAAAGGCACCGCCACCCTGCCGCCCCCCGCCCCCGGCGAGCTGGCACCCCCCACCCCGCGCCCCGACCTGTCGCGCGTTCGGGGCCAAGAAACCGCCCGCCGCGCGCTGGAGATCGCCGCCGCCGGCGGGCACAATCTGCTGATGGTCGGCCCGCCCGGCGCGGGCAAATCGCTGCTGGCGGCCTGCCTGCCCGGCATCCTGCCCGACCTCACT